>Ga0302152_10001232_pt1 | contig 11171 bp, 15 predicted proteins | sample I_Bog_N2_1_FD_192434 | JGI IMG/M metagenome (GOLD analysis project Ga0302152, IMG submission 192434) | Peat permafrost microbial communities from Stordalen Mire near Abisko, Sweden - I_Bog_N2_1 | ecosystem: Environmental > Terrestrial > Soil > Wetlands > Peat | place: Sweden: Abisko, Stordalen...
AAGCGCCGGAAACCTCTCTCACCTTGATTGCCGGGGACTCTCACCTTGATTGTCGCGCGGCACCTGGTGGTCCTGCGTTGTTGCCCGATAGCGCAGCAGGCGTGGCTCTCACTGATCGACAGCACGCTGCATCTGCATTCACTTCCAACTCCCGATTTTGGCACGCAGCGGAGTACCATTCTGAGAACCGAAAATCAGCCTATAACTCACGAACCAATCAAGGGAATCAGCGTTCTTTGTTCGGGAGATATGGGTACTAATCCTCCCGGTGTAGTTTTGCAGTCGGATCGAGGGCAGGTGCTCGATGGCGTGGTTCGCTATGGCGACGAGAGGGTGATTGTGCTGGAGTCCAAGTTGAGCGGACCCGCCGATGACTGGCAAGCGGGCAATATAAATCTTCATGGTCAGCCGGTAGAGTTTAGAGACCCCATCCGGAAAATATCGTGGCATGATGTTCTCGCTACATTCACGGATATCGCCGACGAGAAGCGCGCGCTCATCGCAGGCGCTGAACGAATTGTGCTCACTGACTTCTTGGACTTCGTTGACAGGAATTTCGCATATTTGGGACCCTGTTGCGCCAGCAGCAGGGGACGTTGCAACGGATCGAGAAGGGGATCGGGACAGTCGGCGATGCGCTCGTGAAGGCCGGCGAGCAGCAGTGAGTTCAGCGTGGGCGGGTGCCGCCGCTGGTCAGCGCAGCACGTGCAAGCATCGCTCGCTGAGCGTCCGCACAACCGGAGACCGTCTTAGGCTGCCCGCGGGGACGCTTGGCGCCATCGTCGAACTCGGACGCTCCTTATTTTCGGCTGCGAATTTTTCCAGTTCACGTGATCGCATGCCTGAAGGGGTTCCGGCGAAGCAACCCGGCGCGCAATGTCCGAATACGTGGCAATAATGGTCTCCTTCTCATCCGGTGTCGTCTCACTTGCGCAGGCGAACGCTAGCCGTCTGTTGCACCGACCGCAAACGGCTCGAAGATTCGCTGGATCACACAAATCGCCGTCGATGTGGTCAATCTCTGTTGCTGTCTCAGCGCAGATCACGCAACGACGACCGTCCCGGGCGAAGATCATCTCGCGCACATTGTTAGGAATCTTCCGCGCCGCGGCGGGATATCCTCCACCGGTTAGCATTAGAAGCCGAACTCCTATTGCAGACTGAACGTCTGGCTTCCAGACTCGCCCGTCGGCCGCACAGCCCCGGATGTAGCGGACGGCCTTGGCAATCTGCTTGCAAAGTTCATCGCAGTACAACATTCCATCTGTTGTCTCTTTACTGCAATTCACGCAGGCAAAATTCGAACCGAATTCTCTCAACAACCTTGTGACGTCGAGTTCGGTCGCCTGTGGATACGCCTCCAAACCGCCTAGCTCCGCCACCTCGGACAACAACAGCAATGCAAGGCGCCGATCCTCGTCAAGGTCGGCACGGGCGAGGACAGAATGTATCCTGCGGCGCGCATCAGGACGTCGTCTTAACATCGAGAATATCCCTGCTTTTAACATCATGCCTGCGTGCATCAAATTTTCATCGCCAGCCCTTCTGAACAACGCCAACCAACCTTTGATGATTCGATTCCATATTGGTTTCCTGTTCTCCGGTGATGCCACGAAGCCACAGATAAGGGCTCCAATGCATCTCAGCACCACTTTTTGCCCATTGATCACGCGTCCCATAACCACGTTCTCTTATGGCTGTTCCTAAGAGTCCGTCCGGAAACAAGTCTCTGATATGACTCGCGTTCTCCGACCGCCGGTGCCGAAGGCTCGGCAACTTCGCTGTGTAAGTCTTGCCGGGGACCGCCCCTGGCTGGCCGGTCATTGAAATGACTCCATATCTTTCCGGACGGACACTAAGACATAACCACCCGGCTCGACCCATTCAAAAACCTGCCGGCCGCTTCCTCCATCAAAATATCGCCAGTACCCGTATCCAAGTGCGCCAGGAGGAGGTGTTGGCGGTTCTCCACTCGGTCCGGTTTTTTGCGCCATTGCCACCGGGCTTAGCAACAACAGCAATGCGAGTATCGCGGTAAATTTTGTCATGTTTATTCTCACGATCGGATTATCGTACAGGCGGCGGCATAACGTCGAGATCCCAATCGGACATAGGGAGGCGCCTTTCAGGGGGGACCAACGAATGACACTTCGTAGTAACATCTGCCCCGCGATATTTTTCCAGTAGCGGATGCGGACGGCCTGTTGCCCGCTGCGGAACATCAGCAGCAGCGTACAGTCCAGCAAGCCGCCGTTGTCGGAAAGGACCTTGAAGTCGATTATCGGCCACCGCAGATCCACTGTTGCGCCGCCACCGATGCCGGTCGGTATCATTGGCCATGGCGTGGTTCATGTCGTTCATCATCAGCAAATCGTTCTGCTGATTGAAGCAGGCCGATTGTGCATGTGCTGTCAGGGGCAGAGCGATGGCTGCCGCAAGAATGGCGGCGGCGAGCACCCGGCCGAAGCGCTCCGTCATGGTCACCGCGCCCGGCGGGATCGGCCGGCCTGATAGTGCTTCCTCGTCCATAAACCGGTCTCCTACTTGGATTGCGGCCGGGGCTGACTACCGCCGGGGTCAGCCCGAGTTTGCAACGATATAACGGCCTTACGGAACGGGGGCCAGCGGGATTTTTCGGCGCATGGCGCAGCGGAAGGCCGGCGCACTTTGCCGAGTCGCATGCCGCGAATCGGTCACCCACCCCGAATCTGGCGGTGAACGCCCCCGGACCGTTCTCCCTCGCCCACCGCAGCACGCCCAGTTCCGCCAGCCACTCGCAGCAGCTGATATCAGCCGCCAGCTTGAGCAAGGCGACGAGGGCGATCCACTTGCCATTGGCTGACAGGTGCCGGGCCGGGCATGGGCAGATCAGGAACTTGAATCGGGCACGCTGAATGAGCAGCCCGACCAGGGGGCTGAAATTTAAGGGCTTTTCCGCTGCGGAATTCCGCTGCATAACGACGGCATGATTCGAGGCGCTGACAGCCGCCGGTGCGGCCAAGGTGTTCCGCGAGACAGCGACGTGGGCCTTGCGCTGACTTTCCATAAAGCCCTCGTTCCCAAACGCTTTGGGTTGCAACAAAACCGGTGATCGCATGCCTCGTATTGTTCCAAGTCAAATCGTGTCGGCGATTGATAGCCTGTTTGGTGCATCTCGGAACGAGCTAAATGACGAAATGATCAGGTTCCAGCACAGAGACTGCGTTCGAACGCTTCTGTCGCTACTTCGTCAGGTTCCAGACGATTTGATTGCCGTTCCGTTCACGGAATACACAGAATATTCGCAATGTCAGTCTTCTCTTACATCAGCCTTGAGCGTGTGGGATGTTGGTGACCAAGACCGACCCGTGAAAAATATTGGAGGACGAGACCCAGTTGAGCGTATTAGGCGCATACTGATACTTTGCCCTGACGAAAATCCGCCACCCTACCCTGATCTAACCTTCATACATGACGGCACTGCCCGGGCGAATGTTCAACAAGACATCCGAGCAGCGTGGATCGATTTCAGGTCCGAGGAATGGAAGGGTGCAACCGTATTTGCCACTACCGCCGTAGAGGCGATTCTGTTCTGGCTGCTGAGGGCGCGCACCGACGTTCGTCATCCTGAGCAATTGGATAAGCAGCATTTGAGAGATTATATCGACGAGGCCAAACGCCTCGGGGTCATAGGTGAGGCTACGGCTGACCAAGCCAGGCTGGCCACCGATGCGCGCAATCTCATTCATGCTGGGAAAATGGCCCGGACTGGGCTTGCCTGCACCAAGGCGACGGCACTTACAGCCCTGGCTGCCCTTGAGTCCGTGCTAGGCCACCTACGGTAACCAGCGTCTGTCGTCATTATATATTTGATAATGTCCTTTAGCACACATAGAAACCGTGCTACCAAGCCCCATGTCCGACCCTGCCCCGCCCGCCCCGTTCTTCCTGATCGTCGCCGACCACGACCGGCGGTTCTTTTGCGTCGAAGGTCCGATGACCGACGACCGGCCGTGGAACGAGGCCGCACGCCATGCGCGCGACAATCAGCAGCGGCACATCGTCTGTGGTCCGGCCGGTCCGGACCGTGACACGCTCGCCGCCGACTTTCAGCGCGAGCACCGGCTTGCCTGCGTGCCGCCCGGCAGCATCATGCGGCCACGCGGATGAGCGCGCAGCCCCCTGCCCTGATCCCGCCAGCCGAACTTGTCGGACGATCTGAGTCCGCGCCGGTCGTACCAACGCTGATCGCCGCCGCCGGCGACCAGGCCGAGCGCCGCTTCCTGGAATTCTTCGCCGTCACCATCCGCAACCGCAATACGCGCCGGGCCTACGGCCGCGCCTGCGGGGAGTTCCTCGCCTGGTGTACGGATGCCGGGGTGCAGCAGCTCGCCGCGGTGCAGCCGTTGCACGTCGCCACTTGGATCGAGATGCAGACTCGCACCCTCGCCGCGCCGAGCGTGAAGCAGCACCTCGCCGCCGTGCGCCACCTGTTCGACTGGCTGGTGATCGGCCAGGTGGTGCCGGTGAACCCGGCGGCATCGGTGCGCGGGCCGGCGCATGTCGTGCGCCAGGGCAAGACCCCGGTGCTGGAGCCGGCAGAGGCGCGCGCGTTGCTCGACAGCATCGATACCACGACCCATGCTGGGCTACGCGACCGGGCGCTGATCGGTCTCATGATCTATTCGTTCGCGCGCATCGGTGCCGCGCTCGGCATGAAAGTCGAGGACGTGTTCACCCAGAACCGCCGCTTCTGGGTGCGGCTGCACGAGAAAGGCGGCAAGGCGCACGCCATGCCCTGCCATCACAGTCTGGAGGCGTACCTGATCGCCTACCTGGAGCAGACCGGGATCATGGAAGACGACCACGGTCCGCTGTTCCGCACCATCGGGCGCGGCACCGGCCGGTTGACGACGACCCCCCTGCCCCAGGCCAACGCCTACGCCATGATCCGCCGCCGCGCCGAGGCGGCCGGCATCAAGACCAAGGTCGGCAACCACAGCTTCCGGGCGACCGGGATCACTGCCTACCTCAAGAACGGCGGGACACTGGAGAAGGCCGCCGCCATGGCGAATCACGCCAGTACCCGCACCACCCAGCTCTACGACCGCCGGCGCGACGAGATGAGCCTCGATGAGGTGGAGCGGATCAGGGTGTGAACCGGGACCCGCGTAACGACAGCCAAAGTGCAAGGGCTTCGCCGCTCCGATCGCGTGACCAGCCGCCAGCTCAGCTTCACGTATCCGTGAAGACCGCTTGCCTATCGCACATCGGTGTGCGATATCTGGGGTCGTGAAGGGAAGCGAGCTAGTCAAAAAGTTGAAGCGGCTCGCGGCCAGACGAGGAGTTGATTTCTCATACGAGGCCCGCCACGGCAAAGGAAGTCATGGGCAGTTGCTGTTCGGCGACCGGCTGACGACCGTCAAGGACCCAAAAAAAGAGATTAGCCCAGGGCTTTTGCATGACATGCTGAAGCAACTTGGGCTGACAAAAGAAGACTTGACCTGACCGTATTAGGGCCAGGCATCAGGAGTGTGTGCGCTATGCAATTCGTTTATCCCTATACCGTCTATCAAAATGATGATGGCGCTTGGCAAGTCCGGTTCCCCGATGTGCCGGAAGCCCTGACGGAAGGCGATACCGAGAAGGAAGCGCACGCCCTGGCTACCGATGCTTTGGTGGCTGCGCTTGGCGGCCTTTCAAAGCTGAAGCGCGATCTTCCGGTGCCTTCCCCGGATGGCGAGTTTTTCGCCGTCGTGCCGACGCTGCAATCTGCCAAGCTGGCGCTTTGCCAAGCGATGCGTGAGCAAGGGCTCAACAAAGTCACTTTGGCTCGCAAGCTCGGCAAGCACGAGGGCGAGGTCCGTCGCATGCTCGATCTGGACCATGAAACGAAGATCGGAGCGCTCGAAAACGCGCTCTGGCACCTTGGTAAGCAGCTTACCAGCACTGTTCGACAGGCAGCCTAAAGCGTTCTGGTTTACGAACCAACGCCGCCAGGTGGTGCCCGGTGGCGTTGGTAGGCGGGCTATGCGTTATGCCGCCAAACGCGTTCCGTTTTTGTCCCCAAATGCGTACTAGGAGGCCGTTTCGTTAGTTCGCGGCGTCCCGTATGGGCTTGCCCTATTCGGACAGTTTGAGGCCAGCGCCGAGCAGCCTGGGTTCGCGGCCGGCTCACGCCTCCGTGAGTTAGCTCTGCCTCCCAAGGCTCCCGCAAGGCGTACAGGATCGTAACCGGAGTGAACACGAGCGTGGCGCCAGGGAACAGGGGAGCAACCAGAAGTCTACGGAAAGGGAGAGGTTCCATACACCATTGCACCCAAATGTGCATTAGAAGACGGTGATATACGGTTCCAAACACATCACGGGCGCGTGACCGGGGTGGCGGCTACCGTGGTCGGGCGGCTCAGGGCCAGAGGGATGGCACACAGCCCATGAACGCCTGGACGCTGCCCAGGCCCGCGGGCGGCAAATAGGGCCGGAAGGCCCATCCGTGCGAAAACGTACGCTAGCGTATTGCACGCAATGTTGTGGGGGCGGTTAGCGTCGGCTTGGCATCTGGGTGCCGAGTAGCGCTTGGAGACCGAGTTCGACGTCGGTCTTCCCCAAGATGCGCTCAATGGTGCCTTTGCGTAGCTCCTGGGCCAGCACGAGAACATCCGCTGTAACATCCCGAAGCTGTTGGTTCTGCTCGGCCATCTCGTCCAGCTCGCGTGCCTGGGAGGCTGACGGCTTTTCCGTGCGCCAGCGACCAATCTGCTGGCTGTAGATGTCAACGAATTTCATCTGCTCGGTATGCACCTGTTCGACGCGAGCAATTGTGGCGTCGTCGAGCACGTGCGGCTGGGCTTCTGCCTCGGCCAGCGTGGCGAGGTGCTCGCGCGTGTCGTTCAGTGACTCCTTGATCATGCCGGCTATCAGCGGCATCTGGCTGATCGGCTGCCAGTTCACTTGGTCGGCTTTCGGCATGCTCGGGCTCCTCTGGTTCAGGCCATGACAGGTTTGGATGCGGCCTCGGCACGCCGACGGGGAGACTGGAAGTAGCTGCCATTTGGAATCACGTGGGCATGCGCCAGTGGCGAGACGCGCGCCAAATCCTCGTCCTTCACGTCGTGTCCGGCGGTACGGAGCTGGTCGACAATGCGAGCAATGTGGACGGTGTTCCAGACCAGCACCGCATTGGAGAGAAGGCTGAGACATGAGGCCTTGTTCATCACCTCCTCGTAGTCCCCTGAGCGGAAGCTGCCCCAGTTGGCAAAGAACAGCGACTTGGCGAGGATATGGCGGAACTCCCCACGGTTGAGCTGCAGTTGGATGGCGTCCCGGAGCGGCTCCTCCTGGATGTATCGCAGGATATGCAGAGTTTTCATCAGGCGCCCGAGCTGACTCAGTGCGCCGGCAAGGCGATCCGACGCGTTGGCGTTAGCCAAGCGTTGCATGACGACGTGGGCCGGGGTCAGTCGGTCCTTCAGCGACGCCGCCAAACGCACCAGCTGATCCCATTGCTCAAGGATGAGTTCGACATTGATGCGGCCACGGAGAAGCGGCTGCAGCGCGCCATAGTCTGCATCTCGATCGATGCGGCTGAGCACCTGGTCTGGCAAATCCTTCAGCCTGGGCATGAAGGTAATTCCCAGCAGGACGCAAAGACCGAAGAGATGCTCAGTGAAGCCATTCGTGTCGGAGGTGTGTTCGCGGATGGCCAGCGCGGTGTCGTTATCGAGAATTCCCCCGAGCACGTAGCCATGTTGGTGGCGGCGGGAATCCGCGCATAAATGGCGATGTCCTTGGCGGGCGCCGACGCCGCTCGGCGGTTTGGTTGGGCAATCGGAAGGGTGGCACGGGTGTTGACGGCCCGCTGATGGCATCGGTCAGGACGCGCAGGACGGGTGTAGCCGACCAGCTGCGGCCGGCGCGCGCTGTTCAGAACGACCGATCGTCGATGGTCGTGCCGCTCTCGGCGGTGCCGCCGTATCCCTGTTGCTCCTGGAGCAGGGTCTGCAGTCGGCAGCCGTAGACGGCCCAGACCTTGTCGCGCAGATCGTCCAGCAGATCGAACACGGCGAGCGCCTGCTCAGGCGTCCAGGTGTCGGGGATTGCAACGGTGATCGGCCGCAGTGAGACGGCCGATGGCGGCGGCCCTGGCGGATCGCTCATGACTTGGCTCGCCGGCGTTGGCGGGCGCGTTGCTCGGTGCGTTCGCGGGCTTCCTTGAGGCGATAGGATTCGCCGTCGATGGCGATGATCTCGGCATTATGGACGAGACGATCGACCAGCGAGACGACGCAGGCGGCATTGGGGAAGACCTCGCGCCATTCCGCGAATGGGCGGTTGGTGGTGATCAACGTGCTCTTCGACTGGTAGCGTCGCGAGACCAATTCGAACATCAGGTCGGCGTGGCGGTTGGAGTATGAGAGGTAGCCGACCTCGTCAATTGCGAGCAATTGCGGCCGGGCGTAGTGCCGCAGGCGGCGGCGCAGAGTGGAATCGCTGTCCAGCGCACAGAGATCTCCGAGCAACTGGCCGGCGCTGGTGAACAGAACGGTATGGCCTTGGATCAACGCCTGATGGGCGATGTTCTGTGCCAGCGTTGATTTGCCGACGCCGTTTGGACCGACGAGAACCGCGTTGGTGGCGTCCTTGAGAAATTCGAGCGTCATCAGCGCCTCGATTGCGGCGCGGTCGCAGCGCTTGGGCCAGGCCCAGTCGAAGTCGCAGAGCGGCTTGAAGCGACCGATATGCGCGGTTTTCAGCCGCCGTTCCAGGCTGCGCCGGGCGCGCTCCTGCTCCTCCCACTCGATCAGCGGCGCCACCCAGGGCTGTGTGGCGACCTCGGCCCAGTGCGCCAGCAGTCCGTGGAGATAAAGAGCCTCGGCGCGGTCGCGCAGATCATCGAGCTCACTCATCGTCAGTATCCTTGAGACGGTCGTAGGTTTCGAGCGCATGCGGCTGCACCGGCGCATCGCGGGCTTGCACGTGCTCGGGCAGTTCGACGGCAATGGGTGGGGCCTCGCCGCGTTGCTCGCGACGGCGTTCGAGAGCGAGGCGGACGGCATTGGGGTGTGGCACGTCGCGCGCCAGCGCCTCGAGAATGGCGGCTTGCAGTTCGGCGGCACTGACCTGGTCGAGCAGCCGCATCAGGGCGACGGTGATGGCGCCGAGATTGGCCCCGCGCTCGGCGGCGCGCTCCAGCAGTGTCCGGCTGGCGGGGACGGCGTGCGCGAGGCGGTCGGTGGCGCGATGTTGGCGGGCGGCACGCTTTTCGTCGACCAGGGCTTGTACGTGGCCCGGGACCTCGATCTGGGCTCCCTTGTCGTAACTGCGGGGATGGCAGGCCAGGAGGTTCGTACCGTCGACGATGCGCACCTCATGCGGGTCAGCCAGTACTGTCAGCACGCGCCGGACGTGGGTATGGGGCACCGTATAGTCGTTCAGATCGAACCGAATATAGGGCGTCTTGCCGACGCTGACCTCGACGCATTCGAGCAGGGGCGCGGGGTTGTCGGGCAGCGGCAACAGACGTGGCGCCTCATCGGCGAACACCTCGCGCACGGAGCGGTCCGGCTCGCCGGGGCAGCGCCGGTCGGCGGCGAGACCGCAACACCAGGCATCCGCCTGGGCATTGAGGTCGTCGAGATCGGTGAAGCTGCGGGCCGCGAAAAAGGACTCGCGGACGTAACGGATGGCACGCTCTACGCGGCCCTTCTCGTTGCCGCGCGCCACGGCTACGGGACGCGGCTCGAAGCGGTAGTGTCCGGCAAACTCCAGCAGCGTGGGATGGAATCGGATCGCGTCACCGCGTCGTTCCAGTACCGCACTTTTAAGATTATCATAGAGCAGGACACGTGGAACCCCACCCCACGAGGCGAAGGCGGCGGCGTGGCCGCGCAGGAAATTCTCCATCCGCGCGTCGAGGTAGAAGCGCAGAAAGATCTGGCGCGAATGGCTCAGCACCATGACGAACGCCATCAGCGGACGCCGCGCCCGGCCGATCTGGAGATGGCCGAAGTGGCCCCAGTCGACTTGACCCTGTTCGCCGGGCAGGCTGCGCAGCCGCAGATAGGCTTCGGCCTTCGGACGCGGCCGATGGCAGGCGATCAGGTGGCGGAAATGATCCGGCCGGCCGCGGTAGCCGCGCTCGCGCACCATCGCATACAGGCGACTCGCAGTTAGCCTCGGGAATTTATCCAACGTCTGCAGGATGAACGGCAGATACGTGTCGATCTTCGACCGTCGCGGGGGTCGCCCGGGCCTCGGCAGCCCTGCCTGCGCGACCACCCGCCGCACCACGCTGTGGTGCACGTGAAGCTGTGTGGCGATGGTGCCAATCGTCCATTTCTCGGCGTGGTAGAAGCGCAGAATCTGCGCCTCGATGTCAGGCGGGGTCACCATGGGGGTTTGCGCTCCGTCCGGGCGGGTCCAACACGGCCGCGACGATGATCACGCCGACGCAGGAACCCCTGGCGAAGCTGCGGAAGGCAGGGGCGACCGCACCAATGGCAGTGCGTGGTCGATCGCCGGGGCCGGTCAGCCGGGGTGAGGTCGTCGCTTGTGATCGCCGTCGCGGTCGCCAGCAGCAGATCATCCGGCGGCGGAACAGGTGAACCGTGATGCGTCACTATTTCGCGCCGCGCACGATAGCGGCCCATCCGGGCCGCATGCTTTCGCCGGCCACGATGGCTCGCCTGGTAGCGCCGGCCGGCCTCTCGGAGAGTCCGGCGGCGTGCTCGCATGGCGCATAGGCGGGTGCAGTAGATCTGCCCTCGGTCGCAGCAACTGCAGATGATCACCTGGCGGCGGCAACCCGCACATAGGAACAGACGGCCAGATCCCGGCTCGGCCTGCCCTGTGTCGCAGACACGACGTAGACGAATGCCCCCATTGGCGAGATAGTCGGCCTGCATTCGTGCCCAGCACGGTGTGGGGCACGGCGTCGATGCAGAACTTGCAGGTAATGGTCGACGCCGTGCTTGCCCTCAATTCTGGCAGGCTCGCCACGCGCCGCCGAGAGCGTATCCGGTTCTGACCACATTCCGCGGCGGCCGCGCGGCGCCTGCCGTGGGCCGCCTCTGGTCGGGGCTACCGCCCCTCCCGCCGTCGGCCCACGGCAGGCGCCATCACACCAAACCAGGCCGCGCGCCGGCTAGACGCCGGTCGGCACCGCCGCCGACAGCGAGCAACTGCTCACGTTC
>Ga0302152_10001247_pt1 | contig 11081 bp, 10 predicted proteins | sample I_Bog_N2_1_FD_192434 | JGI IMG/M metagenome (GOLD analysis project Ga0302152, IMG submission 192434) | Peat permafrost microbial communities from Stordalen Mire near Abisko, Sweden - I_Bog_N2_1 | ecosystem: Environmental > Terrestrial > Soil > Wetlands > Peat | place: Sweden: Abisko, Stordalen...
TATGAAGAAGATCGCGCTGCTGCTGGCGCGGCTTTTAACTTCTTTGTTGGCCGCAAGTGACCACCAGGCAAGCCCTTGCACTTTATGGCGAAGCGATTTCCCCAAATCTTGCAAAACTCGCTGCAACCACCACTATTTCTTGTGCGTGTCCTAGAAATGATAAACCCCCGAAAAATCGGGGGTTTATCAGCAGTCTGAAGGGCGCAACAGCGCCCTTTCTTGTTTTTACGCGTTCAAGTATCGCTGCGCAAATAATTCAAATAATTTAGTCATTTTCCCCGCGCTCTTGCCTGGTCGGCAATGATTGCCGGTACAACATCACCTTCGTTATTTTCCGTACAACAACATGTGCCGCGGCAAGGCTCCACAATCGCTTACGGTCCAACGCGACGGCGCGCTTTTCCCTATAATGTCGGCATTGTGAACTTTTTGAAGGTGTAGTCATGAGCGAAGTACAAGCCTGGATCAAGGAAACCGTCACCACCAACTCTGTCGTGCTGTTCATGAAAGGCACGGCGCAATTCCCGCAATGCGGCTTTTCGGGCAAGGCCATCCAGTTGCTCAAGGCCAGTGGGGCCGAAAATATCGTCACCGTGAACGTGCTGGAAAATGCCGACGTGCGTCAAGGCATCAAGGAATATTCGAACTGGCCAACCGTCCCGCAACTGTATGTCAAGGGTGAATTCGTTGGCGGCTCAGACATCATGAGCGAGATGTACGAAAGCGGCGAACTGCAAAACCTGTTCAAGGCTTAACGCTAGCGGCGTGTCGACCATCGCTACCACGCCCTCCCCGCAACGCCTGATTGTCGCCATCACCGGCGCCACCGGCGTGGCTTATGGCGTGCGCCTGCTGCAAGTATTGCGCGAGACGGCGATCGAAACGCATTTACTGGTGTCCGATGCCGGCGTGCTTAACCTGCACCAGGAGCTCGACATGAGCCGCAAAGATGTCGAAGCCCTGGCCGATGTGGTGCACCCGGTGCGCGATGTCGGCGCCTCCATCGCCAGTGGCTCGTTTGTTTCAAGTGGAATGATCGTCGCGCCCTGCTCCATGCGCACACTGGCCGCGGTCGCTCACGGCTTATCGGACAATCTGATTACGCGTGCCGCCGACGTGGTGTTGAAAGAACGCCGCAGGTTGGTGTTGATGGTGCGCGAAACGCCATTCAATCTGGCGCACCTGCGCAACATGACCGCCGTCACCGAAATGGGCGGCATCATTTTCCCGCCACTGCCGGGCTTTTACCATCGGCCGCAATCCATAGAAGAAATGATCGATCACACCGTTGGCCGGGTGCTCGATCTATTCTCTCTTGAACACACATTGACGCCACGCTGGAACGGTCTCAAAACACCCTCCGGCCGCCCCTGAAATACGCCTGGCGTGGCTTCAGCCGCGTCCGATAAACGGCATCTTGGTGGCCATCACCGTCATGAACTGCACGTTGGCGTCCAACGACAAACTATCCATATACAAAATCGCCTTGGCGACGTTTTGCACATCCATGGTCGGTTCGACCTGGATGGAGCCGTCGGCCTGCATGGTGCCGGTTTGCATGCGTACAGTCATGTCGGTGGCAGCATTACCGATATCGATCTGACCGCAGGCGATGTCATAGCGGCGGCCATCGAGCGAAGTCGATCTGGTCAATCCGGTAATGGCATGCTTGGTCGCGGTATACGCTGCCGAGAAGGGTCGTGGCACATGGGCTGAGATCGAACCATTGTTGATGATGCGCCCGCCCCGTGGCAACTGCTCCTTCATGATGCGAAAAGCTTCCTGGGTACACAAGAATGCACCGGTGAGATTGATGTCGACCACTGCCTTCCACTGCTCGACGCTAATTTCTTCGATCGACAAGCGCGATGAGGAAATGCCGGCATTGTTGAACAACAGGTCCAGCCGGCCAAACCGCGCCTTGGCCTGTGCGAATAAATTTTTTACGGAAGCCGCATCACTGACATCGGTCGGTGCCACCAGCGCGTGAGTACCAAATTCGGCGGCAATCTTGACCGTTTCTTCCAGTGCATCTTGGCGGCGCCCGGCCAGCGTCACGCCATAACCATCGCGCAGCAGCGCCAACGCGATCTGCCTGCCAATCCCGGATCCGGCGCCGGTAACCAGTGCGATTCTCTTCGGTGTTGCCATGTGTTGTTCTCCTGAAGGTGCGCTGGCCATGCCAGCATTGACCTTTTACTATAGCAGCACTCGTCCCAACGGCGCTTGAGAGTTTTTCAGCCTGCGCCATCTTTTGCCCCAGGCGAATCTAAGAAAAAAGCCATCCGTGCTTGTGACACGGATGGCTTTTTAACGTCGCCAGCTGATCGCTGCAACGGGTCGGACGCAGTAAAGCATCCGGATGAGGGTTGGTTTCTACACCGATGTCGACAGTGGTTTGCTCACATCAATGCCAAGTGTCGTAGCCGCTGCGCGCAGGCGCACGACATCGGCGCCCCACACTTCCGTGAGCGCGGTATAGGCGATCCAGCGCGCATCCACTTCAAAGAAATCACGCAAATTGGCACGCGTGTCGCTGCGACCGAAGCCATCAGTGCCCAGCGTCACATACGCAGCCGGCACATAGGCACGAATACTTTCAGCCAAGCTACGCACATAATCACTGACCGCCACCACCGGTGCGGCGCTGGCTTGCAACTGTGCGCTGACATAGGCCGGTGCTTGACTACCTGGTGCCAGGCGTTGAGCACGTTCAGCGGCGATGCCGTCACGCGCCAGCTCGGTAAAACTGGTGACGCTCCAGACCTCGGCGCTCACGCCGAACTGCGTCTGCAACAGTTGCGCTGCCGCCAGCGCTTCCTTGAGTAGCGGGCCGGCCGCCAGCAAACGTACCTGCGCTTGCGCATTGCCTTGCAGGCAGTACATGCCGCGCAAGATGCCTTCGCGCACCGCAGGGTCGGTCGGCATGTTGGGCTGGACTTCATTTTCATTGGTGACGGTGACGTAATAAAACACGTCTTCATGCCGTTCCAGCATGCGACGCATGCCCTCGTCGACAATCACCGCCATTTCGTAAGCATAGGCCGGATCATACGAAATACAGTTGGGAATGGTCGCCGCTATCACGTGGCTGGTGCCATCCTGATGTTGCAAACCCTCACCGCCCAAGGTGGTACGACCGGACGTGGCACCAATCAAGAATCCACGCGCGCGCTGATCGGCGGCAGCCCAGATCAAGTCGCCGATACGCTGGAAGCCAAACATCGAGTAATAAATATAGAACGGCAGCATCGGCAAACCATGTACGGCATAACTGGTTGCCGCCGCCGTCCATGAGGAAATCGCACCGGCTTCGGTAATCCCCTCTTCCAGGATCTGGCCATCCTTGGCTTCGCGATAAGACAGTATCGAACCGATATCTTCCGGTTCGTACAACTGGCCCTGCGAGGAGTAAATGCCGACCTGACGGAATAGATTAGCCATGCCGAACGTGCGCGCCTCATCGGCCACGATGGGCACCACATATTTGCCCAGTTCAGGATCCTTGAGCATGCTGCTGAGCATGCGCACCAGCGCCATGGTGCTCGACATCTCGCGCCCTTCGGCATCCAGCGCAAAGCGCGCATGCGTTTCCAGCGGCGGCACGCTGCGTTGGACCGGCACCACATTGCGACGTGGCATATAGCCACCCAAGGCAGCACGACGCGCCAGCAGATGCTTCATTTCAGCGCTGTCAGCGGCTGGCTTGTAAAACGCCAGATTCTTGCATTGCTCATCCGACAGCGGCAACTTGAAGCGATTGCGGAAGGCGATCAAGACATCTTCATCGAGTTTTTTCTGTTGATGGGTGGTCATCTTGCCTTCACCGGCCGCCCCCATGCCATAACCCTTCTTGGTCTGCGCCAGGATGACGGTGGGCTGGCCGCTATGACTGGCGGCAGCCTGGTAGGCCGCATGAATTTTTTTCATGTCGTGACCACCGCGGCGCAGCCGGTTGATTTCCTCATCCGTGAGCGAGGCGCCGATCTTGCGCGTGGCAGCGTTCTGTCCGAAGAAATGCTCACGGTTGAAGGCACCATCGTTGGCCGCAAAAGTTTGCAACTGGCCGTCGACCGTGCGATTGAGTGCATCGATCAGCGCGCCGTCTTGATCGCGTGCAAACAGACTATCCCAGTCGGAGCCCCACAATAATTTGACGACATTCCAGCCAGCGCCGGCAAACAAGGTTTCCAGTTCATCGACGATGTGACCATTGCCGCGCACCGGACCATCCAGGCGCTGCAAATTACAGTTGACCACAAAGATCAGGTTGTCGAGTTTTTCGCGCGAAGCCAGACTCAGCGCAGCCAGCGACTCGGGCTCATCCATCTCGCCATCACCAAACACGCCCCATACCTTGCGTCCCTGATCCTGCAACAGGCCACGATGCTCCAGATAGCGCAAAAAGCGCGCCTGATAAATCGCATTGATCGGGCCGATACCCATGGAACCGGTCGGGAACTGCCAGAAATTGGGCATCAGCCAGGGATGCGGATAGGAAGACAAACCTTGCCGCCCCTGCTTGGTGGCTTCAATTTCGCGTCGGTAAAAAACCAGATCTTCTTCGCCTAATGCGCCTTCGAGAAAGGCGCGGGCGTAAATGCCTGGCGCCGAATGCGGCTGAAAATACACCAGATCGCCAGCAAATTGGGCATCACGCGCACGAAAGAAATGATTGAAGCCGACTTCGAACAAATCTGCCGCCGAGGCATAACTGGCAATGTGTCCACCCAGTTCGCCGTAGGCGCGGTTGGCACGTACCACCATGGCCAGCGCATTCCAACGCATCACCGTGGCCAGATGTTCTTCGATCGCCTGCGCGTCCGAGCCGCCCGGAAATGGGGGTTCCTGCTCAGGACGGATGGTATTGATATACGGCGTATTGCGCGCATCGCGCCAATTGACGCCCCACTGTTGCGCCGCCGCGCTCAGCCGCGAGAGCAAAAAGCGCGCACGATCGGGACCGACCTCTTGTAGTACACCTTGCAGAGCCTGCAGCCATTCCTGCGTCTCTTGTGCATCAATATCGATGTCCTTGGCGAATTCGCCGGCGGATGACATTTCCACGTTTGCTCTCCCTGTTTATTTTGGAATACTTTACGCCCAATGGCGCAGAATGAGTCACCGAAATAGCTGGTCGCAACAGGTGTTTACAGAATAATATGCTGCAAATATCCCATTCAAAGCCAAAAATTTCTCATATGGAACTCGACGCCATTGATCTGCGTATTCTCAAGTTACTTCAGGAGAACAGCGCCATCAGCAATCTGGAACTGTCAGGCAAGATCAATCTGTCGCCCTCGCCGACCCTAGCTAGGGTCAAACGACTGGAAAACGAAGGCATCATCTCGCGCTATGTGGCGCTGGGCAATCCCCATCTGCTGGGGCTGAAGGTCAATGTGTTCGTCAAGGTCAGCCTGGAAAAACAAGAGTCGCAGGCACTGGCGCAATTCGAGGCGGCAGTGAGCGTCTTCGATGAAGTGATGGAGGTCTATCTCATGACTGGCGATGAAGACTATCTGTTGCGTATCGTGGTCCCCGATCTGCAAGCACTGGAGCACTTCATTCTCGAGCATCTCACCAAGATTGCCGGCATCAAGAATATCCGTTCCAGCTTTGCGCTCAAGCAGGTCAAATACAAAACCGCGCTGCCGATCGGTTAACCACGGCAACGCGCAAATAAAAAAGGGCGGCTTACATTGCTGTAGGCCGCCCAAGCGGAGCCGACGCTCGTCACATCGGCGATGAGGCCATGCTTGCGCACACGGTACCCCATCCGCTCACCCCACTACACAAACTCCCCCAAGACATTCTCTTGCTGAGCGCCTGACTCGCAATACAGCAGTCGATGTAAGGAGTTTCCGACAAACCGGCCAGCCTGAATATAGGAGTTTTCCTGAGTAGTGGAGGTCGTGTTATTTCGCCACAAGCAACGTGCACAGCAAGCTATAAAGACAGATAGACTCGTTGCACAGTGCTGTCGGCGGCCAGTTGCGCCATCGTCCCTTGATAGTGGATATGGCCGTTTTCCAGCACATAAGCGCGGTCGCTGACCTGCGCGGCAAAATGCAGATTTTGCTCCGACAACAGGATCGACATGCCAGCACGCTTGAGTTGCACAATCATCTGCGCCATCTGCTCGACGATCACTGGCGCCACGCCTTCCGATGGTTCGTCCAGCAATAGCAGATACGGGTTGCCCATGAGGGTGCGTGCTACGGTCAGCATCTGTTGCTCGCCACCACTCATCTGGGCACCGCCGCGCAGTGGCATCTCACCCAGATTGGGAAATAAGCTAAATAATTTTTCGGGAGTCCACGTCAGCGCATCCCGGCGCGGCGGCTGGCGACCGACTTCCAGATTTTGCAGCACATTCAGATCAGTGAAGATGCGGCGCTCCTCCGGCACATAGCCCATGCCCATGCGCGCGATGCGATGGGTCTGAGCAGCACTGATATCTTGCCCGCGAAAGAGCACCTTGCCGCGCGTGTGCGTGAGCAAACCCATCAATGCCTTCATGGTGGTCGACTTGCCTGCCCCATTGCGTCCCAGCAGCGCCACCACCTCGCCTCGCTGCACGTTCAGAGCAACATCAAACAAGACTTGCGCGCGCCCATAAAAAGCGTTGAGCGCCTCGACCTGCAACATCACTTCGCCAGCGCTCATGTCACACTCCCTGCGGCCGTGCCACTGCCAAAATAAACTTGTCGCACCAGGGGGTCGCGGCGAATCGTCTCGCCGTCGCCGGCAGCGATCACCTTGCCGCGCGCCAGCACAATCATGCGGTCGGCGAAGGCAAACACCACATCCATGCTGTGCTCCGTAAACAGCACCGCCAGATTGCGCTCGTCAACCAGCTTGCGCGTAAGCGCCATCAAGGCATGCCGTTCCGCCGTCGCCATGCCGGCGGTGGGCTCATCCATGAGCAGCAAACGCGGCCGATGCGCCAGCGCCATGGCCAATTCCACACGCTTGACGTCGCCATAGGCCAACACAGCACCGGCGCGTTCAGCCTGATCAACCATGCCAACCTGTTCCAGCAGATCAAACGCTTCATCGCGCACCATGTCAGTCGCCGCTCGCCACAGTTGCCACAACTTGCGTTCACGCGAGAGCAAGGCGGTCTGGACATTCTCCAACACCGTCAGCGAAGCAAAGCTCGCCGCCACCTGGAACGTGCGGCCGATACCCAAACGCCAGATCTGGCGCGGCGCCAGAGCGCCGATGTCGCTACCATCGAACAACACGGCACCGCTATCGGCGCGCGCTTGGCCATTGACGATATTGAAGCAAGTCGATTTACCGGCGCCGTTGGGCCCCAGCAATGCCAGCAATTGCCCGGCCGGCAAATCGAAGGAAACATCATCGAGCGCCTGCACCCCGCCGAAGCGTTTATGCAAATGGCGCACCTGCAACAGACTGCCGTTGACGACCGCATTCATGGCGTGTCCCGTTGCGTAAAGCGCTGAAACATACCAGCCAAGCCGGCTGGAAACAACAACACCAGGGCCAGCATTGTCAGCCCCAATAAAGCCTGCCAATAGTCGGTCTCGCGCGCAATCACATCCTGCAGCCAGGTAAATGCCGCCGCTCCGAGCAACGGCCCCAGCAAAGTCTGCACGCCGCCCAACATGACCATCACCAGGCCATCGACCGAGCGCCCGATACTGATGGCATCGGGCGAAATACTGCCCTTGGAAAAAGCGAACAAGGCGCCAGCCATGCCGCACACTGCGCCGGCCAGCACAAAAGCCATCCACTGCACGCGACGCACATCGATGCCAATCGCCTCCGCACGCAAGCCCGAATCACGTGCCGCGCGCAAGGCCAAGCCGAACGGCGCCAACACCACGCGCCGCAACAGCAGCACGCCCGCCACAGCAAACGCCAGCGCCAGGTAGTAATAAGCCAGCGGCGACGCCGCCCACGGCGCCGGCCAGACGCCCACCAGACCATTGCTGCCACCGGTAACATCATCCCATTGAAACACGATGGCCCAGATGATCTGCGCAAAGGCCAGCGTCAGCATTGCCAGATACACACCCGACAGACGCACGCAAAACCAGCCGAATAACAAGGCCCCGGCAGCGCCTGCCAAGGGCCCCGCCAGCAAAGCCACAGACATGCTCAAATGCAGCCGCAGCAACACCAGCGCCGCCGCATACGCACCCAAACCGAAATAGGCGGCGTGACCGAAAGAATGCATGCCGCCCGGGCCCATCATGAAATGCAGACTGGCAGCGAACAGCACAGCGATCAATATTTCTACCAACAAGACCGTCAGATAAGGAAACTGCTGCGACAACAACGGTACCGCCAGCAGCAATGCCAACAGCAGCCAGCCGGCGCGGCGCTGCCAACGTCCGGCTGCACGCAAGGGCGGCGCGGCATCGGCCAGCGCGCGCACCAGCCCCTGCGGCTTGCCCAGCAGACCCCAGGGTCGCCATACCAGTACCGCTGCCATCACCAGAAATTCGACCACCAGCGTCAGCTTGGAAAACGAGATGACCATACCGCCGAATGACACCACCCCTAAAGCCACACAGAGCGCCTTGATCTCGGCAATCAGCAGCGCTGCCAGAAAAGCCCCACTGATGGATCCCATCCCACCGACCACCACCACCACGAAAGCATTGGCGATGGTGTCCAGATCCAGTGCCAAATTGGCCGGCACGCGCGGGGCTTGCAACGCGCCGCCCAGACCGGCCAGAAAGCAGCCCAACGCAAACACCCCGGTAAACAACCAGGCCTGATTGACGCCGAGCGCCGCGACCATGTCGCGATCCTGCGTTGCAGCGCGAATCAGCGTGCCCCAGCGGGTACGATTGAGCAGCAACCACAACAAGGCCAGCACCAGCGGCCCGATGACGATGAGCAATAGATCGTATTGCGCCAGCCGGCGTCCGAGCAAATCCACCGACCCGGCCAGACCCGGCGCGCGCGGGCCGAATAGATCTTCCGGCCCCCACAGGTAGAGCGCCGCATCCTTGATGATCAGCACCAGCGCAAAGGTCGCCAGCAATTGCAGCAATTCGGGCGCGCGATAAATGCGGCGCAACACCAGCATTTCCACCAGCGCACCGAGCAAGGCCACCGCCAGCGCCGCCAGCAACAGCGCGCCCCAGAAGCCAAGCGGGCTGGCACCGATGTGCGCCACCAAGCTATAGGCGATGAAAATGGCTAGCATGTAAAACGAACCATGGGCAAAATTGACGATGCGCGTTACACCAAAGATCAGCGACAATCCTGCCGCCACCAGGAACATGGAAGACGCATCGGCCAGGCCGTTGATCAGTTGTACGATCAGACTCGACAGTGTCATTAAGAACTCATTTCATCAATACCGGCTTGATTTCCTTGCCGCGCTTGCACACAATGGCCGCAGTATACCGGGGACACCGTCCATGCAGTGCCGCCATCCCAATCAGGAGTCGTTATGTATCTCGATTTTTCCCAATTAGAACCGCGTCATGCCTACAGTTGGCTGGCCTCGGCCGTGATCCCGCGTCCGATTGCCTGGGTCTCTACGGTGTCTGCGAACGGCGTGCATAATTTGGCACCGTTCAGCTTCTTTCAGATGATTACCGGCAATCCGCCCACCGTCATGATTTCACCGCTGGTGCAACGTGATGGCAGCTTCAAGGACACGGTGCGCAATGCCATGGAAAGCGGCCAGATGGTGGTCAATCTGGCCTGCCATGATATGGCCGATGCCATGAGCGAAAGCTCATTTTCTTATGGTCCTGATATCAGCGAATTCGAGCGCTGTCAGGTCGCCTCATCGCCGTCGACCTTGGTCAAGCCGCGGCGCGTGGCGCAAGCGCCGGTGAGTCTGGAATGTGAAGTGGTCAGTTGCACGCCGTATCCTGAAGCGAAGCCGTCTTGTCATATCATCCTGGCGCGCGTGCTGGCAGCGCATTTCGATGAGGCCGTGCTCAATGACAAGCAATTGCCGGATCCCGAGCGGCTTGATCTGCTGTCGCGTATGGGCGGGGACTGGTATGGGCGCACCCGCAGCGATGACAACTTTACCTTGGCGCGGCCGCTGGGGTGGGCGAAGTAGTACCGGCGTTATTGCGCCTACGGCTGGTTGAGCCGGTCAATACGTTCATCCGACAGCTTGCGCAGCAAGATTGCGGATGCCAGCGAGAGGCGTAATAGATTGGCGCTGTCGGTTTTACCGATTGCTGGCGGAGATTCCTGTCCGAGTTCAACATCCAGATTCATTTCGCGTACCAACTCACTGCTGTAGATGAGTTGCAGGCAACTGATAAGACCTGCGGAGATGTCGCGTGTGAGTTCGATGAAATCGCTGTTGTGAGACTCTTTTCCTGGACCGTGAATCCAGTGAAACTCTTGGTGAGTTGGGGGGATGGGGTTTTGATCGGGCGTGTTGGTGCTAGGCATGAAAGCCTCCTTTTTGCGAGATTGAACCGCGCCCCGCGACTAAACGGGGTGGGCGGCAAATGACAGGGTTAGTCGACTGGTGCAAAAAAGAAAACCAGCAGGCCGAAGCCTCCCCGCCACCGCCGCCCATAAAGGACGAGCGCCAGCATACACACGTAAAAAAGCCGCATTGCGCGGCTCGTGCGCTTCTTTGCATACCAGGCGACTAAACCCGTTCCCCTTTTTCTTGGGGACGCAATAAGTATGAGTGCGATGCCGTGAGCACGTCAAGTGCTCCGTTTTCTTAGCTTTCTAATATGGTGTTTTCTTCGGACGAGCTAGCCGGGGGTAACCCGGCAGCTACTCACTTTTCTTGCTTCGCCAAGAAAAGTAAGCAAAAGAAGGCGACCGCAAAAGCCTGGCCCCTACGGGGTTCCCAGTGATGCACAGTGAAAAATGGGAGCGACGCAAACGCGCTGCGCTCAAACATGCGTCACTCTTTTTCCATTTTTCACTGCACATCACTGGCCAGGCTTCAATGCGGACCTGAACAACCCCAACCGCTCGCTACGCATCGCGTTGACGAGCGCGACTGCTTCAAAGATTTCAACCTAATTTGAATATCCAACAGAGTTCGCAAAGCCACCATGCTGCGCAAGCAGCGCGATGCGCAGCGTGCCGTTTGGCCGTTTCCG
>Ga0302152_10001277_pt1 | contig 10949 bp, 5 predicted proteins | sample I_Bog_N2_1_FD_192434 | JGI IMG/M metagenome (GOLD analysis project Ga0302152, IMG submission 192434) | Peat permafrost microbial communities from Stordalen Mire near Abisko, Sweden - I_Bog_N2_1 | ecosystem: Environmental > Terrestrial > Soil > Wetlands > Peat | place: Sweden: Abisko, Stordalen...
CAATCAGTACGTATTTATCCGCCATCAGTGCGGTCTCATATTTAATGGCGTGCGTGGGAGAAATACCGATTCGAGTCATGGCGCCCCCAAGTGCGGACAGGCCGCCCACCATCACGGCACTATCCAGTGCGCCGACCAGCGCCGAGGCAACTGGCCCCGCCAGGGCGATCAGGCCCAGGCCCGGGAAAAAAATCAGCGCGGGGGGTTGCAATACTCCCCAGATTCCTCCCCAGAACGCCCCTATTCCACCCCAGGTTTTGATGCGATCGCCGGTGGCATAGAAGCCGACCGGGGTTTTTTCACTGTGATACCCCTTGCCGATCAGCGACAGCTGCTGCATATCGAATGCCGCGTCGCTCAACAAGAGAATGGCGGCTTGTGCTTCCAGGTGAACATTAAAGACATAAACCGACGAGTTTTCCAATTTCATGATGTTTTTTAACCTACCGTTGGCGCCTTCGGCAGAAGACGCGGTTTGAATTTTCAGAGAAGGACTTTGATTTTATCGACCACCACGCGCACGCCCGGCGTACTCCATGCGGCATGGCGCGCCTGTTCGCGTTCTGCCCAGCTGTGTACGTATCCGCTCAGGGTAATATCCGCCGCGCCATGAATTTCGACCTTGACGCCATGGGTGCCCATCAGCGCGCGACGTTGCAATGCCGCCTCGATACCGCCAATGACGGTATGCATGGGTTGTTTCGGCTCGAGGGTGAGGTGATTACTCAGCCCGCAGACTCCCATCAGGTGGTGCACGCATTCTTCCGCCATTACGCGTTGATATTCCCACTCCACGTTGCCACTCAGGGTGATCCAACCGCCCTCAACCATGACGGTGATTTGGTCTTTGGGTAATTTGGCCATGAGACTCAACACCGTGGCGGCGGCGCGCGAAATGTCGGCATCATCGCGCTGACTGGGACCGGGTAGTCTGACCTCGATTTCGATGGCTAGCGCCACGACGCCCGAGACACGTTGCGCCGCGCGCACTGCGTTCTTTTTCTCGGAGTAATGGTCAACATGGCCGGCCAGGGTCACGACGCCATCCTTGACTTCAACGCCAATCCGCGCCGCATTGACTGACGGCTCCCAGACGAGTTCAGCGAGTACATCGTGCTGCAGTTGGAAATCGGTTTTCATTTAAGGACTCCATTCGTGAACGATTTAATGTGAGACCGTTCACGCCACCGGTCTGTGCGCTTTCCCGCATACGCTCGGCACTGGCCAGCAAGGTATTTGCGTCACGCTCTACTCAATCGCCCAGATCGAAATCGGATAGTGCTCAGCGCGGGTACCGCAGGACGCTGAGATAGCCGGTCTATGTTCGTTGCCGCACCGACCGAGTAAAACCCCGCGCTTATTGTCGACATGTGCGCCCATCAACGGGCTCGCTTATCGGCCCCAGAGGAAACCCCATGAAAATATCGACACGGCTGACCGTATTGCTAATGGCACTAGCAATGAGCGCTTGTGCCTCCACTGGCGCCGCGGGTCTTCATGCCCCCACCGGTAGTGCGGGAGCGCCCAGCACTTTAAGCACCCCCAACACCACAGTCGTGATTCCGGTGGTTCAATAATCATGCGGGGCTTATATATCCAATAGCGCAACGCAAATATAAATTGACGCCAGGGGTTTTACATATTTTTCGGTCAACTCAACTCAAATGAATATCTCATTCATTTAATTAAGTGTGCAATTGCCTTTCTCTTAGCGAAGATTAAATCGCAAGCCATCATCTCATTTTAGTTGATTGCCAATTTCGGTGTGGGTGGGAAGAATTTATGGACAGGCTTGTAGTCGTTACCCACACCAAGCGCTCTAGTTTTAATTGCGCAAAGCCAGTGAGTTATGCGCGCTAGCGCACGGAAGCTACCGTATAACTTTAATACTATTGTTATGCGCGACAAACTTCCGATTTCATCCTGCGCTTGGCAGCCTACAGAAGGAGTATTGACTTGAAGCCACGTGTCTTGCTTGTTGCCTCAGAGGCGGTCCCTCTAGCAAAAACCGGTGGATTAGCGGATGTCATCACCGCATTAGCGTACACACTACGCACGCAAGGGGTTGATGCCCGTATTCTGATGCCCGGCTACCCATCCGCCATGCAGTCTGCCGAAAATATACGTAGGGCTGACACCCTGCCTGATTTACCGGGGGGCCAAGGAATTCTATTATCAGGGGTAATTCCAGTGGTTAAAGTGCCGGTTATCCTTCTGGATACTCCTCTGTTTCGTAATCGTCACGCCAATCCCTATACTGATCTGTTTGGCAGTGATCACAATGACAATCCGATTTGTTTCGCCGCGCTGGCACATGCCGCCATGCACATTTGCGCGGGGCGGAGCGTGTTCCCGATTCCAAATGTTGTGCAGGCCAATGATTGGCATGCCGGGCTAATTCCCGCATTACTGAAGGCCAATAATATTCGCAATGTAGGTTCAGTCCTGACTATTCACAATTTGGCGTTTCAAGGAAATTTTCCAATGGAATTGGCGCCACAACTTGAGTTGCCTAGTTCCATATTAAATAGCGATGGCGCCGAGTATTGGGGAAAAATAAGCTTTTTAAAGGCTGGAATCTGTTTTGCGGATAAAATCTCCACCGTCAGTCACAATTATGCAAAAGAAATACTAACCTCACATTTTGGTCATGGTTTTGAGAATATTTTAAGGCATAGAAAAAAAGATATCGTGGCCATTCCAAATGGAATTGATACTGACATTTGGAATCCATTGAACGATCCAATGATTGCGAAAAATTTTTCATGTACTGATATACATGGCAAGCATTTATGTAAATTGAAACTTCAAAAAGAATTTAAATTATCGTCTCTCAATCCCATGGCTCCCGTTCTAGCAATAGGCAGCCGCATGACTCATCAAAAAATGGCTGATATTACGCTGGCGGCCATGCCCGCTTTGCTAAATCGTTATCCATTGCTACAACTGGCGGTGCTTGGTTGCGGTGAGCCAGAATACCAGCGCGGATTTCAGCTGTTGGCCCGGAAATATCCAGGGAGAGTCGGTGCCATTATTGGCTATGAAGAAACGCTCGCTCATGTATTACACGCTGGCGCCGATATGCTCTTGCATGGAAGTCGTTTTGAACCTTTTGGTTTAACGCCAATTTATTCTATGCGCTATGGAACCATCCCCATTGCATCACGTGTTGGAGGCCTTGCAGATACGATAATAGACGCGGGAACGGTTCATTCCCCGATGACAAATGCAACTGGATTTTTGTTTGATGGTGAACAGCCACAAGACTTGATCGATGCGGTCAATCGCGCATTAGCGTCGTACGCCATCAAGCCCGAGTGGCAAAGACTTCAAGCAAATGCCATGCGAGGCAATTTTGGCTGGGAAGACCCTGGGTTGCAATACATCAATATGTACCGAAGCATTACAGCCCCTGAATTTCGTCATCTTTTCCCTCTCGCGACGACATCCAGGGTCAGGGCCAGTCAGGTTGCCTGAGATGAAAACAGTGTTCTGCCCGCGCATATATACCCTGCGGACCGCTTATCTTGAAACCAAGATAAGCGCTGATCATTCAGCTTGGGATTCCTTATTTTGTCGCTGCGTGGCGATGGGATTTGATCATATCCTGATTGAATTTCCCATCACGAATGCATCGACGCGAAGTAGTCCGGATGTTGTCGCCATCGCAAACCAATTGAAATCGCTGTTACAGGCATGCGCCAAGCATGGGTTGTCGCTACTACTGGACCTGACCCTAAATCCAATGGCGGCCAATCATCCACTACCACTGCAATATCCGCACTACTTCAGTTTCTGCTGGAACGATGAAAATCAAGCAGAGCTTGCACCCTTGCCCGACCCCCGCAGGCGTTCAACACCCTCAGCCTGGCGGTTTGCCAGGCTGGATTGCCCCGAGGTCACGGCGTTCCTGCAAGATTATTGGCAACAACAATTAAAGGCATTCATCGCGGTGGGCGTTGCCGGGTTTCGTTGTTTAGGTCTGGGGCACGTACCCGCGGCATTTTGGACCTCGTTGATTTCCACCTGCCGAAAGACTCAATCAAAAGTTCATTTTTTGGCCTGGACTTGCGGCACAACACCGCAGCAGATTAATGCGCTGCTGGGTTGTGGGTTTGATGCCAGCTTTTCATCCGTGCCGTGGTGGAATTTCAAATCCGACTGGTTCACACAAGAGCACGCGCGTCTGATGCGACTAGCGCCGGCCATTGCTTTCCCCGAGTGCCCAGAGCAAGACAGGCAAAGCCCCTCGCTCCAGGGTAACGAACCAGCTTTGCAGCGCCAATTACGCTTGCGCTCGTTGCAATTTTCTGCTGCGGTCGGACAAGGGTTGATGATTCCCATGGGATTCGAATATGGGCACTGCACACAACCTTCGGCTCCCCTAGCGGACGACACTGATTTAGAAAAATTACAGGTATTAAGCGGATGGGATTTAAGCCCTGAAATCACAGCGGCCAATCATTGGGTCGCTACATTGCCGCGCGCGCGCTTGCGGATATTGAGTAGCCCAAATACAACGCCAGCCCTATTGTTGCGCGGCGAATTTAGCAGTGCGACGGGCGGAGTTCTGATTTTGGTCAACGCTGACCCCTTTCAGGCGCAATCGATTAGCGGCGCGCTCTGGCGCAAACGCACCAGAGCGTACCAGTGTGGAAAACTACTGATGGCGAATAACCCGGTTTTGGTTCATGAGGTGACCGAGAGTCAACTCACACTACCCGCCGCCGCTATCCGCATCTATACAGCCACCAGGGCGCAGCCTATTGTCACCGCTCCCCGGCGTAAATCTAGTCCAGCCCCACAGTTCAGCCCCCGAATTGCCATTGAGGCGGTCAGTCCCGTCGTGGATAACGGACGTTTCGCCGTCAAGAAAGTCATTGGCGATACCGTGCATATCGAAGCCACGCTGGTGATCGATGGCGCCAACCTGATGTCGGGCGCGCTACTGTGGCACTGCGCCGATCAACAGCGCTGGCAGCGGATCCCCATGCATCCGCTAGGCAATGATCGCTGGTCGGCCGGTTTGCCACTCTTGCGGCTTGGACGCTACTACTTTGCGATTGAAGCCTGGAGCGCTGGTTTCGCCACCTATCGACAACGACTGCAAAACAAGGTCGATGCCCACCTTGATGTTTCGCTAGACCTGCTAGAGGGGCAGCAACTAGTCACTCAGGCCGCGCAAGAGGTAGCTCGCAACCGAGCGGCATATCGCGGCAGCGGCCTAGCCGCCGCGCTAACAGTGCTTGAGCGAAAATTGACTGCGTCCAATAAACCCGGTCAGGCTGTGAGCGCTCAGTTGAACGCACAGATTCAGCTGTTATTGTCGCCATCCAGCACCGAATTAATGCAGCGGGCTGACGCCCGCCCCTTTGCGGTTCAGAGTGCGACCTTTCCTATCGTTGCCGAACGACGAGCGGCGCAGTATGGCAATTGGTACGAATTGTTCCCCCGCTCGCAAAGCGGCGATGTCAACCGACATGGGTCCTTCAATGATGTCATCGAGCGTTTACCCGCCATCCGGGCAATGGGTTTCGATACTTTGTACCTGCCGCCGATTCACCCCATCGGTCAGCAACAACGCAAAGGCCGCAACAACGCGCTCACCGCTCAGGCTGACGACCCGGGTAGCCCCTATGCCATTGGTAGCGCGCGGGGGGGGCATGAAGCGATTCACCCACAACTTGGCACACTGCAGGACTTCCGGCGGTTACTACACGCCGCTCAAGAACAAGGATTGGAGCTGGCATTGGATTTTGCGATTCAATGCTCGCCAGATCACCCTTGGGTACAACAACATCCAGATTGGTTCGACAAGCGGGCGGATGGCTCGCTACGCCATGCTGAAAACCCACCCAAACTCTATCAGGATATTGTTAGCGTTGATTTCTATGCACAGAATGCCCAACCAGATTTGTGGCTGGCATTGCGCCATGTGGTTTTATTCTGGCTGCATGAAGGGGTGCGGATCTTCCGCGTGGATAACCCACACAGCAAACCCCTGCCTTTTTGGGAATGGTTAATTTCCGATATCAGTAGTCGTTACCCGGACACAATCTTTTTAGCCGAGGCATTCACCCGACCCGCCATGATGTTGCGCTTGGCAAAAATCGGATTCTCACAGTCCTATACGTATTTCATTTGGCGGCATAGTCAACGTGATTTTATCGATTATCTTTCAGAACTAAATAGCGCACCCATTTGTCATTATTTTCGACCTCATTTTTTCGTCAATACGCCAGATATTAATCCATATTTTTTGCAACAGTCAGGTCGTCCCGGGTTTTTGATTCGAGCGGCATTAGCCAGTACGTTGTCTGGCCTGTGGGGAATATACAGCGGATTTGAATTATGTGAGTCCAAAGCACTCGATGGCAAAGAAGAATATTGCGATTCAGAAAAATATCAACTCCGCGCATGGGACTGGAAACGGCCGGGAAATATCATCGCCGAAATAACTCAGCTCAATCGAATCCGAGAAGCCAACCCCGCGCTTCAGAGCCATCTTGGCATTCAATTCCATCCAATAGCAGACCCGGCCGTGCTCTTGTTTTCAAAAACCGAACGGATTATTGACGATACCGGCGAAACCGGAAAAGAGATCGATAATTTTATTCTGATAGCGATCTGCCTTGACCCAAGCAAGGAGCATGTGGCTAATTTTGAGGCACCGCTCTGGCACTTAGGTTTGACAGATGATGCGCATGTTACGGTTGAGGATCTCATTCACGAAATTCAGTTCACTTGGCAGGGAAAATATCAGCAGGTCACGCTTGATCCATTTAAATGGCCCTGTGCGATTTGGCGACTGAGTCGACAGAGTCAATTATCATCGACCGGAGACTCATAATGGACAATGATAATGCAACTGATGGAAAAAAATTTATAGAACAAGATGTGTCAATCGGCAGTATGGAATCGACACAAAAACTGCCAACAGATGCTACCAGTGTGACGCATAGTCAACGATTTATTGATGATCCATTATGGTATATGGACGCGGTTATTTATCAGGTTCATGTCAAATCATATTTTGACGCCAACAACGATGGCATTGGCGATTTTACCGGACTCATCAATAAATTAGATTACATTACCGCGCTGGGTGTTAACACCATCTGGCTATTACCTTTTTACCCATCGCCACTTCGCGATGATGGCTATGACATTTCAGAGTACACCGGCGTGCACTCTGATTACGGGACCATTGGGGATGTTAAAGCCTTTATCGCTGAAGCGCATAGTCGCGGGCTTCGCTTAATTACAGAACTAGTCATTAATCACACTTCGGATCAACACCCTTGGTTTCAAAGAGCCCGAACAGCAGCCAAGGGTTCAGCCGAGCGCGACTTCTACGTCTGGTCAGATAGTAATTCAGGCTACGCCGGCACACGAATTATTTTTAATGACTCTGAAAGTTCCAACTGGACTTGGGACCCCGTTGCGCAAGCATTTTTCTGGCATCGTTTTTATGCTCATCAGCCTGACCTGAATTTTGACAATCCTTTAGTTCTTGCATCCATACTTGCGATTATGTTTTTCTGGCTCGACCTTGGCATTGATGGCTTGCGCTTGGACGCGGTCCCCTATTTGATTGAACGCGAAGGCAGTTCGAATGAAAACCTGGAGGAAACACACACAATTTTAAAAAAATTGCGTTCTGAGATGGATAGTAAATACCAAACTAGAATGTTATTGGCCGAAGCCAATATGTGGCCAGAAGATGTTTTGCAATATTTCGGCAAAAATGATGAATGTCAGATGGCATTTCATTTCCCGCTGATGCCGCGCATGTTTATGGCGCTGGCACAGCAGGACCGATTCCCGATGACTGATATTTTGCGCCAGACTCCGGACATCCCCAACCACTGTCAGTGGGTGATTTTCTTACGAAATCATGACGAGTTGACACTAGAAATGGTGACCGATGGCGAGCGTGAGTACCTGTTAAATTTTTACGCGGCGGATCGCCGCGCCCGTATCAATCTTGGAATTCGCCGCCGCCTGGCGCCGTTACTCGAAAATGATCGACGTCGAATTGAATTACTGAATAGTTTTTTATTATCGATGCCCGGCACACCTGTGATTTATTACGGTGATGAAATCGGCATGGGCGACAATATTCATTTGCGCGACCGGGATGGTGTGCGTACGCCGATGCAATGGTCGCCAGACCGTAATGGCGGATTTTCTCGCGCGGACCCCGCGGCCTTAATCCTGCCGATTGTGATGGATCCCATCTACGGCTATGAGGCAATCAATATCGAGAGACAAAGCGCCGACCCGTATTCTTTATTGAACTGGACCCGGCGCATGCTGGAAGTCCGTAAACAGCATAGAACCTTCGGCCGCGGCAATTTGACCTTGCTGTACCCGCGCAACCGTAAAATTTTCGCCTATTTACGGGAGTATGACGATAGCCAAGATGGCGGCAACAATGAAACCATCCTGTGCATAAGCAATGTCTCTCAGTCGGCGCAGGCGGTAGAACTGGATCTATCCGCCTTTGCTGGCCGCATCCCGGTCGAAATGCTGGGCGGGGCGGCTTTTCCACAGATTGGTAAGCCGGAATATTTTTTGACCTTACCCCCCTTCGGGTTTTACTGGTTTGTCTTGGCCCATGAGGCCACGATGCCATCTTGGTATACACCGACGACGGAACCACAACCAGAATACGCCACCCTGGTATTGCATGCGGGCATCGAAGATATTCTCCACGGCGCGTTGTGCTCCTCTCTGGAAAACGATGTATTACCCACTTACTTGAGCAAACGCCGCTGGTATAGCGCCAAGCAGGAACAGTTGAGGACCGTGCGCATCGCCTGCGCGGCGCTCATGCCCACATTACCAACGCAGCCACAGGCATTGCCGATACTGTTAACCCAACTGGAGATCCACACAGCCAGTCGCGTCGATCGCTATTTCATCCCGCTGGGTTTTATCCGCGAAGCTGATGTCATCAGCGCCTTACCACAGCAATTAGCCTTGGCGCGGGTCCGGCGCCACCGCCATGTCGGCTTTTTAACCGACGGCCTTGCGCTGGACTCTCTACCGCTGAGCGTCATTGAACGGATGCGCGCCAATACCACGATCATGACGGCTGACGGTGAAGTTCACTTCATCTCCACCCCGGCGCTACAACAGATCGCGATTTCGGTTGATTCCAGCATACGACGCATGAGAGTCGAGCAGTCGAACAGTTCTCTAGTGGTCGATGAACGCATCGTCTTGAAAATCCTGCGTCGACTGGATGAGGGCATTCATCCCGAAGCAGAAATGAGCCGTTATCTGGCCGCGCGGGGATACGCCAATAGCCCGGCGCTGCTGGGCGAAGTAGTCGCGGTTGATGGCGCGGGTGAGAAACGGACCCTGATGGTATTACAAGCTTATATCCATAATCAAGGTGATGCATGGGCCTGGGTGATGGCGACATTAGAGCGATTGTTCCTGTCGTTCCAGGGCGACAAAACCGAGCCCGCCGACAACAACGCCCCTGACTTACTGGTTGAATTAACTGATTTCTCCCGGCAACTGGGGCAACGGCTCGGTGAACTGCACGCCGCGCTGGCAACACCCAGCGAGGACCCGGCTTTTGCTCCACACCTAGCGACACCGGGCGATATTCAGCATTGGCAAACGGGCATCGGTCAGCAAATGAACGCCGCGTTCACCATCCTGCAAGCCCACCTATCGACGGTGGATGACGATGCGCCTGTAGCCCAGCTACTGGCACTGTGGCCGCGTTTGCTATTGCTCGTGGCCTCACTGGCAGAGGACTGCGAGGGTTCGCCTCTATCGCGGATTCACGGAGACTTTCACCTGGGGCAGGTGCTGTTGGTACAGGGCGACGCCTATATCATCGACTTTGAAGGCGAGCCCTGTCGGCCCTTGTCAGCGCGGCGTGAAATCACCAGCCCGTGGCGCGATGTTGCCGGCTTGCTGTGCTCTTTAGACTATGCCGCCGATTTCGCGCGCAAGATCGGGCCTGGAGACCTCGGGGGTCCGGCGGATGAGTTAAAGCAACACTTGCTTGATCGCTTTTCACCCGAATGCCAACAGACATTTCTACAAGGTTATCACCGCGTCGTTACCGACATCCGCCCGGAAAAGGAGGTGACGTTGCTGAGCTTATTCACCATTGAAAAAGCCGCATACCAAATTTGCTATGAAGCATGCAACCGCCCAAGCTGGCTGTTGGCGTCGATCCAAGGAATGTTGCGGATCGCGCAGCGTTTGCTGCCACCCTCTTCCCTAGGCACAAAACATGACTAATACCCAACGCCAAGCAAGAACCCAATCCGAGCCGTCCGCATGCCCGTCGCTCACCGCCTTATTGTCAGGAAAGCAATCCAACCCCTTCGCCTGGCTAGGTCGACACCAGGACGGCGACGCGGTCATCGTGCGCAGCTTCCAGCCCGGAGCTCGCAAGGTAGAGGTCTTGAATACCAGTCACGAATATCTGGCCACTTTACCGATAAGCGACGCACCGGGCGGTGACAGCGGATTATTTGCCGGCAAGGTCGGTGGGTTGGGACACGATCAGCCCTATTTGTTACGGATTTTCTGGAGCGACGCCAACGCCGGTGACAGCGTCCAAATCACGGAGGATCCCTATGCCTTTGGTCTGCTGCTCAGTGATGATGATCTGCATCGACTCAGCCATGGCGCACACTTTGAACTGGGTCGCTGCCTGGGCGCTCAGCCAATGTCCGTGGAAGGCATCGCGGGTACCCGTTTTGCGGTTTGGGCGCCAAATGCGAATCGTGTCTCTGTTGTTGGTGATTTTAACGGTTGGGATGGACGGCGCCATCCGATGAGGCTGCGCCATGATGGCGGAATTTGGGAGCTATTTGTCCCGCGACTAGCTGCGGGACATCGTTATAAATATGAGCTGACCGCAGCCAATGGCAGGCTACTGCCACTCAAAGCCGACCCAGTGGCGTGCACCA
>Ga0302152_10001293_pt1 | contig 10864 bp, 8 predicted proteins | sample I_Bog_N2_1_FD_192434 | JGI IMG/M metagenome (GOLD analysis project Ga0302152, IMG submission 192434) | Peat permafrost microbial communities from Stordalen Mire near Abisko, Sweden - I_Bog_N2_1 | ecosystem: Environmental > Terrestrial > Soil > Wetlands > Peat | place: Sweden: Abisko, Stordalen...
GCAGTGCCATGCGATTGCGGTTCCACTGCGTCTGGCCGGCGGCATGGGAAGGGCGGGGAAGAGCGTTGTCGGTCATCGGTATTCCGGCGTGTCCGCTATGGCTGGCGTGAAAAAATACACTGATAGCGGACGGTTATCATGCACATGCACGCAATTTCCTGAAACGATCATTGCGCGCGGATCTGGTTATAGCGTTCAGAAATGGCCGGGCCATATTTTTCCCAGAAATCCGAGTTCAGAAACAGGGTGTTTTTCATGCGCTCCGGCGTTGATGGCAAGCGCTGCATGCGCGCTGCATCAATGAAGGGGAAGGCGGCCTCAGTGGTCGGGCCATAGGCGATGTACTTACTGAACTCGGCCTGGTTCTTGGCTTGCGCGATGTAGTTCAACAGCTTGATGGCTTCAGTGCGGTGCGGGGCTCCCTTGACGAGCGCGAAATAGCCGACCTGATCCACCGTATTGCCCCAGCCCATCTGGATCGGCAGGCCAGAATCCATGCCAGCCTGAAAGCGGCCGTTCCAGCCCAGCGCCATCACCACTTCGCCGCTGGCTAAGGCGTTGACCGGCTCGGCACCGTTTTTCCACCACATGGCGATGTAGGGTTTGATCTTCTCGATCTGCTTCATGGCCCGTTCCACGCCAGCCGGTGTCGCCAATACCTTATAGACATCCGCCGGCGCCACGCCGTCGGCGATCAGCGCAGCTTCGATCACGGTAGCCGGATCATCTTGCAGCGTGCGCTTGCCGGGAAATCTGGCGACATTCCAAAAATCCGCGAAGCTGCTGGGCTGCGGCTTGCCGGCAGGGAAGGCCTTGATCGAGAAACCGACGTTGGTGGAAAAAATTTCAGATGGAACGCCATAGTCGTTGCGCGCACCGGGGATGACATGTTTTTGATCGACCATATCAGCTGATATTTTTTCGAACACGCCGAGCTTGATGCCGCGTGTAAGGCGGGCGCCGTTTTCTGTTACCACGTCCCAGGCCACGGACTTGGTATCGATCATGGCGCGAATTTTGGCTACCTGCGGGTCGGTGTCTTCGGTAATCTTGATGCCGGACTCGCTGGCGAAGGGCTTGAGCCAGGCATCGCGAATGGCGCCCTGGTAGGCGCCGCCCCAACTGGCAAAGTTCAACTCGGCCGCCTGCGCGGTGCCTGTCAGCAAGGCCGTAGCAACTGCCAGGATATAGCTTATTTTCTGCAATTTACTCGTCATCGATTTCTCCGGTTGAAACGGTTGCTTGGGTTGGCGAGACGCAGGGTCTCGGCTTTGTCGTATGAAGGTATGCAATTTGCATGCCATTGGTATACCAAAAAGAGGAGCTGGTTTTGCCAGGATCGCTCATGTGTTGATCGGTGCTCGGGCCCGGATAGCTATTTTGGTTCGGCACAATAGGCGCCGACGACGCCTTGGTCTCATGCACCGTGTCGTCACAGTGCACTGGGCAGCGGCATCAATTTTGGTGCGTAGCTTGCCGCCAACCGGTATGGCCTGCCATATCTGGCCGGTGCTGTGCAATGTTGGATCTTCAGGCCGCGTAGATGGTTTGCAGATCGCGAAAGCCCTTGATCTCGATCGGATTGCCGAAGGGGTCGAGGAAGAACATCGTCGATTGCTCGCCGGGCTGGCCGGCGAAGCGCAGTTGCGGCGCCAGCACGAAATCGGTGTTGGCTGCAGTCAGACGCTCAGCCATCGCCTGCCAATCGGGCAGCGGCAGGATCAATCCAAAATGCGGCATGGGCACCAGCTTGTCCCCCACGTGCCCAGTGGCTGCGGTGCTAAAGGGTTGTCCCAGATGCAGAGAGAGTTGGTGACCAAAGAAATCGAAATCGACCCAGGTGTCGGTGCTGCGGCCTTCGCGGCAACCCAGCGTGAGGCCGTAAAAATCACGGGCAAGGTCCAGATCAGTGACGTTGAAGGCGAAGTGAAAGAGTGAACGCATGAGATGGTTTCCTAAGTGGTTGGCAGTGGCTGGTCGGGAGTCACTTCAGTAGCCTTTGGCCGGATCGACGAGGCCGCTCAGGTCGGCACTGTCCAGGCCGCCATCGATCTTGGCGGCGATTTGTGCGATCGCTTCACTGACGACCGTTTGCGCTGCGATATGGGGTGTCAGGGTGATTTCCGGGCGCTGCCAGAACGGATGGTCGACACCGGCCGGTTCCGTGCGGGTGACGTCCAGTGTTGCGCCTGCCAGATGGCCGCTGTCGATCAGCGCCAGCAGATCTGCTTCGACCAGATGGGCACCGCGCGCAACATTGATGAGGTAGCCGCCAGGCTTCAACTTGGACAGCGAGGCATGGCACAGGATGTCCAGGGTGGCCGGCGTCAGCGGTAGCATACAGATCAGAATGCGTGTCTCGGACAGGAAGCGTTCGAACTGGTCGGCGCCTGCGAGGCAGGTGACGCCATCTATAGCTTTAAGGGACTGGCTCCAGCCGAATACCGGGAAGTCGAATTTCGCTACCGTAGCCGCTACCCGCTGGCCCAATGCGCCCAGGCCCATCACGCCGACCGGGAAATCCAGGCGGTTGCGCGGCTTGCGCGGGCTCCAGGCATGTGTCGCGGCGCTGGCGGCATAGACATCGAACTCGCGCACATGGCGCAGCAGCGCATGGCAGACATAGTCAGCCATCTGCACCGCCATGCCACCGTCCTCGATGCGCACTACGCGCGCCTGCGGCGGCAGCCGGAGCCGCATCAATGCATCGATGCCGGCGCCCATATTGAAGATCATGCGCAGTTGCGGGTGCGCGTCCATGAAGGCTTGGGTCGGCGACCAGACAATAGCGCACTGTGCTTTAGCAGTGATGTCCGGCCAGGCAGTAATAGCAGCCTGTGGCAGTGCGGCGCGCAGACCGGCTTCCCAGGCTGCACTTTCGATATGGCTGCAGCAGAGCGCGATAGGTAGTGTTGCAGAGGCAGGGACGAGAGGGTTCAAGGGGATGGGCTCGAGTAAAAGAGAAGGTTTAAGGGCGGCAGACTGGTCTCAGTAAGACTGGTTTTGCAGTATCTTGGTGAGCAACGGCGTATCGATGTTACCGCCCGACAGCACCAGCACGGCATCGCGTTCTCCCAGCGGCATGCGACCTGCCAGCAGTGCCGCCAGCGCCACGGCGCCGCCGGGTTCGACGACGAGATGGAGTTCTTCCGCGGCAAAACGCACCGCAGCGGCAACTTCCTTGTCACTGACAGCCAACGCATCGTTGAGGAAGTACTGGTTGATGGCAAAGGGCAGTTCGGCCGGTGTTGCTGCCTGTAGCGCATCGCACAGCGTGGTGCTGCCGACAGCATTGCTTTGACGGCTGCCGCTGCGTAGCGAGCGCAGCGTGTCGTCGAAGCCAGCCGGCTCTACGGCCAGCAAGCGTGTCTGCGGGCGTAGGGCATCAATTACAAGGCCGCATCCAGCCATCAGGCCGCCACCTCCGCATGGTGCGGCAAAGGTCCCAAGTTTCTCAAATGCCTGTGGCGGCAGATCCTGCAGAGCCTCTAGCGCTACGCTGCCTTGCGCTGCCAGCACGGCGGGATGGTCGCCTGGCGGCACCAGGGTGCCGCCGGTTTCTGCCAGCAGGCGCATGCCGATGGTTTCTCTGCTTTCGTGCTGGCGGTCATACTGTACGATACGCGCGCCTTGGCTGGTGGCCCGTTCTACTTTGTTCTTCGGAGCATCTAGCGGCATCACGATGGTGGCCGCGATGCCCAACTGGCGCGCAGCCCAGGCTATGGCCTGACCGTGGTTGCCGGTGGAATAGGCCACTACGCCGCGCGCCCGCTGTTGTGCTGATAGCTCCAGCAAGGCATTGAAGGCGCCGCGCGCCTTGAATGAACCGGTAATTTGCAGGCATTCAGCCTTGAGCCAGACCGGTGCGCCAGCAATGGCGTCGAGACGTGCTGAGCGCAGCAGTGGGGTGCGGCGAACATGGGCTTGGATGGCAGCAGCAGCCCGCTCTACGTCGGCGAAGTCGGGGATGCGCATGGGGCCCAACATCTCATGATGAATGGCCGTCACGGGCTGTGTTCGTATGGCGTTAGCGGTCGGGATAGTCGGGGCGGCGGGCATGGCAATCCAATGAGAAGAACAATGGAAGCCAATGTTAGAGTAATATTTTTATGTAAATACGAAATTATATTGGGTGAAGTATGAAATATATTTATGTAATTCTGGCGATATTCTGATGATTCGCTACCTGACTACCTTGGTCGCTGTTGCGCGTTACGGCACGTTTTCTGCTGCGGGAGACCGGGTTGGTCTGACCCAGTCGGCGGTTAGTATCCAGATGCGCAAACTGGAGGAGGCGCTCGGCGTGAGCCTGTTTGAGCGCAGCGGGCGTACGGCGGTGTTGAATGAGGCGGGGCGGCGCGCACTGGTGCATGCGGAGCAGATCGTCTTGTTGTACGGGCAAATGGCCGATGGAATTGCCGATGAGGAACTGACCGGCACCTTGCGTGCCGGGGCGATCACGACAGCGCTGTTGGGCGATGTGGTCGAGGCGATGATAACCTTTCGCAAGCGCTTTCCCAACGTCGACGTGCATCTGACTCCGGGGGCTTCGGTCGAATTGATTGTGCAGGTGGAGAAGCAACTGCTTGACTGCGCTCTGATCGTCAAACCCGCCTACCCGCTTGACGCTGCGCTGCATTGGCGCCCGTTGCGGCAGGAGCCTTTCGTGCTGATCGCACCTCAAGATGAAAAATGCAACGATGTTCTGTGGTTGTTGAGTCATCGTCCCTTCATACGCTATGACCGTCATTCGCATGGCGGCAATCTGGTCGAGCGTTTCTTGAAACAGAAAAAATATTCGATCAAGGAATCGATCGAGACCGACTCGATTGAGGCCATTGGATTGCTTGTCGAGCGCGGGGCCGGCGTTGCCATTCTGCCGCAGAGTCCAGCATTGAAGGTGATCGGAGCCAAGATTCGGGAGATTGAACTTGGTGTCGATACCTTCTATCGGGAAGTCGGATTGATAGAACGCACAGACAACCCACGCGCACATTTGAACGGGGATTTTTGGCGCGTTCTTAACGGCGAGATGCTGGACCGTCAGCGCTGAAGGTTTGCGCTCGCCGAGCGATTTTGCATGATGCCCTATGCTTTTGATGGCAAGTGTCGTCGATGGCGCAGCACAAGTATTCATCTGGCCTTCTATGCTTAAACGCGGCCCCGGATTGCCGGGCAATGGGCGTCCAGGGGAACTCCTGAGAACTGGCCTTGGCATACGAACTGCATGACATAGGGATCGACGCTGATGTCACACATTCGACGCTCACGTTCACACGTCGGTCGGAGGCTATTCTCGGCTTGGTTGCTCAGATCCGCCATTACGTTGACGCAAAAATGTTTCCCTTTCGTCAGCTCTGGAATATCTTCTCAGCGCGGCTGAATAGCTGTACAACTGATAGGTAACAACAGGCAGCTGATATTCAAGTAATGCCTTCAGCGGGCGCTTCAGTCAGAAATCAAGCGCCGTGCAGTATGTCGGGGACGACGCCAGAGGATTTCCTGCAACAGCATCGACAACTGGGCCAGTGCCAGAGAAATGTATCCGTCTGGCGATTGCGGCCAGACGAATCGGCCACTCCATACAAAAATTATCAGGAGCCAATCAAGGTTTCCTGACATACAAGATCAAACTGCGTTGCTACGATTGATCAAATTATTTCAATAACAGAATTTTATCCTTAGGGCGATCGGTGTTAGCGGAGTCGCTCCATGGATAGCGCGTTCACTGTCGGCATCCTGTCATTGGCCGATATGTTGTTCAATTTGGAGACTGCGTATCGATGGAAATTCGGAACGCTTTGCTCTTGCGATTTCTAGAACGTGCAAAAAGAAGCAGTGGAATGGGGCGACAGTATTTTCGAAAATATGAACATCAACCCTGCAAATTGAGCTCTCGGAGAACGATAGCCCACTGCCGCTGGTATCGACGCAGATGCAGGGTCCGCTGGTCATATTGTCATACGCCGCCTTGACTGTGTCATTTCAATAAGAGTCCGAGTGGATTCCTGATGGCGCTCGTCCTGTGAGGCCCTGTATACCCGGAACGTGCCCGGCACTCAGCTTTGATTTTCATCTTAATGGGTTAAACAATGCGATTGATATGCCGTGTCTTGATGGTATTTTTTTCATTGGCCGGATGTGAAAGAGGGCCGTTTGAAAAATTGGCGTTCGAACATGCCAGGGAGCAAGCTGAATTGAATGCGGCCAATTTCGAACACAACAAGGAAATCCGCGAGCGAGAGCAACTTGCTCAGTACAAGCTCTATGAATCCAATAATGCAGGCAATGCGGACAGGAATGCTTCGTCACCCTGAATTATGCGTCGCGTGATGGCCGATTGAGTCAGTTGCAAGGACTCGGCGGCAAGGCTGATGGATTGGCAGCGCACCACGGCGACGAAGGCATCGATAGCGTCTATCTTCATAAAAAAATCGCATATATAGCTAAGTGATTTATGCAAAGTTTAACAGCAGGGCGGCGATAGTGGTCAACGCTGTCGGCGCTAATATCCCCCGTGTCGGCATTAAAAAACTCTTCTAAAGTTATTTCAAATTCTTCTTGGGCGGCGTTGTCGACGCTTTTCTGTACTCGGATTCTTAAGACATCCTGCCAGGTTTGTGGCGATGTTCCGGTTGGTCCTGACGGCAAGACCTCGGTGAACATCGAATAAGCGTGCTAAAAAATGACGATGGTTCGCGTTGCGCTCGAAGTGCAGTGAGCCGGATCAAAGGCGACGAAACGCTTTACTGTATTGATAAGGAAGCGGCATGTCTCACCGTGATTTCCCACCGCGCTCGGTCGCTATCATCGGCGGCGGCATGGCCGGTACCCTGGCAGCGATTCGCCTGATCCGGCAGGCGCGGACACCGCTGCTCATTCGTATCTTCGATCCTAATCTGGAGCTGGGACGAGATCTGGCCTATGCCACCACCGATTTCAATCACCGTCTCAACGGCCCAGCCAAGGCATTCAGTCTACGTCCCGATGATGCTGTGCATTTTGCCAACTGGCTGCAGTTGCGTGCTGATCGTTCCGGCTGGAACGAGTTCGATGACAAGCTGCTGACGTTTGCGCCAAATTAAAAATAGGCTAACGTTGTATCGATATCCAATGATCTGAAGTCATTTCGGCGATGATCCAGTCGCTGTTGAAACGACCAAGGCCACTATTTTTTTCCCCACCAAACATGTTGTTGGGATCATCACATACTGACATGGCGTTGATATGCGTCATGCCGGCATCGATCTGTTGGGCGAAACGCAGACCACGTGCTTCATCACGTGTGAAGACAGAACTGGCGAGCCCAAACTCGGTATCGTTGGCCAGTCTCAAGGCGTCGGCTTCATCTTTCGCTTTGATGATAGAGGCTATCGGGGCGAATTGTTCTGTTTGCGCCAATGCCGACTCATTGGGAACATCAACGAAAACATGGGGAGGCAATACCTGTCCCGAGGCATTGGCACCCAGAACCAGGGGAATGCCCGCGGTCTGTGCCGCTTGGATACGTTCCACTGCGCCTTGTAATTGACGCCGGTTGATGAGCGGACCAATCAGCGTATTAGCATCGTTGGGGTCGCCAAATGGCAATGTCTTCACACGTTCAACGAAAGCCTCGACGAACTGACTGTAGATCTTGGCATCGACAATGATGCGGTTGGTGCTCATGCAGATTTGTCCCTGATGTAAAAAGCGGCCCAGCACGGCGCCGTTGACTGCCTGTTCCAGATCGGCGTCGTCGAGTACAACGCAGGGTGCATTGCCGCCCAGTTCCAGACCAACGCGTTTGAGATTGACACCTTTCACGGCCAGTTCGCCGATACGGCGTCCAACTCGGGTGGAGCCTGTAAATGAAATAAATTTCGGTGTTGGATGTAGCACGAAAGCATCGCCAATATCAGCAACTTCACCGATGACGATATTGAGCAGACCGGAAGGAAGCCCCGCGGCTTCATAGATTTTTGCCAGCAATAGTCCTCCTGTGACCGGCGTGTCGTCGGCAGGTTTGACAACGACCGCATTGCCGAGCGCCAAAGCCGGCGCCAGCGAGCGATGCGACAGCAGCATCGGCCAGTTCCAGGGGCTGATCACGCCGACCACGCCGAGTGGTTGACGATACACGCGGCTTTCCCGTCCCGGGATATCGATGGGCAGAATGCGTCCCACCATCCGATGGGGCATGGTTGCCGCCGCTAGCATGCCAGCCCGGGTAGCGGCCCATTCGATCTCTGCTTTGCCGCGCGTGCTGCCGGATTCGCGGATGAGCCAATTCACAATTTCCACATGGCGTTCGTCCATGATCTGCGCGGCCCGGTAGAAGACCTCCGCACGTTCGCAAGCCAGGCTGTTTGCCCATGTTTTCTGCGCATTTTTTGCCGCGGCATAGGCGGCATTCAGGTCTTCATGCGTAGCCAGAGAAATTTCCGCCAGCAGGCTGCCATCGTAAGGATTACAGTCCACAAGCATCTTGCCGCTGCTGCCTGCACGCCATTTTCCGTCAATATATTGACCATTGAAATTGATCCATTCTGGAAGGGGCTGAGTCATGATTTATCTCATTCTTAAGAGGGGATGGCGGTTGCCGGGAGTTGCTGACGATTTATAGATCCGCAATCCAGTTGCCGTGAAAGCCAGGAGGCACATGATGATCTAGTTGTATTCTCGCCACCGGCTTACCGTCGAGATCATCGGCGGCGAGAATTACCATTTCGCTGGCGTGGCGGCGCGGGTCCCACCATACCGCCATGATCCAGCCATCATCTTCCGCCGTGGCGCCTTGCCTTGGTACAAAGACTGGCTCACCGACCACCAGGTCATAGCCGTTCGGCAGGTGCTGGAAGCTGCTGCAATTGGTCTCATAGTCGTGTTTGATGATGCAGTTGAAGCCGCGCGTGTCGGGACCGGGATTGTGGATCCCTGCCATGTAGCCATAACGGTGACGGCGACCCATGACGGTTTCGTTGGTGCGGACGAATTCGGCGTCGAAGTCGCCGATGCGGCGATAGCTCACTGTATCGATAGATAGATCGATAGTGATGCGGCGCAATTCAGGCGGGCCGAAGGGTGACACTTCATCGACCAGCGGAAATGGGAAGAAATCCGAAACGTTGATGTCGGCCGAGCGAAACAGTGTGGGCGTAACAGAAGCATCAACGATGATGCAGTTGCCGTCTTCGTAGGCATTCATATAATGCCCCACGGTAAAGGGTTCGGTCTCCAGCCAACGGCACTCGCCTGAAGTGCGGTGCATCAGCAGCACGCGACCGGGAGACTGGTCATCAAGGCTGGCTGAACTTAAACCAAGCGGAACAAGCTCGGGAGCGCGGGCACGGTTACGGATCGGGCCGAAAAAGAAGATGTAGTAATTTTCAGAGAAAATGAAATCATGAATGAAGGGAGCGAAAGGCAGGGCGGTGCGATGACGTGAGGCCACTTTCCCTGCAGCGTTGACGGCAAAACATTCGATAAAGTTGGGGTCATTCTCAACAGCATAGAAGAGCGTCTCGTTGGTGTGAGTATCGACATGGGAGTGTGCGGTAATCATGGAGCTGAAATTGCCGTCGAAATCGAATTTCCCTATGGTCGCCAAGCTATGACGATCGATTTCCCAATAAAACGAGTCGATTTCATGCATTGTCAAAATGCGGCCCGCCAGCGTGATGACATTGATGCCTGCCACCGACTTGATCGGGGGCGCACCTTCCGGTAGCGCTTGTTGTGGCACGCCTGCCTGACCATAAATGCCGTTATAAAGTGACCGCCCTGCTGCGCGTTCGACTTTTAGCCCATCGGTTTCCACCAGACGGTTGCAATAACTGGCCTTACCGTCTTTGAGACGGAACGCATGAACCATGCCGTCGCCATCGAACCAATGGAACTTATCCGGATTGGCCGGCCTGAAATGTTGATTGCTACCGGTGCGATATAGGGCGCCGTTGAGTTCTTTCGGAATGACACCTTCGACGTACAGTTCATGGATGACGTATTCGTTACGCAACGGCGTGTAGGGACCTTGCAAGAATGGATTGCGTTCAGACCACATGATTTCTCTCTTGGATTGTTGATTGTTTTGATAAGGCGACGGTCTTATTGCCATTTTTTCGTCCGCCGATGACATAGAGGGCAATAGCGATGCAGATGAGATAGATCAGTGAGGAGAGCCAGCCGACGGCATGAAAATTTCCATTGCCAACGATGAGTGCTGCCGCCATGGGGCCCAGGCCTTGACCGATAAGTATGGCCGAATTGGCCAGCCCGCTGAGGCGTCCAGAGGGATCGCATTCGGCCACGTAGGACAGCAGATAGGTCAAACCAAAGAACCATACCGCCATGACAATACAAGCCGCGCTGGCATAGGCGATCGTACTTTGGCCATAGACGATGATCAGCGAGGCGACGATGGCACCTGAAAACCCTAGCAACTGCGATACAAGTACGGAAATACGGCGTCCGATCAGGCCGGCCATCGTTGCGCCGACAGCACCGGAAAGTACGCTTAGTCCCAGAATAGCGCCAATGCTGGCACCATCCAGACCGATCATGTTGCCGATGCGTTCTTGATATACCCAGAGAACGCCATGGCCACCGAAGAGCAGGCCGAATAGCGTCAGCAGTAAAATCGGTTTAAGCGATATACCAGAACCAACGCTGGCCTGCGTTGGCGCGCTTGGTGCAGTTCTTGGAATAAGGCGGGTCAATGGCAGGGTAAGCAGAACCATGCCGGGGAATGTCAGGAACACCCCCGCTATACCGACCACCGGCAGTATTTGCGGCACCAGTGCAATCGTGACTGCACCCCACAACAGCAAAATCGTATTGGTGAAAGCATAGGTACGATCTTTATTGGTACGCAGAACCGACGTGG
>Ga0302152_10001311_pt1 | contig 10768 bp, 18 predicted proteins | sample I_Bog_N2_1_FD_192434 | JGI IMG/M metagenome (GOLD analysis project Ga0302152, IMG submission 192434) | Peat permafrost microbial communities from Stordalen Mire near Abisko, Sweden - I_Bog_N2_1 | ecosystem: Environmental > Terrestrial > Soil > Wetlands > Peat | place: Sweden: Abisko, Stordalen...
CAACAGCGGCGGATCGTTCGCAAACATCACAGGTGCCACCAGTTCTAGCTACACGACGGCCAGCGCGACCTATGCAATGCAGGGGCGGCAGCAGCAGTGCATTTGCACGGACTCCAATGGCAGCATCACATCCAGCATCGCAAGCCTACTGGTGGCGTTCAATCTTTCCGGGACGGGGATCAAGGTCACGTTCGGGGCGGGCTATCCGAGCGGCACGGCTCCAGTGGGGCTATTCATCGGCCCCAGCAGCGGCGGAACATTCAATCTATCGATTTCGGAAACCAGCGCGACCGCCGACACCCCTTCGTCGGCAATGGTTGCTGCGCCGGCCGTCGCGGAGACGGCGGCCACTTCCGATGCCCCATCGGAGAGTTCTGTAGACGCCGTGTCGGTGGCTGAAACTTCGGCAACCTCCGATGCTCCATCCGAAGGCCTAACAGCCTCAGCGACCATTGCGGAAACTTCGGCAACTTCTGATGCCTCGACAGAGGCTCTATCGGCATCGCTGACTGTTGCGGAAACCGCCGCGACCTCGGACGCCCCGTCCGAGTCCATGTCGGCCCCGGCAACCATTGCTGAGTCTGTTGCAGCCACTGATGCGCCCGCTTCCGCATTGGTCACTCCCGCAGCCATTGCCGAGACTTCAGCCACGAGTGACGCACCATCCTCTAGCACAACGCAGGCGCCAGTTATCTCGGAAACCTCCGCAACAGCGGACACCCCCTCGGCGGCCATGAGCGCATCGGGATTGCTGGCGGATTCCGTGAGCACGTCCGATAGCCCCTCGGCGCTGGCCGGATTTTTCAGCGCCATAGCAGAAAGCATTGCGACGCTCGATCAGGCAACAGCATCGGCGATCATGGCAGCGATCATCGCAGAATCTGCTGCTATCGCCGATGGCGTCACGGAGGCGGCAATTAAGGCCGTATCGCTGGCTGAATCCATGTCATCGGCTGACTCCCCGTCACAGACCACGGGAACGCTGCTGACGATGGCGGAATCCGCTGCCACGGCGGATGCTCAATCTGCTGCCCGCATCGTCGCGGCATTGATTGCGGAGGCGATGCAGACGGCGGACGCCACGGGGGCAGCCGGAAACCTACTGGTCGGACTTAGTGAATCAAGTTCGGCGAATGACACCATTGCGGCATCGGCCGTACTGGCGGCCATTTTGCAGGAACTCGCCCAGGCGACCGATGCGCCGAACTCGATCCATAGTTTCAGCGCGGCAATCGTGGAATTTGCGGCGACCAATGACGAGACGGATTTCATCGTAATTGCCTACACGCTTCTGCGGGCGTTCATTTTCCCAGCCGATCCGCGCGTCTTCTCGTTCCCGTTCGAGACCAGGCTCTATACTTTCCCGTCCGATTCGCGGGCATACGCATTCCCCACCGATTCCCGAACCTACACGTTCCCCGATCCCAACTTCACAGGGGTATCCTGACATGCCATTCACCATTAGTTGCAACGGTGGGCGCCCGACGACCGTTCAAGGCCCGACGACTGACCTGGACTACTGCTGGGACTTGACCAACGTCATTGACGTCGGCGACACCATCCTGAGCGTGACCTGGCAAACGTCGCTCACCAGTCCGGGCGCAGGGCCGCTGGCTGGTGCTACGCTTACGACGGGGTCGATCATCAACACCGCGTCGCCAAAGTCGAATCTGGTCTACGGCTGGCTTTCGATCACCGACATGACGTTGATTGGAAAGACGGTGGCGGGCACCTGCTACTGGGTCACTGCCGATGGCCGTACGGATGAGCGAACGCTGTACTTCCAGATCAAGTACCAATGAATCGGAATCCCATGAACGACCAAAGCCTTTTACAGCAAATCGAGGCCCTGCTGCACATCGAGCGGGCTAGAATCGTCTCTCACCTCGCCGCCCTCATCACCTCCGCAAAGGAAGAAACTATGTCCACCCTTGACGACGCCATCGCCGCCGCAGCCGCCCAGGTTGCCACCCTGAACACCAAGGTTGACGCCGCCCTGGCTGCGCTCGCCGCCTCGGTCGCCAGCCAAACCCCGGTCACGCAGTCCGAACTTGACGCCATCGCAGCCATCGGCACTGCCGCGTCCGGCGAAGCCGCCAAGGTGGATGCGGCGCTCACCCCGGCCGCTGCGCCCGCACCGGCCGCCGCCGAGGCCCCTTCCGCGCCCGTGGACGGCCCCACGCCGACCGCCTGATACCTGACCAGCACGAAGCAAAGAAGGCCCCGGAAACGGGGCTTTCTCTTTTGGGGTCAGCTCCCCTCTTGCGCACCTTGTGCTGCGCGCTCTATGGCGCGGAGAAGGGCGTTGCCGGCAGCGCGTGCTTTGCGTTCGGCGACTTCAGCTTTGAGTGCCGCGAGCAATGCGTCAGGCTCGCCCGTGAACTCCTGGCTGTGCGTCTCGCAGAGTGAGGCATGCCACGCGCCTTGCCAACTCGTCATCACCGAGAATCGCCATGTCTCGTGCTTCACGCGTTCGCCAGTGAAGGGCTGGCGCGGACATAGCCGACAAGCGTTCCCGCATTCGTCGCGTGCGACAGTGCCGATGTGGGGATATTTCCCCTGCTCAGCTTCGATCTGCTCGCGCGTGAGGGTCAGCAGCACGGCGTTCATCGTCGGGTAGTTCGGGAACTTCTGGTCGGGCAGCAAGTCGTGCGTCCAGAAGGTTCGCTCCGGCTGGTTGCGCGCCGGCTTGACTGAGGTGCAGCGATTGCCCAGGCCGTCCTCGTACTCGTGGCGGTAGCCGCCATGGCCGAGGTTGGCATGCAACGTGTTGCGCATCGGTGGAATTCGGTCGTTGCCGTCGCTCATGACTTCGCCTCCTGTGCCGCGCGCCACTCCCGGACTCGCATTTTGGGCGCAGGCTCTGCGGCCATCAGCATCTTTCGCGCATCGATGGCACGCTGCATCATCGTCGTGCTGTCGCCCATGGCGTTGATCGCCGTGTCCGAGTAGCCGAGGGTTTGCATCTCGGCGCGCAGCTTGTCGGCTGGCGCAGGCTCTGCGGCCTGATGCGCGGGGGCGGCTAGGGCAGCTCCGATCCGTTCTTCCAGATCGACCACGCGGTCAATGCATCGGATCGAATCGGAGCAGTCGTGAAAGAACAGCAGCACTTCGGCCAAAAGCTTGCGAATCGGCTCGGCCACCAAGGGCTCAGAGGCTGCGGGGTTTGGTTGGGTCATGGCTTCTTTCCTGTGATTCGTTCGTACAGTTCTTCCGACGACGCTTCTGGCGGCTCGGGCGCAGCAGCCCTCGCCTGGGTTGCGGCAGCGAGTACAGCCTTTGCGTTGCCGACAACCTTGCCGGAAAGTTCAGGGGCGTTTCGCTGAATCAGGGACAGCAGTTCGCTCAGCGCCTCCACCATCTTCGCCACGTCAAGACTCGCAGCAGCCGCCAGCGGCTCGGATGGGAGGGGAGTGGCGGCGCGTGGATAGCCTCTTGCCCCATCGTGGCCGCACATACCGCACACGATTTTTTGCCATCCGAGGGCCGCGAGCTTTTGGCACACTTCCTCGTCAGGCTCGGCCAGATTCACCGGCTCCGCTCCTACAGCATCGTTCCAGCGTGCGCGGATTTCCTTCGCGTCAGCGATGGCGCCATCTCTCTCAATTGTCAGTCTCGCAATCTGAGCGCTGTTTGGCGCCATGACGGACAGGTCGATATGACCGGCGCCAGCCATGTCGTCGGCCCAGCGCTCGCACCAGCAGATCGGAAGGCTCACGGCGAGCCGACCAAGCGGCTTCGTCTCCCACTCGTAGGCGCCTTGCCGCATGAGGCCGCAGGCAGCAATGGCGATCGCGCGCGCCAGGGCATCCGGGCTGTCACAGCCATCGCGCCACGGGACTGCGATCAGGTCAAAGTCACGGCGCTCCGATCCATGCACCCCGATGGCATACCCGCAGCCTTGAGCGGCCTCACGGATGGCCGGCAGCCGCGACAGGAAGAACGCCCGCATTTCATCGACCGACTTCGCCATGAACCAGCTACCCGGCGTGTAGGTCACCGGCTCCACCACAGGAGCACTCCCTGCGTAGAGGATGCTCGAAATTCGCTCGCAGAAGTCGCCGAAAAGCATCTCGCCGAGTTGCCAAACAGCCAGTCCTGATCATGCGTCAGCGCAAGCTGGGAAGACGGGTAAAGAGGTGTGCCGTAGATCGCGGTCTTGCATTCGCTCCAGGCGTGCGAATCGAATGGGCCTCCGCGCTCACGAGAAACCTGTGCGCTGGCAAGATTGCGCCCGTCAACCCACGCCACAGGAGCACTGCGGCCAGCTTCGCGGTCGGATCGGAGCGTATCGATTTCCTGTTGAAGTCTGGCGATGTCTGCGCGCGAGGCTAACCCGTCTGCATAACCCCGCTCGTAGTTGTTCTCAGCGCGGTCTGCCTCAACGGCTGCGCTGGCGTAGCGCCTTAGTTCATGACCGAAGCGGGTCACGACGTGCTCGAAAGCTGCGGTGGCATCGTCGCCCATATCCGCATCGCACCATTCTTGCATTGCCGAACAAAGGTTGGTTGTCATGAAAGTCGGCAGCGCCGGCAGCGTGATTGGTCGTTGGGCCATGTCAATACGTCCTTTCTTGCTGATGCTCAAAAGCATCGCGCTCGCGCTCCGGGTCGAATCCCTCCGGGATTTCCGACGAGTTCCAGATGGCCTCTGCGACGGAGGCGGCCGAAATGCCGAGTTCGCAGGAGACAGCATCGACGGCGCGGTCTTCGTCCAATCCGGACTGGCGCGCGGCATGGTAGGCCGCCTGGACTTTCTCGATGGCTACGATTTGCATGGTTGCTCTCTGTTGTTGGTGTCGCAATTATATCGCCAGTACGATGCGCCCGCAAGGGGTCACATGGAGAAAACGGAGGCCCCGCGAGTGACCTCTGACCAAGCCTCATTTCTCCGTATGCGCCATATCAGCGACTTGTTGACGCCCAGGCGCTTAGCAGCTTTGATGGCCGGCTCACCGCTGGAGCGGATTTCGCGGGCAAGCTCCATGCTGAGTTTGTTGGATCGCCGAGTCCTGGCCGCTGCGGTCATGATCGACACTCGCGATGCGTCCATTCGCTGCGCCCGCAGTTGAACTTCCCTCGGTGACCTGGTGAGCATGTGCTTCGGTTCAAGGCACAGCGATTCCCGGCAGGAGAGTGACACGCACCGCCCAGCCGGAACGGGGCCGCGCGCGAGTTCATAGACAACCCGCCGCGCCGCTCGATAGTGGCCTTCGATGTAAATCTTGGGGTGCTTGGATGAGCCGTTGAGCGAGCCAGTCCAGAGCCTGCATTCTCCGTAGTCCTCGCACCTTGCGAAGATTGCATCTAGGCAGGGAATCACGAGCGCCCCGCCTTTGCAAGCGCGGCAGCGGCAGCCACACGAATGGCGGCGATTTTCTCGCCGGCCATGACCATTTCGCAGACGCGCGCGAGGTCTTCCCATGCGGCGCGGCCCTTGGCTTCGGCGAAGTGCGCGGCTTCCAGCTTCTCGTGAGCCTCTTTGATGGCCTGCTGGCGCGTGGCTTCTTCGGCCTGTTGTGCGGCGATGCGCTCGCGGGTTTCAGCCTCTTCGCGGGCACGCCGGGCCTTGTCGGCCTCGTCCTGCGCCTTGCGGAGTTCCGCGCGCTCGGCATCGATCCTCGTCTGTTGCTCCGCTCGCTCGGCACGCAGACGCGCCTCTTCGGCGTCACGCAGGGCGCGGGCCTCGGCGTCAGCCTTCGCGCGGATGGCATCGGCCTCGCGGCGTTGGGCCTCGATTTCCTCACGCGCTACCCGTTCGCGCGCCGCCTGTTCGTCGCGTAGCTTCTGCAACTCGGCCCGTTCCGCTGCCAGCGCCAGCGCTTCAGCCTTCCGCACCGCATCCTCGGCCTCACGGTCGATTGCCGCCTGGTGCATCTCGCGCAGCTTCTCGCGCGTCTCGTCCAGCGCGGCCGATTCCAGCGCCTTGTAGTCGCTGTCCAGGCCGAAACCAGCTTGGCTGTCGGTGTGCAACTTGACGATGGCGCCGCTGATCGCGTGCGCGGTCTTGCCCTGCATGTCGAATGCGCGCTGGCGGATCGCGGCCAGGATCGCTGAATTGCGCTCGCGGCGCTTCACCTCGGCGAGTCGCTTCTCTTCGGCCTCGGCTGCCTTGCGCTTCTCTTCGATCTTGATTTGGTCGTCGTAGTTCGCCTCTCCCGCCTCCAGCCGCGCTGTGATCGCAGCGGCCCGCGCGTCAATATCCTTGCCCAGCGCCAGGACGGGCGCCTTGCCCGCCTTGCGTGCCTTCTCCGTGGCAATGCGAGGGTCGCGCCACGCGGCCCGGCCAGCGATGGCCTCGCGCATTCCCTTGGGGCTCGTCACGTCGCAGGCGAGGTTCGCCGGGTGCGCAGCCTCCAGCGCCGCGAAGCCGGCTTCGATGGCCTCGAATTCGGCAAGGGCGCCGTCCAGTTGGTCGAGACTGGTGCGGATGGCAAGGGCGGTTGCGCTCGGGGCGCGCTCGATGGTTTCGGTGTTCACTTGGTGTCCTTCTTCAGTTGTTGTTCCTTGGCGCGAACTTCCGCGTCGATCCTTTTGATTGCCGCGCGCAGAGCGGAATGCTTCTTCAGCAGCCCCCAAAGAGCTACCTTTTCATCGCTGTCGTCAACCCAGCAAAGTTCCTCGTATGCGCCCATTTCGTCGCCGGCCGCAAACTTCTCGATGGCGGCATTGGCTGCGTTCTGGAGAACGACTGAGCGCAGGATTTCTCGCGGCGTGGCGTCCTCGGCCTTCGGGATCGGCTTGCGCTCAATGCCGCCGCCGTTTCCATCATCATCGACACCCTGCTCGGCAAGGCCAACGATGGCTTTGAGCGTATAACGTTCAAGATAGGAAACTGTGCTGGCCCGTGCCTGGATGGCATTCTTTGCTCCACCCGCGTCAGGCGGGCCGCCCATGGAGACGGACTCCGAATGCCCCTTGGAGTGCTTCAGGTAGCACGTCACCTCGATCCAATCGCGCTCGTCCTTCGTGAGTTTCCATGAGGCGCTGAGATTGTGGCGCGACAGGGCCGGCGTGATTGCGTTCACCACGGCGTGAAGCTCGGCGTAGCCTTTGCCCTTCAGGGGGCCATCCTTAACCTGCTTGTTCTTCACCAGAGGCACAGCCTCGGCCTTGAATGCGGCAAAGTCCTCGTTGTAGGCTTTCAGCGACTGCCCGGCCTCGAAGCGGTCTTGCAAGTCCATCAACTGCTTGATGCGCTCCATGTCGTCGCCGCGCGAGACGGCGAGCATGAGCATTGCGCTCGGGGTGTTGTCTTGCGCGACGATGGCGCGTTGCGGCTCAGCCGCTTCGATGATTTCATTCATGGGTTGTCGCCCTCGTTGTGTTGTTGGTGCGCTAGTGGGTTGTTTCACCAACGCTCTGAGAGAAAGGGGTACGGGGCTTGAGAGTTATGCCCCGCTGTTCGGTCTTTGCATTCGCGTAGCGAGAGAAAAGACCAGTTAGATAGACTTTGCCCTGTCAAGGCTTGCGTTTGTAGAGAGACCTCTCTAAAGCCTCGCAAGTCCTTGTTAGGCCTAGCGATTTGCTAATTCGCAACGCCTGCTCCAAGAAGTTTTCCACTCTTTCAGGAGGGACTTTTTTCTCGAACACTCGCGCGATGAATCGCCGGAATCCGCTGTCATCGGCGGGGCGCATGCTCAGTGGCCCGCAATCCAGATGATGAGCCGGCGAAACCAGCCCTCGCGGAACGCCACAGGCGCATCCGGCCAGCGCTCCGAAGTCGTGCGGCAGGCGCGGCCTGTGTGGGCGTAGCTGTTGCGGTAGGGGTCGTGTGCGTTCATGCTCATTTCCTCACGATGTACCAGATGGAACCCGCCAGCCACCCGATGAGCAGCAGCAAGGCGACGGAGATGATGGCGAGCGTTTTCATGTCAGGCCCGAAAGGTGTAGAAGACCGCGCCGATGACGAACGCGGCGAGGGATGCGCCGGTCAATGCGAGAACGGCACCCACGATGATCGTTTGCCAGAGGCTCAAGGCGCGAGCTACCGGGCGGAATGTGCGCTCGGCATCGGGCGGAATGCCGTTCATCAATTCGCAATCGCAGGGGGCGCGACCCTGGTTGCATGATCCTGCGCAGCCCATCATTTCGCCTCTCCTTCGCCCAGGTCGAGCCAGAGCGCGGAAGGCGGCGCCTTTTCCATGACGCCGCCGAGATTGATCGTATGCGAGTCGAGCGCCGGCTGTGCCGCGTTGAGCGAGGCTTCGGCGAGCGCCAGCGCGGTCGTCAGACCGTAGACCACCGAGCGCAGATAGCCGAGTTCCGGCCTGCACGATGTGTAGGCGAAAAGTCGCGCCTCTTGCTCGCGGGCTTCTCGAAGCGCCAGGCGCAGACGGCCTAGCGGGGTTGTTGCGGTCATGTCGGCTCCTCTTTGTCGGTGCGCCAATCATCGCTACAACGATGCGGCATGTCAAGCGGTTTCGGCATCGAATTGCATCGCGATGGCGAATCTTTTTTATCAAAGAGCGCTTGACTCATCCAAATCGCTGTGGCGATAATAGAGCCATGACCAAGACCCAAGCCCTCAACTACTTCGCCGGCAACGTCAGCGCGCTAACCCGCGCCCTCGGGCTGAAACAGAATGCCTTTTACTCGTGGGATGGTGAGACATTGCCAGCTCATTTGCAGATGAAATTGGAGAGGCTGACGAACTATGAACTGCTGGCGGATGAGGGCGCCTGGTCTCCAGCGGTCGCCACGTTCTCTGATGAACACAAGTCGCTTTTTTCGCGCATTGTTCGAAGGCTTCGTAAGTGATTCACCGCCTCGTCGCCATCATCGCCCTGGCGCTCATTTGCGCCGGGATCATCGTCCTCGTCAACATCCACGAAATCGCGCCAGCGCTGTCCATGTTGGACGGCGGCGGCCACCCTTAGGAGAACCCCATGCGCTTCCTCGACGAAGAAACCATTCAGCAGCTCGTCGCCGAACGCTTCGCCGAGGAAATCTCAGCCGAGGCCGATGCGCTCCAGCGTGCGGCAAGGGCGCTGGGTTTTCGCCTGACCATCCAAAGCGTTGCCGGCCTGTTCGAGGTCGTCACCATTGAACCAATCCGCGAACTCGCGGAACACTGAAAGAGACACATGGGCCGCAGCAGCAAGGACGTATGGGACGCTGACGGAAGCACGAATCTGCTTTCATTCGCGCCCGAAAAGCTGAAGGTCGTCAGCGATCCGACGCATCCCCTGTTCGATGAACGGAGCACGCTCCCCATTGATGAAATGATGGTGCGCAACATCCAGGCGTTCGGCGTCCTGGAGCCGGTCATCGTCACGCGCGATGCCGAGACGGGCGACGTGCTTGTGGTCGATGGCCGCCAGCGCGTGCGCCACGCCTTGATCGCCAACGAACGCCTTTCGGCTGCCGGCCTGCCCCCCCTGCTGGTGCCCGCCAGCACGCGCAAGGGCGACGATCCTGCGACCCTCATGGGCATCATGGTGGCGACCAACGAAGTGCGCCAGGCTGATCCGCCGATGATCCGGGCCGCGAAGATGCAGCGCCTCAAGAACCTGGGTCGCGACGAAGGCGCCATCGCGCTCACGTTCGGCGTGAACAAGCTCACCGTGAGCAATACGCTTGCCCTGCTCGACTGCTCCAAGGCCGTCCGCGATGCCGTCGAGTCCGGCAAAATCGGCGTGACCGAGGCGCGAACGCTCTCCAAGCTCAAGCCGGCCGAGCAGTCCGCCAAGGTGCGCGAGTTGATCGAAGCGACGGCCGGAAAGACCGGGCACGCCAAGGCGCGGGCGAAGCGGGCGGTTGTCCAGGGCGATACCAAGCCAAAGATGAAGTCACGCAAGGAAATCGAGGCACGGCTGCATGAAAGCGGCGCAGCGCTGGCAACCGCCTCCATGCAGGGTACTGACGTGACGTATCGCGCGCTTGAAGTCGCCACGCTTCAATGGGTTCTCGGCGGCGTTCCAGCCGAACCCGAGAAGGACACCCGCACCGCACCCCTGCTCGAGTCTGCCTAAGGTGCGCGCCCCGCCAGTCACCGCCGAGTCCTTGCGGGCCGCGACCGTCGAGGCGCCCCAGTCACCTCAACCCCTGCTCGCAGAGCGAGAACATTCGCGCAGGCAAAGAACGCGACTATCAGCGCAGCCTAGCGCGCGCACCAGTCGAACACTACTAAGAAGAAGAGATTTTGCCTTTCTAAACAATCGAGAAACCCCATGATCGCAACCATTGGCCTTACCCTGCTGCTGTTCCTCAGCATCATCTACCTCCTGCCGACGATCATTGCGGTCGCGCGAAGTCACCCGGCCGGCCCGCTGATCTTCATGGTGAACATCGCATTCGGCTGGACGCTGCTGGTGTGGATCATCTGCATCATCTGGGCATTCAGCAACGATCTAGCACGCGCCAGGCGCTCGGCCTAACAGGCTCCTCCCTCGCCGGCACCACGCCGGCTTTGCCCGCACGCGTTTCGGCGCCTGCGGGCTTTTTCTTTGACCTGTTGACAATGGGTAATCGTGTGAGCGATACTGAACCCCTCACAACCAGGAACAACCAGGAACAACCATGCCCCACCAAATCACGCATCGCCTCTCGGGCGCCGTTCTTTTCGAGTGCGAAGTCCCGGACGAAATCGCCAGCGGTCTGCGGACGCGCCATGTGCTGGAAAAGGCCGTTGGCACGGGCGCTGTCCTCACGGGCGCTGACCTCACGGGCGCTGTCCTCACGGGCGCTGTCCTCACGGGCGCTGTCCTCAGGGGCGCTGTCCTCACGGGCGCTTTCCTCACGGACGCTGACCTCTGGGGCGCTGACCT
>Ga0302152_10001315_pt1 | contig 10750 bp, 10 predicted proteins | sample I_Bog_N2_1_FD_192434 | JGI IMG/M metagenome (GOLD analysis project Ga0302152, IMG submission 192434) | Peat permafrost microbial communities from Stordalen Mire near Abisko, Sweden - I_Bog_N2_1 | ecosystem: Environmental > Terrestrial > Soil > Wetlands > Peat | place: Sweden: Abisko, Stordalen...
CCCCATTGCAAGGCTCCTCAACACACGCGCCTTGTTTTTTCCTTTTTCCTCTTGAAGAAGTATCGTGAAAATTTGGCGCTATCCCAACAAAAGAGTGAGGTTTTTTACCGAGTCAAAACACTCCACTGCAGTTTCTCTCGCTGCCTTGGAAAGACTCTCCCAATCACCGAGAACGCGCAGTGAAGCCTCGGCTGCCGTTTCACGATCGGTGACAAAAAGCATCCCGGAGTCAGATGGCAGGAATCGCTCCGCTCCCGTCGGCTCGGTCACCACGGGACGACCCAGCGCGAGGAACGCCGCCGCCCGATCACTCAGCCAACCACTTCCCATTTGCGCCTCCAGTTTCACGGCGGTGAATTCAGCCGTGGCCCCGGCGAGATACCGATAATAGGCAGCGGGCGTACGCGTCAGTCGATGGGGAGTCACCACGCGCCAGCCGAGTGAACGCAGCCGTGCCCGCTCCGGGTCATCAGAGTTCAGATTCATGGCAAGTTCGAAGACGGCCTCCGGCACGCGTTGCGGCAAATCAAGATATGGTGCGAAGGCCGCCTGCTTGGAATAATCGTGATATTCACCGCCGATCATGATCATGCCGTCCCAATACCATTGCCCGATGGTGGTAAAACGCGGGCGCCCTTTTGGTTTTGGCTGAGGCTTGAGCAACTCCGTATCAACAAGTGGAAAATAACTCCTCCAGGAAACAATCGGCTTCGGCAGACGCGGATTGATCGAATCCATGCAGAGCCCGATCGACCAGAACTCATCATGGCACGACTGCCCCATTTCGATCTGATCCATCCAAAAGAGCACCTCCGTCGGATCAAGACTGCAGAGCAGCCTGCGTCCAAAGAGATTCGTCAGGGGAGGCTTCACCGAATAGCTCAGATTTAGCAGTACGCCCTCTGGGGCCAACTCGCGAAGGGTCGTTAGGGACATGCCGTAGGATTGCATCTGGTCAAGGTGATGTTCCTCTCCCCCCTTTCCCTTCTGCACGGGGCGCAGCAGCAGGCAATATTCCAAATCATAAGCCGCCATGCGCCGCTGAAAGGTGCGGACGCAATGGGCATCCTTTACTGGATCACCGCTTCCTTGGAGCACCTCCAGCCAGATGCCGCGATAGTGCTTCATCCTTTTTAAGCCCGTCACATACTGCAACGGCACGGAGAAGTTCCCCCCCCCCTCAGGGTACTTGGCAGCAAACCCACAACCGACAAAGACAGGTAACTCCTTTCTCAAAGCATGGGACATGGAGATTTTTTTATCCAAGGATTAGCACGGGATGTCGCTCTGATTATTCGTCAGCTATAGCACGCAGCTTGAACTTCCGGAGCATCCATTCCATGACTGCTTTTTGATCTTCGATCGTTGCCCGACGAATTTGGGCAAGAAGCTGTAGTCGATCCGGTTTGATGGGAGCAGCGTTTTGAAGTCCCTCGTTACAGTTACTGCAAACAGCACGAAGATTTGCAGGGGTATCTTCACCTCCTTTTGATTTGTCGATGATATGCCCTAAGGTCAGACGAATAGTGCGACTCGAATTGTATGGATCAATGTCCCCAGCAGCAACGCCACACATCTGGCAGGTATAACCGTTGCGTTCTAAAACGATAGCACGCGTCTCTTTTGAAATACCTCTCTTGAAAGCAGGTCGGCGTTTCGCGCTGACGAGTATGTATTCGCCGGGTTTGAGATTTGATCGATCCTTGTGAGAGAGAATGTCATAACCTTGCTCATCTCGAAGCTCACGCACCCGGCGAGCCCATTCAGAAGCTCCTCCTGAAGCGTCCTGAAGCTGTTTACTGTTAATGATCTTGCCGATGTTTTTCAGCAAGAATGCCAAAATCAGCGCTTTGGAACCTTGTCTTTTTGCCATGATTTCTTTGTTATTGGTTCTTCGAGCAAGCGCATTTGCAACTCACCTAAACTCTCCAGTTCGGTAATTTTCTTTCGCCCGAATGCGGCGACGATCCGTCGGCCAACAGCTTTTGCAACAGGTGGAGGAAATGCATTCCCAACCTGACGGTAAGCCACAGTTTTTTTCCCGCTGAACTCCCAGCTATCTGGAAAACCTTGTATTCTTGCTGCCATTCTCACCGTAAGACGCGGAAACTTATCTTCCGGGAATGTCATATCTGGTGAATCATCGGCTATACCCATTCCATCAACTCCAAGCTCATACCACTGCCTTTTGGAACGTGTGGGACCTAGGTCTGGCCCTCCATGCTTCTTTGATCCCCCGACTAATGTGGGTGCAATTCGATTCGCTCGCTCCGCCCAGTCCTCAGCGCCCAGCCAGTCATTCGCCCCCATTAAATCGACCAGAGCCTCACCAACAGTGGGCGGAAAATTCGTTGCAAGAGGCCACACAAAGTGGGGCATGTCATCTGGCCTCATCGCAATGAGAATAAATCGAGGCCGCAACTGAGGAACACCAAAGTCGCTTGCATTGAGTACGCGCCATTCGACTTCATAGCCGAGCTTGGAAAGACGTTTTAGAAGATTCTCCCGATAATCTTTAAACTTTGTAGAAGCCAGCCCCTGCACGTTCTCCAGCATCACCGCACGAGGTTTTATCTTTGCGATAATGTTTAATGCCGCAGGAAACATATCCCGTTCGTCGTCACTTCCCAACTGCTTCCCGGCAATACTGAAGGGTGGGCAGGGCACTCCTCCAGCGATTAGATCCACATCACCAAAGTTACCTGCCTGAAAGTTGCGAATGTCTTGCTGCATGACATTCCATTGAGGACGGTTTAATCGGAGGGTAGTGCAAAATTGCGGCTCATATTCCACTACCCCAACATGATGGAATCCTGCTCCCTCCAGTCCGAGAGCTTGCCCTCCTCCACCTGCACATAGTTCGAGGGAATAGAAACTCATCGCGCGATCATTCTGGAAGTGAACCTATACCGGCAAGGACAAAGACTCCCACGAAAGGGTCGAAGGCCGACTATCAGGAAAGTGTCTACTTTCTCCTTTCGACTTTCGACGATTTTTTTGCTCATACGCCTGCTCTGTCCAAAAGATTTTTCAACACCTTCTCCGCTTCAAAAAACTCACGGGCGATTTCTAGTGCGGCGCGACTGTGCTTTTTGTAATCGGCACGGATCGCGGCAACCCCCTCGACAATCTCCTCCATGGAGGAAAAGGCGATAAGCCCCTCCTTGCCACCGTAGTGGGCGGTGAATCCAGTCTCCTGGGTGATGACGGGGCGACCGGCTGCAAGATAACAAGCCGTGCGGTCACTGAACCAACCCGTATTCAGACGGACATACTGATCCTTGGCACAGGTGAACTCCCCCTTGGAATTGCGGATGTAATCGCGGTAGCCATCCCAATCAACGCTCAGGTCATGGGGCAGGACGAGCCTCCAGTCGTTCTTCTCAAAGAGCTCCCGCTCCTCATCCTTCTTGATGTCGGTGGCCATTTCAAACGGTTCTCCAGAGAGGCGCGGTGCCTCCACAAAACGAAGAAACTCCAGCGACTTGCTCCAGAGATAGTTGGAATCACGCCAAACGATGTCCTTCTTGCCGCTCGTAGACCAGTTGCAGATCGTCGTGAACAGGGCAGCGGGATCAGGTGCGGGAGCCTCATCATTCGGACACCAGAGATCGGTTACCACCGGCTGGCGTGTCGTGAGCCAGGGAATTCCATGGGTCGGCACGGCGAAGGCGGAAGTGCCGATGTTTTCACCAAAGGTAAAGAGATGCCGGTGAGCTTTCAGATAATCAACGGTTTCACTCTCCTCCAAATCAATCTTGATCTGCTCCACGCCCGGGTCGCTCTCGACATAGATGAGATGCCGGATGAAATTCAGTTCCTCGTTGAGATCGTGGGAGCCGCAGATGTTGAGCGCGCAGTCTGCATCCTTGTAAAGCTGGACGAGAGCTTCCTGAGACATGCCGGCCACTTCGATCGGATCCTTGTACCGGGCACAGTAGGCCCAGCGACCCTGAAAGCCATAAGTCTCGGCCAACTTACCCAAGGTCTGCGCGGCGTAGGAATAGTCGGCGTTAATGTCAAAGGCGACGGGGTTGTAGGGATAGTTGGACGTATCCTCAACATAGTAAACCTCATGACCGAGGCGTTGGAGTCCGACGATGTAGTGAATGTGCTGCCAGATGACTCCGGCAATGGGGCACCCCCCCATGAATCCGAGGACGATGATTTTTTTTCTGCTCATGATAGTACTGGGGTGGATGGCTGGGGAATTGACGGTTCGTGACCTGCTGCCCGATAGAGGCGCGCGTAGGAGCCGTTGAGCGCAAGCAATTCCGGCCCGGTTCCCTGCTCGGCAATGCGACCATTCTCCAGCAGCACGACGCGTCCGAGGTGATGCACCGTGGAAAGCCGATGGGTGATGATCATCGTCGTACGTCCACGCATCAGTTCGGCAATGGTCTCCATGATCGCCTTCTCGGTCGAGGGATCGAGTGCGGAAGTCGGCTCGTCCAGCAGAAGGATCGGGGCATTCTTCAGGAAAGCCCGGGCAATACCGATACGCTGTCTTTGGCCAACACTGAGATGTCCACCACGCTCGCCGACCGGGGTTTCAAATCCCTGCGGCTGCGCCATGATGAAATCATACGCCTGAGCCTTCTTTGCCGCCTCGACAATTTCCGCCTCGGTCGCCCCTTCCCGGCCATAGGCAATGTTTTCCCGGATGCTGCTGGAAAAGAGAAGTGTGTCCTGAAGCACCATGCCGATCTGGGCACGCAAGGAAGCCTTCTTCAGCGACTTGAGATCATGCCCGTCAAGACGCACCACTCCCTCGCTCGGGTCATAAAAGCGAGGCACCAGACTGATCAGGGTGCTTTTTCCCGCGCCGGTCCCACCGACAAAGGCCACCGTTTCGCCCGGTGCAATCGAGAGGTTGACTCCAGCCAGAACCGGAGCCTTGGGATCATAATGGAAGACCACGTTTGAAAAGCTGATCTCACCCTTGGCCGAGGGAATGTCAATGGCTCCAGGTGTATCCTTGGTCTCCTCCTCGCGGTCGAGCACTTCGAAGCAGCGCTGCGCTCCGGCAGCGGCCCCCTCAAGTGCCCAGGCAGTATAGGTCAGTTGCTGGATTGGCTGATAAAGTGTCGCTAGATAGGCAACGAATACTCCAAGGTCTCCAATAGTGAGCGCCCCCTGCAGCACCTGGATGGCGCCCTCATAGTACATTGCGGAAGTTCCGAATGCCATAAGCATGGTCACCACGAGAGCGCTCCTCATCGAGGTCATCTGCAGGCGAAAATTTGCCTCCAGACTGCGTGTGGCGTGCCGCACAAATTGCGAAATTTCAAACGATTCCCTCCCAAAAGCCTGCACCATCCTGATGGCACCGAGCCCCTCCTGGGTCGTCGCCAGCAGATCACTTTCCCTCTCCTGGATTGTGGTCGACTCACTGCGGATGCGATCCCCATAGTAACGGATCGCCCAGTAGAGCGGCGGGATCACGACGAGTGAGAGAAGCGTGAGTTGCCGGTTCATCCGAAACATGATCGCGAAAGTACTGATCAAGGTCACTAGCGCACCGAAAATCGTAGTAAGTCCCTTATTGTAGATCGTCTGAATCGACTGCGAATCATAGGCCACGCGAAAGGAAGAGTCGCTACTACGGCGCGCATCATGAAACTGGAGAGGCAGTGCCTGCAGACAGCTATAGAGCTGGGTACGGAGATGGAGGAGGGCCTTGAGACCAATCTTGATGAACACAACATTGGAAAGCAGGTTCACCAACCCTGCAAGGAGGGTGATGAGCATGAGCAAAGCAGCCAGGATCAGCGTCGCACCATAGGCATTCGTCCATCCAAGCCAGTGAGCGATCACCTCCCTTGACTGTGTCACGCCAACTGCCGACTTACTCTGCAAGACTCCATCAATGAGATATTTTACGGGCCAGGGTGCCAGGAGATTAAATCCGATACCCACAGCCATCAATAAGATGGCGACAATCGTCTGGCCTGTGTAGGCACGGAAATAGCGTAGTGTTCTGAGGTAGATAGACATGCTGTGGGAGTGCCCGATGCTCGCACCTTCGCTCCACTCCTTCAACCGTGAAGGTCGCCTCAGAGTATTTTTCGATTTCCCAGATATTCTGAAAATTCAATGAACGCCGCCCCACCCATGCATGTCTTACCCTTCAGAAAGTCATCACCATGAAATCATCCTCCACCACAAAAAAATATACTTCAAAGATTAGCACTATCTCCTTGGGAGATCTAGTCGCCGCCGTATCCAGCTATGCTCAAAATGAGCGCGAGACAATTGCCGCCATGCAGGATCTCTTCCGTAGGGGAAGTGTGGTAGCGCAGACGGCCCAGGGCCGCAAACGCCTCCGTCTGGCTTAAGACCAAATTCACAGGGATAAAAGGGACCAAGGGGATGGGCTGAAAACGCAAGTGCCTGTTAGTCGGCAACAGTTGCGTGATCGATTTCATCTCCTTCATCCTTGTGCATCTTCTCTCCTTGGTTTATTTTGCTCGCCGGTTGGTGGATTTTTTTATTTTTCCTTCTGCCTTTTGACTTTGCTTCTTAGGCTTGCGGGATGATTGAACGCTACAGCCTGCCAAAGATGCGCTCCATTTGGACGGAGCAACGGAAACTCGAAATCTGGCTCGAAATCGAAACTCTGGCCTGTGAGGGAATGGCCGACCTTGGAATCGTCCCTAAGGAGGATGCCGCCACGATTCGTGAAAAAGGAACTTTCCGCATCGCCGAGGTCCGGGAGATCGAAAAGCGGACCAATCACGACGTGATCGCCTTTCTCGAGGAGGTTGCGACCCATGTCGGCGAACCTGCACGCTGGATTCATCGTGGCCTGACTTCCTCCGATCTCCTTGATACCACCCTCGCCGTGCAGATGGTCGAATCGACTGACATCCTGCTGAAGGATCTTGAGGAACTACGTGCGGCCATCGCTGAGCGCGCCATCGAACACAAGTTCACACCGATGATCGGCAGGAGTCACGGCATTCATGCCGAGCCTGTCACCTTCGGACTCAAGCTCGGGGTCATGTATGATGAATTCGGCCGCGCCATCGAGCGACTGAAGCAGACCAGGGAACGAGTCGCCTACGGCATGCTCAGCGGGGCTGTCGGCACCAATGCCCACCTCGACCCGAAGGTAGAAGCCTTTGTTTGCGAAAAACTTGGACTCAAGCCTGCCGCCATTTCCACCCAGATTATCCAGCGCGACCGCCACGCCGAGTTCATGACGACTCTCGCCCTCATTGGTTGCAGTATCGATTGTTGGGCCACCGAGTTCCGTCATCTTCAGCGCACCGAGGTCCTGGAAGTCGAGGAAGCTTTCGCCAAAGGGCAGAAGGGAAGTTCCGCCATGCCCCACAAGCGCAATCCTATCACCGGCGAGCGCCTTTGCGGACTCGCCCGCGTCCTGCGAGGCAACACCCAGACCGCCATGGAGAATGTGGCCCTCTGGCACGAGCGTGACATCAGCCACAGCAGTGCCGAGCGCATCATCCTACCCGACTCCTGCACCCTGCTCGACTACATGCTGGTTCTGCTCACCCGCCTTGTCCGCGACCTCACTGTCTATCCCGAACACATGAAGCGCAACCTCGACCTGACCCTCGGACTCTGGGGTAGTCAGGCCGTCCTACTCGAACTCACCGACCGCGGCCTGGCCCGCAAGAATGCCTACGAGGCCGTTCAGCGCGCCGCCATGCGGACCTGGGCTGAGAAAATCCCCCTGCTAAAAACCCTTAGTGAGGAACCCGAAGTCATCGCCCACATCCCCGCCGGGGAACTCGAAGAAATCTGCGCCCCTCAGCGCCACTTCGCACATGTGGAGAGGAGACTCAGAGCTGTTGGGATTGAGGTGTAACAGACAAAAAGAGACCTCTACCCATTCACTTACTCTCAGCAAGCCGGCTTCCACTCTGTTTCAGAATGACCTGAGAGGAGGTTCTCATACCGAGCCAGGGTGAAAAGGTAGTCCGAGAGGCGGTTGAGAAAAATTCTTGAAAATTCGCTGATCTCTTCGGAATCCGCAGCCAGAATAAGTTCCCGCTCCGCACGGCGGCACACGGAGCGGGCAACATGGATCTGAGTTGCGGAGAGAGAGCCCCCCGGCAGGATGAAGGCGCGCAAAGGAGGCAGGAGTGTCGTCATGCGATCAATTTCCGATTCCAGAAACTGAATATGGGTTTCCAAGATGCGTGTTTTTTCGCCCTTCTCTCCCTTCGTTAGGGTGGCGGCAATGTCGCTGCCGAGTTCGAAGATGAGGGATTGGAGAATCTTCAGAGCCTTGCCGATCTCCTGTGAGGGTGCAGAGGAGACAGCAACACCAAGATGAGAATTCATTTCATCCAGAGTGCCGCAGACCACCATGCGAGGGTGGGTTTTTTTTACCCGGCCACCGCAATAGAGACTCGTCTCTCCACGATCTCCGGTTTTCGTGTAGATTTTCATCACCCGGCCACAATATGCATCGCAGCCGTCGGGTAGCGATCACCATGGAAAACACCTTCGGGGAAAGCTTGGTCGAGCAAGGCGAGATCTGCGGGACTCAGCCGGACATTCAACGCACCGAGATTTTCGGCAAGACGATCCCGCTTGCTGGTGCCAATGAGGGGGAAAACATCATCCCCCTGCGCCAATACCCAGGCGATCGCAAGCTGGGCTGGGGTGCAGCCCTTGGCCACCGCGATGTCGGAAAGCGTCTCGACCAACATCAGGTTGGCCTGGAGATGCTGACCAGAAAAGCGGGGGGTAAAGGCGCGAAAATCACCTTGATCAAATTTTCCAAACAGCTTTCCGGTGAGGAGTCCCCGTGAGAGAGCTCCGTAAGCCACGATGCCGATGCCAAGTTCACGGGCGACCTCCAGGATCTCCTGCTCCACGAAACGAGTTGCCAGCGAATACTCGATCTCCAGCGCCGTGACCGGATGGACGGCATGGGCGCGACGAATGATGTCGGGCTTCACCTCGGAGAGTCCGAGATATTTCACCCTCCCCTCTTTGATGAGTTGGGCAATGGCACCCACAGTCTCCTCAATCGGGGTCTGGGGATCGAGTCGTGCTGGTTGGTAGATGTCGATATGATCAACCCCCAGCCGCCTCAGAGAGTAGGCGCAGAAAGTTTTGACGGCTGCAGGACGGGAGTCATGTCCAAGCCAGAGCCCCTTGGGATCCCGGAGAGCGCCGAATTTAACACTGAGTACGACCTCGTCACGTCGTCCGGCGATGGCGCGTCCCACAAGCATCTCGTTGTGGCCCATCCCGTAGAAATCCCCCGTGTTAATCAGGTTGATCCCGGCATCAAGGGACGCCTTGATTGTCGCCTCTCCTTCCGCATCATCCTTTCTGCTACTATGCGCGTAGATATCGGAGATACCCATCGCACCAAAGCCGACTTCGGAGACGATCGGACCATTCACACCGAGGGGATGAGTCTTCATGGGTCTGTGAGCGTGATACTCCAAGGGGTTACTCTGCAAGGAAGAAGAAGCTATTAGATATTTTTCTCGCTAGTGTCTCGACATGACGCTTGCGGGCAGATAAGTGATTTAGGCTTCGATTTCGTTCCATGGACACCGCCCTGATCCTCAACTTTCTAAACACCCCTTGGGTGTTCCTGATCTGGACGACTTTTCTTAAGTCTTTCATTCTGCTCAACCTCGTGCTGGGACTCGTCTCCCTTACCGTCTTTGCGGAACGCCGCGTGAGCGCCTTCATTCAAGACCGTGTCGGCCCCAACCGTGTTGGTCTCCCAATGACGCTACTAGGAGGTAAAAAGGACATTTTCCTCTGGGGTCTCGGTCAGATGATTGTCGATCCCCTGAAACTCCTCCTAAAAGAGAACTTTCAGCCTGGATCCGTAAACGGCTTCTATTACTGGCTCGCACCGAAGCTGGTGATGATCCCTCCTGTCCTCGTTCTGGCCGTGCTTCCCTTCGGCAGTTCGCTTTTCGGTGTCCAGATGACCATTGCCGACCTTAATGTCGGCGTTCTCTATATTTTCGCCATTTCCTCATTGAGCGTCTATGGCATCACCTTGGCGGGCTGGGCATCGAATTCGAAGTTCCCCTTCCTTGGCGGCATTCGATCCTCCTCACAGATGATCTCCTACGAGCTCTCGCTCGGTCTATCGGTCGTGCCGATTTTCATGATCTGCGGCTCGCTCAATCTGAATGAGATTGTCGATTGGCAGGTAAAGAACGGCTGGCTGGTGGCGCCTTTCTGGCCAAAAGGATTCTCCGTTGATCTTCTGCTCCACCACCCCGCAGCAGTACTCTCCACCTTCCATGCTGGACTCAGCCTCCAGCGAATTGCTCTCTGGATTCCCCTGTTAATCTCGTTTGTCATCTTCTTGGTTTCGATCTTTGCCGAAACGAACCGACTCCCTTTCGATCTTCCCGAGGCCGAACAGGAACTCGTCGGCGGCTATCACACCGAGTATGCCTCGATGAATTTCGCCCTCTTTTTCCTCGGTGAATACGCGGCAATGCTCGCCGGATCGGGAGCCATTGTCTCTCTCTTCCTTGGCGGCTGGAGTCTTCCGTTCATCCCTGATGGTTCTCACGGTGCACTCTGGGGACTGGTGAATATTCTGATCTTCTTTGCCAAGGTTTCACTCCTCCTTCTTTTCTTCATCTGGATCCGCTGGACACTCCCCCGTTTCCGCTATGATCAGCTGATGAAGCTGGGCTGGCTCGGTTTCTTCCCGATCGCCCTGGCCAATATTTTCATCACCGCCCTGATCCTCGCCTACATTAAATAACCAATACAATGGCACTCA
>Ga0302152_10001322_pt1 | contig 10720 bp, 6 predicted proteins | sample I_Bog_N2_1_FD_192434 | JGI IMG/M metagenome (GOLD analysis project Ga0302152, IMG submission 192434) | Peat permafrost microbial communities from Stordalen Mire near Abisko, Sweden - I_Bog_N2_1 | ecosystem: Environmental > Terrestrial > Soil > Wetlands > Peat | place: Sweden: Abisko, Stordalen...
AGTTTGCACTGAGGCCAGATAGCTCAGTGGTAGAGCGCGGCCCTGAAAAGGCCGGCGTCGGCGGTTCAATCCCGTCTCTGGCCACCACACTCCCGTTTCACCCCGTCCCATCCCGTGTCAAAATTTAGCTAAATCATTTATTTCCAGCAAACCAAAGTACCATCCGGTGCCATGCGGAACCATGGCATCCCAGCTTCAACTGGGGTATATTTTGGGGTATATTCCGAATTTGAGAAAGTCATACCCCAATGCCGCTAACCGACACGCAAGTCAAGAACGCGAAGCCTGATCGTAGGCCGCCTACCCGCGTCAAAGGTGGAGCTGCCAGCAGCGGTGGTGCCGCAAAGAGTTCCCAATCGCCGACCGTGTACAAGACAAAATCGGGAGAGCAACCCAAATCGTACAAACTTTACGACGGGGATAATCTGTACATCGAGGTCTTCCGGAACGGTTCGAAGATCTGGCGGTTCCGGTTCAAATTTCCGAAGGAGAACTTGATTTCTCTCGGCAAGTACCCGAAGGTGTCCCTCGCCAATGCTCGCGAGGAGCGCGACAACTGTCTCGACTTGCTTGCGAGGGGAATCGATCCAAGCCTGCACCGCAGACTCGCAAAGGATGCGAAGACTGGGCAAGCCGAGGACGCTTTTGAAGTGATCGCCAAGGAGTGGCTGGCGAAATTCATCGACCCGAAGTCGGCGAGTCACAGCAAGCGCGTCCGTGCCAGATTCACAAACGACGTCTTCCCCTGGATCGGAAAACGGCCGATTGGTGAAATCGCCCCCAAAGAGATGTTGGCAGTGATTTCGAGAATTGAGGGACGGGGAGCTGTTGATACTGCTCGTCGTACGTTGGGAAGCTGCAGCGATGTGTTTCGCTACGCGATTTCTACTGGCCGCTGCGAGAGCGACCCTTGCCGGGATCTGCGAGGCTCGCTCAAGAAGCTAGTGCCTGGGCACTTTGCCGCAGTCACGAAGCCGGCAGACCTCACCGGAATCCTTCGGGTGATCGATGGGTACAAGGGGACTTTTCCCGTCCAGTGCGCGTTGAAGCTCGCTCCGATGTTGTTTGTTCGGCCATACGAATTACGCACGGCGAAATGGGCTGACATCGACCTCAAGAATGCCGAGTGGTGCATGGAACTCTCGAAGCAAGACGAAGACCGGGACGGCAGGCTGGATGTTGACGATCACCTTATTGTTCCCCTTTCAACTCAGGCGGTTAACATCCTGGGTGTATTACACGGGTTTAGTGGAAACGGCATTTTCGTTTTCCCGGGTCTTCGCACGAAGGACCGTCCGATGAGCGAGAATGCTGTGCTTGGTGCTTTACGCCGGCTTGGCATCCCCAAGGAGGAAATGTGCGGACACGGATTTCGGGCGACAGCCCGGACGATTTTGCGGGAACAGCTCAAGATTGAGCCGGAGTATCTCGAACTTGAGCTGGGACACCAGGTTATTGATCCAAATGGACGGGCATATAACCGAGCAAGCCTTCTGCCGGAAAGGAGGCTCTTGATGCAGGAGTGGGCGAATTACCTAGACAAGCTGAAATCCGGCGAAGAGGTCCCTTCACTCAGGCCGGTTCCGCTGACCGACATCAGAATGATCCAGGTGGCTGGCTACCGCAATTAGCGCGAGCTATCTGCAAAGCGCAGCGGGACGAAGAATCTCAACAATGCGGGCGTGATCGGGCGGCGCGGACATCCATCCGGATACGAGCAATGTCGCATTCAGTAGGAAAGGTGATTTAGATCACGTCAGCCACATGGCGTCCTCTTCGACTGTCGTTTAAGCGGTTCGAGGGGATCTCCACCCGCGGTGATTGGGACCAAGGCCTCAATTTTCCTCTCGAATTTTCTGCGCCCGCTCACCTATCGCTTTTGTTGAGCTGCTCCTAGCATGTATGAAGGATGCCTGCAACCTTCAAGCCGGAGAACTCAAAGAGCCGCATCATTGGGCTCGAAGAGGTCCTATCCCGTGTACCTTGGTCAGAATCAAAGATTCGCCGCGACATAAAGGCAGGCAAGTTCCCCCCGCAGGCCAAGAAGCTTGCGGGGAGTACGTCCGCAGGGTGGTATGAGGACGATATAGACGACCTCTTGGAATCGCTCCGCCCCGAGCCGGCTGCCAAAGATCGGAGCGCGCTCGAAAAAGAGGTTTTCCAACGGGAGGTCGCCGGGGCGGATCACCCCCATCGTCCACTTCCATCAAACCTGCGGAACGTAACCGCCCCCACGCGGCGGGCGGTGAAGGCAGAGGAGGAGGAGACGCTAATCCGGACCGGCATGAAGCTACAGGGGCAAGACGTATTTTGCCACCTACCCTCGCGTAAACTGCTTGTGGTTGTAGGCTCGATGTCAGACGAGTGCCTGACGGCTCTTGGAAGGCTCTCAGCCTAGCAGCATTGTGCCCTTTGGGTTGAGGCGCGAGACCCAGCCTCCACAAAAGCCAAGAATCAAGTTCGGTGCCCGCCGAATCGTTAAAACGACCCTAGGGTCGTTTTAACCCCAGGTCAAAATTGCCCACACATGCAGCGTTTGCGGGGTTCAAAGGCGCCAACCCGAGACCGTTTGCCCGGAATTGAGGCGAGGATCCCGCAATGGCCCGTGAATTACCGCTCTCGTGCTGTAAATTGATGATGCAACCCAAGTTCAGGGTGGAATTTGACTTCTCGATGGCTGGCACGGGTCGACCTTCACCGGCTCAGTGGCCAGTAGCCCCGCTCGTCAGGCTGGTCCGGAGACCTGTACAGCGAGATCGGCACTTTGCGGGTCTTGCCCGTGCCAAACAATGGAAGTTTTGGATAACATCTCGAGGCTGCTGGGGGACGACCTTAAGGGGACCGTGCGCCCCGGCGCAAAGGTAAGAATCGCGGCGTCCAGCTTCTCGATCTTTGCTTTCGAAGCTCTGAAGCAGGAACTGGAGAGTGTCGAGGATCTGCAATTCATTTTCACCACGCCGACGTTCGTTGCTCAGGAGGCGACTGACCGGGTTGCAAAAGCCCCACGAGAATTCCACATTCCCCAAGCCGAAGGGGAGAGGGGGTTTTACGGGTCCGAGTTTGAGATTCGGCTCAAAAACAAGCTCACCCAGCGCGCGATCGCCCGAGAATGCGCCGAATGGATACGGCGGAAAGCGCAGTTTCGATCTAACCGGAGCGGCGCACCCATGCAGCAATTCGCGTGCGTCGAGGTGGCGGAAAGTTCCGCGGTGTACATGCCATTGCATGGGTTCACCGCAGTGGACTTGGGCTACCAGCAGGGAAATGCGGTTTCGAATTTCGTCAACAAAATGGACGAGCCAGTTGCGACCCGCACCTTCCTCGCGCTGTTCGATCAGATTTGGCAGGACACCGAGAAGCTAACTGACATCACGGATCTGATTCGGGACCATATCGCTTCGGTTTACAAGGAAAACTCCCCACAGCGAATTTACTTCCTGATGCTGTTCAGCATCTTTAGCGAGTTCCTCCAAGACATCAACGAGGATGTTTTGCCAAACGAGCGAACAGGTTATCAGGAAAGCGCGATCTGGCAGAAGCTCTACAGCTTTCAGCGCGACGCAGCAACTGGGATTATCAACAAGCTGGAAACCTACAACGGTTGCATCCTTGCCGACAGCGTCGGGCTGGGGAAGACGTTCACCGCGCTGGCGGTCATCAAGTACTACGAGCTGCGCAATCGAACTGTACTGGTCCTGTGCCCTAAAAAGCTTGCCGACAACTGGACTACATACAAAGGCAACCTGAAGAACAATCCACTGGTTAAGGACCGCTTCAGTTACGATGTCCTTTGCCATACCGATCTTCTTCGTGATCGCGGGGAATCGCTGGGGATGCGGCTGAGTCAGGTCAACTGGAGCAACTACGATCTGGTCGTCATTGACGAGTCGCACAACTTCCGAAACGACGACGCATTCAAAGATCGCGAGACGCGGTATCAACGCCTGATGAACCGGATCGTGCGGCAGGGCGTGCGCACGAAAGTGCTGATGCTCTCGGCAACCCCAGTCAATAATCGCTTCAATGACCTGAAGAACCAGCTCGCTCTTGCTTATGAAGGCGAGCCGGAAAATCTCAAATCGAAGCTCAGCACGGAGAGGAACATAGATCTGATCTTCCGCCGTGCGCAGACTGCCTTTAATGTCTGGTCAAAGCTCCCCGCCGAGCAGCGCACGCCCTCGGCGATTCTCTCCTCTTTGGATTTCGACTTCTTCGAGCTTCTGGATGCGGTCACCATCGCCCGCTCCAGACGCCATATCACGACCTTCTATGACACCAAGGAAATTGGCGAGTTCCCTACCCGGCGCAAGCCGCTCTCGTTCCATTGGCAGCTCACCAGTCGGACCGACGTGATGGGTTTCAATCAGATCTTTTTGGAACTGGCAGCGCTCAAGCTTGGCGTGTACATGCCGGTTTCCTACATTCTGCCCAGCCGGGTTTCCGAATATGAGGAGATTTACGACACCGAGGTCAGTGGTGGCGGCGGCAAGCTAAGACAAAGAGACCGCGAGTTAAGCCTGCGCTCCCTGATGACAGTGAACCTGCTCAAGCGCCTTGAGAGTTCAGTGGCCGCATTCCGGCTCACGCTCGACAAGCTTCAGCGCCTCCATTTGAGCACTCTGGCGCGGATTGAAAATTTCCGCCGCACCGGCCAGGGTGGTAGTTTCAGTGATCCATCGCTTGCCTTTGACGATGCCGAGCCGGACGAGGATGTCGATTTTCTTGACCCGGAGGACGGTCCTGAAGCGCAAACCCCCGGCAAGATCGTAATTGAACTGGCCGACATGGACCTACCCTCATGGGAGCGCGATCTGAAAGCTGATCTCGACCGCATCGAAGGGCTCCTGGAGGAAATGGAGAAGGTTTCGCCGACTGACGATGCCAAGCTCCAGCACCTCAAAGAGCACATTCTTGCCAAGATTGAAGCGCCTATCAATCCCGGCAATCGCAAGGTGCTCCTCTTCACCGCGTTCGCGGACACTGCCGACTACTTGTACCAGCACCTGGCGCCGGTCCTCCAGCAGAGGCACAGCCTCCATACGGCGCGCGTGGTCGGCTCCGACAGGCCAAAATCCACTCTCGGCCGGCGCATGGATTTTCAGGATTTGCTGACTCTGTTTTCACCGATGTCGAAGGAAAAAGCCCTGCTGTTGCCGGACGAACAGAGCGAAATCGACCTGCTCATCGCTACGGACTGCATATCGGAAGGCCAGAACCTGCAGGACTGCGATTACCTCATTAATTACGACATTCACTGGAACCCGGTTCGCATCATTCAGCGCTTTGGGCGCATTGACCGCATCGGCTCAAAGAATGCCTCCATCCAGCTGGTGAATTACTGGCCCGACATTTCGCTCGATGAGTATATCCGGCTAAAAGAGCGTGTTGAGAGCCGAATGGTCATCGCCGACGTCAGCGCCACGGGCGACGACAACCCGCTCGACGGCCGGTCGAATGATCTGGCGTATCGCAAGGAGCAGTTGCGGCGCCTGCAGGAGGAGGTCATCGAGCTTGAAGATTTGAAGACCGGCGTCAGCATCACCGACCTTGGGCTCAACGATTTCCGCATGGACCTGGTCAATTACGTTAAAGAGCAGGGCGATTTGTCGCGCTATCCGACAGGCATGCACGCCGTGCTGCCCGCCGACCCAGGGCTCGGCCTCGTTCCCGGTGTCATTTTCGCTCTCCGCAACCGCAATGGGTCAGTCAATATTCAGCAGCTCAACAGACTGCATCCTTATTATCTTGTTTACGTGGATCTGGAAGGGCAGACCGTGGTGCCCTACACCGAGGTCAAACCTCTTCTCGATCTCATTCGTTCCGCCGCCAAGCCATGTGCCGAGCCGATCCTGAGTGTTTATCAGCCGTTCAACGAGCGCACTCAGGATGGGCGGGAGATGGGCGTCTATTCAAACCTGCTCACCGCGGCCATTCGCTCCATCGTCAATACTGGCGAAGAAAAGGAGCTTGACGGGCTCTTCTCCGGACAGAAGTCGAGCATCGCCACGGGGCCCGCGGCCGGCATCGACGATTTCGAGCTGATTGCGTTCCTCGTAGTGGTGCCCTGCGGGACAGAGGCGTAATCGGCGATGTTCCAATACCCTGAACGGACCCGCAAAGATCGAATGCTTCCGAAGAACAAGGTCTACGGCAATGCGCAGCCATCGAATGCGGTTCGCCGGCACTTTGTTTCCCAGGTGGAGCAGATGGTCTGGCGCAACGTTCTGATCTCCGAGACGGTCAATCTTCCCGGCCGCGATGGGATCGAAGGCATTCAGATTTTTGAGATTGCGCTGAAGGCGGGGGAACTCAAGGAAGATGTTTTGCGATCGCTCGATCGCGCCATCCCCTGGAGGCTGTTTTTTGAGTTGACCTTCAACGGTCAGGCACGCTTCGCCGCCACGTACAAGCGCCCCAGCGAAGGAAGTTCGGGGATTCCGGTCGTTGAAAACTACTTCCTCACACCGTGGCAACCAGCCGAGGCGGCGCGACTGGCGCTTCCGGTGGCGCTCGACCTTGCCTCGCTTTACGAACAGATGCTGCTCCGGCACATGCAGGCCAGCCCGTTGGCAATCACAACCCGCGCGGGGGAAACCCTGGCCGCCGCCATCGAGCGCGGCAAGGCCATTCGCGGTTATGAACGGGAGATACGGCGGCTTGAAGCCGCCCTGCGCAGGGAGAGACAGTTCAACCGCAAGGTCGAGCTCAATGCTCAGTTGCGCCAAGCCGATCAGCTGCTTTCCTCTCTGCAACAATAAGGGTTACATTCTATGAGCCTTGAATTCACCATCCGCGGCAATGACATTCTCCGGCTAAAGGAGGATCTGCTCCGGTTTCAACATCCGGAACGGGACAAATGCTGGATCATCTTTCTTGAAGTCACGCCAGTCAGGGCATCCTTCCGGTTTGGTGAAACAACCGTCCAGTATCCTGTGGATGGCAAGGCGCCTGGCTATGCAAGATTCTCTGAGGAGCAATTCCGCAACGCAACCCGGGACATCTCAAAGCGCAAACCTCCGCGAGAGGTCTCCATCGGAATCCGTCAAGGGCGTATATGGTGCGGTGACGGCCACGATGCCGGTGGAATCGAAGTCGGCTACTTTCGGGACCCGCATACAGGGCGGCCACTTTACCTCAGCGATGCCGAACTGAGCGTTCTCGGCGACCTGCTAACTGATACGACGGTGCAGGGCGTTGACCTCAAGCCGCACATTGCCGAGGCGCGGGAGTCGATTTCGAGCAATATCAGCTTCGCGTATGGACATCTCCAGCACTGCGGCTTCGGGTACGAGGAGCTAAAGGAACTCGCTGAGGCACGAATTTTAGGAGCGGCTTCTCGACTCAGGGCGCAGTTCGGTACTCTAGGGGTAACGACATGGAAAAGCTGAAGATGCACACGCCTGACTTGACCGGCGACAACGTAGAAAAAATTGCCGCGCTTTTTCCTAATTGCGTGACCGAGGCCACGGACGAGAATGGCAAACAGACCCGCGCCATCGATTTCGACCAGCTTCGCCAGGAACTGTCCGGGACAATCGTGGACGGGCCGCGCGAACGGTATCACCTCGACTGGCCGGGTAAGCGAGAGGCCATCCTAGCCGCCAACGCGCCGATTGCCAAGACTCTGCGGCCCTGCCGCGAAGAGAGCGTGGATTTCGAGACGACAAAGAACCTGTTCATCGAGGGCGACAATCTCGACGCGCTCAAGCTGTTGCAGGAGACATACCTCGGCAAGGTGAAGCTCATCTATATTGATCCGCCGTACAACACAGGCAACGACTTCATTTATGAGGATGATTTCGCGGAGGACAACGAGGATTACCTGTTTCGATCAAATCAGAAGGACGAGTCTGCCAATCGTTTGGTCGCGAATACTGAAGCCAACGGACGATTTCATTCGGACTGGTTGACAATGATTTATTCGCGTCTTAAGCTCGCTCGAAATTTGCTTCGCGATGATGGGGTTCTCATGGTTTCAATCGACGACCATGAATTTCCCCGATTGCAACTTGCATTGGACGAAATATTGGGCGCGGCAAACTGGTTGGCTACATTTGTCTGGAAGCGCAAGGCAGGCGGGGGCGATGACAGTGAGCACGCAGCCATCGAACACGAATATATTCTTTGCTACGGACGCTGCAACGATTCCGAGATCTTCTCCTCCATCTCCCACGAGAGCCCATCAATGACCGCGAAGTACAATAGGTCAGAGAACGGCCGCCGCTTTTACCACGAACGTCTCGACAAGACCAGCCTCACATACAGCGAAGCCATGGACTTTCCGATCGAGTGTCCTGATGGAACCAAGATCAAGCCGCCACAGCCAGATCCGAAAAACCCAACGACAATCTGGCGCTGGAGCGAAACCAAAGTTGCGCAGCAAAAGAACGATCTCATCTTTGAACGGGACAAGAAAACAAATGAGTGGCGAATCTACACTAAGACGTGGATGTCATTAGATGGAGTAACCGCGCGCAGCCTCCTGGTGGAGAAAGAACACGGACGTAATCGTGATGGAACGCAGGATCTCGCGGAAATACTCGGCCCAAAGATATTCAGCAATCCGAAGCCATTGAAACTCTTGAGGCACCTGATTCAGATCGCCGCCGGTGATCCGGAATCCATCGTCCTTGACTTCTTCAGCGGCAGCGCGACCGTCGGTCATGTAGTAATGGAACGAAATGTCGCAGATTCAGGAAGACGTAGATTCATTTTGGTCCAACTTCCCGAAGCGACGGAACGATCGGATTACAAGACCATCGCCGAAATCGGCAAGGAGCGCCTGCGTCGCGCAGGAGTAAAGATCAAGTCGGAGGCCGTCACAGCTCGCGATCTCGACACCGGATTCCGAGTTCTCAAGATCGACACCTCGAACATGCGCGACGTCTACTACGCTCCCGACGCCGTTGCCCAGGGTGATTTGCTGGCTCAGGTGGACAATATCAAGCCGGACCGGACGGCGGAGGATCTGTTGTTCCAGGTTCTGGTGGATTGGGGGATCGACCTGGCGTTGCCGATTGCTACCGAGCACCTCTTCGACAAGCAGGTCTTTTTCGTCGACACCAATGCGCTGGCCGCCTGCTTCGATGCCGACCTGACAGACGACATGGTGAAGGAGATTGCCAAGCGGAAACCCCTACGCGTCGTCTTCCGCGACGCCAGCTACGGCACCGACTCGGTCAAGATCAACGTGGACCAGATCTTCAGGCTGCTCTCTCCGGACACTGAAGTCAGGAGCATTTAAATGGACCATGCTGCGCTTACCAAAACTCTGGATGCTCTGATCTCTGCTTGGGAAAACGAGGTGGTGGAGTTCAAGCGTGGCGGGGACGGTTTCAGCACGAGCGATATCGGAAAGTATTTCTCCGCGCTGAGTAATGAGGCAAACCTGCGCGGAATAGACCACTCCTGGCTGGTATTCGGGGTGGATAACAATACTCGTTCCGTCGTCGGTTCAGATTACAGGCCTGAGACAGCGCGGTTGCAGGGTTTGAAACAACAGATCGCTCAGGATACGGAGCCTAGCATTACTTTCCGAGAGATTCACGTTTTGGACCATTCGAATGGCCGAGTGGTGTTGTTTGAGATTCCACCCGCGCCGCGCGGGATTCCGATTGCATGGAAGGGACACTATTTTGCTCGCGCCGGCGAGAGTCTCACTTCTCTGGGGCTGGATAAGCTGGATGAAATTCGCGGTCAGACTATTTCGGAGGACTGGACTGCGCAGGTGGTGGCGAATGCGACGGTGGATGATCTGGATGAGGCGGCTCTCCAGACGGCGCGGGAATCATTTGCGCAGAAATATGCCAACCGGCTCAGGCCGGACGAGGTCCGGAACTGGCCCTTGGAGACGTTTCTGGATCGGTGCCGGATTGCGCAGAATGGCCAGATTACCCGTGCCGCGCTGGTGCTGCTGGGGAAGGCTGAGTCGGCAGGGCTCTTGTCACCCCATCCTGCGCAGTTGGTCTGGAAGTTGGAAGGGCCGGAACAAGCCTATGAGCATTTTGGCCCGCCATTCCTGTTGAACACCACCCGCTTATATCAGCGGATCCGCAATATTCAACTTCGGTTGCTGCCGCAGGATCAACTCCTACCGATCGAGGTTTCAAAGTACGACCAGAAGATTGTGCTGGAAGCTCTGCACAATTGCATTGTTCACCAGGACTACATCCGCATCGGTCGGGTGGTGGTGACGGAGCGTCCCGACCGGCTGTGCTTCGAGAATGAAGGCTCGTTTTTCGAGGGGAAGCCGGATGATTACGTCCCTGGAACGAAAACTCCAAGGCGCTATCGCAATCCGTTTCTGGCGCAAGCGATGGCCGAACTGAACATGATCGACACCATGGGTTATGGCATCCACGAGATGCACGAGCGCCAGGCCAAGCGTTACCTTCCCTTGCCGGACTACGATCTGGCGGAGGCCTGTGCGGTGAAGCTAACCATTTATGGTGGCGTGGTGGACGCGGCTTATACCCGGCTACTGATGCAAAAGACGGATTTGGCACTGACCGATATTCTTGCGTTGGATCGGGTTCAGAAGAACCTGCCGATTCCGGAAGGCGCGGTTGTTCACTTGAAACGCGCGAAGCTGATAGAGGGGCGGAGGCCGCATCTTCATGTCTCGGCCCTGGTGGCGGCGGCGACGGGCGGAAAGGCTGCCTACATCCGGACCCGCGCTTTGGACGATGCGCATTATGCCAAACTATTGACCGAGTACCTG
>Ga0302152_10001337_pt1 | contig 10648 bp, 7 predicted proteins | sample I_Bog_N2_1_FD_192434 | JGI IMG/M metagenome (GOLD analysis project Ga0302152, IMG submission 192434) | Peat permafrost microbial communities from Stordalen Mire near Abisko, Sweden - I_Bog_N2_1 | ecosystem: Environmental > Terrestrial > Soil > Wetlands > Peat | place: Sweden: Abisko, Stordalen...
AAAAAGTCTCAACCTCGCAATCGAATGGAACAGAGTACTTAGGGGGAGTGCTTCACGAAGTTCCTTTTCATGAAATACCCGTGCGACGGAATCTGCCGCCGAAGAGACGGACTGGAGTGCTTCGGGCGGAGGGGGGGCGGGGCTTTGTCGCAGAGCTCCCAGGAAGAGGCGCGGAGCCGTCCCCTCTCTTTCAAAGGCAAATCCGCCGACAAGGATGCGGGCTCCGCATTGTTCCAGTGCCTCTCGTATCGCTCCGGGGGTCTTCTCATGGTTCCGGTCAACAGCGACAATTTTTTCCTTGGGAAGAGCCTCCACCGCCGCTGATAAAAGCAGTGCCTGGGAACTTGCGGGGATGACCTTGTCGGCGTTGGAGGCAGCGACGAGTTTCCATCCCTTGGAGGTGTGACGACAGGCAAAGCCAAGTTCCGCCCCGGCAAGATCCGCCATGTGATGAGCTGACACTTCCAAGACCTCCTGGGTGTTGTGACAACTGACCAGATCCTGATGGAAGCGTGCCTGCATTTGCCAGGAGGCAGCAAGTGTCCTGGCTCTGGCGGTATGACGATGGTGGAGATAGGTGGAGGCATGGGACGCCACGGTTCCAAGAAATGCCGCGAAATCTTTGTAATGTTCGGGATCGCCGGGTTGCTGAAGCCACAATTGTAGGACACCGAGGGGTGTTCCTTCTAGCAGGATTGGAACGTAGAAAAAGGGGTACGGGGCGCTGTTAGTTGGCTCGGTTTGTTCGGGAGAAGGTTCCCCCTGCCCTGGAAGGACAATCAACGCGGAATTTTTTTCAAGGCACTGCGTCACCAGTTGAGCGATATCGTGTTCCTGGCGACTTCCGGGGACTGCTTCGGAAGAGTCGTATTCAAGCGAAGCCGCCATGCCGATTTTTTCCCCTTCGCGCAACCAGACAGCCCCACCCCGTCCTGAAACGCTTTCCGCAGCCAGTTGTAGAAGCTCGGTAAAATAGGGTCGGACATCCATGAAAGCGGCAGAGGATCTCGCCAAGCGTTCCATGTTGGCCTCAATACGACGTCTGGTTTCGAAAAGAGCTCTCTCCACTTCGTGGGGTGTCATGGCTGAGGCCATGCGGGAAGGGTTCATGAAATCAACGGTTCCTTCGGTTCCTTAACTGCCGGGGGCGGCATCCTTGGCTGAATCGGAGGCAGTGAGACGCGGTTCAATGGGGATTGGACCGAAGGATTCCTCGTGCCGTGATAGCATGACATGGAGGAGATGCAGGAGTCGCTTTGCAGAGGGTGGTGTGAGAATCACGCGGGCCGTGATCTGGATGGGATCCTCGGAGACACGGGCGAAGGCGTTGGGATTGATGCCGAAATCGAGAAAAACTTCCTCCGGTGTCATGGAGCCCCGGCAAAGATTTGCGAAATGCACCGAGGTCTGCTGCGGGGTCATCTGAAGAGGAATCGAGGCTTGCTGGGACTGGGGTGGTTGGGGATTTTTCTGCTCCATGGCATTACAGATCGCCTCTGTGGGCGTTGCTGGCAAATGAAAAGCATGTCAACATGGATGAAATTCCTATTTAGTGAAAATTATTTTGGTTTGCTTGGGCAAAAATGTGCTAGCTTCTTCAACCACCCTCCGCATTTCTATGAAACTCCCCCTGAAACTTGCGACGCTCTTGTTTTGTGTCGCTTCTTTGATTACCGGTGCCGGACTGCTGGCAGCGACCGTTTACAACACACCCTACACGATTTCAACGATTGCCGGGGTCATTGCTGGGAAAGGGAGTCAGGATGGAACGGGCATTAATGCAACGTTTAACAGGCCCGGGGGAGTGGCCATGGATGGGAGTTGAAACACCTATGTTGCCGATAGCAGTAACAACGCCATCCGCTTGATTGATTCCAATGGAGTGACGATCACCATTGCGGGCACAGCGGGCAAGAGCGGAAAAACGGATGGAACCAACGCTCTCTTCAACGGGCCGTGGGGTATCACGGTGGATGGCAATACGAATCTATTTGTGACCGATAGCGGCAACAACACGGTTCGGATGATCGCCCCAACGATGACATATACCATCGTTCCTATGGAGACAATCTATCAGAGCGACATTTTTTTAACGACGAATACGGTCACCACCACGCTGTACATCGATCAAACGGTGACGGTCTCGGGTTCGGGCAATACTACTAATACGAACAGCACCTTCACCAATATCTCCCCCCCCGTTACCATATACCGACTGATTGCTACCAATTACTCCATAACGAACTTGGTTTCGGTGGCTACCAATATATGGAGCGTTTCGACACTTGCCGGTTCAGCGCAGGGAAGTCTGGATGGCACGAATGCCAATGCCCGATTCAATAATCCCAAGGGCATTGTCGTCGATGGAAACGACAACCTCTATGTTACCGACACGGGTAACAGCACAATTCGAAAAATCACCCCAGGTTTCAACTCAGTAATTTTAACCAACGGAACCAATATCACCACCAATTACTACGCCACCTGGGTGGTGACCACCCTTGCAGGAAAAGCGGGAACGAATGGAAGCACCAACGGCACAGGGACCAATGCGCTCTTCGATGGTCCGACAGGTATTGCTCTTGACAATGCTTCAAACCTCTACATCGCCGATAGCGGAAACAGCACGATTCGGTTGATCGATCCCAACAGCAACGTGACTACCTTTGCGGGCACGCCGGGAGTAACCGGCAGTGCGAATGGCACCGGCACGAATGCACTCTTCAATGATCCGGTCGGAATTGCCGTCAGCGGAGGCACGAATCTCTATGTCACCGACAGCGGCAACTACCTCATCCGCCTGATCACTCCCGGCGCCGTCGTCACGACGTTTGCAGGAACAGGAACAAACGGTAAGGGAAATGGCACCGGCACGAATGCCAGTTTTGGAGTTCTCGCGGGAATCGCCGCCAACACAAACGGGATGCTGGCAGTCGCCGACAATGGCAACAACATGATCCGATTGCTTACCACCAACGCGGCTGTTTCATCGCTCGCCGGCGATGGGTTTTTTCAGCCATTTGGGGTGGGTGTTGATGCGAAGACGAACATCTATGTGGCGGACACTGGCAATAACATTATCCGTCAAATTGATACAAACGGGACGATAACAATCCTTGCCGGAACAGCCGGGACGAATGGCAGTGCAGACGGAATCGGCACGAATGCGACATTTAACCAGCCACTCGGTCTTGCTCTGGATGCGAAGACGAACATCTATGTGACCGATAGTGGCAACTACACGGTGCGTAAAATCAGCCCCGTGGCCACCAATGTGCCGAATGGTCCCACAAATATCGAGCAAATCCTGACCGTCCGCTCCAATACCACGACCATTTCAATTAGTGTCACCAATCTCACCACTACGACAATCAACGGGTCGAGTACCAATGTTTCGACGACCATCAATTATGTGACGAACAATCCGACCTACAGTAATAGCAGCGTGACGACGACCAACTGGATTGCCTCGAACATGGTCACCTCCAACAACTGGGTGGTCACGACGCTAGCTGGTCAGGCAGGTGTTGCCGGTGGTGCTGATGGAATCGGAACCAATGCCACGTTCAATTTGCCGGATGGCATTGCCTTGGATGCTGGATCCAACCTCTATATTGCTGACACGGCCAACGACACGATTCGCACAGTTTCCCCGGTGGTAGCGACAAACACCAACGGTTTGACCACCAATTGGGTGGTCGCAACTCCTGTTGGAACGGCGGGAATGAGTGGCAGTGCCGATGGGACAAACTCCGCCGCTCGCTTCAATTTACCGGAAGGAGTAGTAGTACTCAGCGGTAGCACGAATCTTTATGTGACTGACAGCGGCAATAATACGATCAGGCAGGTGGTGCGCAATGGAACCAACTGGGTGGTCACGACGCTTGCCGGAACGGCAGGTGTCGCTGGCAGTTCGGATGGAACGGGTACGAATGCCAGTTTCTCCACCCCGTTCGGGATCAATGTTGATGGAAAAGGAACGCTCTATATTTCCGACAGAAACAATCAGACGCTCCGAAAAATCAGCGTGAACGGAGTGGTGAGCACCCTGGCAGGATCCCCCGGAGTCATTGGCAGTGCCAATGGGACAGGCCCCAATGCCAGCTTCTACCAGCCTGCCGGAGTGGCTGTGGGTACAAATACCAATACTCTCTTCGTGGCGGATGTGAACAATAACGCGATCCGTTATGGCATCTCGGCAACAACGCCTACAAAGACCCAGACTATCCGCTTTAGTGCAATTCCAAGACAGACCTATGGAAAAACAAATGCTGTCATTCTCTCAGCAACAGCCTCATCGGCACTTCCCGTCACCTTGACGAGTGCGGATCCCACGGTGGCCACCGTTTCGGGCACAAATCTGACCGTGACGGGTGCAGGGTATGTCCTCATCACGGCGAGCCAGGAAGGAAACGGCACCTATAAGCCAGCTCCGAACATTAACCAACTTCTTACCGTCTTCAAAGGAAGCCAGACAATCACGATGGGGTTAATCGGTGTGACCAATCTGGTCTATGGCGAGACGGTTCCTCTCGTTGCAACCAATTCCTCAGTCGTCCCGATTATCTTTACCACTTCCAACACCAATGTGGTGATTTCCAGCAGCAATGCGGTGACAACACTGCTCACAAACGGTGGTTCCATCACCAGTAATTCTGCGATCATCAATTTTTCGGGAACCGGTACGGCAACGATCACAGCCAGTGCTCGGGGCGCCAATTACAACACCACCTCGATCAGTCAGTTGCTAGGATTAACCAACGTGGCAGCGGCTTCACAGACCATTACCTTCTCCTTGCCGACCAACGGCACCAGCGTGACCTTTACCAACGGTGGAACCATCTCTCTTACTGCAACGGCAAGCAGTGGACTCCCTGTGACCTTTATTAGTGGCAATACGAATGTGTTGACCATTAGCGGCACGAGCGGGGTCTATGTGGGAGCAGGGACGACGACCATCACGGCGACACAAGCTGGCAATACTAATTTCAGTGCAGCGACACCGGTGACCAATTTGGTGGTAGTGGCCCCGGCGACGCAAACGCTTACCTTTTCTTCGCCTGCAAACAATGCATCGATCGCTTACACCAACGGGGGAACCTTCCCGCTCATTGCAACGACTAGCAGTGGCCTGCCTGTGACCTTTGTTAGTGGCAATACGAATGTGCTAACCATCAGCAATGCCACGGCAACCATGGTCGGAATTGGCACGACCACCATTTCGGTAACACAGAATGGGAATAACAATTACTATGCGGCGACCCCTGTCACCAATGCAGTGTTCGTTGCAAACGCGCAAACAATCACCTTTTCGTCGCCCACAACCAATTCCGGACTCAGTTACACCAATGGAGGAACCTTCCCGCTGGTGGCCACATCCAGCAGCGGGCTTCCTGTTACATTCACGAGTGGCAATACGAATATCCTGACGATCAGCAATACCACGGCGACTTATGTAGGTGTGGGAACGACCACCATTACGGCGACTCAGCCCGGGGATGGTACCAATTATATCGCTGCGACACCGGTCACCAACAAAGTGATTGTAGCCAAGGGGGCGCAAGTGGTCACCTTCTCCTCGCCGACCAACGGTACCAGCGTGACATTCACCAATGGGGAAACCATTCCGCTTATTGCTAGTAGTAGCAGTGGGCTCGGTGTTACCTTCACGAGTGGCAATACAAATGTGCTGACCATCAGCAATGCCACGGCGACGGTCATCGGAACAGGGACATCCACCATTACGGCATTGCAGGCAGGCAATAATCTTTATGCTGCCGCACCAATAACCAATAATTCGGTGATCGTGGCCCCGGCAACGCAAACGGTCTCCTTCACCTCGCCGACAAACGGCACCAGTTTGACGTTCACCAACGGGGGAACCATCCCGCTCGTGGCAACAGCAAGCAGCGGACTCCCTGTGGTCTTTGCCAGTGCGAACACCAATATCCTGACGATCAGCGGTACCAACAGTGCCATCATGAAGGGAACGGGAACGACGACCATCACGGCAACTCAGGCAGGGAGTCCTCCGTACTACAGCCCCGCAAGCGCTACTAATACCGTGATTCTGCATTAGTGATTCATCCTCATCGCGGGGCGGTTTCTTCGAGCAAGACAATCGCTTCCGCGCAGGGAGCGGGTTGGTTTATGTCTTGCGGGATGGGTGAAATCAGTTATTTTACACCACCACCGCGCCAGGGTAGCTCAGCGGTAGAGCAGGGGACTCATAAGCCCTTGGTCGGGAGTTCGATTCTCCCCTCTGGCACATCAGATCATCCACAGACCACCCATCATCATTCCTTCCAATGGCCACCGCAAAAGCACCCGTCAAGAAAAGCAGCTCCGCTGTCAAGCGCTCCCGCCAGGGTGAAAAGCGCCACGCACACAATGTCAGTGTTCTGAGCCGCCTCAAGACTGATGAAAAGAAATTGCGCGAAGCTTTGGCCGCGAGTTCGGAAGAAGTGAAGGGACTCTTTGAGAGTTTCATTTCCAAGCTCGACAAGGCTGCCAAGCAGGGAGTCATTCACAAAAATGCAGCCGCCCGTAAAAAGAGTCGTCTGAATATCCGTCTTGCCGGCGGAGCAGCACCTGTTGCCGCTAAGAAGAAGACAGCCGTGAAGAAGGTTGCCGTTAAGGCCAAGGCCAAGCTCAAGACCCTCAAGAAGAAATAATTTCCGATCAACGATCTTCATTTTTCCAAACAGCCCCTTCGCTTCAAGGCGATGGGGCTGTTTTTTTTGTAAATCCGATTGAAATAACCGAGCAAAGGCGATCTACCGGGAACGGACAAAGGCGCAAAGTTCCTCAGTCGTCTGGTACGCAAGGAACGGGGTCATGAAATAGATCCCCGGAAAGTTGTTGAGCACGGTGCGTGTCACTTCCTTGGCAATCGCGATCCCCTCTTTGCGTCCCTCGATACCTTCGAGTCCCTCCATGCGGTGGAGGACCGATTCCGGAATCTTGATACCAGGGACTTCGTTGTGAAGGAAACGAGCCTGTCTTTGGTTGAGCAAAGGCCAGACTCCAATAAAAACCGGGACTCCAAAGTGAGCCGTGCGTTTCGCCGTCTCCTCGACAAGGGATGTTTCAAAGACAGGCTGGGTCATGACATAGCGCGCTCCGGCTGCGATCTTTCGCTCAAGTCGCTGAATCTGGGTATCAAGATTGCGGGCGTTCGGGTTAAAAGTGCAGCCCGCAATCAGATCGGGCCTTGCCTGAAGATCGGTGCCAGCCTGCGTGTAGCCCTCGTTGAGGCGACGAATGACATCCAGCAAACCAACGGAGTTTACATCATAGACTGAAGAGGCTCCCGGATGATCGCCGCCCTTGGCTGGATCACCGGTAAGGGCCAGAACATGGCGCATTCCGAGTGCCGCCATTCCGAGGAGCTCACTTTGCAGACCGATAAGATTTTTATCACGGCAACTCAGGTGGAGCAGGGGAGTGATGCCGCGTTCCTTGAGCAGCGCAGCAACAGCGAAGTTGCTGACGCGGAGAATGGCGAGGGAATTGTCCGCAAGGGTGATGGCATCACTCCCGGCACCCGTGATCGCTTCGGCTGCGGCAAAGAATTTTTCCAGCGGCAGTGTTTTGGGGGGATCCAGTTCGGTAACGACGACTGTTTTTCCGGCGGCGATAAGATCCAGCAAATTGGTTTCCCTAGGTTTGCTCAAAGGCGTCACCCCTTCATTGATCGTGATGGAGGGAAGTTTGCGTGGTGCAGGTTTGAGTCCCGCCACGGCATGAGCAAGAGCCTTGATATGAAGAGGTGATGTGCCGCAGCAACCCCCGACAAGCACTGCTCCAGACTCGGCCATGCGTCTTCCAAAATCGGCAAAATATTCCGGCGTTGTGCCATAGACAATCCGCCCTTCCTGATAGGAAGGGCGACCAGCGTTTGCATAGACGGCCAAAGGGCGGGAAGGAGCAATCTTTTCAACAAGACGCAGCATCGCCTGTGGACCGTTCACACAATTGAGCCCGACGAGGTCGGCACCCATTCCCCCGAGCATCTCCAGCACATCCCCGATCCAGTCACCTCCTGGAAGGCGGCCTGTTTCCGGCGAGGCAAGCAGGGTGATCACCGGCACGTTGCCATTGAGTGATTTGGCTACCTGCAAGGCGAGGGCCAGCTCTTCCGGGTTTTGAAACGTCTCAAGGAGGAGGAGGTCGCATCCCCCTTCCAGAAGGGCCGAAATTTGTTGATGAAAAAGAGCTTCCCGGTCGATCCCTTTCACCTCTGCATCGTTTCCAGAAACTCCGAGAGGGCCAACACTTCCCGCTACCCAGGCCGTCTGGGCATCAATAACAGATTTGGCTAGTCGAGACGCAGCTTGGTTGATCTCCTTTGTGCGTGTTTCCAATCCGAAGGACTCAAGTTTTAGGGCATTGGCAGCAAAGGAATTGGTGGTGAGAATCTTCGCTCCGGCAGCCAGATACTCCCCGTGAATACCGGCAATCAATTCCGGATGGGAGAGACACAACTCCTCATAGCATGTTCCGGACGGTGTGCCTCGTTCGGAAAGCAGGGTTCCCATGGCACCATCGCCGCAGAGAATGCCTGCGCTCAGGGCATCAAGAAGATCGCTCATCTGCAACCGGGGTGAGGCGATTAACTGCGCCGACTCCGCTTTGCGACAAGCAAAACGCTAATGGCAAAAGTGAGTGCCCCAAATAGGGCGGTGATACCAAGTGCGGGAAGATAGCCGGGAGGCACAACCCCGTGGCTGGTATCAAAGGCGGATCGTATGGCGGTGACGCCATAGCTCACAGGATTCAACTTGCCGACCCAGTAGAGCCAGCCTGTGCCTGCCGGCATTGGGAAGAGAGCCCCCGACATCATCCAAAGTGGCATTAGGAAAATATTCATGATTGCGTGGAATCCCTGCGTCGAATCCATCGGCCAGGCGACGAGGAAGCCCAACCCCGTCATGCTAAAGCCGACCAGGATCAGGGCCGGGAGCAGCAGGGCGATCTGATGAAGGCCGATTGGCATTCCTGCCAAGGGGGCCAGAACGCAGAAGAGAGCCGCTTGAAGCACAGCGAGTGTGGTACCTCCAAGAAACTTGCCGAGGGGAATCGCTGCCGGAGAAAGCGGTGCAACCAAGGCTCCCTGAAGAAATCCTTCTCGCCGATCCTCGATGATGGAGATCGTCGAGAAGATCGCTGTGAAGAGCATGATCAATACCAGTGTGCCGGGAAAGAAATAGACGAGATAACTGCCTGCGTGTGCTGAGGCGCTAGGGTTCCTGAATGAAGGGCCGAATCCAGAGCCGACCAGCAGCCAGAAAACAAGCGGAGTGGCGAGCGCTCCGATGATGCGGTTGCGCTGGCGTAGAAAACGGATGACATCGCGCCACCAGAAGGCGAAGGAAGGAGTCCAGAGAAGTTGAGGAGTTTTCATGGCGTACGGCTAGTGCTTCTTCTTGGCTGGTTTTGCGTCCGGATCAAGATCCTGATCGGAAAAGAGACGGCCCGTTCTCGCGATAAAGACATCTTCCAGGGTGGGGCGTGCGATGCGAAGGGAGATGATTTCGGTGGGGAATTCCCCGGCCAGGCGTGCCGCCAGCGCATAGGCTTCGCGGGATTCGATCCGAACTTCGCCTTCGACGATGGTTGCCGGAATACCCAAACGGTCCGTGATGAGTTTGGAAAGGATATCTGGACCGGTTTCCTTGGCTGCTCCCAGGCTCAGCACGTCGCCTCCGATCGCCCCGGTCAGTTCATCGGGTGAGCCTAGGGCAACAAGTTTGCCTGTGCTGATAATGCCGACCCGGTCAGCCCGTGCGGCCTCCTCCATCAGATGGGTGGTGCAGAGCACGGTGACACCATGCTGGTTTCGCAGTTCTTCCAAAGCGGCCCAAAGGTCGATACGGGCACCCGGATCAAGTCCCGTGGAGGGCTCATCAAGAAGCAGAACCTCAGGCCTGATCAGGAGACACTTGGCGATCTCGGCACGGCGCTGGAGACCCCCGGAGAGAGTCTCGACAAGGTCGTTCAACCGATCGGTGAGGTTGAGTGCCTTGGTAGCCTCAGCAATACGGGTTTTGAGTTCGGAACCGCCTAATCCGTAAAGGGCACCACCGCAACGGAGGTTTTCCAGAATTGTCAGCTTGCCATCGAGACTCGGAGATTGAAAGACGACGCCAAGTCGTGCCCGAACCGCAGAAGCGTCAAGGATGACATTATGGCCCGCTATTGATGCCTCTCCCGAATCGGGAAGGGAAAGAGTGGCTAGAATGCGGAAAAGGGTGCTTTTACCGCCTCCATTGGGACCGAGTAGGCAGAAAAGTTCTCCACGCTTCACCTCCAAGGAGATGCCGTCCAGGGCGCGGCGTTCACCAAAGCTCTTCTTCAGATCGATCGCAATGATGGCGTTGGGATAGGCTGTGTCGCTCATGAAAGGAGTAGCATTATCTTGTGGCGGTCAGTTGGCAAGGCGCGGGGTTAAATCAGCGTTTCCTTCAAGACGCGGGCAATTCTAGTCCGGCGATAGCGCTCATGACACGGTCAGAAAGATATTGGTAGAGGGCGCGGTCATCGCCTCCGTAAGATTGAGGGTCAAGTTCCTGATCGGTGAAGCGGATCGGTTCGCCGACAACCACGGAGATCGGGGTCAGGGAAATTTTTCCAGAGCCCTTTGGAA
>Ga0302152_10001339_pt1 | contig 10631 bp, 4 predicted proteins | sample I_Bog_N2_1_FD_192434 | JGI IMG/M metagenome (GOLD analysis project Ga0302152, IMG submission 192434) | Peat permafrost microbial communities from Stordalen Mire near Abisko, Sweden - I_Bog_N2_1 | ecosystem: Environmental > Terrestrial > Soil > Wetlands > Peat | place: Sweden: Abisko, Stordalen...
GTTGCCCACACGCTGAACATCATGGTCGGTGACGCCCGGGGCGGTCGGCTTACCCTGGAGGCATATCGCAAGATCGGGCGCCTTGAAGGGGCAGTGCAGGCGGCGCTGGGCCGTGTGGGAAAGATTCCTCCAGAGCAATTGCCTCCGCTCTTTGACCTGCTGTATGAGATTCGCGGCGGCGCTCCGTTTCGCAGGCTCGTCTCCCGCCGCGAGATCGATTGCCTCGACGTGAACGTCTCGGTAGCCCTTGACAAACTCACGAAGGCTCGCATCCTGGTGGCTGGAGTTTCCGATGCGGGCCGGGGGAAAGCCGAGATAGGCGACAACGTGCAACTTGCGCACGATGCGCTCTTTGAAGTGTGGCCGGAACTGCGCGAGTGGGTGAAGCAGCATCGCCGTGACCTGGTAACGCGCGACGAGTTGCTGCGCGATGCGGAGCGCTGGGAGCTTGGCGGGCGTCGAAGCCGCTATATTCGCCTTCGAAATGAGGCATTGGAAGAGGTTGTGGCGCTGGACCGTGAAAAGCCATATCTCTTCCGCAGGAACCCCGTCATCGGACGCTACCTGGAAGCCGCCAATAAACGCCGCCTGCGGGAATTGCTGATCGAATACCTCAAGGGCCGCCACCTGGGTGCGGTTCTGGATACGTACATGAAGGGTGGACGGCTGATCAAGGAAGATCGCGGAGACGGCCCAACACAGCTGGTTGCGGCGTTCCATGCCGCTGCGACGGGAGATGATCGGGCAGACGCACAGTTCTTCTCCCTCGGCGAACCCGTGGGATTCAACTCCGGCCCGTCGGTCTACGACCTTGCTGAGAACGTAACCAAGGAACTCTCCGGTGGCCTGGTGCCGCTGGAAGTGGCCTCGATGTTTGGCCACCTGCACCTGGTGCAGAAGCTCATCAAGAGGGGCGCCGATCCGAATCGCAAGGCCCCCAATTCCGGGGGAACTGCACTCTCTTTGGCAGCCTACGCCGGCCAACTGGACGTTGTCCGCTACTTCATTGAAGAGTGCCAGATGGATACCAATGTCTGCGACCGCGACAACGCGACTCCGATGCTGTGGGCGTTGAATCGAGGGCACGAGTCTGTCGTCCAATATCTTCAGGAACATGGAGCGCAGCTGGACGTCCGCGTGAGAGATGCGCTTAGCGGAAAGACATCCTTCAACGCATTGACAGAGGCAGTACGCGGAGGCAACCTCAACCTGGTGCGGAAGGTGATGGAGGAAGTTGGGCTCGATGTGGATTGCGAGAGCGAGATTGGTGTCACGCCGCTGAGTGTGGCCTGTCAGCAGGTTGAGCCACCGTTTCTGGAAATAGTGAAATTCCTGCTGGACAAGGGAGCGAGGATTGAAGGAGGGACGTCGGGATGGAGGCCGCTCGGACTCGCCGCAATGGGGGGCTCTGCCGAGATGATCAGACTTCTCCTGTCCAGGGGGGCCAATCCGAATTCCATGGACAACGACGGCGATACTCCGTTGCATTGTGCCGCAGCCCATCCCTCTTCAAAGCCAATCTTGGTGCTGCTCGATTTCCGCGCAGATCCGAACCGGATCAACATGCGGGGACGAACGCCGCTTACCATTGCAGCCTCTTCCGGGCGCGAAGAGACGGTCGAGCTCTTACTGGCCCACGGAGCTGAGACCCAACTGACCGGCAAAACGGAATGGACTGCCCTGCAGTATGTTTCCGATGATGGCGACGTGGCCATCATGCGATGCCTGCTGGAGAAGGGCGCAGTCACAGAATCGACCACTCCCGAAGGCTGGACCCCGCTTTTGCTGGCTGCTGTCAAGGGGAATTATGAGGCGGCTGCTCTCCTGTTGCAGCATGGTGCCAATCCAAATCACAGTGCCTTGACAAGTGGCGCGACGGCGCTCCACCTGGCGGCGCAGAACCGGCAGAATGCGATTGCAGCACTGTTGCTCGGCAATAAGGACTTCGAGATGAGGCTCAATCTCGATGGCACCAGCCCCCTTGACCTAGCCGCCCTGGCAGGAGATCTGGAGGGCTGCAGCTTGCTGCTGGACAACGGCGCGCAGAAATCCGCGACGCGAAAAGACAAACTATCGGCGCTCCACCTGGCCGTTCTGGCTCGCAGTGAGCCGGTGGTGCACCTGTTGCTGGAACGCGGTGCGGATCCCAAAGCCTGTGGCAAAGCAGGCTTGACCGCCCTGCATCTGGCCGCCGCAAAGGGGGTCGAGTCGATCGCATCGCTACTGCTGCGGAAAGGGGCAGACCTCTCGGCGCTCGCTGCAAGTCTGCTGACACCCAAGCAATTGGCCGCCGCCGCTGGACACTCCGCAGTCGTAAAGCTGCTGGCCGAGGCCGGCGCAACTGAGGAAGCGGAGATAGAGACCCCTGAAGTTGCCGAAGAACAGTTCTCCCCGGTTCCGGACGGCAATGCGACGACCCTCTCCATCGGCGCATGGGAAACACTCTCTGACCAGGATGCGCAGCAGGTGCTGGAGGACGCACGAGGGGTACTGACGCCATTCGGTCTCTCCGAGCAGATCGTCATGCGGAGAGCGCATCTGCCTTTCTACAAGGACTTCCGGCTGATCGTTGTCACCGACGAGAATCGTCCCGCGCCCAATCGGCTTCGCTTGCTCTGGAAGCCGGGTGTTGCCAGGCCACTCAACTGGACCAACGAGCCGATCTACCGAACTAACCAGCTTGGGTCTATTCAATTGACATTGTCGACGGTGGCAGCCTACGTGGAGTTCTTCTTCGCCAATGTGCACGGCGCATTGGGAGAATTCGACATCGTCAAGAGTGTGGAGGAGGTGAACTGGACAGAGGCGGCAACAGAGGAGGAAAAAGCCCGTCTGGCCGAATTCCTGATGCCTTTGACCATGCGCGGCTTCGATGAAGATGGCCGCTTCGTCTTGACCTGCACCGTCATCTTCAAGAACGCCCTGTTTCGAACCAACGTGCGGGTCGCTCCATACGACACCGCCATCCTCGACCCAGAGCAGCTGGAACTGGAAAGTTGCACCATTGGGCAATTGGCGCTGACTGACGAGGAACTCCTTCTCGAAGAGCTGAACGTGCCGATCGATCCCCCTCCAACCGAACCCTGGGCGTAAACGGCCTGAGCGATGCGGGTAAGAATGGGAGACGAGGGCCGCCGACTGGGCGCGCGCTTCCCGCCGGACTCGCAGCCAGCCACGAAGCAAACCTTGTACAATCGCTTTCGGTCTTTGGACTGAAGTTCAGCCTGCATGCTGAATCGAATTCGCTGGTCCAACCGGATGTAGCTTGAGCCGCGAGACTCGGCCACAAACTACCGCGCCTGCAAACTCAAGGAGAAGTATGAAAGCACTCAAAGTTTTCGCCGCAATTCTACTCAGCTGCTGCTCCGCAATGGCGCAACAGCCAGCCAGCCCCTCGGCCGCGCACAGCCCACGTGTGGAGGCCATTCTGGCCAGGATGACCCTGGAAGAGAAGGTGGACTACATCGGCGGAACAGGGTTTGCAATTCGCGCCATGCCAGGCCTGAAGCTGCCGTCTTTTGAAATGTCGGACGGGCCGTACGGCGTGCGTAGCAACGCAGGCTTCCCCTCGACCACCTACGCGATCGGGGTTGGCCTGGCTGCCTCATGGGATCGCGCGCTGGCGGAGAAAGTGGGCGCAGGCATCGGCCTGGATGCCAAAGCGCGCGGCGTGCATTACATGCTTGGACCGGGCGTAAACATCTATCGCTCGCCGCGCAATGGGCGCAACTTCGAATACTTTGGAGAAGACCCCTTCCTCACGTCGGCAATCGCGGTGGGATACATCGACGGAATGCAGAAGCAGGGCGTCAGCGCCACGGTCAAGCACTTCATGGGCAACAACTCCGAGTACCTGCGCCACGACTCGGACACGGTCATGGACGAACGGACCATCCGCGAAATCTACCTGCCGGCGTTTGAGGCCGCGGTCAAGCAGGCGCATGTGGGAGCCATCATGGACTCCTACAACCTGACCAACGGCGTGCACATGACCCAGAATGGCTACTTCAATACGGAGATCGTTCGCAAGGAATGGGGCTTTCCCGGCGTGGTGATGTCGGACTGGGTGGCCACCTACGACGGTGTGGCGGCGGCCAATGGAGGGCTCGACATCGAAATGCCCACCGGTGCTTTCATGAACCAGAAAAACCTGTTGCCGGCCATCAAGGCGGGCACCGTGAGCGTGGCCAGCATCGACGAGAAGATTCGCCACATTCTGGAGACAGCCGAGCGGTTCGGCTGGCTGGACCATCCGCAGACCGACGACTCAGCCTCGGTCTACAATGGCCGCAACCAGGCGGTTGCGCTCGAAGCCGCTCAGGAAGGCCCGGTTCTCCTCAAGAACGAAGGTCACCTGCTGCCGCTTGAAAAGCACGCCATGAAGTCGGTTCTGGTCGTGGGTCCAAACGCCTATCCGGGTGTGGCAGTGGGCGGCGGGAGCGCCGGCGTGCGTCCGTTCTCACTGGTCAGTGATCTCGAAGGCATCCAGAGGCTGCTGGGACCGGATGCGGTCGTCTATTATGACCGCGGCGTACCCACGGTGACGGAGCTGGCGAGGGCTACTGAATTCCAGACCGCGGCCACGGGAGGCCAGCCCGGCGTAACCGTTGAGACCTTTGGCAATACCGAACTGAGCGGAACACCCGTCTCCACCAGGGTCACCCACCACATCAACGACGATGGCATGAGCTGGGAGTCGATTGCGGCCGATCCTGAGGCAGCCTTCGCCCTGTTCACTTCCGGCATGAAGGCCGCCAAGAGCCGGCGCTTTACTGGCTACTACTCCGCAGCCACGGCAGGCCCTTATGAGGTCGTTCTGGAAGACGCAGGGGAGGGCGGCGGATCCCGCCTCTACGTGGACGACAAGCTCGTCTTTGATAACTGGAAGCTGATTCGCGCCTTTCAGCCGAGCGTTGTGCTCCAACTCGCGGCTGGTCCGCATAAGGTGGTGGCCGAGGATTCGCAGGAGAGCCCGTTGGGTGGCAAGCTGCGCGTAGCGATCGCCGATCAGCGCAACATTGTGAACGCCAAGGCTCGAACGCTGGCAGCCAAAGCGGATGTAGTGATAATTGCAGCCGGCTTTGACAACGCCAGCGAGAGCGAGGGTGGCGACCGTACCTTTGATCTGCCCATCGGGCAGGATGAACTGATCCGCGAGATGTCCGCGGCCAATTCGAAGACCGTTGTGGCCATGACCTCCGGCGGCAATGTGGACTCAAGCAGCTGGCTGGATCGTGTTCCCGCGTATCTTGAAACCTGGTACGGCGGCGAAAAGGGCGGCACAGCCCTGGCGGAAATCCTCTTCGGTGAGGTGAACCCCTCGGGCCACCTTCCGGCCACCTTTGAACGGCGAGCCGAAGATAACCCAACCTTCTCCAACTACTACCCGGAGGGCGACACCCGCCGCGTGGAGTACAAGGAAGGCATCTTCGTGGGCTACCGCGGCTACGAGAAAAACGGCGTCAAGCCGCTCTATCCCTTCGGCTATGGCCTCTCGTACACCACCTTCGAGTTTTCCCACGCGGAAGTTACTCCGCTGGAAGGCGGGCTGCGCTTCAAGGTGTCGTTCGACGTCACCAACACGGGCAAGCGCGCCGGGGCAACTGTGGCCCAGGTGTACGTGTCGGAAGAGCATCCCAGCCTGCCGCGGCCGGCGAAAGAGCTGAAGGGCTTTGAGCGGGTCACGCTTGCGCCCGGTGAGACGCGCAAGGTCAGTGTGGAACTGAACGGGCGCTCGTTTGCTTACTACGACGTGCCCTCCAAGAGCTGGAAGGTAAATGCCGGCCAGTTCCGTGTGCATGTTGGCGACTCGTCCGAGCACTTGCCGCTGGAAGCGGGCATCACCCTGGCAAAGGCTGCCACCGTCGAGTAGTCCCAGACAGAAGCGGATCGCAACCAGACTGCCGGCAAGCCCATCCTGGGCCGCCGGCAGTTTGTTTTTCGGACGATGGCCTATCGGCCGGCTTTCGCTGTTCACTCCCGAATGTGCATTTACCGGTTCAGGCCGTACCTCTGCAGCCCGTAACATCTCAGGCTGAGGGACACGGATGTCCGGGCGTAGGCCATTGAGTGAACGCGGCGTCATCTTCGTCCATGAACTCTTGTTCATAATGGCCCCCACGTCCTTTCTGGCCCACGAGAAAAATGCCGAAAATTACAGGAAAAGTTTATTAAGTGAATGAAAAGGAAAGCTTTATTTTCCGTGGTGACGAAGCGTATATATCCCCGTCCACTTAGGAACGGCAGAATCTATAGCCATTGTTTTTGCGATGGTTTTCACACGGTCTTGAGTTGTATATTCGACTTCTGAACGAATTTGCCAAGGCGTGTTTTCCTCATTTCAGCGTTTGGCACTTTGCGTCACTGCTCCATTTGAAGTTGCCAATCATCACGACAGCAGAACGGAATGCCGCAAATGCGCATTCCACTGCCTTGGCAGCTTTCTTTCGGAGTTTGGATGGCACGACCAGCAGGACATCCCTCGGCACAACTCGCACGTCGGTTTAGCGCGCTCTTTCTGCTCTGTTTTCTCTTCGCTGCCGTACCGGTGTGTGCACAAATCTCGCCCGGCCCGCTCGCCAAGGCCCATCAGGGGCTCAATGGCCCGTCCAACTGCACTCAGTGCCACTCCGTGTCCACGCGTTCCGCCGCGTTTCGCTGCACAGAGTGCCACTCCGAAATCGCCTCTGAAATCCAGAATCACCACGGTCTGCACGCCTCGTTCCCCCAGGGTGGAGCGCCCGGCGCTGCCTGCGTCAAATGCCACTCGGACCACAACGGCGAAAATTTCAACATGCTGCATTGGGACCCCACTCCCAAGGGCTTTGACCACAGCAAGACCGGCTATGTGCTGGACGGGAAGCACACCACGGTCGCCTGCCGCACCTGCCACTCCGCGCAGCACATCGCGGCTTCTGAGCGCGCATTTCTCAGTCGCAAGGACCTGAACCACACGTTCATGGGACTTTCCGCCAACTGCCTTTCCTGCCATGAAGACAAGCACCAGGGACGCTTCGGCGTGACCTGCACCCAGTGCCATTCCACTTCCAGCTGGAAGAGCGCAAAGATCGATGAGCACAACTTCGATCATTCAAAGACCCGCTTCAAGCTGGTCGGCTTGCACCTGAACACGCCCTGCCTGAAGTGCCACACCCAAGGGAATGACGGGCAGCCTCGGTACACAGGGCTCCAGTTCTCTACCTGCGCCGCCTGCCACACGGATCCGCACAAGGGCGAATTCAAGCAGGATTGCATCTCTTGTCACACACCGTTTACCTGGAAGAAGTCGTCCTTCGCCGGAACCTTCGACCACTCCAAAACAAAGTTTCCGCTGCTCGGCAAGCACACCAGTGTCGCCTGTGTCACTTGCCACAAGAGCGGGGATTTCAAGACGCCGATACCACACAGCGTCTGTGCCGATTGCCATAAGACCGAGCCCCATGGAGGGCAGTTTCTCAAGGACCCTGACGGCGGCCAGTGTGAGCGCTGCCACACCGTACAGGGCTGGAATCCCTCCACCTACGGTATAGCCGAGCACGCCAGGACAGCGTTCCCCCTCGTCGCCCCGCACGCCAAGGTTGCATGCAAAGGCTGCCACACCGCAGTCGACAAGATCGTGCGCTACAAGATTCGCTTTGCCCAGTGCGTCGATTGCCACAAGGACGAACACAAGGGGCAATTTTCCGGCGCGCCCTGGCGCAATCAGTGCCAGGCCTGCCACGTCGGTCTGACCTTCAAAACCTCCAACTACACGCTCGCCCTGCATCAGAAATCCACGTTCCCCTTGACCGGCGGACACCTCGCCGTCGCATGCATCGACTGTCACAAGCCCAATGCGGCACTTGGCACGGCGGCTTACCACTTCAGCCCACTCACTTGCACCAGCTGTCACGAGGACATCCACAAGGGCCAGCTTGCCGCGCGCATGGCCCGGCTTGATGCCAAGGGGAACACGCTCGGATGCCTGGCCTGTCACTCCACCAAGGAGTGGCACGACCTCACCAAGTTCGATCACGATGCCACCGGTTTCGCTCTCGTCGGATCGCATCGCGCCGTAGCCTGTGCGGACTGCCATCGCCCGCCCCAGATGGAGCGCACGCTGCTGCATGTCAACTTCACGCAGGCGCCAAAGCTCTGCAACGAGTGCCATGAAAACCCGCACGGCGATCAGTTTGGCGTGAAGGCCAATGACTGCTCCTCCTGCCACAACAGCAACAAGTGGAAGCCCTCGCTCTTCGATCATGAGAAGGCGGGGTTCTCGCTCAAGGGCGGCCACCAGAACGTGGCCTGCGCCGCCTGCCATACGAACAAGCGTATCGTTGCGGGCGTCCCCATCCTCTTTTACAAACCCACAACCAAAGCCTGTGAGGCGTGCCATGGAACAACAGTGCCGCAAGCACCTGCAAAGACAGGATGAATCGGCCCCAACAGAAATCTAACTTGACAGATCGTCTGCCGTTGGCCTTGCACTTGAGAGCCGTGGAGTCAAAGATGAATCGTTATCGTTGGTGGATTGCAGGATTTGTTGGAGTGCTGCCGCTTCTGGCCGGCCTCCTGATGCAGCAGATACAGTCTGTGCACGCGCAGTCTGATGAGCCCAGGGCCAAGGTGATCAATCCGCATGGACCGATCGCTATCCCATGTCAGAACTGCCATACCTACACAAGTTGGAAGCCGATCCGCGCCGTGCCGGAGTTCAATCACGACCTTACCGGCTACCCGCTGCGCGGCATGCACCAGAAGGTTCCCTGCACCCAGTGCCACGTGAACCTGGTTTTCAAAAAGGTGGCCCAGCATTGCGCAGACTGCCATGCCGACATCCATCGCAGGCAGATGGGCGCCAATTGCGAAAACTGCCACACGGTAAAGGGATGGAACCTCTCCATTCAGGCGATCAAAGACCACCAGAACCGTTTCCCGCTCGTCGGCGCGCATGCCCTGGTCGACTGCGAAGCCTGCCACAAGGGCGCAGCCACGGGTCAGTACGCCGGCCTGTCCACGGCCTGCATTACCTGCCACCAGAAGGATTTCCAGACACCGGTTCTGGATCACGTGAGTTCCGGGTTTCCCACCACCTGCCAGTCGTGCCACTCGATCGACAGTTGGTTCGGAGCCACCTTTGACCATCTGAAAGTTACCGGCTTTGCGCTCACGGGGATGCACGCCACTCTCCCCTGCCAGTCCTGCCATATCAACAACGTATACAAGGGCACGCCAGCGTCCTGTTTCGCCTGCCATTCCGCGGTGTTCAACTCCAGCACGAACCCTCCGCATTTGGCTTTGGGCCTGCCCCACGACTGCGGTACCTGCCATACAACCACGTCGTGGCTCAACGCTACCTTCAACCACGCGCTCTATGCCAACTATCCGCTCACCGGGATGCATGCCACGCTTACCTGCGCGCAGTGCCACATGAACAACAACTACACGAGCACATCCACCTCCTGCTATTCCTGCCACAAGGCCGCCTTCACCGGCACAACCAATCCGAACCACGTCAGTGCCGGCTTCCCGACCGACTGCTCCATCTGTCACTCCACTACCGCGTGGACACCTTCTTCGTTCAACCACAACACAGTAGGCTTTGCCCTCACCGGTGCGCACACTACGCTGGCCTGCGCGCAGTGCCACGTCAACGGCAACTACACCACCGTCCCCAAGGATTGCTACTCCTGCCATACGGCAAACTGGAAGTCCACTACGAATCCCAATCACACCACGGCTGGCTTTCCCACCACCTGCGACACCTGCCACAACACCACTTCCTGGGCAGGCGCCGTATTCAATCACAACAACACGCCTTTCCCGCTGACAGGCGCGCATGTCACTACGCCGTGCGCCTCGTGCCACATCAACAATGTCTACGTCGGTACGCCGACAGACTGCTACGCCTGCCATCAGGCCCAGTACACCGGCACCACCAACCCGAATCACATTACGGCCGGCTTCCCGACCACCTGCGCAACCTGCCACACGACAACTGCGTGGACTGGTGCAACGTTCAATCACACCTGGTTCCCGACCGGTCATGGCGGAGCCAACGGAGTCTGCGCCACCTGCCACACCAACTCCGCCAACTACACCATCTTTACCTGCACCAACTGCCATGCCAAGTCGGCCACCGACGGCAAGCACAACGGCGTCTCCGGCTACGTCTACAACAGCGTCAACTGCTACAGCTGCCACAAGAACGCGAGCGGCGGGGGAGGAATGTAAATGAGACGAATCCTCGTTGCACTTGCGCTTTCCTCCTCGCTCGCCGCGCTTGCTCAGGACGCTCCGCCGACGGACTCAGGCTCTGCAAACCCCGCTCCGGAGTTTCATGTCCACTACATCAGCGGCAACAGTGTCTATGTCGATGGCGGACGAAATCTCGGTCTCGCCGAGGGCACCGAGTTGGTGCTCAAGCAATCCTCAAAAGATGCCGCCGACTCCGCCCAGAACCAGGCCATTGCAGCGGGAATCATTGCTCGCCTCTCGGTCGTTTCCGTCGCCACCACCTCTGCCGTCTGTGAAGTCAAGGCTTCCTCGCGCGACCTGGTCGTCGGCGATTTGCTCGTTCTACCCGATACCGAAGTCGAAAAGCTTGTAGAGAAAAATGCTCTCGGCCGCACCCGCACCTATCCCATGGT
>Ga0302152_10001342_pt1 | contig 10617 bp, 10 predicted proteins | sample I_Bog_N2_1_FD_192434 | JGI IMG/M metagenome (GOLD analysis project Ga0302152, IMG submission 192434) | Peat permafrost microbial communities from Stordalen Mire near Abisko, Sweden - I_Bog_N2_1 | ecosystem: Environmental > Terrestrial > Soil > Wetlands > Peat | place: Sweden: Abisko, Stordalen...
GCACGAATAACCTTGTCGCCGATGCCGTGCAGAACGAGAGCGGCCAGTGTTTCTACCGCGCGATCGGCATCGACACTGTGGCGACGATAGCAAACGACCTGGTGACCTGCGGGGCGCTTCCGATTGCGGTCGCCATGCATGCCGCGGTCGGAAGCTCGGACTGGTTCTCGGACGAGCGCCGGGCCCAGGAGCTCGTGGCCGGGTTTGCGGAGGGCTGCCGCTCAGCGGGGGCCGTTTGGGGCGGGGGAGAGACCCCGGCGCTCAAGGGCCTCATCGAGCCCTCGGCTATCGTCCTTGCCGGCTCGGCCGTTGGGACGATCTCCCCAAAGTCGCTTCGCATCGTGGGCGACGTGAGCGAGGGAGACGCGATCATCTTCCTTGCATCCTCGGGCGTCCAGACGAACGGCCTTACGCTCTGCAGGAAGATCGCCGAAAGCCTGCCTGGCCGCTATGGCACGCGCATCGGGGGAGGGATGACGCTAGGAGAGGCGCTGCTGGCACCCTCTACGATCTACGTGGCCTTTGTGCGGGAATGTCAGCGTCGCGGTGTGCGACTCAACTATGCGGCCCATGTGACCGGGCACGGCTGGCGCAAGCTGATGCGCCTTGAGGAGCCGTTCGTCTACGAGATCACCGCGCCCCGTCCCCATCCCTCGCTCTTTAGATTCCTCATGGAGGCGGGCCCGGTCGCGCCGCGTGAGGCCTATGCGACCTTCAACATGGGAATCGGTTTCGCCGTATACGTTTCCCAGGAGGCTGCGCACCCGGCGCTTGAGGCGGCGCGCGTCTCGGGCTACGACGCGTGGATCGCCGGAACCGTCCGAAAGGATGGAAATCGCAAGGCGGTTTCAATACCTTCGCTTGGCCTGGAGTTTGAGGGAAATACGCTGCAGGTAAGGTGACGCCATCGGGTTAGGTTGTGTCAGTGGAATGGCAAATGGATGGCGGGCTTGTAAATTTCGGACACCGCATTGGTTTGGCGTTGCAAATGCTATGTATTCCGAGAGTCCGTGGGGCCGTTTGTACCCAGGGTAAACTATCGTCTCATCATGAAAAAGATCACCAAGACCACCAAGACGCCCGCCCCGGCGACCAAGCTCACTGCGCCCGCCCCGGCGCGTAAATCCACTGTTGCGCCAAAAGTGAAGAAGCCGGCCGCTCCGGCCGTCGCGCCCGCAATCGTGGCCAAACCCACGGGCTCCCGAGTGACGATCGTCGCCAATATCGACGTCGGCTTTGGAAATTCCCTTTATCTCCGAGGCGGGGGCACGGGCCTGAGCTGGGAGAAGGGCGTTCTGCTCGACTGCGTTTCAGGCAGCACCTGGAAGACCGTGATTTCGGGGGTCGAAAAGCCCCTCACTTTCAAGTTCCTGCTCAACGATGAAACCTGGAGCACGGGCGCCGATTTCATCGCGTCCCCAGGGGACACGGTGACGGTCACCCCCTCGTTCTAACGGGGGCCGGTATCCTGTCGGGATTCATCTCAACGAGCCGCGCGCCCATGCGGTGCGCGGCCTCGTCGCGGTCCTTTAGCTCCTCCAGGGGGACGAGTTCGAAACGCATGTTCACCCGTGAGAACGGGCGCGGCAGGTAGAACCCGTCCCAGCTTCGAACCCTCCAAGAGGACTCAAAGTCGATGCCGACCAGGGCTACCCGCGTTTGGGCCCTGCGTGCAACGATGAGGGCCCCTGGCTTCATCTCGTAGGCCGGGCCCCTGGGCCCGTCGGGAGTGACGCCCACGTCGTTGCCGCGGCGGAGGACGTCCACGAGCGCGGAGGCCGCCTCACGCCCCATGCGGCTCGAGGAGCCTCGCACCGCGCGCATGCCGACGGCTGAAAAGAAGGCCGCCAGCCACGCGCCGTCGTTACTCGCGCTCACCAGCCCGTAGACAGGATGTCCTTCCCGGAACCGGCGGAAAATTTCCGAGGTCAAGAAGAGCCGGTTGTGCCAGAGGATGAACACGGTGGGCTGGCCGCGGTAGGTGATGACGGCCCTGTCGGACTCCTTCATCCGGATGCGGATTGTCATCAGCCAGAGCCTCACAAATGCCGCGACGGGCCAGATTGCGACGCGACGCCAAAGGGCGATGCCGGGTTTTGGGCTTTCGGGGGGCGTGTTCAGGACCGCTCTTGTCTCGCAAATGGGGCATGCCTGTCGAGCCGCATTGACGAGTCCCCCATTTGAGTCCACCGAACCCTTAATGCTGGCCCCCTGCCCCCATCTGCCGACCCCCAGGCCCGGACTCGACTGGCGCACGCTCAACGCATTTAGGCCGGACGACCGCGGGGAGCGTTTTTACGGCGCCTGCATCGAATACTCCCACGCGCTCTGGCAGCGGAAGTATGCGGCCCGGGCGATGCTTTGCCTCGACCGGGCCATGGGAGCCGACCTAAAGGGGGACGAACCCGTCCTTTCGGTTTGGCCCATTCCCTATGAGGCAATGGTCTGGTTCATGAGGCATACCCCGCATGGGGTCTTCATCGGCAATCCGCGTGTGCATTTTCAGCACTACGCCGGCCGGATGAACGAGCCCCGTAGGGAGCAGCGTCGCTGGCGTGCGTGGGCCTGCTGGTCGCTGGCAAGAAAGGTCATGCCGGAGCTGCCCGGCGACCCGAGGCACCGCATTGAGGAGCCCACGATCGCCGAGATTGGAGACCGCCTCAGGGGCCACGGAATCCCCGGTGAAGCCGGGCTCTGGCGCGGCGTTTTGGACCGGGCCGGTGAGGCGATGGGGTCGTGAAATTGGGCATCCCTCTCGGTGCCTCGGCCTCGAATTCATTCCCTAGGGCCGCCCCTCCTGAGATAATGCCCCGATAAGTTGAGCCTAACACTTTGGAAGACATGGCGTTCTGTCGCTCCTTGGCCTGACTCTTTAGGTTTGCAGATTGTTCTTCAGTCTCACGCTGTTTTCCCCGAATAGAGGAGAGCTGATTTCCCGATATCCGGCCGGGAGACCCGCGACCTCACCGAGCACCTCATGAGCATCCATTTCGACCTGCACACGATGTTCGTGATCTGCAGCAGCCTCTCCGTCGCTTCGGGCATCTGCATGGTACTCGTGCAGCTCACGGGCCGACTCTACCCGGGGTTTCGCTACTGGACGATTGGCGTGCTCGGGCAGGGCGTCGCGTTCACGCTGTTCGCGTATTCGCAGGATCTCCCGCCGCTTGTGGGGTCGGTCTTGGGGAACCTCTTCTACACGATCTATCCGATGTTCTACAGCCGGGGCCTGCGCGTTTTCGCGGGCCGCAGGGCTCCGATGACGCCCATCTTCCTCGCGTTTGCCTATGACCTGGTCACGACGTACTATTTCTCCGGGGTCCACCTGAGTCTGAATTGGCGGGTCGCCACGGGGCAGGTCGTCATCATGCCCTTTTTCATCGATTGCGCCTGGGTGGTATGGAGGGACCCGGCCTTCCGGTACCCGGTCGTACGCCAATGGATATCGGGGACATTTGTCCTGATGGTGTTGTTCGGTCTCACGCGCCTAAGCCTGATGTTCGCGATCGAGCCCGACCGGATCCAGATGTGGGCCCCCTCGACGATTCAGACCATCTACATGACCGTGCTCACGGCGCTGAGCTTCTCCGTGGCGATAGCCGTGATTGTCCTCAACTTCCAGCGCGCCGCGAAAAACCTCAAGGACAAGGAACTCCTCCTTACGGACGATATCATTGCCCGTAAGAAGGCTGAGACCGCGCTGCGGGAGAGCGAGGCCCGCTACCGCGTCCTCGTCGAGACATCCCCCGAGTCCGTCATTGTCCACGTCGACGGGACGATCACCTTCGCGAATCCCTCCGCCATCAAAATGTTTGGGGCGCAGTCAGCGGGAGACCTGGTCGGCAGGGCGATGCTTGACCTCATTAGCCCCGAGTTTCACGCGACCGCGCTGGCTCGGCGGAAAAACATAAAGGAGCAGGGGATGGGTGGGCTCCTTGCCGAGATGAGGTACCGAAGGATCGATGGATCCCCCTTTGAGGTCGAGACCCAGAGTGCTCCAATCGTCTACGACGGAATGGCGGCCACGCAGATCACCGCGCATGATATTTCCGGGCTCAAGCGCGCGGCGGCCGAGCGCCAGGAATTCGAGCGCAAGCTCCAGGAGACACAGAAGCTTGAGAGCTTGGGCGTCCTTGCCGGCGGGATCGCGCACGATTTCAACAATATCCTCACCGGGATCCTCGGCAATGCCAGCCTGGCTAGTCTGGACCTCCCGGAGGGCTCCTCGGCGGTGGAGAACCTGCGCGCCATTACCGAGGGCTCCCAGCGCGCGGCGGATCTCTGCCGTCAGATGCTGGCCTACTCGGGCAAGGGTAATTTCGTGGTGCGCAGGCTCTCGATCAACCGTCTGGTGCGGGACACCGCGCACCTGCTCAAGATCTCGATCAGCAAGGGGACCGTCTTGCATTTCAGGTTGAACCCTTCGCTGCCGGCTTTCGAGGCCGATGCGACGCAGATTCGCCAGGTGATCATGAACCTGGTGATAAATGCCTCGGAGGCGATCGGTGACAGGGGTGGGATAATCAACCTGAGTACCGGGCTAACGAACTTTAAAGGGGAGCATCTTGTTGGGAGCGGTGCGTTCGTCTCGCAGGAGATGCCCGACGGCGACTGTGTCTACCTGGAAGTCTCGGATAACGGGAGCGGCATGAGCTCCGAGACGCGCGCGAGAATCTTCGACCCGTTCTTCACGACAAAATTTGCTGGGCGCGGCCTTGGGCTTGCCGCGGTGCTCGGCATCGTGCGCGGGCACAAGGGTGCCCTTAAGATCGACTCGGAGCTGGGGAGGGGAACGACGTTCAGGATTCTGTTCCCCAGTACGGATGGGGATGCGGAGAGTGAACCGCACCCGGGCGGCGCCGGCGTTCGATGGCATGGCCAGGGCTGTGTGCTCGTCGTCGACGACGAGGAGACCGTCCGCAGCACAGCGACCTTGATGCTGCGTAAACTGGGCTTCGAGGTAGTGGAGAGGTCCGATGGAAGCCAAGCCGTCGACGCATTTCGCGCCGAACCGGACCGTTTTGCGCTGGTGTTGATGGACCTGACGATGCCCCGGATGAGCGGCGACCAAGCGTTCACGGAGATTCGGAGGGTTCGACCGGACCTGGGCATCTTGCTGATGAGCGGCTACAATGAGCTGGAGGCCACCTCGCGATTCACTGGGCAAGGCATGGCGCACTTCATTCAGAAGCCCTTTGAGTTTGAGCAGCTTAGCAAGGCCGTTCAAAGCATGCTGTCCCCTGGGGCTTCCTGAGCGCATCCAGCACCCCGGTTCAGGTGCCAGATATGAGTTTCCGTTCCCATGGGAATTGGCGAGACCGGCGGGACTTGAACCCACAACCTGTGACTTAGAAGGTCACTGCTCTAGCCAGTTGAGCTACGGTCTCCTATTCCCACTTTGGCTTCTTCCCTCCATCTTTCAATCCGGCTTTTATTGCATTTAGCCTCAGGGATTTGGCGCGTTGGCCCAGCCGTACCGGGAATCCTTCTGGGTTGAGCGGGCAACGGACTCGGCCTTGTGGTTTACAAAGGGCGCCGTCCGTTAGGGTTTTTTTGCAATGGGGCATGCCTGGTGTTCGCTCGTCCAGATTTGCCTAGAAAAGCCGTCGAATTCCCTCTTGACCGATCCGATTGTAGTCGGGAAAGTGATCATTCTTCCCAACAACGGGGTGGTAGCTCAGCTGGTTAGAGCGTCTGCCTGTCACGCAGAAGGTCGCGGGTTCGAGTCCCGTCCATCCCGCCATTATAAGTTACGGTCCGATAATATGATAGGTAACAGCCCCTGTCTATTCATCGAAAAGTGACCAGCATTTGACCAGCAGATAGCCGACAAATCGTGGGTTTTTCCTTTGCTCGATGGGTAAACGGCGAACGGTGGATCGTGTGGTGGGACCGGATCTCGTTGTGCACAGGCCTTCATTTTTAGCCGCCCGATAGAATCCACATCATGGGATTAGCAACGGGTCTTGCTGTCGGCGATTGAGGATCCGAAGCACACGACCTCTGCTTTGCTGTAAAATCTAGGCCCCAAAACGGCGATCCAGCTCGCCATATTGAGCCTCGAATTTGCCAGGGTTCGTTTTCCTTAGTCGTGTGAGATTCTGGAGCTTCCACTGGATCGCCGGGAGTTCGGCCAAGTGCGGACATTGCATGTAGTCCCATTGAGGTTCGCCTTTCACGAGTCCGAGCAAGAATTTCTTGTGATTCTCGGTAAGCATTCCGAAAAGCTCGCTGCGCAGCCGCGCGCGCGCACCCTCTAGTGCAGCAAGCGTCACGGGCGCCCGCGCCATACCGGAAAATTCATTATCGTAAGGACGCGTCAAGTCGATGTCGTTGGAGTATAACACCTCATGTACGGGGCGGTTGTGCCCGGCGAGATAGCTGACAAAGCACTCGACGATTTCTGGGGTGAGGCCCGATCCAATGAACATATGGTGAACGTCGAAGAGATCCCGCGGATGTTGGCGATCCATGGCGGCAACCAACTTGCTTCCATAGAGCTCGGGGACCGCGAGCATCGGCGCAGAGATTGCCGTAGTGAAGATATTGGAGGCTTCCTTTGACAGTGCTCGAATTTCCACAGGCAGCAGCGTGCCGCGAAACACGTGATTGATTTCGATCTTCACTCCGATGCGATCGCGACGCGCGAAGATTTTCGATTCGTTGCCCGTTTTGTTGACGGCGATCTCCGCCATAGAGCCGCGATTTTTTAGCCGGCCCTGAATTGCGGATAGTTCGGCCGCGATTTCGGCCAGTGCAACTTCCCGTGGTGTTTGGTAGGGAACGAAGACAACGTCTATGTCGACCGACAATCGTGGCATGTCTTGCACGAATAGGTTTAGTGCCGTTCCCCCTTTCATCGCCAATCGTCCCGAGACGAAGACATCGGGTACGACGTCGAGCAGCAGTCGGACAGTATCAACGTAGATTTTGTCCATTACGGTTTGAGGATAAGGGTGCTTCCATCGGGCATCTTGCGGATCCACCGCCCTCGGCCGCGCGGGCCCGAGCTCTTTCGGGCTTCTGCGGCCCAGCTAAGACCCAGCTGGTCGGCTAAGTTCAGACAAAGTCGGACCACTTTTACCCGTGGGCAATGAGTGAGCAGGGTGTCCAGCGTCTCGCCCCGGAGCGAACGAACACTCTCCATGATGTTGCGAGCCTCCTCGAGTCCTTGTGTGACGCCGACGTCTGAGAGCAATTCGAGTAGAGCTCGCTCCGGCACTGAGACCGAGGGTCCATTTGGCGTTTCTGGGAGCGTCTGCAGCCCAAAGTCGACGGGCAATGTGGTGTCAAATAATCGGCGAGAGATATAGCGAGCGGGAAACCTTTTCGTGAACCACTCGGGTAAGCCGGCGACTTTTTCCCCCCAGAGAACCAAGAGTTCGCTAGGACCCACATTGTGGCGAATACCCCGCCAGGCCAATGCTGTCTTTCCGCCAACATGCAGTCCTGGGAGGTGGCCAGATAGGGTTTTGATCGAGGCCGCAGGATCCAGCCGATCACCAGGAAACATGAAGGAACCCCGGCCGAGCCTTGTGAGCCAGCCTGCGCGGACGTAGTGCGACGCAAGGGAAGGTGAGACCCCTATGGCCTGTAGGCTTGCAACATCGAGCGGCGCGCCTCTGGGAAGGGAGGCAAGCCGCTTGATTGATTGTTGTGGAATACCTGAAGCCATAATTGATCTATCTCGTGAAAAATAAACAAGATGTTTAACAAAGCAAGAAAAGATATAACATAATTCAACTTAAAATGTTTTTCCCAAACAACAAGAGGCTATTACTTCTGGCTGTTTGAGTTAACCGAGGGCGATCCCCTGAAACGCACCAAGGAAAAGGTTCGATGCCCGCGGCGTTCAAGTTTCAGACACTGCGAATCAATCAGGCCCTATTCCATAGCGAATACAAACGAGCGGCGAAAATGTGACCAGCAGCTGACCAGCAAACGGGCCATTTGGAGATTCTTCAGAGTAGTGGGAATATCGAAAATCACGGGTTCGAGTCCCGTCCATCCCGTCATTGGTTAAGATATTAATATAACGCATGTTATATTTTAACAGTCCGCGGGCCTTCACTACAGGGGCGTACAATGTCCGCCGGGTCGCCTTATTGCGGCAGCGCCCCGTCCAGACCGAGTTTCTTCATGAAAGCTCCCCATCTCGGATCCGAATTGACGGGGGCAAACAGGGGATCAACGCGGATACTGGTCAGGCCGCCGTCGCGCTGCCGGTACGCGCGCTCCAGCCAGTTGAAGGTGTTCCCTGGGTCTCCCCGATAAGCGTAGACCTCGGCGATTTGGTAGGCGGAAACGTCCGCAAAGTCCCTGATCTGGGTGGAAAGGGCTACGTTAGATTCCGGCATCTGTTTCTGCCCAAACGGGCCAGCGATTGGACGAGGAGCTGTGCCCACACCGCGGAGTCCTGGCGGGCTTCCTTGACTGCCTCCTCAAACCTCCCTTCCAAGAGGTAGCACAATCCCGAGCCTGAGTGTGCCCACGGAGCTGCTGGGTTCAATTCGACCACCTTTGGGTATTCCACCTCAGCCTCGGCGAAGCGGCGGTGCATCATCAGGCTAAGCTTAGAGGGAGCGGGCCCGGGGGTTCACGGGGTCGAGGGCCACCGCCTTGGCGAAGAGTGCCGGGTGCAGCCCGAAGCGCGACATTTCGCGGCGCAGCCCGCGATCTAGGGCAGCATAAGGCATCCGCATCCAAGAATCGACAAGGCCACGCCTAAATCGCACCCTCGCCGCTCCCCTCCAATCCGAAAAAGCCTTTGAAATCGACCCACCTGCTTCCCGTCTTGTTTTCCCTGGCGCTACTCCAGTCCTCGTGCAGGGCGGACAATCCCGGCCCGCCGAACGTAAGGGCGCCTGAGGCCTTTAGAGTGCAACTGGATACCTCCCGGGGCCCCGTCACGATCGATGTCACGAGGGCCTTTGCGCCGATAGGGGCCGACCGTTTCTACAGCATGATCGAGGCCGGGTTTCTTGATGGGGCCCGCTTCTTCAGGGTTGTCCCAGGGTTTGTCGTTCAGTTCGGCCTATCCGGGAAACCGGCCCTTTCCAACGTCTGGAATGCTCCGATAAAGGACGACCCGTTGAAGCCGGGAAACAGCAACACACGGGGATCCCTCGTGTTTGCCATGACCTCGGATCCCAACTCGAGGACGACCCAGATGTTCATCAACCTCGCCAACAACCGCAACCTTGACGGCGCGGGATTTGTCCCGATCGGCCGTGTCGTGAAGGGGATGGAAAATGTGGACAATCTCTTCTCCGGGTACGGCGAGGCTCCCGATCAGGACCTCATCCTTTCGCAGGGGGATGCGTATCTCGGGAAGCAGTTTCCAAGCCTTGATTACATCAAGGCCGCACGGATCGTTCCGCTGGATTCGCCGGGATCGAGGTAGGGCAAGAGTACTTGCCGCGCCGGTGGTTGGGCTGGAAGGGCATATCCCATTCCTAAGCCCCCCGGGGACCTTGCCTGGATCAGACGTAGCGATCGATGAAACTGCGGGTAACGGCGTGGCTTGTTATCTCTCGCTCGCCATTTGGAAAGGTAAGGCACGACTTGTCGGGGAGACTGGAATCGAGGAGCGAGCTCACGTCTTTAAGGAGGAGTCGGACTTCGTCGGCCATCTTCTCGAGCTGCCCCCGGGACACTTTGAAGGCGCGCATAAGCAGGGCCTCCGGGAACTTGGGGAGGTCTCCCTCGCTGCAGGCGGCATCGCGCAGCCATTTGGCGATGTGGAGGACTCCGGACAGCTGGAAATGGGCGCCGGTGCCGTGCGGCAGGTATTGCCAGCGCACGGGCTCGGACATGACGGGCGGGAACTCCCAGAGCCGTAGGAGCGCTGCTCCCGCCTCGGCGTTGTGGAAACCCAGTGTGGCGCGTTCGGCTTCACAGGTCTCAAGCGGGAGATCGCTGCCAGAAAAAAACATACCGAGCTGCTGCCGGTATACCCATTCGTCGATCGCAACCATGCCGACACCGTGAAGGAGACCGACCGTGTAGGCGATGTCCCTGCTGATTTCAACCCGCTCAGCCATGAGTTCAGCGCCAAGGGCGCAGGCTACGCTCCGCCTCCAGAGCTCATCGGCCTCTATGCCGTATGCGACGAGAGGCCGTACGAGCACCTGGGAAGCCACGGCATTGGAGACAAGCTCATAGACCTGGTCATATCCGACCCGGTTAACGGCTTCATCAACCGTGTAGCAGCGAAGACCCTGGCTGTAGTAGGCGCTGTTGCCGATCTGAAGCACCCGCGCCGCGATCCCAGGATCGAGCCGGATGAGTGAAACCACCTCCACCATGGAGGAGTTACCGTCGCTCAATAAACCTTTCAGCTTGGGCAGGATCCTCGGGGCTGACGGCAGAAAACGAAGAACACGCACCAGCTCATCTGGTGAAAGGCGATAGCCGAAAGGCGATCCGGATGAGTCCTGAGGCATTATTTCCTTATCGGCCCATTTTCTAGGAACTTTTGCGCATAGGGCTGATTGCTCAGGGTCAAGGGATTAGCCGATCCACTCCTATAATCCCTTAATAGGTGCCCTAAGATGGGTTCCTTTTTGCCCAAACAACCGAATCTTTCCTTAACGCATGAAACAGAGCTTGTTCCAA
>Ga0302152_10001348_pt1 | contig 10581 bp, 8 predicted proteins | sample I_Bog_N2_1_FD_192434 | JGI IMG/M metagenome (GOLD analysis project Ga0302152, IMG submission 192434) | Peat permafrost microbial communities from Stordalen Mire near Abisko, Sweden - I_Bog_N2_1 | ecosystem: Environmental > Terrestrial > Soil > Wetlands > Peat | place: Sweden: Abisko, Stordalen...
ATACCCGGATCTGCAAGATAAAACCGTGCTGATTTCCGGGGGTGCTTCGGGCATTGGTGAATCCATGGTCCGCGCTTTTGCGCGCCAGGGTGCCAAGGTCGCTTTCGTCGACCGGGCACAAGCCCAGGGCGAACGCTTGGAGGCGCTGTTGCGTGCCGAGGGTCATAACGTCGAGTTCGGCCATTGCGATATCACCGACGAGATCGCCTATGAAGCCGCCATAGGCCGTTTCGCCCAGACCTTGGGCCCCATCAATGTGCTGGTGAACAATGCCGCCAATGACGTTCGCCACACCCTGGATGAAGTCGATTCGCAAACCTTCGACAGGCTGATCTCCGTCAACCTCAAGCACGCCTTTTTTGCCGCCAAGGCCGTGGCGCCGATGATGAAGGAAGTCGGGAGCGGGGCGATTATCAACCTGGGTTCCGTGGGCTGGATGATGGCTTCCAGTGGATACCCGGTGTATGCCGCCAGCAAGGCTGCCGCCCATGGCATGACCCGAGCCCTGGCACGTGAACTGGGGCCCAGTCGTATCCGTGTGAATACCCTCGTGCCGGGCTGGGTGATGACCGAAAAACAACTGACTATGTGGGTGGATGACGCGGCCAGGGAGCTGATCGCCCGCAGCCAGTGCCTGCCGGGCAGTGTCGAGCCCGAGCATATCGCCAATATGGCGCTGTTCTTGGCATCGGATGTGTCGGCGATGTGTTCCGCGCAGAATTTTATCGTGGATGGGGGATGGGTTTAAGTCAGGGTGTCATCCGCGTTGCGCCACGGGTTTATTTCACCCCATAGAACTTGCGTACATACCCGGTGCTTTTCCACGCGCACGGCGCGCCTTGCGGTACGAACACCGTGTCGCCGGTGTTGACCGTCAGGCTCGTACCATCGGCTTCCTGCAAGGTGACACTGCCTTCAATCAGGTGCATCAGCTCATTGAGTTTGTGCGCTCGACCCTGGCGTTCGTAGGGGGTCGAGTCCCAGACGCCGACGCGCAGGTCGGTGCTGGCGTCTTCGAAGGCATTGCCTGAGCGGCACTGCGGGGTGGGCCCGATCAGTATCTGGGTTTCCGGTGCGGCCGAAGGCGAGAGCAGCGCTCGCGGATCCAGCGCTGTCAGGACGGGTATCGGTTCGGCAGTGGCGCCGATGACGGCACAGAATGCCCAGCGGGTATCGGGTTGCGCCAGCAGCCGCAGCGTTGTACCGCGGCCGATCACGGCACTTGCGCCGATGCCCAGTTTCAGCGTCTGTCCTTGGGATTGCAGCACGATGTTGCCGGCGTGGATCACGATCATTTCAGTGTGCGGAAAAACCTCGATATCGAGTGCCTGGCCCGTGCTCACAATCCCTGCGCAGATACCGTCGGCCCCGGTATAGGCGACCTGACGATGTTCCCCGAATGGATCTGCTGCGCTCAGGGGCGTCGTGTTGAAAGGCGTGGTGACACGGCTGCCATCGGCGCGAGCCAGGAGCAGAACGGTAGGTTGAGACATGCGGTGACGCTCCCTGGAAATGGGCGGTTGAGGGGGGATAGCGGCGTTTTCTGCGGGCGCGGTGGTCAACCAATGGCTTGGGTGACGAGGGCGAACTGTCGGACGCCGTCGACCGCTTTCGGCGGAGTGCCCCGTGCCATTTGTGCCACGGTGTCGACCTGCTTGAGGCCGGCCGATATCAGCCACTCGCTCAGGCCACTGTCCGCCGGAATGTCGATGCGTACGAAGGCGTCCGGCACCTGGGCCAGCAACGCGGCGATCAGGTGTTTGGCCTGTTCGGGATTTTCCGCGACCACCGGGCCGATGCAACGACCGCGGCCAAATGGACGCAGCAGGGCAAAGGCGCGCAACTGACCGTCGCGCTCGATGCCCACGGAATGTTCGACCACATCCTGCAGGTCCGTAAGCACGGTGTTGCGCTCCAGCCCGCTGGCCGCGTTGGCCAGCGCCAGCTGACGAGCCTGTTCGGCCCCGTGCAGCGGGCGACACACTTCACCCTCTGCCAACGGCTCGGGGGCGGGCCCATGGGCCTGGCCCTGATGCTGTTGAATCCGGCCGAACTCGATAAAACCCTGGCTGGTGTACAGCGGCGCACCGGCCAAGGTGGCGTTCAGCATCGGGGTGCGCGACTGGCAGGCGTCGAGGGCCTTTTCCATCAACCGGCGCCCGATGCCCTGACCCTGATAGTCGTCGCTGACGATCACCAGGCCGATGGTGGCGAACGCGCCTTGCGGGCAGGCGAAGGCCGTGCCGATCAGACGCTCGCCATCCAGCACCACGAAACCGTCGCTGACCCGCTGCAACATGGCCCAGTCGTCCAGGCGATGGGGCCATTTCAGTTGCACGGACAAGGCATGGGCCGAGGGCAGATCGGCGGCCGTCATCGGGCGATAGACATAAGCAACAGGTTGCGGGGCGGACATGGTGAGTCTCCGTTAAGCGGTGTGCACGAGCGATCGGTTTTGCGCTGCGACGGTGCCTGTATCCCATCTGTGTGAAGGCCTGGCAAGGGGGGCTGGAACATTCGGCAGATTCCCCGCGCTCAAGGCCGACAGACCACACTTACTACTTAATTGCACCGCAAGGTCGGCAGCAAATGCTTGCGCTTTTTTTCTACGATGGAGGCCTGGGTTCACGACTCGCCGGCCCCTTTCTGGAGTGCTCCATGGATAGCTTCGATCCTCGCCTTATCGCTGTGCGCAGCGCTCATTTCATTTCTGGCCAATACCGCGATGCGCAACCGGGGCTGGAGGTTGTGCGACCGTCGGATGGTCAGGTCTATGCCCAGTTGCCGATCGCCGATGCCGACCTGGTGGATGAAGCCGTCGATGCGGCCTGGCAGGCTTTTCATGGCAGCGATTGGGCCAGTCGCCCGCCTCGGGAGCGGGCGCGGGTCATGCGTCGCTGGGCCGATCTGATCGAAGCCGATACCGCGGTCCTGGCGCCCCTGGAAGCAGTGGGGTCGACCCGTCCCCATAAAGATGTGATCGCCTGGGATATTCCCTACGTCGCCGAGGGCATTCGTTTTTTTGCCGAGTTGGCGGACAAGCACGGTGGCCAGGTTGCCGCCACCCAGACCGACCGGCTGGGCATGCAGATCGCCGAACCCTACGGGGTGATTGCCGCCATTGCACCGTGGAATTTCCCCTTGAGCATGGCCTCCTGGAAAGTCGCCCCGGCATTGGCGGCCGGTAATGCCGTGGTCCTCAAACCGTCGGAACTGACGCCGTTCTCCAGTCTGCGCTTTGCCGAGCTGGCAGTGCAGGCGGGCATGCCGGCGGGGATTTTCAATGTGATCCAGGGCGATGGCCGGATCACCGGCGACGCCTTGTGTCGTCATCCACGGGTGGGCAAGGTGACCTTTACCGGTTCCACCGCGACTGGCTCGAGCATCATGTCCACCTGCGCGCTGGTCGGTCCGAAACCGGTCACCCTGGAACTCGGTGGCAAGAGCCCGCAACTGGTCTTCGCCGATGTGCCGGATATCGCCAAGACCGCTCGCACGGTGGCCCTGGCCATTACCGGAAATGCCGGGCAGGTGTGCGTGTCCGGTTCCCGGTTGTTGATCCAGCGCTCGATCATGGAACCCTTCATTGCCCACTTGCAGGCGTATTTCGAGGAACTGCGTCCTGGTCCGACCTGGTCGCCCGAGAGCACGCTGTCGCCGATCATTTCCCGCCTGCAAGCCAGTCGCATCGATGGCATCGTCCAGCGCTCGTGTCAGGCCGGTGCGCAAGTGCTCACCGGCGGCGGGCTCTTCGAAGGCCTGGGGGGCGCTTATTACCAGCCGACCTTGCTGACCGGCCTGGATAGCCAGAACCCGGCGGTCTGCGAAGAGATCTTTGGCCCGGTGTTGACGGTGCAGGCCTTCGATGATGAAGAGCAGGCGCTGAGCCTGGCAGCACATGCTACCTACGGCCTGGCGGCGGGTGTGCACACCGCCGATCTCAATCGCGCCTTGCGCCTGGTCCGGCGCCTGGAAGCGGGGACCGTATGGGTCAACCGTTATGGACGCAGTAATGACTACATCCTGCCGACCGGCGGCTACAAACGTTCTGGTATCGGCAAGGACCTGGGGCGCGAAGCGTTCGAGGCCAATTTGCGCTTCAAGAGTGTGCTGATCGATATCGCCGGTTGATCGGCTACCCTCAAAAAACGCTCGAATGCACCCTTGAACGGGCGCTTCCTCAGGGAAGCGCCCGTTTTCGTTCGGCGCGGCGCAGGTTCTGCGGCGGTTCAGTGCGCATTGAGGCCCGGTAGGGCTATAAAGGTCCATAAGAGCGCATGAATACGGGGTTTGCCCAAGGCTGGAGCGACCCGCAAAGTCTGCTGAGGGGAGGTGCTAAAACGGTGGTTTGTATTGAGCGGAGGTCGCTTTTAACGCCATCTGCTGATTTCACGGTGTTGTAATGACGATGTGCTGCAGCGTTGCATCACGGCTCCTGAAACGGAGCGAATGCTTGTCACGCCATGACCTCAACGAACTTCAGGACCGCACTCAATGAGCTTTCTTCGTCCCAAATTCATTACGTTCGACTGCTACGGTACGCTGACCAATTTCCATATGGGAACGATGACTCGCGAGCTGTTCGCCGATCGTGTCGTGCCCGGGCAGATGGACCAATTCGTCAAGGATTTCTCCGCCTATCGCCTGGATCAGGTCATGGGTGACTGGATGCCGTATGACGAAATCCTCAAGACCGCCCTGGCGCGGACCTGCAAGCGTTGGGGCATCGAATACCGTGACGAAGGCCAGCTGTATTACGACGCCGTGCCGACCTGGGGCCCGCACCCGGACGTACCGGCCGGCCTGTCGAAAATCGCCGACAAGATCCCCCTGGTGATTTTCTCCAACGCCAGCAACAGCCAGATCATGTCCAACGTCGACAAGCTCGGCGCGCCCTTTCACAAAGTCTTTACCGCCGAACAGGCACAGGCCTACAAGCCCCGTCTGGCGGCGTTCGAGTACATGCTCGACAACCTCAACTGCGGCCCGGAGGACATCTTGCATGTGTCGTCGAGCTTCCGTTACGACCTGATGCCGGCCCATGACATGAAGATCCGGAACAAGGCCTTCGTCGCCCGTGGCCACGAAGTACCGGCCAATGCCTTCTACGGCTACCAGCAGATCAGCGACATCGGTGGGCTGGCCGCGCTGGTCGGTCTCTGAGCCGTAACGGCACTCTTCTTGGCATAGGCGGATCAGACATGGGCAGTGAATCCTACTGGCTCGACACCGCACCGGCGTTTACCGGTGCACAGCTCGGTGCATTGCCCGGGCAGGTCGACGTGGCCGTCATCGGTGGCGGTTTCACCGGCCTGGCGGCGGCTCGGGCGCTGGCCTTGAAAGGCGCCAGTGTGGTGGTGCTGGAAGCCGGGCGGGTGATCGGCGAAGCCTCGGGGCGCAACGGCGGCCAGTGCAACACCGGCGTGGCCCAGGATTACGCCGGCCTGAGTGCCAGCCTCGGTGCAGAGCGGGCACGGGCCTATTACCAAGCCTACGAGAGTGCCGTGCAAAGCGTGGTTTCGCTGGTGGAGCAAGAGCAGATCGCCTGCGACCTCAAGCGTAACGGCAAGCTCAAGTTGGCCGCCAAGCCGATGCACTACGAGGGCCTGGCACGGACCTGCGAGCTGATTCGCCGGGAAGTCGATGCCGATGTCGAGTTGCTGTCTGCCGGGCAGATTCGCGCTGAAGTCGACTCGGCCCAGTTCCACGGTGGCCTGCTGCAGCGCAACGGCGTGCAGATGCATGTCGGGCGCTTTGGTGTCGGTCTGGCCGAGGCCGCCGTACGTCACGGTGCGTTGATCCATCAGGACACGCCGGTGACGGACTGGAAAGCCCTGGGCGGCGGCTATCAGGTCAATACCGCCAAGGGTTCGCTGCACGCCGGGCAAGTGCTGCTGGCGACCGGCGCCTGTCAGCACGGCGGGTTGGGCTGGTATCGGCGGCGGATCGTACCGGTGGGCAGTTTCGTGATCGCCACCGAGGTCCTGCCCCGAGCCCTGATCGACCAGTTGCTGCCCGGTCGGCGAGCCTATGTCACCAGCCGCATGATCGGTAACTACTTCCGCCTGACCCCGGACAACCGCCTGCTGTTTGGCGGCCGTGCGCGGTTTGCGATGTCCGACAGCGTCTCCGACGCCAAGAGCGGCAAGGTGCTGCGGGCGGCGATGGTGCAGATGTTCCCGTCGTTGGCCAACGTGAAGATCGATTACTGCTGGGGCGGGTTGGTGGACATGACGTCCGACCGGCTGCCCCGTGCCGGCCAGCATGGCGGGGTGTATCACTCCATGGGCTACAGCGGCCATGGGGTGCAGATGTCGGTGCACATGGGCCAGGTCATGGCCGAGGTGATGGCCGGCAACGTCGAGGCCAACCCCTGGCGCGAACTCGACTGGCCGGCGATTCCCGGGCATTTCGGCAAACCCTGGTTCCTGCCGCTGGTGGGCGCGTATTACCGGCTCCAGGACTATTTGCATTGAGTTGAAGTTGTGGCGTCACCGTCGTTTGCGTTCCAAGACGCTCCGGACAACCGTGAGCATGAGCCTTCTCATTATCGACAGGTACAGCTGATATGACTGACAACAAGATCGACTCCACTCTGGTCTCCGGCCAGGAGAGCCTGAGGGTATTCGAAGGCCTCAATCGTGGCATGTCACGCCGCAGTGCCTTGCAGATGCTCGGTGTCGCCGGGGTGGCCGCCGCAGGCACCGGCAGTCTCTTCAGCGCCGCCGGCAAGCTGTTTGCCGATGACGCCGCGAGCCCTGGCAAAGGCAAGCCGGGTGGACGGATTCGGGTCGCCGGGATGTCCAGCTCCACCGCCGATACCCTGGACCCGGCCAAGGGCGCGCTGTCCACCGACTACGCGCGCCACTATATGTTCTACAACGGCCTGACCCGTTTCGACAGCCATCTGGTGCCGCAACTGGAACTGGCCGAGCGCATCGACAACGTCGATGCCACGCTGTGGACCATCACCCTGCGCAAGGATGTGACGTTCCACAACGGCAAAACCCTGAGCGCCGCCGACGTGGTGTTCTCGCTGGCGCGGCACAAGGATCCGTTGACCGGTTCCAAGGTCATGCCGCTGATGGAGCAGTTCACCGAGATCAAGGCCACCGGCGCCACTGAGGTGCAGATCCGCCTGAGCGCGCCCAACGCCGAGTTGCCGTCGATCCTGGCGGTGTCGCACCTGCTGATCGTTCCGGAGGGCACCACCGACTTCAATCAAGGCATTGGGACCGGGCCGTTCAAGGTCAAGGAGTTCAAGCCTGGTGTGCGTTCGATTGCGGCGCGCAATACCGGCTACTGGAAGCCGGGCCTGCCTTACCTGGACGAGATCGAGTTCATTGCCATTGCCGACGAGCCATCGCGGGTCAACGCGCTGCTGTCGGGCGACGTGCACATGATCAACGAGGTCAATCCGCGTTCCACCACGCGAATCAAGGCCAGTGCCACTCACCGTGTCGTGGATGCGCCTTCGGGCAACTACACTGATTTGATCATCCGCCAGGACCAGATGCCCGGTAAAAGTCCGGAATTCACCCAGGCGATGAAGTACCTGATGGACCGCGAGCAGATCAAGTCCGCCGTGTTCCGCGGCTTTGCGGTGGTGGGTAACGATCATCCGATTGCCCCCGGTTCGCGCTACTACAACGCTGATTTGCCGCAGACCGTCTACGACCCGGAAAAAGCCAGGTTTTTGTTGAAAAAGGCCGGAATGGACAGCATCAGCATGCCCCTGGTGGCCTCGCCGGCAGCGACCGGTTCGGTGGACATCGCCGTGCTGTTGCAGCAGTCGGCGAAACAGGCCGGGCTCAAGCTCGACGTCAACCGTCTGCCCAGTGACGGCTACTGGTCCAACCACTGGATGAAACACCCGTTGAGCTTCGGCAACATCAACCCGCGGCCGAACGCCGACGTGATGTTTTCGCAGTTCTTCCAGTCGAGCGCGCCGTGGAACGAATCCGGCTGGAAGAACGACCAGTTCGACCAGTTGCTGATGCTCGCCCGCGCTGAAACCGACGACGCCAAGCGCAGCAAGATGTACGCGGACATGCAGACCCTGGCCCATGACCACTGCGGTATCGGCATCCCGGTGTTCATCAGCAACATCGATGCCGTCGACCAGCGCGTCAAGGGCTATGGCAGCAACCCGTTGGGCGGTTTCATGGGCTACATGTTCGCCGAGCAGGTCTGGCTGGACGCGTGATGGGCTGCCCCGGGTTTTGCCCGCGTTGCATTGCAGGAGGAGAGGGCGATGAATAGCAACACACTGTGGCTGATCGGCCGGCGTCTGGGCGCCGCGATCGTGACCTTGTTGATCGTTTCCATAGTGGTATTCGCCATCACGGCGGTACTGCCGGGAGACGCGGCGCAACAGTCGCTGGGGCAGTTCGCTACGCCGGAACAGGTGGCGGCCCTGCGCCTGAAACTGGGGTTGGATCAGCCGGGTGTGTTGCGTTACCTGCACTGGTTGACAAGCCTGCTCGGCGGCGACCTGGGGCTGTCGGTTTCCAACGCCATGCCGGTCAGCGAGCTGATGGCCGGTCGGGTGCCCAACACCTTGATGCTGGCGGCCGCCACGGCGCTGGTGTCCGTGCCGGTGGCCCTGGTCCTGGGCATTGGTTCGGCCATGGGCCGGGGCGGGCGTATCGACAGTTGCCTGAGCTTTGTCACCCTGGCGATGGTGGCCGTGCCGGAGTTTCTGGTAGCCACCCTGGCGGTGCTGGTTTTTGCGGTGAACCTGGGCTGGCTGTCGGCGCTGTCCTATGCCAGTGACATCACCTCACCCCTGCAATTCCTGCGTACCTACGCCTTGCCGGTGATGACGCTGTGCTGCGTGATCGTCGCGCAAATGGCACGCATGACCCGGGCCGCGGTGATCGATCAGCTCGACAGCCCTTATGTGGAAATGGCCCGGCTCAAAGGCGTGAGCCCTATGCGCATCGTGCTGCGGCATGCCTTGCCCAATGCCATTGGCCCGATTGCCAATGCCATTGCCCTGAGCCTCTCCTATCTGCTGGGCGGGGTGGTGATTGTCGAGACGATTTTCAACTATCCCGGCATCGCCAGCCTGATGGTCGATGCCGTGACCAACCGTGACATGGCGTTGGTCCAGGCCTGCACCATGCTGTTCTGCACGGCGTACCTGGGGTTGGTGCTGATTGCCGACCTGTGCGCGATTCTGTCCAATCCGAGGCTGAGAAACCAATGAACAATCTCATTGTGAAATCGACGCCGGCAACCCCCGATCTGTCGGCTGGCAAGGTGTCCCATGGTCCGGCCTGGCTGGGTCTGGTCGGGGCCGTGATGTGCGTGATCTGGTTGCTGGTGGCTATTTTCGGCCCCTGGCTGGCGCCACACCCGGTGGGCGAAGTGGTCTCCGATAATGTCTTTGACAGCATCAGCGTCGTTTACCCGTTTGGCACCGACTACCTGGGCCGCGACATGCTCAGCCGCATTCTGGTCGGCGCGCGCTTTACCGTCGGCCTGGCGTTGATTGCCGCGGTATTGGCCAGCGGTCTGGGCACCGGTTGCGCGTTGCTGTCGGTGGTGTCGCCCAAGTGGCTGGACGAAGTGATCAGTCGTTTGATGGATGCCTTTATCTCGATCCCGAGCAAGATGCTGGCGCTGATCATGGTCTCGGCGTTCGGCTCCTCGGTCACCTTGCTGATCTGTACCGCGGTGCTGAGTTTCTGCCCCGGTGCCTTCCGTATTGCCCGCAGCATGGCGGTGAACATCGAAGCCCTGGAGTACGTGCAGGTGGCCCGTACCCGTGGCGAGCGCCGGCTGTACATCGCTTGCGTGGAAATCCTGCCGAACATGCTCAATCCGGTGCTGACCGATTTGGGCCTGCGGTTCGGCTTTATCGTGTTGCTGCTCAGCGGCATGAGCTTCCTGGGACTGGGGGTGCAACCACCGGATGCCGACCTCGGCTCCCTGGTCCGGGAAAACATCGGCGGTCTCAACCAGGGCGCGCCGGCCATCGTGATTCCGGCCCTGGCCATCGGCACCCTGACCATTGGTGTGAATCTGTTTATCGACAGATTGTCGTCCCGACGTAGTCGCCGTACGGGAGGCCATTGAAATGAGTGAATTGATTCGAGTCGAAGGCCTGCGCGTGGTTGCCAGTGGCGAGCGCGGCGAGGTGGAAATCGTCAAGGGCGTGAGCTTTTCCCTGGAAAAAGGCGAAGTACTGGCGCTGATCGGCGAGTCCGGCTCCGGCAAGACCACCATCGCTCTGGCGCTGCTCGGCTATGCCCGGCGCGGCTGCCGGTTGTCGGGCGGGGTGGTGCAGGTCGGCGAGCACGACATGCTGGCGTTGAGCGAACGCGAACTGCAAAGTCTGCGTGGCAACCGGGTGTCGTATATCGCGCAAAGCGCGGCGGCGGCCTTCAACCCGGCGAAGAAGTTGATCGACCAGGTGGTGGAGGGCGCATTGATTCATGGCCTGGGCAGCCGGGTCGTGCTGGAAGCCAAGGCCATCGAATTGTTCCGCGACCTGGCCCTGCCGGACCCGGATCATATCGGCCAGCGCTACCCGCACCAGGTGTCAGGTGGGCAGTTGCAGCGGGTGATGGCGGC
>Ga0302152_10001349_pt1 | contig 10575 bp, 9 predicted proteins | sample I_Bog_N2_1_FD_192434 | JGI IMG/M metagenome (GOLD analysis project Ga0302152, IMG submission 192434) | Peat permafrost microbial communities from Stordalen Mire near Abisko, Sweden - I_Bog_N2_1 | ecosystem: Environmental > Terrestrial > Soil > Wetlands > Peat | place: Sweden: Abisko, Stordalen...
ACCGGACCAGATACTTCAGGCGATGGCCCTCCAGAAGCAAGCCGACCAGGAGAAGCGGGCACGAATCCTTGAATCGGAAGGTCAGCAACAGTCCGCCGTGAACGTCGCCGACGGTCAGCGCCAAGCGGCCATCAAAGAAGCCGAAGGTGGACAGCAGGCTGCCATTCTTCGCGCCGAGGGGAATCGCCAAGCCCAAATGCTCGAGGCCGAAGGCCGGGCCCAGGCGATTGCCTTGGTCTACGCCGCCATCAAGACCGCGGCACCCGACCCGACGCTGGTCGCCATCCTGCAACTCGATACCCTGGCCAAGTTCGCCGAAAGTGACAACACCAAGTTGATCATCCCGGCCGAGAGCGCGGCGCTGCTGGGTGCAGTCCAGGCGATCAAGAGCGTGATGGCCGACGTGCCCACTGCGACGCCGACGGCCTAGGCGACTGATTGATCCGATCGTGCCATTGAGCCCTATATATACGTGTTGGGGCAGAGGTAATCGAACGGATCAGGAAGGATCCACCCACAGAGTGGTTCCGTAAGTCTTTCGCACGACAATCGGCGATCCGGCGGGAATCGGCTCGATCCAATCGGTGACGGCTTTCCAGGACTCGCCTTGGATCTTGACTCGTCCCGGGTGGTTCTCGTCACCGACGGTCTCTTCAACAAGTCCTTTCAGATTCGTCAACGCGCTCTTGGTTGGTCGTGAGAGGTCGGTGAGTAGCGTCCGGTGGAAATTCTTCACGGCGAAAGGTCGAAGGGCCGCCAGAGTCACGCCCGAGATGATGAGCCAGAAGACCGACTGCAGGGCGAAAGCCACGCCAGCGAAGGAGAGGATCAGCGCCACTGCGGCCCCAAAACCTATGAAGAGGGCAATGAAAGCGTTGGTGTGGATCTCTGCCACGATGCAGACCAGAAGAATCACTAACCAGAAAACAATGGCCATGGTTGGGAGTATACGGTTTAGGCCTTGGGTTGGGTCTTAGGGCGGGAGCGAGTTCGAGGAGCTCTTCGGGGGGGCCCGACGCGGGGTTCGGGCTCGTTTAGCGCCACTTTCGTGGTGCTGGCTGACGAGCTCCAGAACTCCTTCACGATGACCTGGATGGTCGCGGCGGTGGGCACGGCGAGCAAGACGCCGACGAGGCCGCCGAAGATTCCTGATACCCATGATCCAAGTTCTGCTCCCACCAGGATGGCGACGAAGACGACCAGGGGATTGAGTTTCACCGTCTTGCTCATGATCACCGGGTACAGGACGTGGTTCTGCAGGAGCATCACGACAAGAAAGACGACCAACATCACGATGCCGGCGGACAAGGAGTGGATAGCGGCGAAGAGAACCGTGGGAAATCCCGCCAAGGCCCCGCCAATCGTCGGCAGGAAGTCGACCAGGAGGACCCACAGGGCGAAGAGCAACGCGAAGGGCACGCCAAGGATCTCGAGGGTGACGAAGACCGCGACCGCCGCGACCGCCGAGATGACAAGATTCGCGAGCATGTAACCCAAGGCGGCTTTGCTGATGGCCGAACTTATGCGCCGCACTCGTTCGGCGTGCTGGGGCGCAATCATGGCAATGATGGCTTCACGGATCTTGGTCGCCTCGAGCAACAGGATCATGACGAACGCGAACATGGTCACGAGAGCGAAGAGCACGGTGACGGCGCCCTTGCCCAGGGCCAAGGCCGGCTTGCTCAATCCCCTGGCGAGCGAGACCAGTTTCGACGAGTTCTTATGGATCCAGTTGTCCACGTGGTAGTGGCGAAGCAATTTTCCGAGCCAGCCCTTGCCCTGTTCGGCGCGATCAACGTAGGAGGGAAGGGTGTGTGAGAGGTGGGTCAGGCTATTGACGAGCGGATCGCCGAAGGCGAACGCGAGGGCCGCAAAGATGATGACGGTGCCGAGTGCGACGATGGCGACGGCATAGCCACGTCGCTTGATCTTCCATCGTTCGAGACCGTCGACCAATGGATTGAGCAGCAGCGCGATGAAACTGCCCACGACCATCAGCAGCAAGATGTCGCGCAGGCGGTAGAGCACTTTTCCCGTCAGGTACACGAGGACGACCACCATGACCGCCGTAATGATGGTCAACAACGGCACGTCGTTCAGCTTCGCGCGCAGGATTATCCGGGCTCGGCGAGTCTCGGTGTACTCCTCTTCGGGGGTCTTCTTCACCACGCCATTCTCCTCGCCCGCTCTCGCCTCACGTTACTCCGAGGCCTCCAAAAAACTGGTAGCGAATCCTTGCTGGCGCGTTCACCTGTCGTCAACTCGCCGAGTCGGCGTGGCGCATTGAGCCGTAGCGGCGTCGGAAGAGCACGTAACAAACACCGCCGGCAATCGTCGGCAACCAGTACGAGCCAAGGCGAAACACGAGCGTCGCGAGCACGGCACTCGAGCTGGGAACATTCGCAAGTACGAGCAGGCCACTGAGACTTGCTTCGACGATGCCGATGCCACCGGGGGTGATCGGTACGAGTGCGATCACCGCGGTCGCGGCGTACGCGAGAAGGACCAGTGAGGGATTCGGATGCGCACCGGTGGCGCGCAGCGCGGCGAGCAGGCTCATGTAGTCGAGTCCGATGCGTCCAGCTACCAGGAGGACTGCCTTCCACCAATTCTTGCCAAGGTCGGATCGCACGAGGTCGCGTTCTCTCACGAGCCGCCTCGGCAGGTCGTCGCGTGATCGTTTGAGGCGAGGCATCTTCTTGAGGAGCCACTGCAGAGCGCCTCCAAGGAGAAGGAGCAACTTGTCGGTCGAGAGCAACACGGCACCCAGCGCAGCGATCAAGATGAAACCGACGACACCGAGTTCGGCCGCGTGTACGAGACCCGAACTGACGGTGCCCCCGGCGATGACGGGTAGCGCGAAGATGGGTAACGAGAACAGTCCCGCGATGCCGATGATCGATGAGACAGCGAGACCACCGGCGGCCTGCACGGAATCGATACCCGACGCCTCCAACATTCGAAACTGCACACTCGCACCCACTGCGTCGCCGCCGGGCAAGGTGTTAGTCACCGCGTTACCGGCGAGGCCGGCGGTGACGATCGCGAACCAATCGCGAGTTCGCAGTACGAGACGAAGCAGCGCCATGGCGCAGACGAAACTGAACACCTCCGCGAGAATCGCCAGTGCGAACCACCAAAGTGAAAGCGACGACAACCGAGGCCAGGAGGAGATGACGCGAACGAGGGCCGGGAGCACGATGTAGAGACTGAGACCAGCGATGATGACTGCGATGACGCGACCGACCGACGACTTTGACCGACGAGGTGGCGAATCCATGTCTAACGGTTTAATACATTCGACAGGGCGTGCGACACAAAAGAAAGAATGGCGCGCGTGCCAGAAATCGTGTTCATGAGCCCTGCGATGGGCCCGCCAGCATGGACAGTGAACCGTCGCGCGGAATGGCTATCCATCCCTCTCGTGTCGCCGCGTCGCGAAGGGCAAGGGGAATTGATTCAGTGAGTCCCGTCAGCGCGGCACGACTGACCAATGTGGCAATCAACGCGTCAAGGACATTGTCATTCTCGACGCACGTAGCTCGTTGCTCGGCGGTGAACTGGAGCCATCCAGATGTCGCGTTCGCGACGTCTTCGATGAGCGCGGCGCGTCGCTCAACGTTCGCCGTGCCCTTGTAGCCCTTTGACGTGAAGCCCCAACGCGCAAGTGCGGCGGCGGGGTAGACCTCGATGACCCGACCCGAACCATCCAAGGGAGGACGCGGAGTGATTCGCGCGAACAAAGCAGCCGCTCTCATCGTGGGGATCGCGATGCGGTCAGTCGCGACCGAAAGTGGCAATGGTAACTTCAGCGTCTCGTGCACCCAGTTGTCCGTGCTGCGAAGTCGATAGTCCTTCAGGTTGGTGACGTGCTCGTAGTTGGCGGGCCACGAACCGTCGTGGGCGTGCATGCGCAAAGCCTCAACGAATGGCGAAGGCCAACCGAGTGGGACGTCAATGCCAACCTTGGTGACGCGTGATACAAGTTCCAGAATGAAATTGTCGTCGCACGATGACGTGAGCTCAGTGATGACGGCTTCCGCTGAGGTCCAAGTGATCGAACAAGTTGCGGTGTTGGAAGCCTGGGACGCGAAGTCCACACCCGCGGTGACGATGGCGTCGTGATGATTTGTCATGCTTGTTCGCCGAGTTGGCGCAGCCCTTCGATCGCAATCTCCTCGAACGTCGCCAGAGAACAGTCGAATGGCGAATCAGGTTCGGGCCAGTGAATCACCAATTCGGTGATGCCGAGTGCGCGGTAGCGGCCGGCCCAATCAACGAAGGCGCCGAGTGAGACGAGTGGCCTTTCATTGTTCAGTCCGTCGAGCAACACCGTGGCGACGTCGCCTTCGTGACGGCCGTGTCGTTCAAGCGCGGCGCGAAGGAATTGGAGTTGGCGAGTCACGTTCTGTTCGCAGGTTGCGTCGTCGTCGCGACTTTGTCCGGTCGTCACCCAGCTTTGTGCGAAACGTGCAGTGAGGTCCATGCCGCGAGGACGCGTGGCCGCAACGATGAATGGCGGCCGGGGTTGTTGAACCGTGCCGGGCAGCATCCTTGCGTTGGATGCGGCGTAGAAGTCACCTCGTCTGTTCGTGATCGGCTCGCGTAAGAGTGTGTCGAGGAGAGCGACGAACTCTTCGAATCGATCGGCCCGCTCGCTGGCCGTCCAGCCGTCGTGACCGAGAACTGTGGCGTCGTTGCCGATGCCGCCCGCGCCGAGACCGACGATAAGGCGTCCTTCCGAGATGTCGTCGAGCGAGAGCAGGTCTTTGGCGAGAGGTACCGGATGACGGAAATTTGGCGATGTGACCAACGTTCCAACCTTCAACCTTAAAGTTTCAAGTGAGGCTCCGACGAGGGTGGGCACTGCTCCGTACCAGGGGCGATTCTCCAGACGTTGCCAGGAAAGATGGTCGTACGTGTACGCGGCGTGAAAGCCAAGGGCCTCCGCCCGACGCCACTTTTCTTTCGACGTCGCCCAACCTTCAAGTGGCAGGATCACGGTGCTCAACTTCATGAATTGACTCTAGAGACATCCGAGGTGAGCGACGAAACGGTGCTGATCTCGCAACGTTTCATCAAGATTTCAAACGCCCGAAACGGAGCCATTTTGAGCAGTGCGAGGGTTAGGCTTTTGGTAGTTGAAAGGTTTCTGAAGGGGTTTACCGCGATTAGTGCTTTGAAATTGCAGTTTTTTGGGGGAGGTGTGGTTCTACGAATGGTGATTCGCGGTACCGCCCAAATTAAGATAGCGATTCAGTGGAATTTGAACGTGGGGTTTCGAGTCCGGAAGATATGCACCGCATTGATCTCTTCAATTTTTCAATCAATTTCAGTCGTTAATGAATCTGTGAGGCAAGAGTGGCGTTAAAGAAGAGAGGCGACAAAGTCGTTCGGCCAGAAACCGGTGCTGACAACGCCAACGCGACGTCACAAACGGACGTGAAGGACAGGCCGTCGTCGAACGACGCGGCCAAAGTTGGTAGCAAGTTGCGCCCGGGCAGAGGTTCACTGAAGGGTCAACCTATATTCAACGACAACACCGTTACCGACTCAATCTCGACCAAGCCCCCGTACCAAGGTCGTCTTGGTCAACTCCTACTCGAGAAGAAGCTCGTGACCCAGGATCAACTCGATCGTGCGTTGCTCGAGCAGTCGCAATCGGGCGGCAAGTTAGGTGAGGTACTCGTGGCGATGGGCGTGCTCGACAACCAAGCTCTCGCCAGTGAGCTCGCAACGTTCTTTGGTCTCACGGTGGTCAACCTGCGTCGTGACAACGTGGACCCGGCCGTGATTGCGTTGGTACCCGAAGAATTAGCTCGCGAACAGATGTTGATCCCCGTTCGACTCGAGGACAACTCGCTGTACGTCGCGGTGGCGAAACCGACGGACCAGATGCGTGACTATCTACAAGAACTGACGGGTCACAAAGTCATCTTGATGATTGCGCCACCGAGTGACATCACGTGGGCGATCGACAGCAATTATCGCGCCATAAGTAACGTCGGCACATTGGTGCAAGCGTTCGAGGCCGTCGAAGAGTCTCGTCGTCGAAGCACGAACGAACCCGAAAACGAAATTCCTATCGACGACGCGCCCGTGGTTCAAGTCGTCGACCGCATCTTGACCCAGGCGATGCGCGACCGTGCGTCAGACGTGCATATCGAGCCGGCCGAGGAATTCGTTCGCATACGATTTCGCATCGACGGTGCGTTGAAGGAAGTTCTGCAGCTACCAGTATCGATGGGACCGGGCCTGGTGAGTCGCGTCAAGATCATGGCCAACATGAACATCGTCGAGCGACGTCGACCCCAAGACGGTCAGTTGACCATCACTGTCGACGGTAAAGAAGTTGACGTACGCGTGGCGACCGTGTCGACGATCATGGGCGAGAACTGCGTCATGAGAATCCTTGACAAGACGCGATCCGTCTTTCGACTCGGGGACCTCGGTATGCCGACTGACACTCACGCGCAATACTCGAAGCTCGCTCGTTCACCATTTGGCATGGTCCTGTGCGCGGGGCCCACGGGCAGCGGAAAGACGACGACGCTCTACGCGACACTCTCCGAGGTGAACAACTCGACTCTCAACATCATGACCATCGAAGACCCTGTCGAGTACATCTTCCCGACGATCAATCAGATCCAAACAAACGATCAAGCTGGCTTGACGTTCGCCACCGGACTGAAGGCGATCCTCCGTCAAGACCCTGACGTGATTCTCGTTGGTGAGATCCGTGACGTAGAGACGACGCGAGTCGCGGTGCAGTCCGCGCTCACTGGTCACTTCGTTATCTCTTCGATGCACGCAACTGACTCAGTCTCTGCGTTGCACCGATTTCTTGACATGGGTATTGAATCGTTCCTCGTCGCGTCGTCAGTGCTCGCCATCGTCGCGCAACGACTACTTCGCCGTATCTGTCCCTCGTGCAGGGCGCCGTACATCATGACTGATGAAGAGCGCGAGTTTTACGACGAGAGCGGCGGCCCGCAACAAGAGATCTTCTATCACGGCACCGGTTGCAACTTCTGTAACGACACTGGTTACAAGGAGCGCATCGGTGTCTACGAGTTGCTCGTCATGACGCCCGAGATCAAGCGCCTCATCGTGGGTTGGGCGACGCAAGAGGAGCTGCACAATTTAGCAATGAAACAAGGCATGAGGACGCTTCGACAAGAAGCCGTTAGCCTTGTAGCACAAGGCATCACCACGGTGGCTGAAGTGATTCGGAGTGTCTACACCCTATGAACCTTCCATTCCTTTCCAGTGGCAAGACCGACCGCAGTCTCACTGCGTTCAAGTACACCGCGCTCGACGAGAGCGGCAAGAAAGTCGCCGGCACCGAGATGGCGGCGTCGTTGGGCGCGGTGCATCTCGCACTGATTCAGCGCGGCTTGCAACCGCTCGACCTTAAAGAGAAGACGAGCATTCTCAAATTTGAGATCACCAAGAAGATGGTTCCGCGCGCTGAGGTCATGAACTTCACCCGCCAACTGGCCGTCTTCATGAAGGCGGGCGTTTCGATCATGGAGGCGCTCGAAGTGATTGTCGAAGAGACGCAGAACAAGTTGTTGCGAAAGATCATCTTCGACCTCATCGACAGTCTGCGCTCGGGGGACACCTTCGCCACCGCGTGCGCTTCGCACCCCGAGGCTTTCCCGAATTTCTACGTGGGCATCCTCGAGTCGGCGGAATTGACCGGCAACCTTGACCAGGTGCTGAACCAACTCGCTGAATACATCGAACGTGACCAGGCCGCCAGGACGAAGGTTACGTCGGCACTGATTTATCCTGCGGTGGTGGCGGCGATGTCGGTGGTAACCGTGCTCATTCTGACCGTCTTCGTGCTACCGAGGTTCAGGGTCTTCTTCACTTCACTACACGCCAAACTGCCGTTGGTTACCAGGTTGCTGATGTCGATCGCGGGCTTCGTTGGGAAGTGGTGGTACGCCGAGATTGCGGTGGTCATCATCATTGTGGCCGGTTTCATCACCATGAAACGATCAGAGAAAGGGCACGCGATCCTCGACGCGGCGATTTTGAAGCTCCCAGTCATCGGTGACATCACCCAGACCGCGGTCCTCGAGCGTGTGTGTCGGATTCTCTCCTCGATGCTGCGCGCAGGTGTTGACCTACCGCGTTCCATGGCGGTCACGGCAGACTCGGCGAACAACGTGGTGTTCCACAATGCGCTGGACGATGTTCGCGACGCCATGATGCAGGGTCAGGGTCTCGCTGGTCCGATCGCCCGCACTGGCCTCTTTCCGGGTGCGGCGCGCCAGATGTTCAGAGTTGGCGAGGAAACGGGAACCCTGGACCAGCAGCTCACGGTCGCGGCGGATTACTACAACCGCGAGTTGGAAACCAAGTTGGAACGCGCCACCGCCCTCTTTGAACCCGCGATCATCGTGTTCATGGGCGTGGTCGTGGGTTTCGTTGCGGTAGCCCTTATTTCAGCCATGTACGGCATTTACAATCAGGTCAAGGTTGGATGAGAAGTAGTCGACTTGCGGGGCGCGGCCCAGGAGGGACCAAGCGGCGAATCGCTTGGTACGACCGACGACGCACGAACCCAAAGTTTGACGCCAACCAGAAGGGTTTCACCCTGATCGAACTGATAATCGTGGTCACGATCCTTCCTCTGATAATCGGTGGTCTCTCCTACGGGCTACTGACGGTGCTGCAATTGCAGTCGAGTGTTTCGAACAAATTGACCGACACGAGCGATGCGCAGATTGTTTCGTCGGTTTTCGCGAGCGACGTTCAAGCGGCGCAATATCTCACCGAACAGCCAGGCACGACGCTCCAGTGTGGCCCCGGCACCTTGTTGCTCGGACTCGAGTGGAACCCGTCCCCCATCACTCCTGGCAACTACCAGGACATGGTCTCGTACGTGGAGGTTCCTACGGGGACTGGTTCGAACCCCACTTATTCACTGGTTCGCCAGGAGTGTGTAATCAGTCCGCAAAGCCCAAACGCGGGCGGTCTCATTACCACCTCGACGCCGGTTCAGAGCACGATGTACCTCTCTACCGACATACCCAATCCCAGCCTTCAACAACAACCGCTGATTAATATGGCCCTCACCTCGGGAGCGCCGGATCCCACAATGGGCTGGATCCTCGCAAAATACGTCACTTCGGTCACGTTCCAAGTAATAGAGACACTCTCGACCTATTCCTACGACCTGGTCGGTGTCCCTCTGGCGTACACGACCGGGCCTCAAGGTCAGAATATAACGACGGGTGGAAACACATCGTGTGGCTTCGCGCAGACTGGCACCGGCCTCTACGCCAACAATCTCTGCTTCGTAGATTTCTCTTCTCTTACGGGTGCCGCCCTTACAGCAGCCCAGTCGTACGTCGCACCCGGAAATGGCAGTCAGGGTTCTTGCGGCATTGAGATGTCGGCGACAATCCCGGGTGGCTTCACCATGTACTTCTGCCTCGGTCTCACTGGTGGGACCGTAGCTCCTTACGCCATGCCAACCTATCCCGAAGCGGCGATGGGCAACAGCCTGACTAGTACTGATGGCACAATTACGGGCGTACCTTTTTATATCGGGGTACCCGGCGACCCAGCGCTCTATCAGACGCTCGAAGGGCAGAACCCTTTTAACGCGACTACGGATGCGGGGAGTTTTCCGGGTCTGACTGATCTGGCGACAAACCCGGTGGACCCGTTGCCCACAGACTATTCAGCGGTCTACTTCAGCAATATTCAGGTCGTCAATGCCAACAGCGCCCCGGCCACGGGTTGGGAATTGGTGAGTGCCGACGCAGAAAATACAGCCGCGTACGAGAACCTGGAATGGACGTCAAACGTCGCACTCAGCATTTTGCCCAATGGTCTTCCGTGGGATACCACAAATGATCCGGTGGGTAACACTTGCGGCGACCTCAATACCAGTTACAACCTGTTCTCACCGGCCTATTCGCAAGGATTATTCTACGCGAACTCGGCCAAGACTGAGGTCGTCTGCCAGGGCGACGGCACGAATCCAACTACCGGGGTCTCCTTTCACACGACCTCTGGGGTCAAGAACGGTACCGCCATGGTCGCCGCGGTCATGCCCTCCTCGCTCACGGCGTACATGATTGGCTCGGGTCTCGAGGGCGTTACCTTCGGGCTGCTGATTGCCGGCGGGCCCGGCTGATCATGGTGCGCGCCCTACTCTCGACGGTGACATACCGACCTACCAGTGCTAAGGCGCAGCACTCGTCGCGTCGACCAGGTGGTCCAGGGTACTGGCCCGTTATGGATCGGCGGGCCAAGTGAACTTCCGGCGTCGCGACGAGAAGCGCAAGGCACCGCGACTGGTGCCGGTAATTCGGCGTCGCTCGGAAGACGGTGACACCCTCATTGAAGTATTGGTGGCCCTCGTCGTACTGGGTCTCGCCTCGGTGTCGTTGATCGTGGCTTTCGGCACCGTTATTTCGGCTTCGGCCGAACACCGCACTCTCGCTAACCAGAATCTCGCACTCGAATCAGCGGCCCAAACGGTGATCGCGGCGATCCAGAACGATTCAGCGATCTTTCTGTGCCAGATTCCGGCTGGCAGTTACCCGGATC
>Ga0302152_10001355_pt1 | contig 10547 bp, 7 predicted proteins | sample I_Bog_N2_1_FD_192434 | JGI IMG/M metagenome (GOLD analysis project Ga0302152, IMG submission 192434) | Peat permafrost microbial communities from Stordalen Mire near Abisko, Sweden - I_Bog_N2_1 | ecosystem: Environmental > Terrestrial > Soil > Wetlands > Peat | place: Sweden: Abisko, Stordalen...
CAAGCCGCAGCTTGGCCTCCATTGATGAACTGAACACTCGCAGCGTTCGCTATCACCGTCCGTAAGATTGATAGCGCATGTTGCCCGTGCTATCCCTGCAGATAAGGGATAGCTGTTTTGCTTCGCCTGTCTTCCGATACGCTAGCTCGGAGGCGCAAGCATTGCGTTCTTCATCATGGATATAACGATGCAATTTTTTAATACCTTGGTGGCGTATGCCATCCCTCTGATTCCTCGTCCGCTGATTCAGAAAATCTCTCACCGCTATATTGCCGGCAGCACCCTTACCACTGCTCTTGCCCGTGTTCGACAGCTCAATGCTCTGGGTTGCGCGGTCACGCTCGATGTTTTGGGTGAAACAATTTCAACCATGCAGCAGGCCGAAGCGGTGGCCGACCAATACATTGAGGTACTCGATGCCGTCAATCAGCACGGTTACCAGGCAAATATATCGATCAAACCGTCGGCGCTCGGACTTCTGCTTGAGATGCCGCAATGCCAACATCTCATCGAGCGGATTCTTGATGTGGCGGCTCGTCACAGTAATTCCATTTGCATCGATATGGAGGATGTGAGTTGTACGCAAAAAGAAATCGCGCTTTTCGCCTATTTAAAAATGCGTTACGACAATATTGGTCTGGCATTACAGGCTTACTTACAACGCACCTATCAGGACATCGCGTCGCTGGCTTTGGCTGGCAGCACGCTACGCATCTGCAAAGGGATCTACGTAGAGGACCGTTCCCATCTTGTCAGCGGCGCCTGGCATGACCGTCGCGCAATCAATGCCCATTTCTTGAACCACGTTGCGCGCTGCTTTGATGCCGGTACCTTCGTTGGTGTCGCGACCCACGATGCAGAATTGATCGAACAGGTCATCGCATTGGCTGACCAAAACCGCATCGACAAAAAACAATTCGAGTTTCAGATGCTACTGGGTGTCTGTGAACCTCTACGCGACAAGCTGCTCGGTTTGGGTTTTAGTGTACGTATCTATGTGCCATTTGGAGAAGATTGGTATGGCTATAGCACGCGTAGACTGAAAGAAAATCCGCGCATAGCAGGCCATGTGATCAGAGCGATGATCGGCGTCTAAACGCTCAGTTGGCTTCTTGCGCCATTGGCACTGCCAGAGTCATCAATTTTTCGGATGGGCCGTTGCATAGGTGTGATCGTCTCATTTCTTTCACCTCGGCAACTTCACGTTTTTTAATTTGGGGGCTTCCTATTGTTGATGGTGCATCTTTTGACATGAACTTAATAAAGGTCGAATATCAACGAACGAGCGGAGGTTAAATGACGCCGTTTTAGTTGTTCTCATGTTGATAGACTTGTAGAGAGCCGCTGCGTCAACAACAGCGGCTCTCCCTGGAACAATATTCTATCGGCGCGAACTGATCAGATTTGTTCGTCGTACTCACATTCTTTGAGAGAGAAATAATGACAGCCACTGCACTATTTAGAGTCGAGCATGATCTGCTCGGCGATCGCGACGTACCTGCTGATGTGTATTACGGTGTCCACACCTTGCGTGCAGTGGAGAATTTTCCGATCACCGGTACCCCGATTTCCATTTATCCCGAATTGATTAAGGCACTGGCGTGCATCAAGCAGGCCGCGGCCCTTGCCAATCACGAGCTCGGCCTGCTCGATGACGTTCGTTGCAATGCCATTGTGGCGGCATGCGCGGAATTAATGGACGGCAAGTTACATGAGCAGTTTGTCGTCGATGTGATTCAGGGAGGCGCGGGAACGTCTACCAACATGAATGCCAATGAGGTCATCGCTAACCGTGCGCTTGAGTTGATGGGGCATGGCAAGGGCGAGTATCAGTTTCTACATCCAAACGAACAAGTCAACATCGGCCAGAGCACCAATGATGTTTATCCCTCGGCGCTTAAGCTGGCTACATGGACGGGCATCTTGGGGCTGGTCGAAGCAATGGCGGCACTGCGTGGCGCTTTTGAAGCCAAGGCGGAAGAGTTTAAAGACGTGCTAAAGATGGGGCGTACCCAATTGCAAGACGCGGTGCCAATGACACTGGGTCAGGAGTTCAGTACTTATGCGGTGATGCTTGGCGAGGATGAGGAGCGTCTGCGCGAGGCGGCGCTGCTGATTTGCGAAATCAATATGGGTGCTACCGCAATCGGCACCGGGATTACCGCACATCCCGATTACGCGCCCTTGATCTTGAAAAATCTTCAACGTATCACCGGCATTCCGCTGATCACTGCCCCCAACCTGATCGAAGCCACTCAGGATTGCGGCGCTTTTGTACAGCTATCAGGCGTGCTCAAGCGCGTCGCGATCAAGCTGTCAAAAACCTGTAACGATCTGCGGCTTCTCTCCAGTGGTCCTCGGGCTGGCTTAGGCGAAATTAATTTGCCACCGATGCAGGCGGGTTCAAGCATCATGCCGGGCAAGGTCAATCCGGTGATTCCGGAAGTCGTCAACCAGATTGCATTTGAGGTGATTGGCAATGACATCACGGTGAGTTTTGCGGCAGAGGCCGGACAGCTGCAGCTCAATGCATTTGAGCCCATCATCGCCCATAGCCTATTCAAAAGCGTCAGTCATTTACGCAATGGTTGTCTTGTATTGGCACAACGTTGTGTCAACGGCATCACGGCCAATAAGGAACATCTGCGCGCCTCCGTAGAAAACTCTATCGGTATCGTCACTGCGCTCAATCCCTATATCGGCTATGCCAATGCAACGGCCGTCGCGCAGGAAGCACACTTTTCTGGCGGTAGCGTCTATGAGGTCGTGCTGCGCAGAGGTTTGTTAACCAAAGAAGAGCTTGATCGGATACTGCAGCCAGAAATCCTTACGCGTGCCGGGCCTGTTGCCCCTGTTACGCGGCAGTGAGGGACAAGATTTTGCTGTCATTGCATCAAATCACATCACGTTGACAGGCGAATGCGGAGTGGGCAAAGCTGGATATCCCAGCCGCTCTCTCCATGTAGATCCATTCTCGGATTCTGGATTTGTGGGTGTTGCCTGGAGCCTAGAGCCTGAAATCGACCGCCTACTGAGCGCGTGTAGTCAACGCATTCCAAGCTGCCAGAGAATCCATGTAGTCCCTCCAGTGTGCAATCTTTCGACTCTCGAGCCGGATGAGTGAGCAGAAACGGTTGTCGTACTTCACGCCCGTCGCAAGGATTGTCCCGTGAACCTGGTATTCGATGACGATGACATCGCCCTTGTCAGTTTTATGCACAATCAAATTGTCGACCAAGTGAAGTGCGATGTTGGCGACATACGCGCTAAACGCGGTCATCAAGTCGCTCCGTCCTTGAATGATGCGAGGCCAGCCGGGAAAATCATAAAGTACCTCGTAGATGGTGTCGGCGGTGACGACATCGAAAAAATGTTCGCCGTCGACCAGATCTCCCAGCGCTGCGCGCACCATATCGAAGTATGGATCGGCGGACTTGAAGACATCATATTGCGATTTAACCATTCTGGACTCCTTGGCGCCATGCTGGCTTACTTAAAAATGTGTACTAAATATAAAGAATCTAGCCGCTTGGAAATCAGTCACTACCGACAAGCGACACTACCGCGATCAGGCCCATTTCGACGATGTGCCGGGCCTATGGCCTTCGGGATCACGACCGTGCAATGCAAAAGCCAAGCGCTGATAACGCTTGGCTTTTCACATTCAGCTTCATTTGTTTGACAAAAATATCAACGATTTACTGCGGACTCTTCGGCGTGTTCTTACGTGCCTCAGTTTGATCGTGAATCAGGTTGCCAAGCAACACCTGAACCAAGCCACTGCCCATGCCGGCATCGCCGCCACCGGCAACAATGTCCGGCACAATCTTGATGCCGCCCTTGGCCAGCGCTTCGGCCACCTGCACAACGGCATAATTGCCGGCATCCATGGCATTGACCTTTTGCTGGATGACTTGCGCCTCAGAGCTACCAACCGCCAGAATTTTGGCGCCCTCCGCTTCACCAACGGTACGCAGCACAGTGGCATCGGCCTCGGCATTGATCTTTTTGGATTTGGCATTGCCCTCGGCACTCTTGACCGCTGCCTGCGCTTCAAAATCGGCGATGGTCACTTTACGCTCCGCATCCACCACATGCGCCTGCGTGTCCGCCAAAGCGGTGGCCTGTTGCAGTGCCTGGCGCTCGCCTTGTGCCAAACGCTGCGTTTCATAAGTCACACGTTCTTGCTCTGCGATTTTGCGATCGGTCAAGGTGCGCATCAGATCATCCGGCGGCACGATGTCACCGATGAGGGTATCGACGGCAACAACGTTATAGTCAATCAATGCGGCGGAAATGGCATCCTTGGCTTCGTTTTGCCGAGTGGTACGCTCCTTCAGGAAATCGATGATGTCACTGCCTTGCGCGGCATTACGGAAGTAATTCCCGATGGTCGGCTCAAGCACTTGGGTAACCAATGCACTCATGTCGCCGAATCGCGCAATGACCTTCGGCGCGTCTTTGCTGGGGATATGGATAATCTGCGCGACATCCAGATTGAACTTGAAGCCGTCCGCCGAGCGCACAGTGATCGTGCTGAGGTTGGCGTCCAGTTTATGGGCTTCACTTTTTCCTGTGGCCCAATTCAACACGACGTTCGCCGTCGGTACGGTGACGACCTTGTGGGTATAGGGATTAATCGGATATTTGCCCGGATCGAGCGGATCAACGCACACGCCTTTTTCACCAGGAGAAACCATGTTGCCATGTTTGAATGCATCGCCGGTGACGTCCCGACCTTCCTTGCCGACATACGCGATCACAACACCCACATTGGCAATGGGCACCAGCGTCATCTCAACGATTTCAACGGTGGCGAAGCGCGGGTTGATGAAATATCTACCCGCTAGCAACACCTGCTCCTGCAAACCCTTATAGCCGCCATTGGCAAGAAAGGCATCAGGATCCTGATACATGTTGTGGCCTTCGATCTCTCCCCCGGCGATTTCTCCCTTGCCCAAGGATTGCCCCTCGCTGGTGGTGATGATGCCGATTTTATTGTCCGGAATATCCACCACCGGGAAGCAATTGACATCGAACAGCACCGGATTGATATAGTAAATCCCCGGAGGAATGAGCTTCGCTTGCGGTCCACGTTGACCACCATGTTCGAAGAAAGCCTTGGGATCCTGAAAGGAGTCGCAATCGACGCCTTTGGCAATCACTCTGCCGTTGCGCAAGGCATCGCCATCGCGTGCTTCGACCACACCAATTTTGCCTGTGGCGACTTCGAAGGCATCATGCAACGCCACACTGAAGAGCAGCGGATTAATCCGATAGGTGCCAGGAGGAATAACCCGCATTTGCGGCCCACGCTGCCCGCCGTTCTTGATAAATGCACGTGCATCCTGATACATATTGCATTCGCAATCGGCGGCAATGATGCGTCCCTTTTCCAGCGATTTGCCATCGATGGCCTGCACCACACCGATCTTGCCTTGCGGAATCGTCTGAAATTTGACCAGATCCACCGCGTACTGCCATGGCCACAAACCCATATGCAGCCCAGGAGGAAGGGTGTCGGCCTGATAGCCGGCTTCGCCTTCGAGCGCAATGATCTGTCCATCCGGCAATCGGCGGTGAGCGCCGAACAAGACAAATTTTTTCGTGACGATGCCAAGACTGTCATCGGGCACCATGATGACACCGATGAATGCAAGAATCGCCTTCCAAAAAAGTACCGCCAAAGCAATCACAATGATTGCGCCTATCCATCCCAAATGATTGGAGAACAAGTTCTCGATGATGTCCATAAATGCCTTTGTTAAGCTCTTGATGAAATTTTCTTGCGGGTGAACTCACTACTCTTCTTCGGGGCAGTTCCGGCTTATTTGCACTAGCCTTATCCGGACTCAGCTCAGCAATCAGTTTTCTGAGTCGCGCATTTTCTTTAGATCGCTGCTTGAACTCTCTGACATGATACGACTGCGCAACGGCGTATGACTTCTGCCGGTGAGAAAATTTTACGCTGTCAATCAGAAAGCACTCATCCATGTTCTGAAACATTTTTTGTCTGCCATGACGTGTATTTTCTTGATCAATTTACGCGTGATTATTGCAAGTATGTTGGCAGTGAAATTCGCTTGTTGGCTACAGAGGCTCTTACACTGACCACTGACTATGATGATTGCTACTTTCCGGAGAACCCGAAGCTTCGGTGAGCAGAAATTCCAGGAAGTGATGCCTTCGTGTCGAAATGGAGGCAGAATCAGTTTTTGGCGACTATTGGGGAAAGATAGCAAATGCCCGAGATGAAGAACATGAACGAATCCATCGGCCTCAGAGCATATGCGCAATTTGCAGAGCGCTATGCCGCCGTTGCACCGACCAAGGCGCACAACGCGCTCTACGAACGGCCGGCGACGATGTCACTGCTTGGCGATGTCGATCATTTGCACGTTCTCGACGCAGGATGCGGCCCGGGTATCTGCAGCGAACATCTTGCCCACAATGGCGCCACCGTGCATGGCTTCGATATTACGCCAGCGATGGTAGAACTGACCCGCGAACGGTGTGCCGGGCTCCCGGTTGAGGTAGTCACAGGTGACCTGACCCAACCTCTCGGATGGCTGCCTGAGCGTGCATTCGACAAAATCCTGTGCTCGCTCGCCTTCGATTATGTCGAAGACCTGAAACCCGTTCTCTGCGAGTTTCGCCGCGTGGCGCGGCCAGGAGCAACACTGGTATTTTCGATGGCGCATCCCATGCGCGACTGGATAGATGAGCGCACGCATGGCGATGGAAACTACTTCGACACCCGCCGCTTCGGTCTTCACTGGTCCAGCTTTGGCGAACCGAAACCTTATGTAGAAGCTTATCGGCGGCCTCTTGCTGACATTCTCAATGGCCTGATAGAGAACGGCTGGTGTCTCGACCGCTTGCTTGAACCACGGCCGGTGCCGGAAATGAAGCAAGTCTCGGAGCGTCTTTACGATGAACTGTCCCTGGCTCCTGCTTTCATTTGTGTGCGTGCGCGACGCGTGTGATCTGTGCAATTGATGTGTGTCATTGCCAAGGTATTAGCTACATTTCGATTTAGTCACAACATTCCTGATAACCATATCGAAGATGTGCTCGGCATACTCGTCACCACCAACATCATGCGCAAAACTAAGGAAGTCTTAATACATCGTAATGCTACTGCTGAGATCATCTTGTCATGAAGAACTGAGACAAAGGTGTCCATAACTATGTGCCAGCAAACAAATGATTTTCTCGCCGATTGGAAAGAGATTGCGGATATCGATGATTCTCTGGCGGAGCAGGTCGACAAGGCGGTGCGTCGAATCAGAGAAGGATTTGAACGTAAGCAAGAAGCATATGCATCTCCAAAAAAAGTTATCGATTTTCGGCTGGGGGTGGTGGTTCGGAAGAAGATGGCTATCGATGCGGACGGAAGAACAAAACCGTCTGTTTTCGTAAAACTTGGGTTGTTGAGTTCTTCTGGATTGATGGATATGAAGAACTACGTCGAGGCAGCGACTTTGTTACGAGAGACAGTTCTGGATGCCGCATGTATGCGACCAGCCTTGGATAAGGTGAATTTGCAGTTTCAGAGAGTGAAAATTTCCGCTGATTCTGTTTATTCAAAACAAATTACATTTTGAATTTTTCGTCGGCACCTCACGTCAGGTAATGGTATGGACTGGGCGACCAGAAAATGTCGAACAGTGATCTTCAATAATTTCAGACGGTTGTGTGCTAATGAAATGAATTCTATATTTCATTAGCACGCAATGCTGACGTCACAATCCCCGTAGAGCTACGCGGATGCGCTTATCACTATTACACCGTTCCGCTATGAACGATACGCAACGCTTGCTGACAATACCCCTTTAGTTCCGTGGCGACGACGGGCACCGTGTCTGAGTTTCCGGGATTGGTGTCATGATGGAATTGCCCCGCATAGGTATTTATTTCTTGTAGTTCTGTCGTCAACGGTTGGGCATGAACTGCTGGGTGTGGTGCTACAGCGTCTCTTATAAAAGTCAGCACCTGCCCGAACATTTGATCGCGAGGTAGTAAGCCTGGGAATCGTCGATGCAAATATCCTTCTAAAAATGGGCGAATTGCTTTGGCAACTTCCCGTATTTCATGTGCGCCAGTCGCGCAGAACTCCGACAGCATTCTGTGATGGCGATAGTATGGGGATTCGCATTCTTGATCTAAGTTGAACCAGTCGAGGTCACTGTAACCATTGTCAGAGTATCTCAATTGAAGAATGCTAATTTTTGACTGCCCGTCTTTCGATCTCAATTCATCACGTATGTCTCGGATGAAGTATGGATCGTGTGCAAGCACAATGAGCTGTTCAGCCTTGTCATGAAGTTGCTTCAGCACAGTCTTCGTGTGATGCCTGCGATTTAAATCCAGACTGCACATTGGATCGTCTATCACGATAACGCTATTGGCTAAATCTGGATCGGCTAATGTAGTAGCAATGAAAAACGCGAAGCCGAGTGTTCGCTTGTCACCTTCACTAAGTGCTGTAGAGAACTTCGGTGTCCCACCATCCAACGGGACAGATTTCCCTCTCAGGCTTAAACCGTATTCACTGCGTGGAGCGCCTCCGCGGAAATTCGTATTCATTTTTTCGATCTGAAAAGTTGCCCCGAATTTCTTAAGAAGCGCATTGATCGATTTCTCAAATTTTCCAATAACTGTAGACATCAATGATTCAAGCTCTTCCCGAGCTTTCTTTTTCTTTTTTTCCGCGTGAGTTGCTTCAAGTTTTGCGCTCGTTAGTTTTGCGAAAATTTCAACGACTATCGGCTCAAATCGACGCTTTGATGCTTGCAATCTCAGTATCTGTCCTTGTAGTTGCGCTACATTTTCTTTAGCAAGGTTGTTGCGAAATTGCTCTATGACAGACTTAGCTGTAGAAATTTTCTGATTGCTTTCTGACATACCTGCGACGACTTCACGCCATAGATTTTCTGCCTTGTCCTTGTCGGCGGCATTTGCAATGGATGCGGTTGGATTCGCCTGCTTTTGTGCGACTAACTGAAGAAGAAACTCCCTAAGCTCGGTAAGACGTGCTGCTGTAATAGTTTTATCGAAGGCAATAGGTGCAGTTTTTACTTCTGTTACCCATGCGGATGCCATTGCAGTAGCGGTTGTGACCAAGGATGCAAAGGATTCAACGATGTTCGCGCCCAAGCGCGCCTCAATCCCGCGCTCAAGCACGGCAACTTGTTTTTTAAGCTCTGCATATGCCGCATTGAAGTGCGTTCTGTATGCGCGAACCAGTGCGATTTCAGATGTATCCTGTGCACAGTATGGGCATGTCATGCCATTGTCAAAATTTTGACCTGCGCTCAACCATGCTTCAGTTCCGACCTTGCCGACATGCGCGACATGAGAATTGACAAGCTTCTCTGCATCGTTCTCAATATCTTCTAATGACTTAGCGAGTATTGCGAACAGCGCGTTGAGGTCGATGTGCGGTTCTTGTGCTGGCGAGGGAACGGGCTTAGAAAGAATTGAAGTAATGCTGTTTGCTGCTACGATGCGTTTCTGTAACGCGCCAATTTGCGTGTCTGCATCGATTACGGCCGCCAATTTTTCAAACTCTGGCAGCGACAACCCTTGATGGTATCCAGCGAGTTGACCAGTCAATTGGTTTACGAGTGCGGTAGCTGCGGATGCAGCTACCGTTGTTTGCACTTCTAACTTACGAGCCGAAACTGCTGCCGCTCCAAGTGCAAATTCAAGTAAATTTTTGCGGTGCCCAGCATTAACTGCCCCGCCAGAATGTACATTTTTTTCGATGAAATCAACGTCAAACACAAATATCTCTGGGCGAGGTTCAGCCCAGGCATTATTGGCGTAAGTGACTTTATGACCGCTGCCAAATTGAAAAACGACTTTTGGCGCCAACGTTCCATCGATGGTTCGCCGTTCAGCAATCGAGGAACCTTCGCCCATTGACGCCGAGCGCAGAATACTAGCTAAAGTTGACTTGCCTCGGCCATTGTCTGAGTAGACGAGTGTGGCCTTGTGGAGACCAAATTTTTTGCCGCTGACGTTATGCAGCAATCCGATTCCTTGAATTTCCTCAATTCTTTCAAGCACGTCGCCCCCTGGTGATTGATACTTGTTCGCGATGCTGCAATGTGAGCATCCTCATATTGCTATAGGTACACACTATCATATTTGACTGAGCACACGACCCGATGTTGTGAGCAATACAGTATGCTTGTTGAAGATGCTTTAGTGTCGCCTGCTTGTCGAACAAGGAAAATCTCACTCATCGTGTGCATAGCTCAAAGCGTGCAATGCGTGGCCTTGCAGTGAAATATGCGCAGCAGAAAAATCCAGGAAAATAACGAGCCGGAAATGAAAAAAGCTCCGTTTCCGATGTAATGCCGTTCAGTTAAGACTGAACGGCATTTTTGTTTGAGGAGTTGTAAACGTTGGATGAGGCTGTTAAGGAAACTCTGCGCAAGCCTCGAAATAAAAGTTTGATTCAATAAATGGGCTCAATACTGCTTAAATTCGATGAAGCCAAGAGCAGCGTGCACCTCCGTGAACCCCGTTGGACACCG
>Ga0302152_10001365_pt1 | contig 10482 bp, 8 predicted proteins | sample I_Bog_N2_1_FD_192434 | JGI IMG/M metagenome (GOLD analysis project Ga0302152, IMG submission 192434) | Peat permafrost microbial communities from Stordalen Mire near Abisko, Sweden - I_Bog_N2_1 | ecosystem: Environmental > Terrestrial > Soil > Wetlands > Peat | place: Sweden: Abisko, Stordalen...
TCGTGAGCGCAGAGGCACGAGCGGCGCTTCCGCTTCCGGTGCACCCCTATAGAGTGCGGGAAGCGGAAGCGGGAAGCCCATCAAAAAGCCTGCTCCCACCACCATCAAATATCGCGGCGACGCTCAGCAACAACCGGCTGCTCGAAGTGACCCCCGACAAGCGCATCGTCTGGGAGTTCCCCTCTCCCTCCCTGAAGATCTATCGCGGCAACGACGACGTGAACTTCGCGCCGGACGGCAAGACCATGGTGGTCAACGAGGAAGATAACTTCGACCTTCATATGCTCGACTACGAGACGCGCCGGCTGATGTGGAGCTATGGCGTGCCTGACACGCGCGGCAGCGGCGAGGGCTACCTGAACTTTCCCGACGACGCGCGTCTCCTGCCGGATGGGCGGCTGATGGTTGCCGACATCCGCAACTGCCGCCTGCTGTTCATCGACCCGAAGACTCGGAAAACGCTGACGCAATGGGGCAAGCCCGGCGTCTGCAAGCACGCGCCGCCGGCCACCTTCGCCTACCCCAACGACATCAACTACTTCGACAACGGCGACTTCCTGGTGACCGAAATCCCCGATGCCTGGATCAGCCGCCTCGGCCCCGATGGCCACGTCGTCTGGAGCATCCGTGGGCCGCATCTGCACTACCCATCGGACGCCAGGGCGGCGGCGGACGGCAACATCATCGTGGCCGACTTCGTTAAGGCAACGCCCAGAAATTGCCGCTTCATGAAGGCGCTCGGGAAAAGTCGGAATATCTGGGGGTGCGCCATCCCTACCGATTCGTGAATTCTTGGGCGTCGCCTAAGCCGGGCGGTGTGGTAATCTTCAATCCGCAGACCGGCAAGGTCGTCTGGGAATACCGCGTGGCCGAGGGCGAGAAGGCGCTGGACCACCCCTCGCTGGCGGTCGAACTGCCCACCGGCGATATCCTGCTGAACGACGACCACCGCGAACGCGTGCTGGTGATCGACCGCCAGACCAAGGAAATCATCTGGCAGTATGGCACCACCGATACGCGGCGACATGCGCCTGGCTTCCTGTGGTACCCGGACAGCGTGGACATCGATTACTACCACGACTGGAAGGCGGCCCTCGCCGACAAGCGCTGACGACCTGACCGATGCCGGGCGGCAGGCGGGGGTTCCAGCACTCCGCAGCCGCAAGCCGCTGGCATCTGAGCCACGTCCTCGACCCGGTCGCCAAGTCGGAGCGGCGCAGAGCAGCAGCGTCCCGCGGTCCCGCGGGCGCTGAGGTCGCAGGTGATGACCAGCGCCCTTATTGCGCGGTCGACAATCAGCTCCGTGCCGATCGGGCTTGCTGGCACGGCCTGGCTCTCGCTCAGCCGGTCCCGCGACGAACTCCCCGTCTCAAACCGACGGTCCCTCGGCCAAACCATCCGGCTGGCGATCCCCTCGGCGGACCAGAATTGGCGCCCATGCCGCCGCCTGATCCAGCGTCAGCGCGCCGTCGCGCGCCCGTTCCAGTCCGGCGATCAGCGTGCTGGAAACGGCCGCACGGCAGCGCAACATCCGCCCGGGATCCTCCCCGCCAATCGCCGGCAGGAAAGCCGTCAGCGGACTGCCGTCAGGCAGCTCGCCGAGCAGCGTGTCCATGCGCGCGAGCGCGTCGGTGACGCGCCAGAGCGGCGGCGGCTGTCACGCTGCGCCAAAGTCTGAGACTCGGAAACGGCTGAATTCCGCCGGATTTTCCATTTACTGCATTTGAGACTGGATGCACTAAACTTGAGACCAAGCTCTTCGCGCTGCGCTGAATGTGAGACGCTGTTTCGTGCAACGCTGGACGCACATTGACCCATTGACCTGCCCAACGATGAACTTGACTTGCCCAAACGGAGAGCCGTCGAGAGGTGGCCGGACAACCAGCCCGACCAGTCAGCGCAGGCTCCGGACCCGGGACGGCAAGCCGGAGCCACCCTTCTGGTCCAGCAATTGCAGCAAATGTGAGACCCGCACCCGTAACATTCTCACATTTCCTGCAGCGAAATGGGCGATTTTTGCAGATTCGCGCCATTTCGCGCAGCGCGACACCCCTGGCCCGGGCCCTTGGTGGTGAAGAATGGCTCGAACACCCGAGCCAGCACTTCCGGCGGCATGCCAGTGCCCGTGTCGGAGACGGCCAACATGACGTAGTCGCCGGGCACGACCTCGGTATGCTGGCGGGCGTATTCCTTGCCCAGCACCTTGTTCGCCAACTCAATGGTCAACCGCCCGCCTCCAGGCATGGCATCCCGGGCGTTGAGCGCCAGGTTAAGCAGGGCCGTCTCCACCTGGGTCGGGTCGGCCATGGCGGCCCACAGACCGGCCGAGTCCACGGACCGAAAATCGATTTGCTCGCCAAGGGTCCGGCGCAATAGGCTCAGCATATCCGGAAGCCAGGAGGAGAGGTCCATCGGCATGGGAGCGAGCGCCTGCTTGCGGGCGAAGGCCAGCAGGTGCTGGGTCAGCGAGGCCCCGCGCTTGGCGCCCCACATTGCGCGCTCGATGCGCGGCAGGACCGGACTGCCTTCCTCCAGCTCTGATGTGGCGAGCTCAAGGTTGCCCATCACGATGGTCAGCAGGTTGTTGAAGTCATGCGCGATGCCACCCGTCAGCTGGCCCATGGCCTGAAGGCGTTGCGCATCGCGCGCGGTCGCCTCGGCGCGGACCCGCTCGGTGATATCGGTCGCGGTCAGCACGAATCCGCCGTCCGGCATGGCGGTACGGCGTAGCTCCAGGGAGCGGCCCTCCGTCGCGCGCGTGCGTTCATAGACCACAGGCTCGCCGGGCGAGCGCCCGCCGCGGCCATGATGGATCTGGTCCTCAGTCTCCAGGAAGGGCCCCTTGGTTCCCGCCTTCATTGTGACCTGTTCACCGATCGTCTCGTAGGGCATTCCTCGGCGCATAATGGGTGCAGGCAGGCCGAGCAGTACCGTGAACCATTTGTTCCAGCGCACCAGGCCACCGTCGGGGCTGAACACGCCGATGCCTTGACTGATGCTGTCGAAGGCGGTGCGCACGTGCCGCGCCATGGCGCGCTGCTCGTCCTCGGAAAGCCACAGCTTCGCCTGCGCGAGCGCCAGCAGCCGGGCGGCGAGCGCGAGCAGCCCGACCGCGAGCGCGGTACCGCCGACAGCCAACCAACGATTGACAGTCTCTGCATGGTCCACTGCGGCTTCCCGCAGTCCAAGGAGACGCTCCTCCCCGGCTTTTATGCCCGCGAGGCTTTTCTCGACCTCGTCGATCAGGTGCTCAAGATTCGTATGCACGGTCGGCGGCGCGGCCGCGAACTTGCCGCCGCTACGCAGGTCGACGGCCTGCGCCAACTCGTCCAGCTTCCGTCGGATGAGCAACGCGAGGGCGTGCAGCCGTTCCTGCTGGGTGGAATCGTCGGCGGTCAGCCGGCCAAGCTGGCCTTCGAGCAGGGGGATGCGCTCAAGGGCGTTGCGGTACGGCGTGAGGTAATCCGGCTCGCCGGACAGCAGATATTCCCGCTGGCCTGTCTCCGCATCGCGCACGGCGACGGCGAGATCCCTGGTAGTTAAGATCACCTCGTTGGTATGGCGGACCGAGAGGCGCGCCTCCAGGATCCGCGCGTACTGAAACCATGTCATCAAACCGACGGCGGCCACCAAAAGTATCGTCGCCGCAAGCTGCAAAGCATTCGCGTTTCTTGTCAGGCCCTTTTGCAACGCTCCCACCCCCCTTGACCTTCGCGGTGAGCGTGGCTGTGATCGGCACGACAACAGGAAAGGGAATCTCACCGTCCTAATCGCCTGAAATGGGTATCCCCTTCACTGACCTGGGCCGGCCTGGCTTTTGCGGCCGATGATCGTATGATATGGCGCCGGGCCTACGGCGACTGCCTGCTGCACGAGCCGGTGAAATAGCAATCCTCGGGACTTTGAGTGCCGACGATTGAAGCGGAAAGTAAACTCATCAAGGTAGTAGTCGAGTTGATAATTTTGAACCCCGCCCTGGTGAGTTCCGGCCAACCATCGCTTGAGGAGTGAAGCTACAATATGGACGCGTGGCATGAGTTCATGCGCAAGCTCTGTACTGCGGCTGATCACCGTGACATGGTGCTGGTATCCAGCTTTGATCAAACCAGAATAGCCTGACCATCCGTCAGTGTGAACCGAGGAGCCGGACGTTACAGCTTCTTTCACAAAGGAGATGAGGCTGTCCGCGGAGACGTCCCCGATGCGTCGAAGGCGGATGCGACCAATGCTATTTCCGTTCTCCTCGGCCGCTATCGCGACGATGGCCTTCGTTTCCGTTTCGCGCCCCTTCGTGCCCTCTTCCGGACCGCCGACATAGGTTTCATCAACTTCGACATGTCCAGCGAGACGATCGCGACCTGGCCGAACCATCGCCCGACGCAGCTTGTGCAGCCAAGTCCAGGATGTCTCGTAGCTTCCAAGTCCCAGTACCCGTTGCAAGCCCAACGCGCTGACACCATTTTTCTGGCTAGTCACGAACCATATTGCAAGAAACCACATCCGCAGCGGCTTGCGTGTATCTTGAAATATGGTTCCCGCCGTCAGGGATGTACGCCCGTGACAGCTTCGACACCGCAGCAATCCATCGGACATCTTCCAAGGCTCACCGGCCAGATCGCAGTGGGGACAAACAAAGCCGTTCGGCCAGCGAAGCCGATAGACGTATTTCCGGCACTCCGCATCGTCACGGAACCAGTCGTCCATCTCTTGGAACGTCCGCGGATAGTCCACTCCAGGAACCGGACGCCCGCCGCTCTCCATGCGTTGACCCTACCAGCTCCCGGTAGGTCAGTGAAGGGGGTACCCATTTCGCCTGAAAGGGGAAATCAAAAAAGGCAACGGCTCCCCAGCATCAGCCCTTGGCACTTTCCCGCCCCGGAAGGCGGCCGCAGGGAACGAGTTCCGACTCAGCCGGGAAGCAGACCGCGTTCGGGACAGCCACCATGCAGCCCGCCCGATTTGTCGTCGCCGAGCCAAAACCTGACCGTGTCAATCGGAAAGCCGCAAAAGCCGTGGCCGCTCTTGGCGATGTGCCTGAAACAACAACTAGGCCGTTATATTCAACGCACCTCACAATAGGCACCTCGGATCGCGCAGATCCATAAGGCCGAGCCATCTCGGAACACTGCTTGATTGTGCCATACGACCGGACTTTCCACAAGGTTTCATCTTACATTTGTCCACCTGTCATTATGGGATCATCGCGAGAAGGTTGGTAATAATTAATGACCCAGGCTCTTGACGCCGCCAGCGCGGCTGTGGTCGGCTGACGGCCGCGCGCAGTTGGCCGGCGACGATGCGGGCGCCGGCGGCTCAGCGTGCGTGGTTACCGCGGCGGCGACGAGCAGGTGGACATCCTCTTCGCCCCGCCGCCCCGACCGCCGCCTGGCGGAACGTGGTCAGCGCGGTGTCCGGCCCGGCGATTGTGGGACGGTGATATGGCCAGTCGGTGTGGCCGAGCCACAGCGACCCGGTGCGCGCGGCATCCCATCAACAAACCGGCAACAGCTATTCCCCCCGCGGTCGATCCCGCAACTGAGTATTTTCCGGGGCTGTCTCTGACGATGCTTCGTCCGCTATGGCTGGAGTCAGCTGGACTTTCCGGGGCTGCTGGTCCCGGGGGCTGTCCCGGAATCGCCGCTGCGCGCCGTGACGTCTTCGGTCCAAGGCCGGGTGCTGATCGCAAGAACTTCCTGCTCCGGGAACACATGGAAAGGCTAAAGTCATGGACGCCATGAATGCCAGGCACGACCTCGCGGTCGAGGACGATCTCCGCGACGAGCAGGAGCTCGAAGTCGAGCCCGTCGCCAGCCCGGGCCCGCGATCCGCGCTGCGAAGCTGGCTGCTGCACGATTCGCCCTACATCACGATGCTGCTTCTGGCCCTGGCCGGCGTGGTGCTCCGGCTGCCCGCCGGCTATTGGTTGCTGCTGACGCCGCTGTTCGGCGTCATCTGCGTCGTCGCGGGTCGGCGCCACTTCGAAACCGGGGAAGCCCGCAGGCAAATGGTGTATGCGCTGGCAATGGACTGGTTTGCCTTAATAGTTGCCATCTATGTATTGACGAACACAGGCGTAGAGGGCGTGCTGAACGCCAACGCTAGCTCCCTCGCCTTGATGACCCTGCTGGGACTTGGCACGTTCGTCGCCGGCGTGCAGGCGCGGGTTTGGCGGATTGGGGCGGTCGGTGCCATCCTGCTCGTCGCCGTGCCCGGCATTGGGTGGGTCGACCAGTCGGCCCTGCTTCTGGCTTCCGCCACGATGGCCCTCATCGCGATCGGAGGTGTGGTTTGGTGGGTGGATCAGCGGCGACACGGCGGCGTGTAGCCCGCACGCAAGGCCGACGGCTATGGATCTCGCAATAGATGAGGGCACGATCGCCGGGCACGGCGCCGCTGGGCGCCGTGCTACGTGGTCAGCGGTCCGGGCGGTGTGCGAAAGCGCACCGACGTCCCCAGGACACGCTCGGCCCCCCGTCGACTTGAAGCGGCTCCGCAGCCGCATCGGCAGCACAACCACCAGGACAACCATCAGCCAAGGCGTGACGGTCTGGCCGGATTGTAGCGGTTCCGGCAACGGGGGGCCCGCGAGGGGGACGATGGTTGCGAATCCACGCGTTATCCTCCCGCGTCGGCTGGTAGTCCTAGCGGTAGCGTGAGGGCTTGGAAACTACGTAAATTTTTTGTGCGGAGCGCCCTGCCGTTCCTTCATAACGCTTTGAATGAAGCTTGAGTAGTTTCCGAAGCTGCTCCCGGCGGTCCTCTGCCGCTATGATGGAGCCTTACCGCCCCGATAGGGAGCCCGATTAGGGAGCCCGATAGCGAGGTTGACTGGCTTGATGCTGAAGGAACCAGCCCGTGCAGCCGAGGCGCCGCACGACGTCATCCTAACTGCAGGCTTGACCGAGACAAACACGGAGTCACGAACATGGACGGGCCAATCTCAACGCAATTGTCTCCTGGGCCATCGTCTCCCGAAGCCAGGGATAACCTCAGTTTTCCCGATGAACAAGCGGTACCGGGTCCCGACCGGGTGCGCAGGGCGAGCATCTATTGGCGGGTCGGCAACTACGTGCTGGCGGCGGTAGCGGTCGTCGTTCTCGCGCTGGTTGTTTGGAACCAGTACTAAAAGTCCGGCCGCGAGGGCGATGGTCGGGCAGTGCCAGCTACGCCGCGGTCGGACGCGCCCACCCGCACAGGACTCCACGCGACAAGGCTCGGCCGCGAGGTGGTCACGGGTGAATAGGAAGAGTGCGGCGCGGCCCACGCGCCGCCCTCTGCCAGCGCAAAACCGAGATGCACGGAGTCACAAACAATGGACAGACAGATCTCGACGCAAGCGTCGCCGAACGCCCCTGGCGAGGCGCCGGGCCACCAAGGAACACTGGGCGCCGATGAGCTGCGCAGGATGAACGCCTACTGGCGGGCTGCGAACTATCTGTCCGTTGGGCAAATCTATCTCTATGACAATCCGCTGTTGCGTGAGCCGTTGACGCTGGCTCATGTGAAGCCATTGGTGGTCGGACACTGGGGTACGACGCCGGGCCAGAATTTCATTTATGTGCACCTGAACCGGGTCATCAAGAATTACGACCTTGATATGTTCTACATCGCGGGCCCCGGTCATGGCGGCCCGGCGATCGTGGGCAACACGTATCTCGAAGGCAGCTACAGCGAGATCTATCCGGACATCAGTCAGGACGAGGCCGGGCTGAAGAAGCTGTTCACGCAATTCTCCTTCCCCGGCGGAATTTCCAGCCACGTAGCGCCGACGACGCCGGGGTCGATCCATGAAGGCGGCGAACTGGGCTATTCGCTCAGCCACGCGTTCGGCGCCGCATTCGACAATCCCCATCTGATCGTCGCCTGCGTGATCGGCGACGGCGAGGCGGAAACCGGTCCGCTGGCGACAGCTTGGCAGTCCAACAAGTTCCTGGACGCGGTCACCGACGGGGCCGTGCTGCCGATCCTGCACCTCAACGGCTACAAGATCAGCAATCCCACCGTTCTGGCCCGCATCGAACACGAGGAACTGGAGCACTTCTTCCAAGGCTGCGGTTGGACGCCCTATTTCGTCGAGGGCGACGAGCCGGAAGCGATGCATCAGCTCATGGCCGAAACCCTGGAGACGGCGATAGACGATATCAGGCGGATCCAGACGAATGCGCGGGCCAGCAGCAACGCCGCCCGGCCGCGCTGGCCAATGATCGTGCTGAAGTCCCCCAAGGGCTGGACAGGACCGAAAGTTGTCGATGGCCTTCAGATCGAGGGCACATTCCGTGCGCATCAGGTGCCGCTGCTGGTAGACCCAGAGCATCCTGACCATGTCGCACTGCTTGAAGGCTGGATGAAAAGCTACAAGGCCGAAGAACTGTTCGACGCCAATGGCACGCTGGTCGCGGAGTTGGCCGAGCTGGCTCCGAAGGGCGACCGGCGGATGGGGGCCAATCCGCACGCCAATGGCGGCAGCCTGCTGCGTGATCTGCGGCTGCCCGACTTCCGCGTGCACGCGGTCAGCGTGCCGTCGCCCGGTGCGGTCGCTGCGCAGGATACCCTCGTGCTGGGCAAGTTCCTGCGCGACGTGGTCACGCTCAACGCAACGCAGCGAAATTTCCGGGTGTTCGGTCCCGATGAGACGTTGTCGAATCTTCTTGGTGCCGTCTTCGAAGTGACGAACCGCCAGTGGGATGGGCGGACGGCGGACAATGACGAATTCCTGGCGCCTAGCGGACGCGTGCTGGACTCGATGCTCAGCGAACACCAGTGCGAGGGGTGGCTGGAAGGCTATCTGCTGACCGGGCGGCACGGGCTGTTCAACAGCTATGAAGCCTTCATTCGCATCATCGACTCGATGTTCAGCCAGCACGCAAAATGGCTGAAGGTGACGCGCGAGCTGCCCTGGCGCCGACCGATCGCATCGCTGAACTATCTGCTGGCCTCGCATGTGTGGCAGCAGGACCACAACGGCTTCACCCACCAGGACCCCGGCTTTCTTGACCACGTAATCAACAAGAAGGCCGACATCGTGCGTGCCTACCTGCCGCCCGATGCCAACTGCCTGCTGTCCGTGTTCGATCATTGCCTGCGCACCCGGAATTACGTCAACGTTGTCGTGGCCGGCAAACACGCCCTGCCGCAATGGCTCAGCATGGAAGCCGCCGTCGTGCATTGCACGGAAGGCATCGGCATCTGGCAGTGGGCCAGCAACGACCAGGGCGGCGAGCCGGACGTGGTAATGGGGTGCTGCGGCGACACGCCGACGCTGGAGATTCTGGCCGCGGTCTCCATCCTGCGCCAGCACCTGCCCGAACTGAAAATCCGCGTGGTCAACGTCGTCGATCTGATGCGGCTGCAATCGCAGAGCGAGCACCCGCACGGGCTGAGCGAAACCGACTACAATGCGCTGTTCACCCGCGACAAGCACATCATCTTCGGCTTCCATGGCTATGCGTCGCTGGTCCACCGGCTGACCTATCGCCGGACCAACCACAACCTGCACGTTCGTGGCTACAAGGAAGAGGGCACCATCACGACGGCCTTCGATATGCGGGTCCAGAACGACCTGGACCGCTTCCACCTGGTCCAGGATGTGGTGGACCGCCTCCCGCATTTGGGGACCAAAGGCGACTACCTGAAACAGATGGTCGAGGACAAGCTGATCGAGCACAAGCACTACATCGCGAAGCACGGTCAGGACCTGCCGGAAATCCGCGACTGGAAGTGGAGCGTTCCCGCGTGAATGCGACGGCGCTAATCCAGACCGCCAGGATGCTGGTCGCCGATGGCAAGGGCCTGCTGGCGATGGATGAGAGCAACGCGACCTGCAACAAGCGATTCGCCGCGGCGGGCATTCCTCAAAACGAGGAGGCTCGCCGCGCCTATCGGGAATTGATCGTCACCGTGCCGGGCCTCGGCGAGTCGATCAGCGGCGCCATCCTCTACGACGAGACGATCCGTCAGAAGGCGAAAGACGGCGCACTGTTCGTGAATGTGCTGACCGACGCTGGCATCATTCCCGGCATCAAGGTGGACATCGGCGCGAAGGATTTGGCTGCTCATCCTGGCGAAAAGATCACCGAAGGTCTCGATGGTCTGCGCGGCAGGCTTCAGGCTTACCATCAAATGGGTGCGCGTTTCGCCAAATGGCGGGCGGTGATCGCGCTGGGCGATGGAATCCCCAGCCGCGGGTGCATAGAGGCCAACGCGCAAGCGCTGGCTCGCTATGCGGCGCTGTGCCAGGAAGCCGGTCTGGTGCCGGTCGTCGAGCCGGAAGTGCTCATGGACGGCCCGCACACTTTGGAACGGTGCCGTGTGGTCACCGCGGACGTGCTGCGGACCGTGTTTGCCCAGCTTGCGTTGCAAAGAGTGGTGCTAGAGGGAATGATCCTGAAGCCCAACATGGTGCTGCCCGGCTTGTCCTGCCCCCATCAGGAGTCGGTGCACGAGGTGGCCGAAACCACCGTGCGGTGTTTCCTGCAAGTCGTG
>Ga0302152_10001380_pt1 | contig 10421 bp, 10 predicted proteins | sample I_Bog_N2_1_FD_192434 | JGI IMG/M metagenome (GOLD analysis project Ga0302152, IMG submission 192434) | Peat permafrost microbial communities from Stordalen Mire near Abisko, Sweden - I_Bog_N2_1 | ecosystem: Environmental > Terrestrial > Soil > Wetlands > Peat | place: Sweden: Abisko, Stordalen...
ATCTCTCCTAATATTAAGTACAACCTATAGGAGCCGGTCTCCTGCGCAACCTGCCATTACTGAAAGGCAACTCACTACAAGACCAGCATCAGCTCAATATCTCGCCTTTTCTATCCGTTCATTCGCCCCATTTTTTAATTCTATATCCCCAAAAATATCGGAATTTGCTTACCCATTTTCCAAGTCGGTGCGAATGACCTCAAGCATAGCGTTGAGTCGACTTATTGCAATATAAGTTCGGCAACTTTGTACGCGGTGTCAGCCAAGCCTGCTTGTTGTGCAACATAGCAATCCGCCTCAGCCACCGAAAATACAACATACCAAATACAAACAACTCCGTTAATGGGAGTTTTCCTTATTGCCAAAAAGTAATAATTAATGGAACAAGAACCTGTCGAAAAAATAGGAGCGCCAGAGTACAAACAGATCGCGGAGAAATACGCGCGGCACGGCGGTATCAGATGAATGATACCGCCATCGCTACGCTCATGTCGGCAGACCTCGCGCCAACGTCATGCGCAGCACTTGTGCATCACTCCAGAATTCCCATGATCTTTGCACGTGCCACGACATGCTTGCGCGTTCCGGCATGCAACTTCCCGTACATGTTTTTCAAATGCCATTTGACGGTTTCTTCACCAATATTCATGGCGTTGCCGATTTCCTTATTTGTCATGTGACGCGTCAGCAAAAACAAAATTTGATGTTCTTTTGGCGTAAGTACCTTTTGATTGCGGGCTTGAAATTTATGCCCCTCCGCCGAGTCGTATCCCAACAGACCACTTCCCGCCTCTTTCTTTTCTTCCGCGCGCGCAGACTGCAGCGTACTTTCTGAATTCAGTTGGCGTCGTCCCCATGCACCCAACAATGGGATGAACTCGTTTGTCAGTTGCCGTAAGCCGTACATCGAAGAAAGACTAAAAGCTTCATTCAATGAGGCTTCGCAGTCGCCACCAATTTGCAAAGTCGCCAAGGCATGCAACAACATAATCTGCAAACGTTCTCTGCCCCGATGCAGTTGATCAAGCAAAGGCGGCGCACGATCAAGGATTTCAATCATTTGCCGCCAATCGCGCTGCGCCAACGCGACATAGGCATGAGAAAGCAGGATATTGAGCGTCAGCAAGGGTGCAAAAATCCCCGTTTTTACCTGCACTAAGGTACTTGCAAGCGAGTCCAGCTTTTGCTTGAGGGCGATACAAGTGAAGATTTCAAACTTCAAGGCATGCAGGCGGATCCGCTCGGCAAGTCCGACGATCACCAACCGCGGACAACTTCTTATTTCGCCGACGACACACAGCTCCCGCAAGTGGTCATGCGCTTGCGCTTCCTCGCCCGCGTGAACAAGCAATCTGACTTTGGTGACGTAGGCCTGCGCAATCACCTCCGGCGCACAAATCTGCTCGACCAATTCCAAGGGAAAAGACAGAATTGCATTTGCATCTTCAATCTGATCAAGTTCCAAAAGCGCCGCACTCAAAGCGCTCGCCAATGAAATGGCAATGCCGCTGTTACGGCCGATTACATGTTCCGCAATCGTCAGATTTTCACGCAGGAATTTTTCAGCAATTTTTACCTGCCCCTCCCAAAGATAGCTCATGCCTTTGACCCAGACGGAAAAGCCCTTGAACGCATTGAATGGGTTGGCTTCGTTGCCAGCACCTGCCGTCGACAAAAGATAGCGCGCTAATTCAGGGGTACCCTGATACAACGCCAGTAATGATTTCTGCCCCAAAATAATTGCATTTATTTTTATTCTGGTCTGAGAAACAACATTAAACCACGGCGCAATATAGGCATGAAAATCATCTATACGGTCGGCATGATAGGCGGCAAACGCATGGATGGCATCACATTCGCAACGTTCATTTTGAGTCAGATTGGGATCCGCGAGAATGCGCGTCATCAACGCCGCCACCTCGCCATTGCGCTTGCCCATTGCCAACGACCAGGCTGCTGCCAGACGCAATCTTGGACGTTGCAAAATCTCTTTCGGCGGCAAGCGGTCGAGCCAGACTATGACGCGACAAAATTGGCCCTGTACCGCTATCTCATAAAGACATTGCTCAACAAATTCATAGGCCCGTTCATTCTGATTGGCCTGCATCGCATGATAGGCAGCCTCTTCGTACATGGCATGCGTGGCCAGCCAATGCGTCGCATTTTCATGAATCTCGGAACGCTGCTCAAGCGCCAGCGACAGCCAGCGACCATGCAGAAATTTCTTCAGCAACGGATGCATGCGCAACCATGGCTCCTTCAACTCGATAAAAATAGGGGTTGTCTTGCGCAGGCTCTGCAGATAAGTTTCTGCGTGCTCGCTGGACGTTATCGCGGCACACAAAGACGGACATACCGCATCAAGCACAGATATCTTGATCAAGAACGCTGAGACTTCAACCGGCAGGCGATCAATCAAAAAATCAACGAAATAGCGCTCAATGCTGCCACCGATTGCACTGACTCTACTAACCGCATCCTTGAGATTGGCATTCTTACCAATCGATGAGATCACCAGTTGCAAACCCAAGGGCCAGCCGCAGGTGAGTTCATGTAAATACTCGGCGTCAGCCACTTCCATCTTGGCGTTAGACCAGATCGCCAGAAGCGTGAGCGTTTCTTCTCGTAGAAACTGCAGCGCCTGCGTTTCAAGCACACAGCATTGACCGAAACTGATCAAACTACCGATATCGATTTCGACGACTTCTCGCGACGAAATCACAATCCGCAGATTAGCAGGCGCATTGTGAATCAAATATTTAATGACCGTCTGCTCTATCCGTTCAGAAAAATAATGAAAATCGTCGATCATCAAGACGGTGTCACGCCCCATATCCGCGATGTCAGCCAGGCAGTTCCTCAGTACGTCGAAATCATGCTTACTATCGGATAGATATTGATAGTTCGATAGTTCAACCCGAGTTTTGCCGATGGCAACATCCATGGCCACCACTAGGCTGTGAATAAACCGTCCACGATCTTCGTTCTCGTCCAAGGTAAGCCAGGCCACGACCTCGCCATTCGATATCCAGTCCTTGCGCCATTGCACCAGCAGCGATGTTTTTCCGTATCCTGACGGCGCTTGAAGAATAATCAAGGAACGGTCCCGGATCTCTGGTGAGGATGTCGACAAGCGCCCTCTCTGCAATATCATTTTATGCGAGCGAGGCGGAGTCACTCTAAGTATTAAGTCAGGGTAGGTATGTTCCAAGTCGCCTCCGTCCTTGACAGATTTAATTGGACAACTAAGCCCTTTAAGTTGAGAGCAGTGGTGAACACCATCTTGTAGCAGTGACGATACCTGATTCGAACGAGGCGCCGAATCGATCCCGCCTCCCAATATATTTTCATAGTTTCTAACATCTCGATCATACCCATCGAATGAAATTTCTCTTAAGCAATTTATTGATCGCAAAGATCAGACAATGTTGGCATGCAAGTCGCTAGGAAAAATCGATAACCGCCAATGCGTTCTTTTAATGATGTGTGGATTTGGCTTATCGTCTTAGGCAATAGATTAGCGCCAAAAATTAAAAGAGCAAAAGATTAGCAGAAAAAACTGTTTACCCCGAGCTCGCAGGCTCCGATGAAGATGGCACCAGTCCAACCTCAAGCGCATATTTGAATAAGTCGGCATCACTGGCAACACCGATTTTTCGCATAGCGCTGTTTTTTTGCGAACTCACAGTTTGCTTACTACGATGTAATTGGGAAGCAATATCATTGATCTTCATGCCCGCGACATACAAGCGAATGACTTCAACTTCCCGTTTCGACAAACTGACGGCTTTACCATCGGCCACCGAAAAATGATCCAATGTCTCGATAATAGATTTCACGGTCGGAGAAAAATACTGACCACCTGCGCTAGCCACATGAACAGCCGGAATTAGATGGCTGACATCATCGGATTTGTTGACGATGCATCGCACTCCTAAGGTAATCAAGGTCCGCAGCACGCCCGGATTATCCATCATCGTCATCACAACAATTTTCATTTTAGGAAACCGCCGTAAGATAAACTCAAGAAATGGCAAGCCATCACCAAAATCTCCTCCTGGCATTGCATAATCGGTGACGAGTACATTGACCACTTCTTTATCCAGGAGTTGAACCACCTCGGTAGAATTACGCGCCGTGTTGAGGACCTCGATGGTATTGACGGAAAGCGTTTGTTTAAGCCCTGCAACGATCACTGGATGATCGTCGGCAATAACGACTCGGATTTTATAGACTTGCATGAAACAACCTTTCTTGTCTAAGCTTCCGCCACCAGGATCAGCAGCCACCACTGGCAGCCCCATCCGGATATCTTTCTCACTCATCATGTTGGCGATGCAAGGTAGGCACATGCCGATCCATATGATCGAAAAATACATGCTATCGATTTTTCGAGGCTTAGTGAAACAACGCTCCGATCTCGCAAAAATCGATATTTCGTCCTGATTTGCGTATATTTTTCGTCAAGAAAAATATTTCGTCCTACTGGAAGCGCCGCAGAGCAGCAAGTGACAGATGTGAAGAAAACTTCGGGAGCGATAAGCTTTGCGTTATCGATAGAATTGAATTACCCAGCTTTTAAAGCTTCGATTTTTGACTATGCAATTTTCTTTGTCTTATACAGCATAAACTCACTTCATCATCCCGGGGATATGCAACAAGTTGCGCAGAACTTAGGTTAGAAATGGGCTTGCAGCACCTTGCATCGCTCAAAATATTGTCTTCTCGTCACCATTGCAGCCCGCAGCAGGGCTGGAGTTGATGATTTCTGTAAGAAGCTGTTGCCGCCAAGCGATTTGTCGCGCCGAACCCCGCCAACAGAATATAATGGCGCTCATATTTTCGTACCACACCTTTTTGTCCATGAGCTCCGAATTTCATCAACTCTCTGAAAAAATAGCGCAACTTGCCGCCCTGACGCAATCATTGCGTCGCGAGAATGGGGACTTGCGCCTTCATGTCGCCGCGCTGACCAGCGAGAACATGGAACTGGCGCAGCGCATGGAACAAGCATATCTGCGAGTGGCTGCGGTGCTGGAGAAATTGCCGGCGGCAGAACCAAACTCGCCGAATGCTTCGGCTATCGATGAGGAGGAAACTGCATGACTCAGCTCAACGTCAATATCATGGGACAATCCTACACACTAGTGTGCAAGGAAGGTGAACAAGCCACACTGCAACAGGCTGTGGCGTATCTTGATGAAAAAATGTGTGCGATCCGCGATACCGGCAAGATCAAGGGTAATGATCGCATTGCTGTCATGGCGGCACTCGGCATTGCCGCAGAGCTGTTGTCGACGCAACCCGGAGACGGGCCTTTTGCAGGCATGACGATTGCCGAATGGAAGCAGAGCATCGCGACCATGCATGACGTTCTCGACGAAGCACTGGCAGCGCAGGAAAAACTGTTTTGACGGCACGCGCTTATAGCGCAAGCCCATCTCATCTGCCGACCTGCTGCAACGTTGACAACCGCCTCCATAGCTCGGGGGTTTCTGCGCAACATCAAACATTGATCTGCAAGAAACTCACGCCTTCCATTGGGCAGCGCTAGCGTAAAAACAAGACCGTGAAATATAAAAAATATCCGCAATTTTTCACGCAAACACTTTGACAGACATGGCGAATAGGGTAGACTTACCTCTCCTGCCGTGTTCGCGAATGCTTATATTCCTTGAACCATTTATGCGCATAGGTTGTGGGATCTTGTTTGATAGGTGTGAGCGTCGCTAGCCCGATGAACCCGAAATTAAACTTACTGCAACCACCTTGAACCGTTTGGTTCGGGATGCCGGCATAGCGGCACAGGCGGGACTTAATTTGAAAGCGACTGTAGAAATACAGTCGCTTTTTTGTTGTTGATCTTGTGCAATGGCGGCGAACTGAGAACTGAGCTCAACAGAGCCCGACAACAGGCTCAATGCATCATTCAGTCGAGGCGTTTTTTGGTACTGGCTTTGCGCTCCTGACCGACCTCGGCAATAGCGTCCTGGAATTCAGTGACATCCTCAAAGCTCTTGTAGACCGATGCGAACCGAATATAGGCAATCTTGTCGAGCCGCTTGAGCTCGCGCATGACCAGCTCGCCCACTTGCCCTGATTGCACTTCTCGCGCGCCACTAGACAGCAGTTTTTCCTGAATGCTCTGAATCGCAAGATCAACTGCTTCCGCCGATACCGGACGCTTACGCAATGCCAGCATGAGGCTGGCGCGCAATTTGGCGGCATCAAAATCGCTACGACTGCCATTTTTCTTGACGATTACCGGCATCGTCAATTCGATGCGTTCGTAAGTGGTGAAACGTTTATCGCAATTGGCGCAACGACGCCGGCGGCGGATCGCGTCGCCCTCTTCCGAGAGTCGCGTATCCAACACTGGCGTGTCATCATGATTGCAGAATGGACATTTCATAGAAGCAAGCGCTCGTGGACTACTGCGTTAATGGTCGGGCTGAATATAGCGCACTACCTATTGGATCGTCACTACGACCTCCGTATAGGAGGCCGTAGGATGGCAACTACAACTTAAGCAGCATAGACCGGAAATGCATCGGTCAGCTTCTTGACTTCAGCCTTGACGCGTTCGATGGTGGCGGCGTCATGCGGATTATCCAACACGTCGGCGATCAGGTTACCGACCTTGATTGCTTCAGCTTCCTTGAAACCGCGAGTCGTCATCGCAGGACTTCCCAGACGAATGCCGGAGGTCACAAATGGCTTTTCCGGATCATTCGGAATCGCATTTTTGTTGCAAGTCATGTGTGCGGCGCCGAGAATGGCTTCGGCTTCCTTGCCGGTGATTTTCTTGGCGCGCAGATCGACCAGCATGACGTGCGATTCAGTGCGACCGGACACGATGCGCAGGCCGCGCGAAATCAAGGTCTTGGCAAGTACATCCGCATTCTTGACGACCTGCTCCTGATAAAGCTTGAACTCAGGCGACAGCGCTTCCTTGAAAGCGACCGCCTTGCCAGCAATCACGTGCATCAACGGACCACCTTGAATACCTGGGAAGATTGCGGAGTTAATGGCCTTCTCGTGCTCTGCCTTCATCAGGATCACGCCACCGCGCGGGCCGCGCAGCGACTTGTGCGTGGTCGATGTGACGAAGTCAGCGTGCGGCACAGGATTAGGATACACACCGGCGGCGATCAGGCCCGCATAGTGGGCCATGTCGACCATGAAATAGGCGCCAACTTCCTTGGCAATCTTGGCGAAACGCTCGAAGTCAATATGCAGTGCGTAGGCCGAAGCACCGGCGATGATCATCCGTGGTTTCTTTTCACGCGCCAGACGCTCCATGGCTTCGTAGTCGATTTCTTCCTTGTCGTTCAAACCGTAGGAGACCACATTGAACCATTTGCCAGACATGTTCAGCGCCATACCATGGGTCAGGTGACCGCCTTCAGCCAGCGACATGCCCATGATGGTATCGCCCGGCTTGAGCATGGCAAAAAACACACCTTGATTCGCTTGCGAACCGGAGTTCGGCTGCACGTTGGCCGCTTCTGCGCCAAACAATTGCTTCAGACGATCGATCGCCAGTTGCTCAGCCATGTCGACAAATTCGCAACCACCGTAGTAGCGCTTGCCGGGATAACCTTCAGCATACTTGTTGGTCAGCTGCGTGCCCTGTGCTTCCATGACGGCAGGCGAAGTGTAGTTTTCAGAGGCGATCAGCTCAATATGTTCTTGCTGACGAACGTTTTCTTTCTGGATGATGGACCACAGTTCTGGGTCGACATTCGCGACGGTATGATTCTTTGCAAACATGATTTCTCCAATGGATGAGGGTGCGCCTGAAGTCAAACCATGATGACGTGCCCGATAAATACGACGGGAGCGGGTCACCATAACGCGACTTCCAAATCGAATGAGGGCCAAAAAGTAGGGAATTGCAGGCAGCCTCAGTCGTACGTTCCATTACAGGGCTGCCCAGGCGCACGGCTTGAAGTTGCTGGCGACAACGCGGCCAGCGACTCCATGAAATCTCACGCTTCCCGATGGATACCCATCTTGCCCGGCACAAGGTCCGGACTTTCGCCAGTCACGTGAGACGAAATGGTCTGCGCATTGTAAGTGAAGGCTCCCGATTCGGCAAGATTTTGCCTAGTTCCGATCCACGCTGATGTTGCAGATTGGACCACCACTCCTGCAAGCGCGCTTTGGGCTACAATTTCGGCTTATCGCGGCTTGCGCCGCCTTCACACTCTCGGAGAATATAGATGATCGTTTTGATTACCGGCGCCACAGCAGGTTTCGGCGCAGAAATGGCGCGCAAGTTTGTACAAAATGGTCACAAAGTCATCGCTACCGGCCGCCGCCAAGACCGGCTGCAAGCGCTGGCCGCTGAATTCGGCGAGCAGGTCTTGCCGTTGGTGCTGGACGTCACGGACAAGCAGTCGGTCAGTACGGCACTGGCCAGCCTGCCGCAGGATTGGCAGCACATTGACGTGCTGATCAACAATGCTGGCCTGGCGCTGGGTCTGGAACCGGCCCATCAAGTGGCGCTGGAAGACTGGGAAACCATGATCGAGACTAACGTTAAGGGCTTGGTCACCGTCACGCATTTCATCTTGCCGGGCATGGTCCAGCGCGGCAGCGGGCTCGTCATCAACCTCGGCTCTATCGCCGGCGCCTATCCGTATCCAGGTGGCAATGTTTATGGTGCCACCAAGGCTTTTGTTGATCAATTCACACTTAATCTGCGCGCCGATCTGGTTGGTACCGGCGTGCGCGCCACCAATCTGGCTCCCGGCCTGTGCGGCGGCACGGAGTTCTCCAACGTCCGCTTCAAGGGCAATGACGCCGCTGCTGCCAAGGTTTACGAGGGCACCACACCACTGACGGCGCAAGACATCGCCGAAACCGCCTACTGGGTCGCCACACTGCCGGCCCACGTCAATATCAATTACATCGAGATGATGCCAACCTGCCAGGGGTTTTCTCCATTCACCATCAAACGCACCCAGTAACATGCGCAATACAAGCAGCAGCATGGCCGATGCGACAAGCATTTTTTCCTGGCCGGCGCGGGTCTACTACGAAGATACCGATGCCGGCGGGGTCATGTTTTATGCCAACTATCTGAAATTTTTTGAGCGCGCGCGTACCGAGTGGCTGCGTGCGATGGGCTATTCGCAACATGAACTGGTACAGAGTCGGGGCTTGATTTTTGTCGTCAAAAGCACCGCAGTAGACTATTTCGCGCCAGCGCGACTAGATAATGAACTAAAGCTGACTGTAGCCATCAAAGAGCTCCGTAATGCTTCAATGAGCTTTGTTCAGGAAGCTTGGCACATACAAGACAGTAAAGACAGTGAATCGACTTTGCTCGCCCGTGGACAAATCACCATCGTCTGCGTCAATGCAGCCAGTTTCCGTCCACAAGCCATACCTACCGATATGATTGCATGCATCAAGCAGTGTCCAGAGCAGTAAATTACACCAGGTCAACAACCAATCAACAATATCGAACGTCATCTGATCAGCCCAAAGCACTCTGATACATGCTGTTGCAACTTCTTTACAAGCGCGCTTAGGGCGCTTGAAAATATTTGCACGTACAATGACGCCTTCCAGACTGAATCTCCCCTCCCCTCATGACTGTCACTCAAGATCTTTCCTTTTTTGCGCTGATCAGCAACGCATCCCTTATTGCTCAGTTCGTCATGGCGCTGCTGATGTTGGCATCGGTTTTCAGCTGGACATATATTTTCCGCAAGCTTTTTACGATTCGCAGCGCCCGCATCCAGACTGAAGAGTTTGAGCGCTCGTTCTGGTCCGGCGGCAACTTGATCGCGTTGTACCAGGACACCCTGTCCAACCGCCGCAAGGGTGGTGGTCACGGCGGCGCGCTGGAACGTATTTTTCAGGCTGGCATGGGTGAGTTCAACAAGGCCAAGACACAGGTCGGCAAAGGTGCGCCAATCAATCCGGCCGGTTTGCTCGATGGTGCTCGTCGCGCCATGCGTGCCGCTTATCAACGAGAAATGGACGCACTTGAATCGCATCTGGCCTTCCTGGCTTCAGTGGGTTCGGTGTCACCCTATGTCGGTTTGTTCGGCACCGTCTGGGGCATCATGAATGCCTTCCGCGGCTTGGCCAATGTGCAACAGGCAACGCTGGCGGCAGTAGCGCCCGGGATTGCCGAGGCGCTCATCGCTACGGCCATCGGCCTGTTTGCTGCAATCCCTGCGGTCGTCGCGTTCAACCGTTTCTCGCATGACATCGATCGCCTGGCGATCCGTTTTGAGAGTTTCATCGAGGAATTTTCCAACATCTTGCAACGTCAGGCGCGTTAATGACCGGTCCGTCCATGCGCGGGGGACGCACCCGCAAATTAAAGTCGGAAATCAATGTCGTTCCTTACATCGACGTGATGCTGGTGTTGCTGATCATCTTCATGGTCGCCTCACCGG
>Ga0302152_10001401_pt1 | contig 10339 bp, 10 predicted proteins | sample I_Bog_N2_1_FD_192434 | JGI IMG/M metagenome (GOLD analysis project Ga0302152, IMG submission 192434) | Peat permafrost microbial communities from Stordalen Mire near Abisko, Sweden - I_Bog_N2_1 | ecosystem: Environmental > Terrestrial > Soil > Wetlands > Peat | place: Sweden: Abisko, Stordalen...
ATTACCATTGATGACGACAGTAGTAGGACCAGAAGTTGTAGTGCCACCGCCAGAAGTTGTAGTACCACCGCCAGAAGTTGTAGTACCACCGCCAGAAGTTGTAGTACCACCGCCAGAAGTTGTAGTGCCACCGCCAGAAGTTGTAGTGCCGCTGCTACCACTACCACCACTGCCACCACCGCCATCACCACCAGAGTGCGGATCCGAATCATCACTACCATCATTACCATCGCTACCATCATCACCGCCATCAGTACCGCTACTGCCATCGCCATCGCCATCGCCATCGCCATCGCCATCGCCGCCATCACCACCACCGCCATCTCCGCCATAGCCATCTCCGCCATAGCCTATATCTGGAACAAAAAACTCTGCGGCCTCTAACATATCTAACTCTATCTGTAACATGACACCTCCTTTGGAATTTTGGGTTATAGATTTGTATCTATTCTTGCATTATTGCAATTCAAACAATCAAGAAAACTAGACAAGGTCAGTCATCCCTCTCACTTATGGTGCATGACCATCAATCGACACCACATTACAGTCATTGCACCCTCTCAAAACGTTTTTTTCCGCTGCTTCTGCACTGACTTGCTTATTCACCCAGTTCCAGCTTTGGGAAGAAGACACTGCGAAAGCCTTATGATCACCCGCATCCAAATAATCTAAGAAACCCTTCTTAAGAGTTGGATTCAATTGAGAGGGGAAATTTACTCCTGTCTCATCGTCGACTGCAATCAGTCCCTCCATCAACTTCAGATTCTGCTTCGCTAAAAAATCATCCATGTAATGAGTCCAGACCGACGCATACACCCTCGTAAACATTTGATGACCATCATTACCCAATGGTGCTGTCTCAATGAAATCTACCTTGCCGCCACCATCCTTGAAAGCATCACACAATTTTTTTGCCAATGCTGGGCCGAAAGAGCGATCATTGACTGCATAGACCCACAACATTGGAATGCGAGAGGTCTTGCCAAACTTCCCAAAAGCATCTATCAAGGCAGCTTCGTTATGCACAAAGCTTCCAGGACCTAATGAGCCATTCCCACCGGCAAAATTAATTGCAGCAACCAAACCTGGCGGAGGATCCGCGGTCAATGCCACTGTAGCGAAGCCCCCTGTTGAAAATCCTACACTGATGACACGATTAGCATTAACGTACGCTTTACCTGCCATCAAGCGGATGACTTCACGAATATCACTGGCGGCTGCGCGCCCTGAACGCTCATATTCGGCAGCGGGATACTTGCCAAGCCCTTCTGCAAAACGTCCGCCAGACTTGCCAAAGCCTCGACGGGTAAAAGCGACAGCAATCCATCCGCGACGCGCGAACTCTTGAGCTATGCCACGCATTTCCTTGGGAAACGTACGCTTTTCAGCATGTCCAATTGTTCCATGATTAATCACCGCTAACGGATGAGCTTGATTGTCATCTGGACGTATGACCATGGTATCGAGATCCGCAACGTATGGGCCGGATGACCCATCAAATGAAGCGGAAAGCACAAACTCTTCCATCACCAATTTTCCCGGTGCAGTTGGTTCTGATGCGCAAGAAGAAAGCAACGACAAACAAACAAGATTTACAAACCACATCCTCATTGTTTTTCTCTTTTCTAGAATTTTCTATTTATTATTTTTTATATTGTGATGTTTTTTATCGTTTAAAAATAACAGCCTTGATTATTTTTCTGCAATACAACAACTAATCCTTCCATTCATGCTGTTCTCGCTTTTTCAAAAAATCGTCGACGTACCAAGCCCACACTGTCGAATTAAAAAACATCCAGTGTCCATTGTCTCCCCATGCCAGACCGGTAACGAATTCAGCCTTGCCACCAGCATCAGTAAAAGCCGTGTATAGGCGCATTGCGAATGTGTGGTCAAAGAGACGATCATTAGCAGCATAGACCCATAACGTGGGAATGCGTGACGTCTTTCCATAACGACCAAAAGCCTCCACTTCAGCAGACTCATTGCGAATAGCAAAAACCGAATCAGTTCCCTTAACATGAGCGCTGAGACCTCCTGCAAAATTGATCGCAGCCACCAATCCTGGCGGTGGGTAAGCAGTCAGGGCCAGAGTGGCAAATCCTCCTCCCGAGACACCAATACAGATTATCCGAGAGGAATTAACATAGGATTTTTCCGACATTAGGCGCATAACCTCGCGAATATCTTTTGATGCAATCCGCCGCCACGCTGATAACCAGCTACCATAGGCTCAGAAGGTCCTTCTACATATTGCCCCTCGGACTTACCGAAACCTCGACGAGTAAACGCAACAGCGACCCATCCTCTTCGTGCGAATTCGATCGCCATCCCACGCATTTTTTCGACAGAAATACTCTTCAGATCATGGCCATCAACACCGTGATTGATCACCGCCATCGGATGAGGCTGACCGTCGTTAGGACGGATTACCAGGGTATCGAGATTGGCGGTATAGGTTCCCGAGGGCCCCTGAAACGTACCTGGAAGCATGAACTCTTCAGTTACCAGATCGTTCTCAGACAATAATCCAGTCGCACAAGAAGACAGAAACAACAACAACGACAGACAGAACAAATTGATAGCCCACTTCCGCATTTCTTCTCTCTTTAGGAATTTTTTATTTGTAATTTTGATTAATTTCAATACTTGATCATTACCTTTTGGAGTGCAAAAAAATCCAGCCCCATCCTCCCTATAATGCGACGTTTTTATCATTTAAAAATACCAGCCTCGGTTATTTTTTAGCGATGAAGCGAGGCACTTACATCCACCAAAATAACGAGCGCCAAAGTTAAATAAAAAATACTCGCCGGTATTTTTTATTGAAAAATTTATTTCATCAAGCGAAATCAATCTACGCATTAATCCTGACAAAAACATTTCAAAATACTGATAGCATTGTCAGGTTGAAGAATTAAATTCTCATAAGCAAATAAGGACTTCAGAAATACTACGGATCGCAGAGAAGCACACAAACCAACCTACTACCACGAATGTTTTTCAAAGACTTTTTAGCACATCATCCTGCCCACATTTCCCTGTCTTTCGGAGTTTCTGATTGCTGACTATAATGAGCTCCGATCATTACTTAGCGCTACTTCATTACCTACTGCACCGGCAGGAAATTTCTTACTGCAACAGTAGTGGCATACATTTGAAAGTCAAAAAATAAGGCATGACTTGCAGCTGTCTTTCAGTAATTTCCACACATATGGATGAACTGAACCAAGGGCGAAGCGAGAGCAACTTGTGACATGAATCCAGGACCACAACAATAAAATGTCACCTTCTTCCCCACGCCGTCATGGTCCCCAGACTCAACCGCAGCCCTTCGCTGATAGCGGGATCGAACAGGTCTTCCGCTTCCCCATGTCGCCACCGAAAACACCAGAACAACTTCTGCTGCTGGATGGCACGATCTTTCGGCCCGATGACGATAAATCTCATCCGGTGGTGATCATCAATCACGGCATGCCGTTCGATGGCGACTTCCATGCGCTGGAGCGCTATCGTTTCGCGGCCGCCAGCCGTTGGTTCGTCAATCACGGCTGGGCGGTTGTGGTACCCATGCGTCGCGGCTATGGCGACTCTGAAGGGGAATGTGTGGAAGGCACCGGCGGCAGCGACAATCCTGATTTTTATCTGGCGGGACAATCGACGGCCAATGACATCACTGCTGTAATTGCCTATGTGCGCACACTTGCGTTTGTCGATGCTGCGCGTGTCGTCGTGCTGGGGCAGTCGGCTGGTGCTTGGGGCACACTTGCGGTAGCCGGACGCAATCTGCCCGGCGTAATTGCGGCCATCGCTTTCGCCCCCGGTCGTGGCGGCGATCGCCCCGGCGAGATCTGCAAACCCGAGCGGCTGATTGCCACTGCACAGCGCTTCGGTGCGACGGCAAAAATACCCTTGCTGTGGTTATCGTCTGAGAACGACAAGCTGTTCGACGCGGTGCTGTCGCGAGACCTGTTTCAGGCGTATTCATCTCATGGCGCGCCAGCCGAATTTGTCAGCCTGCCCGCCTACGGCCGTGATGGCCACCAGGTATTCAAAGAGGGTGCCGGACTGCCCGTATGGCAGCCGCGCGTCGAGAGTTTTTTGCGTGCCTGCGGTGCGTGGCCCGACAATTGCACGGCGCAAGATCTAAAACAATCTGGAAAATACGATGAACAATCATGACGCTCCCGATGAGCGCATCCTGCACGATGCACGCTGGACCTTCATTCGCGACAGGGCTATCGCCAAGTCCTTGCTGTACGCTTCGGCAGAACAGGCCATTCTCTCTCCGCGCGGCGCCAGACAAGCCTGGATGCTCGATCTGCGGCGCATCATGCTGGAGCCGGAAGTCATCGCGCTGGTGGCCGAATTGTTCTGGGAAAAGATGCAAGCGCGCTTCCCGTTCCAGATCGCCGGGATGGAAACGGCAGCCATTCCGCTGATCACCGCCATACAGTTATGCGCCCATGCACACGGCAAATCCGTCAACGGTGTGATCGTGCGCAAGGAGCGCAAAACCTATGGACTGGGCCGGGTGATTGAGGGGGAGTTCAACGATGCCCCTGTCATCGTCGTTGATGACATTGTCAATAGCGCCAACAGCCTGGAAAAGCTCAGGGTCATTTTTGTCGATCTTGGCCTGCCGATCAGAGAGGTTTTCTCGATCGTCGACTACCAAAGCTCGCATGGATTGCACTGGCGAGTGCAACATCAGATTCCACTGACGTCCCTGTTTTTACCCGACGACTTAAATCTGGCGCTGCAGAAAATCGAAAGACCGCAACCGGGCTTCGTGTTTGCGGATGGCTGGAAATATAGCGGGAGCGGCGTCGACGTTTTCAGTGTCGTCCCAAAATCATCGCCGGTTAGCGATGGCCGTCACGTTTTTTTTGGCGACGATGGCGGTGTCATGCACGCAGTACGCATCGACGATGGTATGCGCGCATGGTCCTTCGATGCGCTGGGCAGCGGTCGCAAAGGTATACGCTCGACACCGTTGCTGCACCAAGGCCGGCTCTATTTGGGCGCTTACAATGGTTGCCTCTATTGCCTGGAGGCGGACAGCGGCCGTGAGATCCGGCGCTTCAGCGAGGCGGACTGGATCGGCTCCTCGCCCGTTCTGTCGCCACGCCACAATCTGATTTTCATCGGCACCGAATACGCTCTGCCCGGCCGCAAGGGCGGCATCCTTGCCGTGAATGCCAGCACAGGTCAGCGGGTGTGGGAGCATGCTACCAAAAACTACGTCCATTGCACGCCCTGTCTTGATACGGAAGAAGCGTGGCTTGCCTGCGGCGATAACGACGGCAATCTGCTTTGCCTGGATGCCATGAGCGGGAGCCTGCGCTGGCAATACCGGGCCGGCGGCGCCATCAAGGCGGCGCCCGTCTATGATGCCGCGCGACGGCAGATACTGGCTGCCGGCTTTGACGGCGCGGTGCACATCGTTTGCGCCGCAACCGGGGAATTGAATTGGAAGTTCAGCACCAATGGCCTGTTGTATACGACGCCATTGATCAGTGCCGACAAACTCCTCGTCGGCAGCACCGACAAGAATCTCTATGTGGTCGATCTGAACACCCGATCGGTAGAGCGAAAGATCCCGTTAGACGGCAAGATATTCGCCCAAGCTCAGCACTTTGCAGGGGCCTTCTGGCTTGGCACTACCGGCGGCAAGCTCTATGCGATCAATGACACGACATGGTTGATAGAAAGTGTCTTGCAACTGCCCGACCGCATCGTCAACACCATCCTGCCTTTGCCTGAGCGCGCCATGCTCGTGGTCCCGACCTGCGACAACAAACTGTTCGCCTTTTCTTTCCGTAAAATGGCAACGCAGCAGCAACAAAGCGCACCGCAAGCAGAACCGCTCACGCTGACAGCGCCTCCAGAATATGCCCCAAAAAATGGCGACATTCATGCCGCCATGCTTGAAGGCATGTACTTCAGGATAAGCGACAAACATATCCGTGCGGAAATCAACAACTTCCCTTTCCTGCCGAGCCGGCGTTTATTGGGTGCCGCCGTCAGTTTGTTTGCTGCCTCTGCGGCACATCGTGAACTTTCCATTGCGCAGATTGAAGAGATGCTAAGGCCAGCCATTCAGAATGGGCAATTGCGCCTGTTTCTGTATGGCGTACGCCCATTCGGCCTGGTGATCTGGGCGTATCCGTCTGAAGATGCAGCACAAAAACTGCTTTCAGGAGAGGCGCGGCTGAACGCAGCAGAATGGAACCGCGGCACTGACGCCTGGTTGATCGACGTCATTGCCCCGTTCGGCGGCGGTAACGACATGGTGGCGAAAGTGCGGCGCGACATCCTGGCGCGGCAAGCGCTTACCGTCGTGCGCCGCAGCGCCGAAGGCGATGCGGTGATTGAGCAGTTGCCGCCGCTGGTCGCGCCGTGATGCCTGTCGCCAGGAAAGGATGATCCATGAATACAAGAACAATACGCAGAGCAGTCACGCAAGACGTGCCGGTGCTGACACAGATTCTCAACGATGCACGCGCGTACAAGCGTGAGCAAGCTGATTTCGCTTGGGGTCAATGGACGCAGACAGGTGTGCAGCGCTGGCTCAATCGTAGCGAAATGTATCTGATCGAGCAGGAGGGAATCTCGATTGCGACGCTGTCGCTCTCATGGCAGGACGAAAAATACTGGGGCCCGCAAGACCCGGTTGCCGGTTATGTGCATCGGCTTGCGGTGCGCAGCGGTTTCCATGGTTGCGGACTGGGCGACGTCGCGCTCAATTGGTCGGACCATCTGGTGAGCGCCCAGAATCGGCCTTATCTGAGGCTCAATTGCGATCACAGAAATGCCAAGCTATGTGCCTACTATGAGGCGCGCGGTTTCGTACAGGTGGCAATCCGGCCGATCCCGGAACTAAGCGACTACGTTGCGTCCCTGTACGAAAAAATCCTGCGCTAGCAAAATTTATTTTGGTGCGTTGTCTGTGCCATTGGCAGCACTCTGGCCGACAGCGCCGTCGAGCAAACCAAGTTTTTTCAGGAAAGGCTCGACCTCCTTCATCCAGATCCGCGCCGTGCCTGGATCATGGAAAAACTCATGACCATCATTTTGGTAAGCCGGCGCGACGATGAAACGCACATCCGCGCCTTCTTTCTGATAGGCCGCATAAAAACGCTGTGCGAGTCCAGGATAGAAAGAATGATCATTTTGGGAATAGAACCACAGCATCGGTACATGCGTCGTCTTGGCATAGCGGTCGAAGGCGTCCACCAGCTTATCTTCCTGGCACACGTAATTCGGTCCGCGCGCCCCCCGGCCGCCAGCGAAATTGATCACACCGAGCACGCCCGGCAGATTTTCGCTGGCCAGCGCCAACACGCCGTACCCGCCGCCCGATTGCCCGATCAGGACAATGCGGTTGATGTCGATATAGGGTTTGGTGCGGGCATAGTCGATGGCGGCTTCGATATCATGCGCCGTGTTCATGCCTGACTCGTAAAAAGCAGGATTGTCGCAACCGTGATAACTGTCCGTAATCGGCCCATCGGATTTGCCGTAACCTGGGCGCAAGGGGTTGATGACGACAAATCCGAGCTGCGCAAACAAGCGGGCGTGATCCTTGTAGACATCGGTCAACTTGCCGTTATCAGAACTGGAGCGCGGCACGCCATGGTTGATCAGGATGAGCGGAAACGGACCGTTTCCTTCTGGGCGAAATTCGGTGCCGATCATATTTTTTTGCACCTCGCCGTTGGGGCCTTTGCCGACAAACGGGATATTGATGTCTTGCTCGATAATCTCGGCCTGCGCCTGTAAGTTCACCAGCATGACCAACGCTGCAATACATACCATCTTTAATAAATTCATCAAAACCTCATGGATAAGTAGCATCACCAGCGGCAGCCTGGTGATGCAAAATGTCGAAAACAACATGGATCCGGGCAGCATCCCCCAGATTTTTCACTGCATGCATCTGCTTATTATCAAACCACCACAGTTCATTTTCACGCATCACAATGGATTCGTCGCCGGCGTTAAACAAGGTTCCCTGCGGTGCAGTCACCACCAAGTGGTAACAATCCCGGATGGCGCAATATTCACCGATGTCGACATGCGCTGGGATCTCGTGTCCGCCGCGTAAACTCGTGACACGGACATGTCCAAGCTCGCCGCCAACTTCGGCCAAAAAATCAAGCACGAACTGACGTGTCGCGCCAAGCGCATGCCAGGCAGACAAATCGCGTGTTTCATGAATATCGTGATAGCTTTTCCCGGCCACGATCTGATTCGTACGCAATTGAATTCTGTCGGTATTGGCATACGTTTTCGGCCTGTTGGGACGCGCATCCATATCCAGCCACAAATCTGAGGAATGCAATTCCTCTCTCACCGCATCAAGATTCAGCTCTTTTTTTATCCGCCTGAAATTCTTCATAGCAAAGCGTCATCCAACAGCAAATCAAAAATCAGATGGATGCGCGACTCCGACGACTCGTTCGATGCCTCATGGCGTTTTTTATTATTGAATACCCACAGCTCCCCTTCTTGCATCACCACCTCTTCGCCATCACAATGCATCAGGCTGCCCTGACTCTTCATCACCAGATGAAAACGGTGACGTAGCGCATAGTAGGAACCGTGATCGATGTGAGGATAAACCCGGCCATGCGGCTGGAGCTTGGCAAATAATGCACGTCCCAGCTCGCCACGCTGGCTGACGGCCACCCCGGCCAGCCAGCCCATCGTTGCAGGAAATTGCGGTGACAGCAAACAGTCTCTGGTTTCCTGAATATCTGCAACCGCTTGCGTGGGGTCCGTTTTTTTTGCTGCGCGTAGAAAAATGGATTCCGTTTCACGCTGACAGTGTGTCTTTTTCTGACGACTGACATCCGCCAACCAGGCTGCTTCATTTCGTTGCAACTCTGCGGCAATCGCAGTGACATCAATATCTTTTTCTATCAATATAAAATTTTCCATATTCCTCCGATAAATCACTGGCCAAGCAACACACCTAACTGGCATGAGAAAAAACCGGCATTGCTGCTGCGATCTCATGTGGCGATGATTTTTACGATGCAAAAATACTAGTTCAACGATTCTCTCAGCGATAAGACAAGAGACTTAGCGTTAAAGAATTCGAGAGACTAATCGAAAGAAAAAATACCCGCCGGTATTTTTCAATGGATATTGACGGCATACAATTATTTTATCCATCCATGTCGATCAATCCCTGACGGGACTCTGACAGAGCGATGAAATCGAAGATCAAATACAAATAAGCAAATTCCCATTTCATCCATACCGCGACGAACAGGCGCGAACCGCACAGACAAAAAAACGCCGGCAACTTCACATTGCCGGCGTTGGTTCTTACTGCACAAGCGCAATGATCAGACGTCATCCTTGTCACCAACGAGACGGCGCTGCTTGACCGCATCGGCCAAACCTTGCAGCACGCCCAGGCTTTCTTCCCAGCTGATGCAACCATCGGTAATCGATTGTCCGTAGGTCAATTCCTTGCCCGGCACCAGGTCCTGACGGCCGGCCAGCAGATGCGACTCGACCATGACGCCGACGATGCGGCTGTCGCCACCGGCGATCTGGCGGGCGATATCGGCGCACACCGGGATCTGGTTTTCCGGCTTCTTGGAGCTGTTGGCATGCGAGGCGTCGATCATCAGACGCGAGGCCAGACCGCTGCTGGCGATGTCCTTGCAAGCGGCATCGACGCTGGCGGCATCGTAATTGGGCGCTTTGCCGCCGCGCAGGATGATGTGGCAATCCTCGTTGCCGGCAGTCGAGACAATGGCAGAATGGCCGCCCTTGGTGACCGACAGGAAATGGTGCGGCTGCGAAGCGGCCTTGATGGCGTCGACCGCGATCTTGATGTTGCCGTCGGTGCCGTTCTTGAAGCCGACCGGACAGGACAGACCGGAGGCCAGTTCGCGGTGCACTTGCGATTCGGTGGTGCGGGCACCGATGGCGCCCCAGCTAATCAGATCGGCGATGTATTGCGGGCTGATCACATCGAGGAACTCGGTGCCGGCTGGCAGGCCCAGCTCATTGATATTGAGCAACAACTCGCGCGCCGTGCGCAGACCGTCGTTGATGCGGAAGCTGTTGTCCATGTAAGGATCGTTGATCAGGCCCTTCCATCCCACTGTGGTACGCGGCTTTTCGAAGTAGACGCGCATGACGATTTCCAGCTCGCCCTTGAAGCGTTCGCGCTCGCCCACCAGGCGGCGTGCATATTCCATCGCGGCCTTGGTGTCGTGAATGGAGCAAGGACCGATGACGACCATGACGCGGTCATCCTGGCCGTGCAGAATGCGATGCAATGCGGTACGGCATTCTGCGGTGGTGCTTTCGA
>Ga0302152_10001439_pt1 | contig 10166 bp, 8 predicted proteins | sample I_Bog_N2_1_FD_192434 | JGI IMG/M metagenome (GOLD analysis project Ga0302152, IMG submission 192434) | Peat permafrost microbial communities from Stordalen Mire near Abisko, Sweden - I_Bog_N2_1 | ecosystem: Environmental > Terrestrial > Soil > Wetlands > Peat | place: Sweden: Abisko, Stordalen...
CAGCGTTGCCTCGGCACCCAACGATGGAGATCGAGCAAACTATCGGAGGGACAGCGCCAGCGGGTCTCGGTTGCCCGCGCCTTGGCGGCGTGTCCCGAACTGATCCTGGCCGACGAGCCGACCGCCTCGCTCGACAAGCAATCCCGCGGTGGGGTGCTGCGGCTGCAAAGGGATTTGGCAAAGCGGCGAGGCGCCGCGGTTCCGCTTGTCACCCACGACGAACGAATTCTCGGCATCGCCGATCGGATCGTGACCATGTTATAGGGTGGGACGGATCGTGCCCGTCGCGGCACTGCCGGAAACGTAAGCGGAGCGCCGGCGCCACGTTGCGAATCCCGGGGGAAGTAGGGTCCGCTGTCGTCCTTGAGAAAGGGCGACAGGATGCTGGACGCGGTGTTGGAATCTGAGGACGCTCCTGCGAGTGATCATAAGAGCGCTCGCAGGCAACGCATCGAGGTCATCACGCGCGGCGAGCCCCGCCGCAGGTGGACGATCGAGCAAAAGCGCGACATCGCGTTGGAGAGCCTGGAACCTGGAACGTCACCGACCACCGTGGCCCGTAAACACGGAATCAGCTCGGGCCAGCTCTACACTGGCGGCAACAACTGCTGCGGGACGCCGTCGGGGCCGCAGGCGACAGGAAGCCGAGTTTCGTGCGCGTCGACGTCGTGTCAGCGCCCTCGTGCCTGGAGGTGGCCACACCTACAGCGCCGGCGTTAAGCCCTCCTGCGCCGCCGACCGAGCGACCGACGGCGCCGGCGCCTGCCCAGCCGGACGGGCGGATCGAGATTACGTTGTCGCGCGGCGTATCCGTGCGTGTTGATGCGAAGGTTGATGGCGCTGCGTTGCGGCGGGTGTTGGCTGCCCTGGAACGGTCATGATCGCAACACCACCCGGTGTCCGGGTCTATCTTGCTTGTGGCACAACGGACATGAGGCGCGGGGCAGTGGGCCTTGCCGTTCAAGTGCAGCAGGCGCTTGCTCACGACCCATTCGATGGATCCATCTTTGCCTTCCGCGGCAAACGTGGTGGGCTGATCAAGGTTCTTTGGCACGATGGCATCGGCCTGTGCATGCTGACGAAGCGTTTGGAGCGTGGCTATTTCATCTGGCCGACGACAAGCACCGGCGCGATCTCGTTGACGCCGGCTCAGTTGGCAACACTGTTGGAAGGCTGCGAATGGCGAGCGCCAGTGCCAAGTCGCAGGCCTGAACTGGCAGGTTAGAAAAAATCGCTGCAGACGAAAAAAGTTCTGGCAACGACGCGGCGCGGTTGTTCAACATGCCCGCATGCAGATCGATCTCACCGCCCTACCAGACGATTCCGCAGCGCTGCAAAGCATGGTTCGCGATGCCGTTACCGTAGCCCTGCAGCGTGATGCGCAGTTGGCCGAGCTGACAGCGGAGATCGAGAAACTCCAGTCCCTTATCGCTAAGATGCTGCGTCATCGCTTCGGCCGCCGTTCCGAGCAGCTGTCGCCAGACCAGCTCAATCTCGCCATGGAGGACATCGAGCAGCAGATTGCCGAGAAAGCGGCAGCCGATGACGCCGCGCAAAAGTCAGAGGAGCAAAGGAGGCGGCGGCGTGCCGCCCACCCACGGCGCAATCTCGGCGCGTTGCCGGCGCACCTGCCACGCTACGAAGTGGTGATCGATGTCGACAGCAAGGAGTGCCCCTGCTGCGGCGGCGCGATGCACCTGATCGACCAAACCCGCGCCGAGATGCTGGACCGCATTCCGGCGCAAACGAGGGTGAAGGTCATTGTGCGCCCGCGTTATGGCTGCCGCTCCTGCGGAGATGCCGTCGTGCAAGCGCCGGCACCGGAGCGACCCATCGATGGCGGGATGGCAACCGAAGCGCTGCTGGCGCAGGTTTTGGTCGGCAAGTTCTGCGATTTCCTGCCGCTGTACCGGCAAGCCGAAATACTGAAGCGCGAGGGCATCACGATCGACCGCTCGACGCTGAGTGACTGGGTGGGACGGGCCTGCTGGTGGCTGCGCCCGCTCTACGATCTGGTGGTCTCGACCGTGCTGTCCTCGCCCAAGGTATTCGCCGACGACACTACGCTGCCTGTGCTCGACCCCGGCCGCGGCAAGACCAAGACAGGTCGGCTGTGGTGCTATGCCGTAGATGATCGACCCTGGAAGGGGCCGACACATCCGGCGGCCGCCTACATCTACGGCGAGGACCGCAAGGCTACGCGTCCCACGGCGCATCTCGTGAACTTCCGCGGTATGCTGCAGGTTGACGGCTACAACGGGTTCGGCTCCTTGGTCACAGGCCGCGGAGACGGTTCGATCCAACTCGCATTTTGTTGGAGCCACACAAGACGGCCGTTCTACGAATTCTACGCCTCCAACAAGTCGCCGCTCGCAGCCGAAGCGCTCGCGCGCATCGGCAAGCTCTACGAGATCGAGGCTGAGATTCGCGGCCATCCCGCCGAGCATCGCCGCGCCGTCCGTCAACAGCGCAGCCGTCCGATCGTCGAGGCCTTGCACGCCTGGCTGCAGGAGCAGTTGCCGCGACTGTCCGGCAGCTCGGATCTCGCCGCTGCCATGCGCTATGCCCTGCGTCACTGGTCCGGACTGATACTGTTCCTCGACGATGGCCGCATCGAGCTTGATACCAATGTCGTCGAACGCGGCATGCGGCCGGTAACGTTGGCACGGAAGAACGCCTTGTTCGCGGGCAGCGACGGGGGCGCCGAGCACTGGGCCATCGCGATGACGCTGATAACATCTGCAAAATTGAATGGCGTCGAGCCGCTTGCCTGGCTCACCGACGTGCTTGAACGCGTGGTCTCCGGCCGCACCAAACAGAACGAGATCGACCAGTTGCTTCCTTGGAACTGGCGACCTCCTGGCGCCGTCCCCTTGGCAGAAGCGGCGTAGCGCAAGTCTCCACTCGTTGTCCGGCGCAAGGTCGGATCTGTCGGCCTGGACGCGATCGCCTCGTGCGCCGATCGGGTTGTTGAGGACGCTCCCGCGGTCGGTCGCAGGAGTATCCGCAGCGCCGGAATGTCCGTTCCCGGGTGCCGACGCACCGCCAAGCTGCATGATGTCGGCGTCCGGCTGCGCCTGCGGCGTCAGCGCAAACAGGGCTGCGGGGATGTTTGACCCCAGCGGCGCTGCTAGGGGATGCTCACATCTCGTGTCGTATGCGGATTGGTCTCGGAAAACCTTTGCGCGCATACGACGCGGTACGATTCGGTGCTCTCCGGCAACCGGAGAACACCAACCGCAATGGACTGGTCGCTTGGATCATTCGGGGATGTCCGGCTCGATAGCGTGGGAGCGAGCATCCTTGAACGTATGGCTCTGCGCAAGACTGTATGCCTTCGCCGCCTTGGTGGCGACCGTGGCGGCGAGTTGCGTTTCGGCCGGTTCTTTGCCAACGAGAAGGTGACGGCGGAGAAGATCGTCGACGATTGGGGGCGGTCAACCGGGCCGGCCGCGGCCGGCCGGCACGTGCTGGCGATCCAGGACACATGCGAGGTGAAGTTTCCAACCACGGCGCAGCGTCGCCGCGGCTTGGGCCTGGTGAAGAAGGGCAAGGCTTACGGCGTCCTCGTGCATGCGATGATCGCGGTCGATGCGCCGACCGGAGCCTGCCTGGGCCTGGTCGGTGGCGAGGTCTGGACACGGGATGGCGTGGTCGAGACCAACGCCCGTGAACGCCCGCCGTCGGAGCGCGAATCGATGCGCTGGCTGGACGCATCGGAGCAGGCAAAGACCGTGTTGCAGTCCGCCAAGATGGTGACGGTGGTGGGTGACCGCGAGTCTGATATCTACGCCCAATGGGCCTCCGTGCCAGAGGATGGCTTTCATATGCTGACTCGGGCGATGAACGATCGCCGGCTGACTGGCGGCCGTCTGCTATACGAGGCCATGACGGAGTTCGCGAAGGTCGGACAGCGCACCATCGAGCTGCCGGCCCGCGATCCAGGCCGGGAAGCGCGCACGCCCAAGCTTGAATTGCGCTTCGGCACGGTGGAAATCGCTCGTCCGCACAGCGAGTGGGACCGCAGCCTGGCCAAGACGGTGACGTTGCGGGCGATTGACGTCCGCGAGATTGACGCGCCGCCCGGCGTCGAGCCGCTGCATTGGCGGCTGCTGACCACGCACACGATCGCCGATGCGGCAGAGGCATGGTGCATTGTCGACTGGTACCGGGCTCGTTGGACTATCGAACAATTGTTCCGGACTCTAAAATCCCACGGTCTGCAGCTGGAAGATAGCCAAGTTGCCAGCGCCGAACGTTTGGTCAAACTCGCCGCGGCTGCAACCAAAGCAGCGTGCGTCGATATTCAACTTACCCAGGAGCGCGACGGCAAGGCCGGATTGCCGGCATCCACCGTGTTCAGCGCTCCGGAAATCGAAACCCTCGCCGCCCTCACTCCAAGTCTCGAAGGCAACACAGAGCGCCAACGCAACCCGCATCTGTTCCCGAGCCTCGCGGCGGCATGCTGGGTCATCGCCAGGCTGGGAGGATGGAACTGCTACTATAAACCCCCTGGTCCCATCACCATGCGACGTGGCATGGAACAGTTCGACGCAATCCATCGCGGTCGTCAGCTCGGTCAATCCGGGACGATGCTGCAATGAGAAGTGCGAATCCCCTAGCAGCGGCGCAGGAGTGGCCGCCGCCGCCGTCGCGCGCGGTGCCGTCACTATCTCCTCCACGTCCACCAAGCGCGACGTGGTGTCGGCCGCGGCGCCAAATGCGCCGCCCAGCAGTAGCTGTTGCCGCCATGCGTAGACCTGCCCGCCGCTGACGCCATGCTTGCGTGCCACCGTCGTCACCGACGCCCCTGGCGCCATGCTCTCGGCCACGATCTGGCGCTTCTGCTCAGCCGTCCAGCGACGGCGGCCCTTGCCGCACAGGGCCTCTGCCGCCCCCTGATCGCGAGCGCTCATATGATCACTCTTAGGAGCGTTCCTTACGTCCAACGGCCGGTCCGCCATCGCATCGCCCTCCGCCATGGACGATATCTGGCACCACTTGCGCCGCGCCACGCAACGTGGCGCCGGCGCTCCGCTTACGATTTCTCGGCAGCCGGGATGCGTCAAGCGAAATCCCTGTTGGCATGGAATGTCAGAGGGAAAACCGGCCATCCCCGCCAGCACGAGCACGGAGCAAAATCGTTTCCAAGTTGCGTCTAACATCCAATCCTGATAGGATGCTCAATGCCGACGACTGACTATGAACTGGACGTCTTGCTTAGCCTTGACGGATCAGAGTTCCAGTTTGCCGCGGGCTACGTGGTTAAGATCGAGGCCGCCCGGATCGCGGCCACCAAGGGCCGGCCGCACGGCATCAAATACAGCCTGACCTTGCACGATCCGACCGGCCGCCGGGTTTACGGGATGGACAATGCCCACGGGATACGCCGCCATGGTGAATACGATCACCGGCACGTGCATGCCGGGCGCAAAATTATCAGTTACGCCTACCATGGTCCGGCAGCTCTAATTAGGGATTTTTACCAGGAAGTCGAAAGAATACTTAAAGAGCGAGGTGCGTTATGAAGCATAAAACAGGAACATTTGAAGAATTCAAGGAGTTCACTCTAGCGGTCGCGCGCGGCGAGCGCACGGTGGACCCCAAGGAGCCGAAGGTCTGGATCGAGCCCACGAAGGGCAGCGACGCCGGCGCCGTGCGGTTCAGCTCGCTTGAAGCCGGGGTGAAGCTACTCTCAGCCAAGAACCGCGACCTTCTCCGCCTGATCGCCACCCACCAGCCGCAGTCGGTGAGCGAGCTGGCGACACTCGCGCACCGTGCCCCGCAGAACGTGCAGCGGACTCTCCGGCGACTCAGCGTCGCGGGTATCGTTCGCCTAAGCCGCGGCGAAGGCCAGACGCTGCGGCCCGAGCTGGCGGCGCGCAAGGTACATATCGAGATCGACCTCGCCCTTGATGCCTGACGATGCCTGTGAACTTGTGAAATGGTTCGCAGCGAGCACGCGAGACGCGGGCCGAACTGCCTGGCATGACGATCGACGTGTCAGGCGGCGGCCGTGGCGCTGATCGAGGCCCGCCGGTGGCCACGTCCACGGCGAAGGGACGGCGGCGCAGCGGGCATTCCTGCCGCCGCCGAGCTGGACAGGCGCGCGGGGCGGCGGGCGGCTGCACCGGCTCCGGGCGCCAAGCCCAACCGCCCTGATCGTTCCCGTCGTGGGCTGCTGAAGACGGGCGGCGACCTCGGTCGGCTGGGCGGGCCGGCTCGACCGCGACTCGCCTCGCAGCAGACTCCGCACCATCGCCCAAACACCACGGCGCAGATGGCGGCACTGAACACGCCCCCCGTTTCCTCTCAGCCGCCGGGCGCCGGCCGTCGGTCAGGCCGCAGAGTGACGGTGGGGCAACAAAGTGGCTTGCCCCCGCAATGACGGCGGCGAACAACCACCGTCGCCACCCAGCCAGCCCCAGGATACCCCTCGCCATGAACACGCAGCTAATCGGCCCACCAGGCGCCTCGTCCGCGCCGCCACGCGGCTTGTTGGCCGGTGCTGCGATGCTTACCGGCGCAGCCGACATGCCGTCGCTGTACGAAGCCTTGGACCACGTGGACCTCACGGGCGCCGCCAAGCTGCTCATGGTCGGCGCCGCCGGCGTGCTGGTCGGCAAGGGCCGCAAGGCGTTGGGCGAGTTGCACGCGGCCCAGGTGCTGCTGGACCGGGCGCTGGCCGAGCGGGACGCGCTGGCGGCTCGCGTGGGCGAGCTGGAGGAGGAGAATGCGGGGCTTCGCGCCGCCGTTGCCAGGAAGCCGGCCCGTGCCGCGGCGGGTGCCAGCCGGTGCCGGTGGACGGCGGCCGAGCGGGAGGCATTGGCGGCACTGGTGGAGGCGCGGAAGGGCAAGCGGCCGGGTCACAAGCTGATCGCCGCCGAACTGTCCGCACGGTTCGGGCGGACCGTCACGGCGAAGGGCGTAGCCGCAAAGGCGAGGCGCATGGGGTTGGCGGGGTGAGGCCGACGGCGGCGGTGTTGTCGTTCCGGCTTGGCTTCTGCGGCAAAGGTCGTCCTCGCGGTGCCGCGCGCGTCCGTCTGATCCCAGAGTGCCGGCCGAGCTGAGGCGATCGCCAACACGGGGTCGATCTCGCGCCGCCGCGCCAGCGCCATGGCCTTCCGCCGCTTGACGCGGTTAACCGGGATCGCGGTTTGGCTCGGGGGCCGTTTCGTCGTCCGGCGCGGGGCGCCAGCGAGCGATCATCCGTGCGCATTCTCGCGCCCCCGCGTTGTCGGATAGGCCGGGGAACCGGCGGCGCAGCTCAACGGCGGCGGCCAGCTCGCCGCTCCGATCGAACTCGGCGCAGATCGCTTCGATGTCGGCTTCGGTGATCGCGAATGTCCGCGGCCATGCGATCGCGGCTCGGCTTCCAGGCCCTGACCTTGCGACCGACCGAAGCGGCCAAACAGCGGTCGTTCCCAGACGCATGAGGCAAGCAAGGCAAGCCCGCACACCATACGCACTGACGTGCTGGGTCTTGCAATGGAATCACAAACAGATTCAGTTGGTTAACCGATAAACAATCATTTCATCGGTACTGATGCTGTACCGGAATAAGATGTCTTGTTGCGTTATCAACGGGTTGACCGCCTTAACAGGCTGCGGAAAAAGGTGCCCGCCCCGCCGAGGCACGGCGTGGGCGAAAGATTGATACGGGGGCACTGCAGTCAACGCACGAATGTTTCGCACAGCGGCGCCTCTCGATTCCTTTTCGCCCGGCGCCGCGCCTCCGAGGGAAATCGGCTGGCTTTTTCCGCACCCTGTTAAGAGCCTGTTGCGAAATCGGCGCGAGCGCGGGGATTGCTGGATGACAGAGGCCGTCGAAAGGGCGAAGCGTCCGGTAGCACCGATTGGGCAGTCCGGTAGCGCAACAACCCCGCGCTGGCTGACGGCGCAGGTGACGCAGAGGGCAAGTCAGCCGCCTCAGGCGGCCTTGCTCGCCCTTCCTGCCGCCTGTTTTCTGGTCTTTTCGGTACGCCGGGCAGATTCAGAGTGTAGCTTCCTGATGTTGTGCACGGCTGCTTGCAAGTTCCACTCGCCACGGCAGCGCTCAAGCCCGCGCATGCTGAAGTGGCGGGCGTCCTGACGATCCTTCATCTGCCCGAACACCGGTTCGACGGAGGCGCCACGGCGGCGATAGCGTTCGCGCCCGTGGTTGGTGCGCAACTTGCGGTCCATCCGCTCGCGCGCCGTCATGTTCTTCGGCTTGCGGCCCCGCGGCGGCGGCGCATCGCGCAAGGCGGCTCGTTGCTTGTGATCCTTCTGCGTGGCGATGATCAGCTCGCATTCCGTGGTCTCGGTCGCCGCGTTGGCCTCCGACCAGTAGCCGGCATCCGCCACTGCGGCCCCGAGCGTGACATTATCCTTTTCGTCCGCATCGGCCACCGCGACGACATTGGCCTGCGCCTGCGTGAGCATCGGAGTCAATTGCTGCACGTCATTGGCGTCAGTGGTGACATCGTTGGCGATGATGATCTGGCCGGTGGTGACTACGATCTGGGCGTTGTAGCCCTGCAGCCAGCCGCGACGCGTCTTCATGATGCCGCTGTCGGGGTCGGTGACGTTGGCGTTGGTGTCTGGATCGATGCTGGGATCGGCGGCCTTCGGCTTTCTGCCGCGCTTGCGCTTGCCGGTAGCCTGTTCCTCGGCTTCCCGGGCATCGATCTTCGCCTGCTGGCGCGCCGCCGCCGCGGCCGCCCGGCGTTCCAGCTTCTCCTTGCACTTGTGCAGACGCGCCAGACGCTCCGCCCGTCGCGCCAGCGCTTTCGGCAAGGCAGCGCCCTGCTGCGGCTGGCTGTCTTCTTTGGCGTCGGTCGCCTCGGCCTCGGCCAGCATCTTCTCGATCTCTGCCCCGATGCTGGCCGCCGTGCGGTTGGCTTCCAGCGAGGCGTTGCCTTGTACTTTGGTGCCGTCCAACGCCACCAGGCCCAGCTTCACCAGCCCCGCCTCCCGACACAACCGCAGCACGGCCAGGAACACGGTCTTCATGTCCGCGCTATGGCGCCGGCGGAACCGCGCGATCACCGTGTGGTCAGGGATGCTGTCGCCGACAATGAAGCGATAGCCAACATCACGGTGGCAGAGCCGCTCGATCGCCCGACTGGAGCGCACGCCTTGCGCGTAGGCGTAGATCAGCAACGCCAGCAACACCTGCGGCGCGAACGGCGCCTTCCCGGCGTGGCCGAGCTTGTAGCCCGCTTCGAACTTTGCGAGGTCCATCATCCCTACCGCTTCCACGATCAGATGGACGATGTCGTTTTCCGGCAGCCATTCCATCATGTCGGCTGGCAGCAGCGCCTTCTGGCGTCGCTCGGGTTCGCGGAAGTGGTGGGCCATCGGTCGGTCCGTGTCGGTGGGTGCCACGGAGTGAATCCTGCCGAGTCGCCAAGGTCAACGCAAAAATGCTGCGCGGCCGATACAAGTCCGTTGCGGAGGCGGATTCTGCAACAGGCACTTAAACCGGTACCATTGCAGTACCGCGAAGATCCGCGAAAAGACATCGTATTAAGGATTCCTGGACACCCCGCATCAACCCCCGCATCCACCCCCGCACCAACCCCCGCATCGACCCCCTCCGGGTTGCCATATCAGTGCGTTCTGCGGCACCGCCATGTAAGCCCCCGATAGAAACGTCACACGCGTCCCCGATAGAAATGTCGCTGAGGCACACTGTCGTCGGAACGTTTGAGGTGACGTACGATGGTGGGTGTGATCCGGATGAGCGATCGCGAACTGACCCGGCTGCGTGTGATGATTGATCTGGCGGACGATCGGCTCACGGTTGATGCCGCGGCGACGTTGATGGGGCTGGGTCGGCGTCAGATTTACCGACTCCGCCGGGCATTTTCGGCGGATGGGCCGTCCGGTCTGGCGTCGCGCAAACGCGGCCGGCCGAGCAACCGCAAGCGTGGCGAGACCTTCCGGGCCACGGTGCTGCGCCTGGTGCGCGAACATTACATCGACTTCGGCCCCACACTGGCGGCGGAAAAACTGATGGCACGTGACGGTCTGCGGATCGGCGTCGAGACGCTGCGGCAATGGATGATGGCGGAAGGGCTAGTGCCCCGCGTCCTTGACTCTGACGTGAATGTCCGAATCGATGTGCCCGTAACGAATGACGGGGTCGATTCGTGGCGGTGGAAATCGCGGTCAAGAAGTAC
>Ga0302152_10001443_pt1 | contig 10161 bp, 12 predicted proteins | sample I_Bog_N2_1_FD_192434 | JGI IMG/M metagenome (GOLD analysis project Ga0302152, IMG submission 192434) | Peat permafrost microbial communities from Stordalen Mire near Abisko, Sweden - I_Bog_N2_1 | ecosystem: Environmental > Terrestrial > Soil > Wetlands > Peat | place: Sweden: Abisko, Stordalen...
CCACTGAATTAAAAGGCGTTGTCATTTTCCACTCCGGCTATGGTCACACGACTCGGATGGCCGAAGCCATCGCCGAAGGCGCGCAAGCGGAGCTGTTGCAGATCGACGCCGAAGGAAATTTGTCTGACGAAGCATGGGCACAGATCAACGTAGCGCACTATGTCATTCTCGGGTCGCCGACGTACATGGGCGGGCCCAGTTGGCAATTCAAGAAGTTCGCCGATGCGTCGTCCAAGCCATGGTTTACCGACCTGTGGAAGGACAAGGTGTTTGGTGGCTTCACGAATAGTGCGAGTGTCAACGGCGATAAGCTGGCAACGCTGCAGTACTTCACTTTACTCGCTGCGCAGCACCGCGGCATCTGGGTAGGGGTGGGACCGAAGTCCTCCAATACAAAGGCCTCGCAGCGCGACGACATCAATCGCATGGGCTCCTTTCTCGGCGCGATGGCGCAGACGCCTGCCGATGCTTCGCCCGAAGAAATGTCGTCGGGCGATCTCGAGACGGCCAGTCAATACGGCGCACGCGTTGCCGAGATTGCAGACAAATTATTTTTGACCGTTGCAAAGCCCTAATGCCTTCTCAATCAACTCAAGGACTCAATCTCATGAATATGTCAAAAACAGACTTGTCCGAGCAGCTACGCACCGAACGCATTGCAGTCGAAACACTGTATCGGGCGTTCAGCGAAAAAAATCCCGATCTGGTCGATACCGTACTGGCGCCATCGTGGGAAGACATTCCGCTGGCGCCAGGGCAGGAGCCCGGTCCGGCCGGCATCAAGCCCATCATTCGCATGGTTGCCGCCGCATTTCCGGACATGCAATTGATCATCCACGACATGCTCCAGGAGCCAGGCAAGATTGGAGTGCGCGCCGAGATCAGCGGTACACATTTGGGTGATCTGTTCGGTATCGCGCCAACCGGCAAAAAGGTGAGCTTTCGCTTGTACGAGTTTCACACAGTCGCCAACGGCCTGGTTACTACCTCGTGGCACATGGAAGACTGGTTCGGGTTGTTCATGCGGCTTGGACATTTCCCGCCACAAGGTTGAACCTTTTCATTGGCACGAGGATCGGGTGCAAGCATCGTAGATCGACGCTTTCGGAGGGCCTGATGTTGTCCATCCCGGCACAGCTTCTGCACCCGGGCCGTTTGATCCGCGCGCCGATGTACAACTTTTCCCCGGCCTGACCGAGGGCGCACCGGACAACATGACTCTGCAAATTGAACCAGATCAGGTACAGCATGCCCGCCTGGTTGAGTGCGTGATCGCCCGTCGGTTCGTCATGGATTGAGCAGGTATCAGAATCCATCGCGTGTCGTCGCAAACGCTGCAGCGCCTCCTAGACCCATTTTTGGGGTTCCGAATTTTATTCTCAGATTTTCGAACCTGTACATGACATCGATGTAATTTTCTAGTCAGTACAACGATCGATGTGTGCCAGTACAAAATAGCGATGAAAAATGAGCTGGAATCGGGGCGCTAGTACAAAATAGCGAGGGAATTGACAGTGGATGACACCCCATCGCTTAATTGTACTCAACATCGATGCAATGTATTAAAACGGTCGCCAAGTTTGTCTTCGGCGGCCGTTTTAACATTGATGCCCTCGCCCCGGGCGCTTGCCTCCCAGCCTTGCCTGGTACTCGGATCCCGGTTACGTTGCTAGAACGTTCTGTCAGTAAGAACTGAATGTTGCGAGGTGATTCCATGAATAAAATGATGATTTATCAGCCAGAGGCGGGTGAGCCTGTGTCGGTGCGAATCGAGGGAGAGACGCTTTGGTTGACGCAGGATCAGATGGCGGAACTGTTTGGGCGCGAGCGGTCGGTGATGACCAAACACCTTCGGAATGTTTTCAAAGATGGCGAATTGGTTGAGGAAAGCAATGTGCAAAATTTGCACATTGCAGGTTCTGACAAGCCGGTGAAGTTTTACAACCTAGAGGCCATCATCAGCGTCGGTTACCGAGTGAACTCCAAGCGTGGAACGCAATTTCGCCAGTGGGCGACCGGGGTTTTGCACAACCATCTCACGCAAGGCTGGACACTGGATCGCACCCGAATGGAGCGTAACGCCGCCGAGCTTGAAGCTGCGCTGGCGTTGTTGGTCGCTGAATCCGCCCCCGCGCAAAAAGAAACTATTGTGCGCCTGGTTGAGAACATGCTGGCCGCGCCGTTGTAAGGTGAGGCGCAATCTCATTTACGCAATCACAGCGCAAACCTGCCTTCGTCGCTGATAACCGGCGTGCGGTCTTGCAAGAAATCGTCATCCGCTTTCGGAAGGTCAATAAATGATGTCCAGCTCGGGCGCAATGGCCACCACGTGATGGAATCGCCATTTTTGACGATTTCCAGTTAGGGAACGCCTTCAAACTCCATCTCTTTTGGCCCGCGTGTCGCCTGGCATAGGCCATGGATGTTCAATCGGCAAACGGCGCGCCGCTAGAACGGGGAAATCATCAGGTTGTTGTGAACCGCGCCGACTGCTTTAACCCCCATGACGACGGCTGTGGCGCGATCGGAATCGCTCTTGCTGTTGACGTTGCCGGTCAGTTCGACCACACCATGCTCGGTGCGGACACTGATGTTGCTGCCGTTACTGCCGTTGACCAATTTATCGGTGGTCAACGCGGCTTTGACCTTGGTGGTCAGGGTCGCATCGTCCAGATATTGCCCGGGCGTTTCGGTCGAGGTATCGGCGGCGTAGGCACTCACGGGGCCAAGCAAGGCTCCCAATAAAAGCAATGTTGCAGTGATTTTGATATTCATCATTTCTCCATTTGGTTGGTTCTGGGTGAACGGTTGACGAACGCATTCACGCACCCATACCGTAGTTCTTCGTTAGTGCCCGGTCTGTTCGCTGGCGCACCCATCGCTGACGTACATATCGAGATGTAATTTGATCGCCGCGTACGTAAGACAGCGTTTTCTTCCATTGGTTGTGCGAATAGGCTTAAAAAAAGAATAGGCAAGATTGGCGGATTGCCGGCCCCGCTCTCGATCTGTTTTAGCGTCTTGAGCGCAATCCCCCGCGGTGCTCGGCAAACTCGCTTTGCGTGAGCCGGCTCACACGTCGCATGGCCTTGACTGCCTCTGCCAGGGAGTGTGTGTGCGCATTGATGTCCTCATGGGATTTTGGCGTAGCGCCCGTTCTATATCGCGATCGATAATCTTACGGCGTTTGTCCATAGCCCCAGGTCTTTATTAACCCGCTACACTCTCGCCTTAACGCTGCTGGACGTTAGAGTTGAAACCGCAGCGGTTATCACGAACAGGAGACATCATGAGTTTGGTTATTCGCAAGGTATCCCCGGCCGATCTGGATCAAGTCGCCGCGATCGAGGCGAAATGCTTTCCCGCTGCCGAAGCCGCGCCACGCGCGGCATTCCAGCAACGGATTGCGGCATTTCCTGATAGCTTTCTGGTTGCGGAAGACGATGGCCAGATGATTGGCTTCATCAACGGCTGTGTGACCAACAGTCCGGTCATCGATGACGAGATGTTTCACAGCACGACGCACCACATCCCGGATGGTGAAAATCAGACCGTGTTTGGTCTGGACGTTATTCCGGAATACCAGCGGCGTGGAATCGCGGCGCAGATGATGCGGCAATTTTATGCGCTCGCAAAAAGCGCCGGGCGCAAACGGGTGATTCTTACCGCCAAGGACAACATGGTTCCCTACTACGAGCGCTTGGGCTTTCGCAACGATGGTCTTTCAGGCTCGACTCATGGCGGCGCGCGGTGGTTTGACATGACTTGCGAGCTATGAACTACTCCCGCTGATTGGCTAGGCTCTGTCTTCAAACAATGCCCGAGGTATGAAGCTGTATGTAAATAGTGTAGGTTGGGTTGAACGAAGTGAAACCCAACGGTTTTTGCCATGCCATCGTGTTGGGCTTCGCCAGCTCAGCCCAGCTTTACAGGGTGTTCCACGCACTTCGAATAGTTCGCAGACAGAGCCTGGCCCCCGACGAGCCGGTTGGAGCGCCCACACGACATCTGACGGTGCAAATTTCTGTTTGCGCGGAAATTTGAACGCTAAAGCGAACTCATTGTGATTTGGGTTAAAAATCCTTGTGTTCGTGAGGATTTTAACAAAACCAGATTACGCAGACGCAAAATCCGCACGAACGAGTGGATTTTTTGCCAAATGTGCTGCTGTAGTGTAAAATCCTCACAATTGTGAGGATTTTACATGAAAATACCCATCGACAATGCAGCGGCCATCGGCAAGGTGGTTCGCGCCAGCCGTAAGGCACAGATGATTCGTCAGGACGATGCGGCGGGGAGTATCGGCGTCAGCGAGAACTTCTTGGGCAAGATCGAACGCGGCAGCGAATCTGTACAATGGGGCAAACTCTTCCAAGTGCTAGACGGACTGGGTATTCGGGTGGTGGTGGATGTTCCCGAGAGCGTGGCAAGCTATTTGCACGATCCAGCAAGAAGTCAGAACCAACCATGAACGGTCGGTCTTTGCGCGCCTCGATCAATCAGACAGCGGTTGGCACCTTGCAGGAGGTGAATGGCCTCTGGAGTTTTCAATACGCACAAGACTGGCTGGGCAACCCTCATCGCTTTGCGCTCAGTCCACATCTTCCACTGAAGACCGAATGCTTGCTGGACGGTGCAAGTCAGCGCCCCGTGCAATGGTATTTCGACAACCTGTTGCCGGAAGAGGGCCAGCGTATGTTGCTGGCCGCAGATGCCAGACTAGATGCGGCAGACGCCTTCGGCTTGTTGGCCTGGTACGGGGCGGAATCGGCAGGGTCGGTGACCTTGCTGCTACCGGATGCCGCGCCACAAGTCTCCGAGCCACTGCGCCCATTGCCGGTCGAAGCTCTGGAAACCCGCATCCGTCAGTTGCCCAAGGCACCGCTAACGCATGCGGCCATCAAGCGCATGTCACTTGCCGGCGCGCAGCACAAGTTGGCAGTCGTTCTGCAAGAGGGGGCGCTATTTGAACCTGCTGGCGCCACACCCTCCACTCATATACTGAAGCCTGATCATCTGGACAAGGATTACGCCCATTCGGTGATTAATGAATGGTTCGTGATGCGGCTGGCCAGAAAACTCCGCCTGGATGTGCCCGATGTGCATCGTCGCTACGTGCCATCACCGGTGTATCTGATTGATCGTTTTGACCGGATTTCAGATGCGCAAGGTCGACAGCGCCGACATGTGATCGACGCCTGTCAGCTGTTGGGGCTGGACCGCAGCTTCAAATACAGCCAGGGCAGCATGGACAACCTGGCCTTGCTGGCCAATGCCTGTCGCAGTCCGGCAGTGGCACGCTCCCGGCTGTTTGGCTGGCTGGTGTTCAATGTCTTCATTGGCAACAGTGACGCCCACCTGAAAAACCTGAGCTTCCTGGTCTCGCATGAGGGTGTTCAGTTGGCTCCATTTTATGACCTGCTCAGCGTGGCCATTTATGACACGCCTGCATTCGACAAAAACGGCTGGCCAGCACAATCCCAACTGGCTTGGCCGATTCTGGATGTGCGCCACTTCTCAGATATCAACCGCGCGGTGCTGCTGGAGGCTGGCGCGGCGCTGAATCTGGCCAAAGGCACCGCTGAGCGTCTGCTTGAAAACCTGCGTAGCCGTATTGCGCGGGAGGCTGAAGCGCTGTACGCCGAGGTCGAAATGGAAAATGCCCAGATCGCCCATGCGCGCCCCGAACTATCGGCAACGATGGCGGGCGAATCTCGTTGCCTCCGAGCCATTCTGCATCATGTCATCAAAGAGATGGTGAAGCAGGTTGCCTGAGTCACATGGGACGCCGGATCGATTCCGGGTTTTGAATGGACATGTCCTGACTTCTGTGCAACCCGTACTTTGTACAGTTAGATGCCGAGTGACCGCTGAGCCGGGTATGTCGCCAAAAAGCCTATCTATTGCCAGCCTTGGATACGGGATTGGCGGAGATGACCCATCCCGACAAGCCACGCAGTAGCAAACAGCGTTACCGCCTGACCGCCAAAGGCCGGCAATGGCTGCGTTCTCAAGTGAACAGGGCATCCACGATCTGAGTCCTCCCGCCCGCGCGCGCTGGGCGTTTGCGCGGCATGGTCTCAATTCAGGTCGGACGTATTTCCCGTTTTCCCATCCGGCATCAACAGCAGAGCCAACGCGACCGGGCCGGTGCTGGTGTTGTCGAGCAACGCATACAGCAAATGGCTGGCTTCGCTGTTGGCGTATTGCACTTGCTGGTGCAAGGGCGCCAGCAAGCCGGACAACTGGTGGGCCGGAAGCGGCTGCTCGTCGGCGCGCTGCAATAGATCGAGCAAACCCTCCAGACCATCGTCGATCGTCGTTAGTGTAAACACCGCGCGCGCCGCGCCGACGCGTAGGCGTTCGATCAAATCACTCAGTGCGTTCAAGTGCTGATCGATGCCGGCTTGTTGCGCCTTTGCGGCTAACGAGCGTGTCAGTTGGCGCAGCCACACCAACTCGATCAAATCGCTCAGCGCGTGCGGTCGGTCATGCTGCCTGAGGGCCAACGGCAGCGATTACATCGGGTCGTGTCATATTCGCGATTGCGATTCATCAATCAAACTTGACCAAGTCCTTAAAGATCAGTTGACCCCAGCTATTTCCGCGTGCCTGCACCAGTAGCCCACCGTCCGAAAGTCCGCCAAGTTGGATCGGCGAGTAACCGAGTTTTTCCGCAAGCGCGCCAATCTCCGCTGCGGCGCCGTCATGGTCACTCGCCAAGAATACGACTTGTAGTGGTCAAGTATTTCCGTACACCGGGATAGGTGGTTTTGCTGCCATCTGTTGCTCGTAAACTACGGGCGGCAGGTAACTCAATGTTGAATGCAGTCGGCACGTATTATAAAAGCCAACAATATATCCAGTAATGTCTCGTCTGGCCTCGCCATGATTGGCATAATCCCGCTGCCAGACGCGCTCCATCTTCAGATTTAAGAAGAACCGCTCCATCGCTGCATTATCCCAGCAATTTCCCTTACGACTCATGCTGCACACCAGAGCATGCTGCGTCAGTAGAGCCTGGTACTCGTGGCTGGCATACTGACTGCCACGATCCGAGTGCAGGATCAGTCCTCGCGGCGGTCTACGCTGCTGCAGAGCCATCTTCAGTGCGTCGCTGACCAACGACGTCTGCATGTGGGAGGCCATGGCCCAACCAATGATCCGCCGCGAGAACAAATCCATGACGACCGCCAGGTACAGCCAGCCAGATTGTGTTCGGATATACGTTATATCTGAGGTCCAGGCTCGGTTGGGCGCGTCGGGATTGAACTGTCTATTCAATATATTTTCTGCAACTGGCAATCCATGTTTGCTATCAGTAGTATGAATAAACTTACGTTTCCACACTGGCTTCAGCCGGTGTTCGCGCATTAAGCGACGAATCTTGTAGCGTCCAAAGCGATACCCCTGCTCACCTAAAGCCAACTTCAGTCGGCGACTGCCATAACTTTGACCACTGGCGGCAAAGGTCGCTTTGATGTGGGCTTCGACCGCCAAGTCTGGTTTTTTCTGAACACGCTGATTTTGTTCATAAAAGCTAGCACGACGGATATTGAGAGCCAGACAAACTGCTTGAATGGAGTAGGCCTTCTTCAATTGCAAAACCAGACGGTAAGCTACCGAATTTCGCGGGCAAAGAAGGCTGTAGCTTTTTTTAAGATTTCATTGTCCTGCCGAAGGCGCCTGTTCTCTTCTTCTAACTGGCGGATTCTTTGTTGCTCCGCAGTTAACGGCTTGCCAATGCCAGCACTGCCAAGCAATTCAGCTTCATATTGCTGAACCCAACGTCGTACGGCTGATTCGCCAACACTCATTGAGCGACAGACTTCCGCGACACTAAGCCCCTGATCCTTGATCATCTTGGCCACTTCGAGCTTGAAGCCTGTATCGAATTTCTTACGCATTTCAGCCATTTACTAATTTCCCCGGTAGGTGATTATCCCCCTATTGAGGTGTACGGATTCATTAGACCACTACAACTCTCCTGCCACCGTGTACGGCGGGATCTTGGCTGAGGACGGCAGCGACCAGATGGTTGAAGCCCCTAACCAATCTCGCATCGGTGAAGGCCTGCGCGACGACCATGGAAGAGGGCAGTCCTCCCAATTCCTCTGGGGATACGCCGTAGGCATTGCTCACATCGATAATGATCTTGCCTTTCCAACTGGGCAGCGCCTGCGCGACATCCCGATGCGACTCGAACCGGACAACTAAAAAGACGATGTCCGCCTTGACGGCTTGTGCCAGTTTTGTGGGAAGGATCTCGGGTCCGATCGCGGCGGCGGCGGCCGCAAAGCTTTCCGGCTCGCGCGTGGTTGCAACGGATACTTCGATGCCTTTGCGGGCAAACGCCTTGGCCAGGGCCTGCCCGATCGGGCCGAAGCCGATAATTGCGTAATGCATCTATTTTCCTTTAGTTTTAGCGTCCTGCAGGCGCTCCGAATCATCGAATGGAGCGCCCATAGGCGTGGCGACTTAGAGTTGCGCCAGGCCGCCGTCGACGGCGACTTCACTGGCGGTCATGAAGCTGCTGTCCTGCGATGCGAGAAAGGCCGCCACCGCTCCGATTTCCGCGGGATCGGCCATGCGCTGGAGCGGAGTCATCGCACCGTAGGCCTTCTGGCCCTCTTCGCCCAGCGCTTCCTTCGCGAGTTCGGTCGCAGTCGCCCCGGGCGACAGCACATTGACCCGGATGCCGGTGCCCTTCAGGTCCGCCGCCCAGGTCCGCGCGAGGTTGCGCACTGCCGCCTTGCTCGCGCTGTAGGCGGTGAATCCAGCGGCGCCCGTGGTGCCGGCGCTCGATCCGGTCAGAATGATCGAGCCGCCTTCGCCCATCAACGGCAGCGCCTTTTGGACCGTGAAGATCGTCCCCTTTACATTGGTGTCAAAGGTTTCGTCAATGTGCTCGGCGGTGATCTCGCCGAGTGCAAGGGGGCTTCCCGCGCCGGCATTGGCGAAGACGATGTCAAGGGTTCCGTACTCGGCCTTCACCGCCGCGTAGAGTCGGTCGAGGTCATCCAGATCAGAGACTGAGCCTTGCACCGCGCGGGCATTGTGCCCCAGCTCGGCCACAGCGGCGTCGAGCGCTGCCTGTCGGCGACCAAAGATGAAAACAATAGCGCCCTCCTCAATAAAGCGTTTTGCCGCGGCACGGCCGATGCCGGTAGCACCGCCCGTAATGACTGCAACCTTACCGTCAAGCTTTCCCATAAACTCACCTTTTGTGATGTCGAACAGCGTGCGTGTTCCCATTGACACCAATACGCTGTATCTTATGGATCACTGATCCACATTCCTGTTTAACCATATGGATCACTGATCCGTTTGTCAAGGGAATCCATGCGAGCCGACGCCAGAAAAAATTACAGTCATCTCCTTGCCGTTGCGCGAGACGTCGTCACCGAACACGGTGCAAATGCGTCCATGCGGGATATCGCCCGGCGGGCCGAAGTTGGGTTGGCCACTCTGCTGCGCCATTTTCCGACGCGGGAAGCCTTGTTTGATGCGTTGCTACGTGAACATCTGGACGCACTGACGCTGAAGGCCGTCGAACTCGAAACGTCGAGTTCAGCCGACGAAGCGCTCGTCTCCTGGTTTCGCGAAGGGGTGGCATTCGTTCATCGCTACAGCGGCGTCACGGCCTTGATGGCCAGCGCCCACGAAGATCCAGACTCCGCCCTTTACGCTTCATGCACAGCGGTGCACGAATCGGGCGCGCGACTACTCCTCCGTGCTCAGACAGAGGGAACGGCGCGCGCCGATATGAATGGGGTCGACCTGTTTGCCTTGATGTCGGCGCTCGGCTGGCTTGCCGACCAACCCTCATTCGCGCCACGGGAGAATTACCTGTTTGACGTTGTCACGAGTGCCATCCTGACAACTCGGCCTAGCAAAGAGATGCTCTAACTTGTGAGCGTCTCTTTAACCTCGATGCTCGTGCATTTAGGGGCCACGGTGGTTTGCGACCTCAATCAGTAGCGGGCTCGGCTCTCAATCCAGGTCAGATGCATTTCCCGTTTTCCCCTCCGGCATCAACAGCAGAGCCAACGCGACCGGACCGGTGCTGGTGTTGTCGAGCAACGCATACAGCAAATGGCTGGCTTCGCTGTTGGCGTATTGCACTTGCTGGTGCAAGGGCGCCAGCAAGCCGGACTACTG
>Ga0302152_10001444_pt1 | contig 10160 bp, 10 predicted proteins | sample I_Bog_N2_1_FD_192434 | JGI IMG/M metagenome (GOLD analysis project Ga0302152, IMG submission 192434) | Peat permafrost microbial communities from Stordalen Mire near Abisko, Sweden - I_Bog_N2_1 | ecosystem: Environmental > Terrestrial > Soil > Wetlands > Peat | place: Sweden: Abisko, Stordalen...
AAATGCCTCTGGTGACCGCCAACCAAGGCTGGCTGCTCAATTACGTACTCGACAACTATCGGCGCAATGGATTTAAGCTGGGCACTAGTGCCAGCGATGCGCGCGAGGCATTGAAGCTGCTCGACAAGGTCAAACCGGATCTGATCAAGGTCGATGCGCGCGAGCTGAACAACGAAGCTGATACCGAGCGCTTATTGTGCCAAACTGCGGCGCTAGGCATTCAGGTCGTGTTCAAGCGGGTAGAGAATCCACAAGTCGGTGCCCGCTTGCAACAGTTCAGCCGCGAGCTGGCACAGCCGGTGTATGCTCAGGGTTATCTATGGGACATGCCAGGCGCCAGCCTGACGCGCCCGGCCTCACAATCCCTGCCCAGAGTTGCCTGATATGTCTCACACGTTTGACAGCGCATTGCACAGTACGCCAAGCCTTCTGGACGGCGTACGAGTGCTGGTCGTGCCCGGCTTGCATGGCAGCGAGGCGGCGCACTGGCAATCGCGCTGGGAGCAGTTGTATCCCGATTTTGAACGGGTCGAGCAAGAGCACTGGGATACGCTGGACTTGCCGGTGTGGTCACAGCGTTTACAAGAGGTACTGCTACGCAGCACGCAACCGACCATCATCGTGGCGCATAGTTTTGGTTGCTTAACGACGGTGCATAGCGCCGCGGCCGGTGCGGCCATCGCCGGTGCCTTGCTGGTGGCACCGGCAGATCCGGAAAAATTCAACGTTGTCACTGCAGTCGACCAAGCCTTGCCATTTCCATCGATCGTGGTGGGCAGCAGCAATGATCCCTGGATGACAGCGCAGCGGGCGCAATCTTGGGCTGCAATATGGCAGAGTGAGTTTGTGCTTGCTGGAGCACTGGGGCATATCAATGCCGAGTCCGGTCTGGGCGACTGGAGCGTCGGACAGGATTTACTACGCGGCTTGCTGGAGCAGCAAGGGCGGCCGCCACGACATGCCGCCGGCCACCCTGTCTGCTGATTTTTTCCAATACTAATGCTGTGGCTGTTCCTTGACGCGCGACACCAGTTGGGTCGGGCTCACGAAACGCATGGCGATCAACAACCAGATCAACGTCACCACCATGTAGACCATGGCCATGGCGTCAATCGATTGCGATGCCCGTACGCCGGCAGCAAACACCGAATAATACAAAGCCACCACCAAGGTTTGCGTATCTGAACCGGCCGTCAAGAAGGTCAGTTCGAACATCGCGATGGTGCGCACCAGTACCAGCAGCGATGCTGCCAGAATACCCGGCGCCAACAGCGGCATGAGCACATAGCGGAACATGGAAAAGGTGCGTGCACCGAATACTTTGGCGGCCGATTCCAGGTTGGGATCGATCTGTTCGATGAAGGGGGTCATCACCAGAATCACAAACGGCAGCGCTGGCAACAGATTGGCGATGATCACCCCAGGCAGGGTACCGGCCAGGTGCAGTTCATACATCAAGGTCGCCAGCGGGATGCCGTAAGTGATCGGCGGGATCATCAGCGGCAACAGGAACAGCCCGGTCAGCAGCTTCTTGCCGCGGAAGTCGCGCCGCGCCAGTGTGTAAGCTGCCGGCACCCCGATCAGGACCGATAGCACCACCACCGATAGCACCACTTCCAGCGTCACCTGCAAGACATCGCCGAGCTGGAATTCCTGCCAGGCCGAGCCATACCAGCTCAGCGTCCAGCCGCTCGGCAGCCAGGTGCCGAGCCAGCGTGTGGCCATCGAATTGGTCGCCACCGAAGCAATCATCAGTGCCACGTTGATCAGGAAGAACGTCATCAGCCCCACCACCAGACCGCTCCAGGCGCGACTGGCCCAGGAGGTGCGCCGCTTCGGAGACGAGGACGACGCCGGTTGTTGGATGGGGTGAGAGGTCATCATAGGAGTTGTTGTACTTGCGTGAGTCATACTTATCCTTTACCGCCACTGACCGGACCGCGATAGAACAGGTTGCGCAAGCCGAGCACGATTACTACCACGCCCAGTTGCACTGCGCCCATGATCATCGCCACTGCCGAGGCCATTGAATAGTCGTAGTTCTCGAATGCCGCCTCATAGGCCGCAATCGAAATCACCCGTGTTGCACCGGCCGGAGAACCCAGTAACACCGCCGATGGAAACACTGAAAACGCCTGCACGAAAGACAGGCAGAACGCCATCGCCAGGCCCGGCAGGATCAAGGGCAGAATCACATGACGGAACTGGTTGAAGGGGGTTGCCCCCAGTGTAGCGGCAGCACGCGGCAAGACCGGATCAATCCCGGTGATGTAAGACAAGATCAACAGGAAGGCAAACGGAAAGCCCGAAATGACCAGCGAAATCAATACGCCGGCATAGTTGTGGGTCAGACGGATGGCGCCTTCATAGACATGCAGCAGTTGCAGGATATGCGCGAACCAGCCCTTGGGACCGAAATAGGTCAACATGCCCTCAGCAATGAGCACCGTACCGAGCGTGATCGGAATCACCAGGATGGTGGTGGCGATCTTTTGGTAAGGCGTCTTGTGGCGCAGACGATAGGCTACCGGCACGGCAATGAGGATATTGATCAGCGTTGCCGGTAAGGCCAGCTTGAGCGTCACGCCGATGGTCATCCACAGGTTCTCGGTGTTGAAGAACTTGATGTAGTTGGCCAGCATGCCGCCTTCGAGCGGCTGGAATGACAGGATCAGGCCGTGAATGAAGGGATAGACGAACACCGTGAGCATGAAGATCACTGCCGGTGCTGCCATCCACATGGCCGGATCGCGCCAGCGCGAGCCGGCGGTTTGAGAAGACATCTGCATCATGCCACCTGCTCAATCGGATAGGCCAGCACGCGATTGGCGGCGACGGCCACGCGGATGGTGTCGCCCGGCGCAGCCTGGCCTTCGGTACGCACGTAGAGGCGGGTATTGTCCTGGGTGCGCAGCATGAACAGCGACTCGCGGCCATAGTATTCGACCGATTCGACGCGTGCCGACAGACTATTGGCAGCATCCTGGCCAGCCGCCACGATGCTGAACTCTTCAGGACGAATCGAAACCGCTGCGCGAGCTTGCAGGCGGGTCTTGGGAATGCCGTTCAGGTTCACGCCGGGACCGGCCAGCGCCACGCTTTGGGCATCTTGTCCGACCACATCGAGCAGCAGTTCATTGCGATAACCCATGAAGCGCGCCACCGCCAGATTGGATGGCTGGCCATAGACTTCCGGCGGGGTGCCGATCTGCTGCACTTTACCGTCTTTCATGACGACGATGCGGTCAGCCAACGACAGCGCTTCATCCTGATCATGCGTCACGTATAGGGTAGTGCGGCCCAGTTCCATATGGATGCGACGAATTTCGGAACGCATTTCCAGACGCAGTTTGGCGTCCAGATTGGACAAGGGCTCATCCATGAGGATCAACGGCGGTTCGATCACGATCGCGCGAGCAATCGCCACGCGTTGTTGCTGGCCGCCGGACAACTGGCCGGGCAGCTTGTTCATGTGGCTGGCTAGTTGCACCAGGTCCAGCGCGCGCTTGACGCGGGTCTGGATTTCGGCTGACGGCACGCCGCGCATGAGCAAGCCGAAACCGACATTCTTGGCCACTGTCATGTGCGGAAACAGGGCGTAATTCTGGAACACCATACCAAAGCCGCGTTGTTCCGGCGGCAGCGTGTCGATGCGCTGCTCATCCAGATAAATACCGCCGTCCGACAGCGGCAGCAGGCCGGCGATGCAATTAAGTGCGGTCGATTTGCCGCAGCCCGACGGGCCTAACAGGGCGATGAACTCGCCGCGTGCAATATCCATTTGTAAGCCATCCAAGGCGGCGACTTGACTTGCATCGGTGGCTTTTCCTGGACCGCCGAAGCGACGGGTAACGCGATCGAGTCGCAGGGTCTTGAAATCAGGTTTCATGGGGTGCTCTCATTGAACGTAATGAACCGGGCGGCCGGCTAAACATCTCAGCGGCCCGGCTTGTCTCTTTTGCTTATTTGAACTTCTGGGCGCCGACTTGCTCGTCCCAGATATGGAAGGCTTGTACCATCACCTGTGCATCAAGCGGCTGCACATGCGGGAACCTGGCGATCCAATCGGCATATTCAATGCGGCCGAATTCCTTGATCACATCCTGGCTGGCTTGCGGCGCCATGGTGATCGGCACGTTCTTGATCGCTGGACCTGGATAGAAGTAACCCTTGTCATAAGTCTGTGCCTGTTGCTTCGGCTGCAGCAGGTATGCCATCAAATCCAGTACCACGGCTTGCTTGGCTGCCGACAGACCCTTAGGCACGATCATGTAATGGGTGTCGTTGACCCAGGTCATGTTCTTGAAGGCGCCGACCTTGAATTCCTTGGGCACTACGCCGAGCGCACGCGGATTGATGTCCCAACCGGTCACGGTGACGGTAATGTCACGCGAGCCTTCGCCGAGTTCCTTCATGACGGCGCCAGTGCCGCCGGGGTAATACTCGATGCAGGTATTGAGTTCTTTTAGATAGGCCCAGGTTTTATCCCAACCCTTGACCGGATCCTTAGGATCCTTGTCGCCCAGCAGGTAGGGCAGTCCCATCAGGAAGGTACGGCCGGGGCCGGAATTGGCCGGACGGGCATAGATCAGTTTGTTGGGATTGGCCTTGCACCAGGACAATAGTCCCTGCGGCGTGGTCGGTACTTGCTTGACCGTAGCAGGGTTGTATTCCAGCAGCGGTCCGGCTGGCATAAAGGCGACCGCGAGGCCCTGGTTATGCGCCAACTCTTGCATGCGCTTGACTTCGGGTAAGTAGTTATCCATCAGCGGCGCGAATTTGGCAGCGTTGTCCGGCAATAAGGTAACCCACAGATTTTGCTCAATGCCGGCGGCCAGAATATCGGTGCCGCCCAGCACCAGGTCGATGTCGCTGCGCTTGGCGTTTTGCATGGCCTTGAGCTTGCTAGGCAATTCTGGCGCCGGTGCTTTGGTGAAGGTGAACTTGACGTTCGGATGTTGTGTCTTGTAGGACTCGATGGCGTCTTGCAACAGCGCCAGCGAACCCGCTACGTCAACCACATTAATGGTGACCGGGGTTGACTGTGCCTGGGCTGGCGTGACGCCGATCATGGCGGCCAGCGGCAAGCCGATGAGCGCGGCAATGGCGCGGTGACGCTTAGTCTGATGCAAAAATTGACTGACATGCTGCCGCCAGCGGGAAAGTTGTTTCATGGATGTCTCCTCCTAGTGATGAAATGTTTGAGCCGGGTATGGAACTGGCGTCTGCTAACGCTCTGATGCATCTTTAATCCGTGCTGGCTTGGTGCTTGCTATCGATATTTTCCTTGTGTTTGAAACGACCGCTTATCTTAAGATATGAGCAGATCAGTGGCTCTCAGCCTGAAGCTTGGTACCAGTTCAGATGCTCTTGCTACGTAACGGCGCGCTATGGCCGTTCCAGCCATTTGAGAATTCACTGGTGACATGCTCAAGATGGGTTCGCATTGCTGCGCGGGCACCCTCCGGATCATGCTTGACAATCGCTTCAAAGATATGGCGATGGTCGACCAAGGTTTGTTGACGCAGCGCTTCGGTATGGAAATGTTCTTCCATCTTAAGCCACAGGCGGCCGCGTTGATTCCACAGATTTTCGATCACGGCTACCAGCGCACTATTGCCGGTGGCGCGCGCAATTGCTAAATGGAAAGCGCGATCGGCTTGTTCATTGTTGGCGCGGTCGTCATAAAAACGCTCCATGTCGTTGAGCGCGCGCAGGATGTTATCAAGGGCGCCGTCGGTGGCCATACGCGCAGCGATGGCAGTGACCTCGCCTTCGATGAGGCAGCGCGCTGACAGAATTTCAAAGGGGCCGGGGCCGATTTCTTGCGTTATCTCTACCGACTTTTTTTCGATGACATAAATGCCGGAGCCACCTCGCACCTCGACCACGCCGGTCAGCTCCAGAGCAATCAACGCTTCGCGTACCGAGGCGCGGCTGACTTTGAGCAGCAACGCGAGGTCGCGTTCGGATGGCAGGCGTTCGCCAGCGTGGATCTGCTGTTTGCGGATGTAGCTCTGAATGCGATCAGCGACGACACGATAGAGCCGCGTTTCAGGGGCGCCCAGTTCCGAAAGTGCCGAGACGACGTTGAGCATGATCAATGATCGCTAAAAATGGATGAAGTTATTCTAATTTGGCCTGGCCAGTAATGCAGTATGGTCAGGCCAATTTACTTGGTGATTAAGCGTTATTTACCGAAGTTATTGTATATATTGAATTTTATTTTTTAACTAGTCTCAAATTGGTTGACCAATTTAGCTGATTTAAGTCAACAGTCGTCTGATAACTGACATTGTGAGCAACTGTACAGAAAAATGCTGAGTCTGTAAATCGACTTGAACGTCTTATTGATTTCCAATTCTTTTTGAGATGCGGCGAACCTGAATAAAGCTTCGCCAGAATGGCTCGCGCGACGCATCGTTGCTCCGCTAAATAAGGCGTATATGCAGCAGGAGGGCGTATCGACAGGGCTAAGCGCAGTAGCGGCCGGGTCCGGCGGTCTCTACAGCAATCGCATCATTGCCGCCTTGACCACGCCGGCAGTCTTATTTGTTGCAGTGAGTTTTACCAGCGAGTTTTTGATGTGGAAATTGACGGTGTGCTCGGAAATATTCATGATGTCGCCAATTTCGGCAGAGGTCTTGCCGTCGGCGCTCCAGCGTAAGACTTCAAGTTCGCGCAGGCTAAGGGGGATGGCCGGTTCCGGCATCAATTTCGGTACCAGCAGGCGGGCCAGAGAGGTATGTGCGGCCTGCGCCAGCCAGGTCATCTTGGCAGAATTGGCGCGTAATTCGTTGATAGAGAAATTGTCGTTGGAGCGGGCCAGCGTGAGCATGCCACCGACACCCTGGGCATCGAAGCAAGACTGGGCCCAGCCAACCTTGAGGCCATGTGCGCGTGCTTCTTCCCATAATGGCCGGGTATCGCGGAACACGTCATCCGACCAGATAATCGGTAACACCGAGCGCAAGCCATGGGCGACGGTGGGATCAATCTCGAGATAACTCTGTTGCGCATATAAACGCTGCCAGGCAGGAGAATAATTATTGATGGCAAACACCTTTGGCCGCGATATGGGCAAAGGCATGCGCATGCCGAAGGCGCAAAAGCTGAAGCCGATTTGACTTGCTATCTTGCTTAATATGGCAAACACATCGGCTTCATCGCTGGCCGTCAAGAGCGCCTGTATGTGTTCTTCTTGCCATACGTCCATCGCCAATCCCAGTCGTTTTTAGTTTTTTTGACCGCATATCGTATGCTTGCTTGATTTAACACCTCATGCGCCAGCGAATCGGTTTTAAGTTCAGCAAGCAAAGGTTTGAATCCACGCTATCAATAAGCTATCAATATCAATGATTGTCGGAACAAAGAGGCCCACTGTAGCATTTGTGTCGAGCAAATTCTGAGGCACTCTGGAAAGACACAATGGGTTGCAAATCCTTGCAATGGCTGCTGATGAACTCATCTGCAACCGATAGCGGCCCGACACAAGCGGCCGATGGCACGATTTGCCTGACATTTGCGCAATTGCAGAAGATCTCTTTTTTACATTTGCTATCAGGGCTGGAAGAAAATACAGCTGTGTCCGGCTGCGGACATGCAGAAAGCACTTCCATTGGCGGTTACACCGAATGGATCAGCACCACGCTGTCGCGCATTTCTCTAGGATAGGACTGGATCTACGCTATCGGCTCACCTGGCCTGCAGTTGCGTCGCGTGGCAGAGCCGCGCAGCAATGTCATGATGATTGATCTGTATCGCCTGGATTTGGGGGCTGTCAAGTCGGATATCCTACTAGAGGCCTTTGTCGATACGTTGAACTGGCAAGCTGGCGTGCTCCAGGAAATAGAAATTTGCTATCAAAAGTAACTGCGCTAGCTGTTCTGGGCAAGCGACGAGGACGGTCGTTGGCACTGCGTTTTGGCGCGGCCTTAGTCATCTATCCTGTGCATTTGTGCCATTGCACATTTACAAACCTACTAAATTTGATAGTTTCGTAAAAAAATCAAATCGCTTCCAATAAGCCCAAGTTAATTAAAATTCATGCGGGTGGGTGATGTATTTCATTTCTGGGGCAGAAGCTGGTTTTGCGATGTCGGCTTCTTCGCAAGCCTATGCCGATGGCGGGTTCGGCAAGAGCACTCTGGGCAAGGTTTGCAACTATCGTTATAAGGTTTTTGTGGAAACGCTTGGGTGGCAGCTCAAGAGCAAAAACAAGCAGGAATGGGATCAGTTTGATCGTCCTGATACCGTGTATGTTGTAGCGGAAGGCGATGATGGTGAGGTTGTCGGTTGCGCCCGTTTGTTGCCGACTCACCGGCCTTACTTGTTGGGTGAGGTATTTCCACAGCTGATGGCTGGCCGAGAACTGCCTTGCAGTGACGACGTCTGGGAGTTATCGCGTTTTGCTGCAGTTGACTTCAACAGTAAAAATACCTCCGCCCTGCAACAGTTTTCCTCTCCTGTCGCCATCAAGCTGTTGCAGCAATCTATTGCCTGCGCCGCAGCACAAGGTGCCAAACGGCTCATCACAGTGTCGCCGATCGGAATTGAATGTTTGTTGCGTCGAGCCGGTTTCCGTGCCCACCGTGCAGGATCACCCACCGTCGTTGATGGTCACCCGTTGTTCGCGTGCTGGATTCAAATAGATTCTGCAACGATGGCGTCAGAGCGTGGGTTGCTTTCATCTTGAATCTGGATGCTGCACAGCTGTGCTGGCTTGGAAAGACTCCGGCCGTGCAAATTGCTGTCGCCGAAACGAAACACAATCAAGCCATGGCGAGGCCAGCCAACTTCCATGGACAAATATCAAACAACGCACTGCAGCCATATAGCCAGCGGTGTCGTACCGAATATGCGGGGTGAGTGATCTGATCAGGCAATAGCCGATAGATGCGACGTGACAGACAAATCTGCGCGAGCGCAAGCGCAAAAGCGGCGGCAAGCAGCGGTTCTGTTTGTTCCAATGAATATATGACAAAGTAAAACAGATGAAGAATAGCACCTTGGAATTTCTGGCAGGTGAACACGATGGTGTTCTCGGTGGCCGTTTTCCCAATTTTTTCCACGAACAACGCCATATTCTGATTGATTTGGGTAATTCGGATGGACGAGTATCGCAGCGTCTCTGCACTGTCTCAGGCCCTCACCGTGTGCTCAATTACGATGTGTTGCCGGGCGCGATACACGCAGTCAGTGCGACCCGCAGTGAGGTGTCGGCATGAGTTCCAAACTCCCCGGATATGTCAGGCTGTTCTCCATTAACTGCCGCCACAGTTATTTCGCCGACGGCATTGGTCGTTCGCTGGAACTGCGGCCGAGCGCGCAATGCAGCATCTTGCTCAAGCGCTATCGGATGCTGGTGCAGACCTTGCCGGGCAGCGTTGCCGTGTATTACCGCAACGGCCGTGAGGCGCCATTGGCAAATTTCGATGAAACCGAGCCGCTGACATTTACGCTGCAAAGCCAGGACTCTTACCTGATGAATTACACCGCCACAGAGCTGCCGGCGGCTGTCGAGGTCTTGCCGTCAATCTGGTATTTCGATAACAGGATCGACCAGCGCGGGCTGCTCAATCCGGCCGGAGTGGTTTCAGGGATGGAGCGGTTGCCGCTCATGTCGCGTCGTTTCAGCTTGTCTCTGGAGCGCGAGATGGCGGTGGAAATGGTTCAGGTGCTGGACAATTTTCAACAGCAAGTGTGGAGCGCCACACTGCAGCCGGCGCAATTGCTGCGCGTGATTCAACTTGACCTGACGCAGTTGTCCGATGGTCGCCATACGCTGCTGATCAATGGTCACAAGCAACTCGATTTTTATCTTAGCGATACGGCTGCAACAAGGCTGTGGGGCGTGGTTGCCTTGTATGCTGGCGGCAGTGCACTGGCATCTGCATTTCCGCAAGGCTGCGTGATCGCTGCCGATGGCCGTGTTACGCCGCGCGACTATGCACTCAAGTTGGAAAGCCGCAAAACCATCTGGCGCTACACAGTCATTGCTGCGCAAGACCAGGTGCCGGATTATCGGCAATTTGCCGTTTCTGGCAGCTTTAGCGACCATAGCGAGACAAACCACATTGCCTTCTCGGCGCAGCCGGAAATTCTTGAGATTAATGGACGCCCGGCGGCGCGCTTTACCTCCTTGCAAACATTGGCCTTGA
>Ga0302152_10001448_pt1 | contig 10154 bp, 6 predicted proteins | sample I_Bog_N2_1_FD_192434 | JGI IMG/M metagenome (GOLD analysis project Ga0302152, IMG submission 192434) | Peat permafrost microbial communities from Stordalen Mire near Abisko, Sweden - I_Bog_N2_1 | ecosystem: Environmental > Terrestrial > Soil > Wetlands > Peat | place: Sweden: Abisko, Stordalen...
GGGTCCTTGTTTGTGGTGAGCTCGTTATAGGTTTCGCCGAAGGGCGCGTAGGCTTCCTTGGCGTAGACGGCGTGGGCCCACGTGGTGGCCAGGCGGCTCGATCCGAGCCAGTCTTTGTGGCGAATGAAGTTCAACCCACTTGAATTGTAGACCGCAGTTGAGCCGCCCGGAAGCGAAATCGTGCCCTTGGTCAGCCCGCCGCTGTAGACGGCCAGGCTCGTCCCGTCGGGGTTATAGACAAACTGCGTATACGTGGTGCCCACACCTTTTTCGACCATGCGGCCTAGCGCGTCGTAGGTGGCCGTGGTCGAGTTTACGGTGATGGGCTGGTTGAGCGCGTTCCAGGTGAGCGTGGCCGGGGTTGCGGAGGTCTGATTGCCGTTGGCGTCGTAAGTGGGAGTCGGCGTGATGCCGCCGGATACCATGTTGGTGTTTAGGTATCATGTCCCCGTATACCCCGAGACAAGTTTACACCGGGAACCGTTGGTCGAGGGTTGTCGCAGCCCACCCTCCGCAAAGTACGCGAAGGATGGGGCACCCACAGATTTTAGGCATGTCAAGGGTGGGCCACCCGCCGTGTTGATTGATGGGACAGAAACTTAGTGGTTGTTTCATGGTAGGGCCACCTGCCACTCACCGAAAAAACTCCCAGATACACGCGCCAATAAGCACCGCACAGATTGCACTAATTGCAATGGGAATCCAGAGGCTGATGTTCCGTTTTCGCCTTCTTTTGAAATATCCCAGCCATGCGAAAGCTAGCACGAAGATGGCAACAACCAGATTGAACGAAGGGCTTTGGTTTCCACCGCGAGCAGCTTCATAAACTGGTCCTAAACAGATCATCATTATTTAGCTCCGCATGCGGCGTTGGTCGTTATGTTGACGTATGCCCCAGCGCCACCTTCCCACCCTCCTGCAGATCCATCTGCATATCCACCTATGCCTGAAGGGTAGCCAACTTCGCCGATGCTGGCGTGCGCCCCGGGAGCATAAAGCCCTACTCCACCGAAAATGAGCGGCTCGCTGTTACCGCCGCTATATATCCTCCCGCCCCCACCAACGACGCCTTCGCCACCCGACACTTCAACAAGTTGTCCAACACTACCCCCAGAGTGTGTATCAGCCTCTGCTATACCCCCAGCAAAACCAGAAGCCGGCCCTGCATCAATTGAACGACCTCCATAGGCGAAGACTCCAGCTCCGCAAGTCGTTGGTTGTGCAAGCGCAATCTGGTAAATGCGCTGCGCGGGCGACATACTCCACATAGTTTGACTCCTCTGAATCTGCTGCTGCTGAATCATGTAGTTGAAGAAGTAGCTTTGGACGTCGAGGGACGCAACCGAATTGGCATTTGAGCCCTGAAAGAATGTATTGAGCGTGTTGAGGTTTGCGTCGAGGGATGTGAATACGTACCCCCCGTTCGCGAGCAATTGGAAATTAGTGATCGCACCGTCGGCCCAATAGCCTCCGTTCGCCTGACATTCCGCCGGATTGCTGTTTTGGTCGAGGCTTTCTATTGAAGTGCCGTCATTGCCCATATAGGCACAGTCCAAACCGCTTGGGTCGGTGAAGCTCATGGGATTGTTCTGAGCGTACGCATACCGATCGAGCGACTGCGGATAGGTTGGTGCCACAGCGTTCCATCCAGCCGGATCCGGGCTGAGCCATCTTCCCGCCGACGGATCGTACTTGCGGAAGAGGTAGTCGTAAACGCCATTGCCAAGAGAGCCGGTGACCACGTTCTGATCCTGGCCGGTGAAGGAGCGGTCGGGCGTGCCGGCTTCATTGTAGGTCTCACCGAAGGGCGCGTAGGCTTCCTTCGAGTAGACCGCGTGCGCCCACGTCGTGGCCAGGCGGCTCGATCCGAGCCAGTCTTTGTGGCGAATGAAGTTCAATCCACTTGCATTGTAGACCGCAGTCGACCCGCCGGGAAGCGAAATCGTGCCCTTGGTCAGCCCGCCGCTGTAGACGGCCAGGCTGGTCCCGTCGGGGTTGTAGACGAACTGCGTATACGTACCGCTGACACCTTTTTCAACCATCCGCCCCAGCGCGTCGTAGGTGGCCGTGGTGGTGCTGGAATTAGGGAAATATGTATCATGTCCCACTACTGTTGTGGCTTTGCGATTCTCATGACCGGGCCGCCTGCCGATACGGGACGAAAACGGTGGGTTGGGATTCGTGGTCTCCCACTCATCCACGATAAAACTGTGGATGAATGGGGCACGCGGGATTCAGGGGATTAATGACCGGGCCACCTGCCCTGCGTCAGCGATTCCAATTCCAATCCCACCAACGGCCATTCCAATTCCGCCGCTTGCCTGCAAGGCTACACCGGCAGGAGCAGTAACTACTCCTGCATCTGCTAAGATTCCCCAGAGAAATGTTGCTCCCCCTAATGCGACTGTTGTGTTACCAGCATGGTTTAGTGCGGTGCACCAGCCAGGTTTTGGTTCGGGTTTTGGTTGTTGCGGCTGTGGCTGTTGCGGGTTATTTGGGGCCGATGCAACTTCTACGGTCGCGGATGATGCTGGCCACATTTGGGTTTGTAGGTAGTATTCGAAGCAGCCGGATGCGAGGTCGCAAATCGACGGGTCATCGTCCCCCCTATATCCGTTGTCGTATGACAAACCTGCACCACCATCAAAAAATGCTCCGGGATCTGGATCTAGTGCAGGTGTATCCCATGGTGGAGTGGGTCCAGGGTCTGGCGGAGCTGGAGAAAATCCTGGAATGTCACCTTCCCCAAGATCGCCATCACCCGAATCGCACCCGTCCTCATCATCGCATCCTATGGATGTGCCATCTGGATCGATCAGCGTCAAAGGACCGTTCTGCACATAAGCGTAACGGTTAAGCGACTGCGGACGGTGCAAACTAACCGCTCCCCAGCCATATGGGTCCGGGCTTAGCCATCTTCCCGCCGACGGATCGTACTTGCGGAAGAGGTAGTCGTAAACGCCTGTGCCGCCGGAGTTGGTGACGACATTCTGATCCTGGCCGGTGAAGGAGCGGTCCGCTGTGCCGGCCTCGTTGTAGGTTTCGCCGAAGGGCGCGTAGGCTTCCTTGGCGTAGACGGCGTGCGCCCACGTCGTGGCCAGGCGGCTCGATCCGAGCCAGTCTTTGTGGCGAATGAAGTTCAATCCACTTGCATTGTAGACCGCAGTTGAGCCGCCGGGAAGCGAAATCGTGCCCTTGGTCAGCCCGCCGCTGTAGACGGCCAGGTTCGTCCCGTCGGGGTTATAGACAAACTGCGTATACGTGCTGCCCAAGCCTTTTTCGACCATGCGGCCTAGCGCGTCGTAGGTGGCCGTGGTCGAGTTTACGGTGATGGGCTGGTTGAGCGCATTCCAGGTGAGCGTGGCCGGCGTTGCGGTTTTCTGGTTCCCGTTCGCATCGTAGGTTGGAGCAGGCGTGATGCCGCTTGAAACCTGATTGGTTGACGTGTTGTAGATTGCCGAGTAGCTCGTGCCTCCGTTGCTGCCCGCCTTGGTGATGTTGCCAAAGGGGTCGTAAGAAAAGGTCTGCCCCCATTGCGGCACGTCGTTGTTCACGCAACTGCTTGACGCTATGCGGCTCAGATCATCCGCTGTGTAGTTGCACGTCTGGCTTAACGGACTGGGGCTACCATCGGTATAGACCATCTGCTGAAGAGACGAATTGGCATTCCAGGTGAGCGCAGTGGTGACCGCATAGGCGCCACTCGTTGGTTTGATGTTGTAGGTGAGGTTGGTTGGCCGGAAGGTGTAAGGATCGTAGGTGAAGTTGTCCACATCGCTCCCCGAGCCGGTGCCGGCATTGCCATAGGTAATCTGGGCGGGCAAACTGGCATTGTTGTACGTCACTCCGGTGACCAGATTCAGGCCATCCGTGCCGTCGGCAGCAGTAGCGGGTCGGCCCTCACCGTCCAGGCTATAAGTCACTTCGGGAATCCCTATGTAGGTGCCGGGGCTGTAGGTAGTCGCGACGTAAGGCGTAACCGATGCAGACTGCTCAGTCTGCGGACCCCAGACATAGAAGGTCGAGTTGGCCGTATAGCCATCTATCTCAAATCCTCGAGCCCCTCCCGAGCAGTTCACTACACTCAACGGAATCGAAGTGGCCGTCCAGGTGTAGCGCTGCCACGATGTCGTGAGCGCAAACTGAGTGCCTGCGCAGTCGTTTAGACCGAAGCTGACGCCCTCGCCGCCAACTGCTCCCTTGAGCCACGCGCTGACAGTATAGGTTCCGCCAGTGATCAATCCTGCTTGAACAGATGTGAATGCGCCCCAGGGATTCGAAGTGCCGCAGGAGAAGCTGCTGGGCATGGTGAATTGAGTTGCCGTATTCGATCCGTCTGGCGCCGTAACAGACGGCGTATCGAGCACCATCCCGTTCGAACTTCCCGCACAGTATTCCGTCCAACCGCTCCCGCCGAATTGCGACGAATCCGTGATCATGTTCGTAGTGCTTCCGGCAGTGTTCCCGACAAGCGACCCGGAGAGAGAGCCAACTGCTCCGTTGGGGTAGAAGGTCTCCTGGGTGAGGAAGTATCCGCCGGAGTGTGGGGTAGACTCCCACATTTGCGATTGGACACCACCGGCAGTGGGTCCACCCGTCACCGGGCTCGCGCTGAAAAAGGCGTCGGTGAGCTTGGTTGTGCAGGCCGATGTGCTGCAGGTGTAAGCCTCGGCAACCTGGCCCATGGCGTTCGTCATGGCTGCTCCACCCGCTGAACTTGGCAAGCTGGCTGCGTCATATACGGCGTGAGTGATTGGCGTGACGGAATAATAGGGGCTGGAAGGGAGAACGTAAGACGAGGTCGGCCGGTGGAGCTTGTCGTAGGTGAAGCAGGTCGAATTTCCCATGTTGTCAACGGTTTCAATCAGGTCTCCCGGTGAGGAGCCGCTGCAACCGCTGGCCGAATCGTAGGTGTAGGTCGTGGTGCCGGGAGATCCTGAACCGCTGCTCCACTCAGGAATGCTCTCGGATTTCTTTCTCCCGAGCCAATCGTAATTGACCATGCGGGTCTGCATCGGGCTGGATTGGGCGTTTTGCTGAACCTGCGTCAACCGGCCGGCGCCATCGTAGCTGTAGTTGGTTAGATACCCCGTGTACGAGGTCGAATGCCCGCAGGCTCCGCCAGCTGGCGATGTGGATGTAACAACTTCGCAGACGAAGGTGAGCCACCCCGCGCCGTTGTACTGCAGGTTCCGCTTCTTGACGTTCTCGGAACCTGGCGCCGGACCGACCGCAACCAATAGATTGTTCTGCGCATAGGTGTATGTCTTGGTTCCACCACCACCATCTGTGACTGTCCAAGTGCGGCCCAAAGGTTCATAGGTAGTTGCAGTCCCTGGGTTCGAGGGTACGTCCTGTCCAATCATCGAGCTTTGGTACGGAAGAGTTGTCTTCGCAACCCGGCCCAGCGCATCGTAGGCTGTAGCGACGGTATCGTAGCTGCTCAACCCCTGCCCTTTCTGCGTTTGCTGGACGATGGTCCTGCCTAGCGCGTCGTAGGTGGTCACGGATGTGCTGGTTGATGTGCTGCCATTGAAGTTCATTGAAACTGTCGAGGAGTTGGATGAAGAAGTGGGATAACTGTAGTTCGTCACCGCGGTTGTGGCATTGTTGGTGACGGCTACGGGCCGCCAATAAGGATCACTCCCATAGCCGTAGGTAGTCGTATTACCGTTCACGTCCTGGCTTGTGACTTGGACACCGCCAACGCAATTCCACGTCGCAGAAGTGGCCAACGTAATGCTGCCAATCGTCGGGCTGCTTACGGAGGTGGGGAAGGAATTGCCGCAACTCGAGCTTCCGTAACTGTAGGTTGTCACGCCGCCGTTGGGGTCGGTCGTCGTATATACGTTGCCGGTATCGTAATAGCTGTAGTACGTCATCAGGTAGCTGCCCGAGTTGATCATCTGCTGGACGGAGTAGATGTTCCCACGAACTGGACTGCTCACATGATTTGGCGTGCTCGTGGTCGAAGTAACAGCGCCGGTATATGTGTACTTGGTATCGGAGACGGTGCTCCCTCCGCCATCGGTTACCTTGACCTCAGTTGGCAAATCCCCGCCGTAGCTGGTCGTGTAGGTAGTGGTCGTAGTCTGCAACAGGGCTCCCGAAACACCGCTTGCACCGTAGTCGTGGACCGCGTGGGTGAGGATGTTTCCAAATGAGTCGTAAGTGTTGACGTAGCCGGCGGATGGCGATGTACCTGAGGGCCACAGAGTTGCGCCTTGGATATTGGTGAGCGCGGCTACGGCTGTCCCGCTATCCCCGCTTGTAGAACTGCAGGTTGAGGGGTTGATTTCGTAGCATGTGTAAATGCTTTCCAGTAGGCTTCCTCCGGAAGCTGAGCCGGAATAAACCTGGCGCTCAATTTCATAAAAGCTCCCTACAGGCAAGCCACCAGAGCCGTTACTTGTCAGGAATATGCTTACATTCTGATTTGTCGCACCCCCATAGGACGGTGCAGTTAACCGGGCAGAACCAGGACGATGAAGTGTAAAGGTTATGCTGGACCATGGCATGCTGATTCCCGGAGGAGTCCACCCAATTTCCGCTGGGAACGCCGTTTGTAGCTTGTCTGCTTTCTGTCAGCGAGCCGCCGGACATTTGCAGGCTCAACTGGCTTGAACCCGAGGTGCTGCAGGAACCAATGAACGTTCCTGTGTCATTGCTCGAACCTGCATAGGACTCTGCTGTCCCTGTCAAGCTGATCGCTTGGATAGTGGCTCCGCCCATCCCAGATAACGCGCTGGCGAGGACTGAAGTCGGAGTTGCGGACTGCTGGCCTACAAGGCAACTGATTGAGAAAAATGAGATTAACGCGAGAATTGACAGACTGCGTGTGCGGGGCATTACCCCTCCTTATCACGATTGCAAACATTTCTGTGTGACATTCCGACGGCGGGCCCAGTGACTTTGGTGCGGCGAAAAACGCTACGGTAGAAGAGCGTTAAGGTGGCCTTGACGAGGTTAGAGGACGGATCGTTTGGAAACTACATTTGAGTGAAGTGGAATGTCAAGAGGTTTTTCTATAATTCACGCGAAATTTCTCTTGGTAACCAAGGGAGTTGATTCCCAGGATAATAAGGCTTATGTAAACTGCAAGTCGTGGGGCAGTCGAAAACTACCCCACGACCTGCAGTTCTAAGGTTTGGCTGGATGCGAGTTCTTCCACTGTTGTTCCATTCGAGCCACTTTTGCGCGAAGTGGGTCCCAGTAGCTTTCAGGAATCGATGACTGCAATACTTCGTCGATGATGTCGGCGAAGTATTGCAGGCTGGTGATTGGCGCATTGACCCCTGAGTTGAGCATGGCGACATACTTGCGAGCGCATCCGAGGAGAATTGCCCGCGTTACCTGCTCCTGCGAGACACCTCGCCAATGCAGGCCAGCCGCGATCTTTTCGTCGGCAGCCGAGAAGCTGGCGTGAACACAGGCCGGGGCCAGGAACAATTCGCGAACCTTCTGTACGAACTCGAGTACAGGAGCAGAACTTCGGGGTGGCTGTTGCCTTTGGTATGGCCAGAAGCGGTCTCGGATTTCGAGTACGAGTTGCGAGCCGCCGTTTCTGATCACGGTGCAGACGGCCCGCTCCTCCAGTTCATCCAAGTTAATTGCGACCGCTGTTGGTGCTCTTATCATCGCCCGAGCCAAGTCTTCAACCGTTGCACTGAGGCGTCCGGTATGGCGATTGGCCATCAGGCAGACATAAACGTAGAGCCTGAAGGCGCCATCGGAGAGCAGCGTTAGGGCCTGCGCAAATTCCCGGCCGGCTGCGAACCATCCAGTGGGCTGTTTGAGGATTAACCGAGGGTTGCTCATGAGCGACCTCCAATCAGCTCCGCCGCTTCCTTCTTCTTTCGCATCGACTCGCCGTTCATCTCGATGCGATAGGCATTGTGGACCAGGCGATCCAGGATGCTGTCTGCGATGGTTGGATCGCCGATCTGCGCATGCCAGCTCTCAACAGGCAGCTGACTCGTCAGCACCGTAGAACGCCGGCCATAGCGGTCGTCACATACTTCCAAGAAGCTGCGACGCTCGTCGTCGTTCAACGCAGTCATGGCGAAGTCATCGACAACGAGCACATCTGTGCGAGCGATGCTCTCCAGCATCCTGCCCAGACTGCCGTCAGCCCGCGCCTCGACCAGGTCGCGGAAGATCTTGGCCGCGGACCGGTACAGCACGCTGAAGCCATCGCGGCAGGCCTTCTGCGCCAATGCTTGCCCAAGCCACGTTTTGCCGATTCCAGTTGGACCGGTAAGCAGGACATTGAGGTGTTGAATGACCCATTGCGAGTTGGTCAGTCCCCGGACCGTCGACGAATCGAGTTGTCGGGGATAGCGGTAGTTGATGTCTTCGACGCAGGGCTCGGCAGACAGCTTCGACTTCTTTAATCGACGCACCAGTGCCTGATTCTCACGCCATGTCCAGTGGCTGTCAACCAGCATGCCGAAGCGTTCTTCGAAGTTGAGGCCGCGAGCCTCGGGCTGATCGAGTTGCTTTTGATATGCATCCGCCATTCCTGTCAGGCGCAGTGCGTGGAGCTTGTCCAGAGTAGCTTGGTTTAGCATTGGCCTACCTCCTTCCACCCCAGCGACGAAGTGGGTGCCCTCTGGGCATCGCCGGGGACCCCGGACTCCCGGCACGTCCCCTGAACTGCGTAATACCCAGGGCCGCGAAGGTTCTCATGCTTTACCGGAGAAGGCATCAACAGCAGTTCAGGCACCGGCTGACGGTCCAGACCGCTTTGCAACATAGACTTCACGCTTTGAAAGCGGTAGAGCTTTAGGCGGACCGCCCGTGTGCAGGCCGCTTCCAACCGCTCAGCGCCATACTTTCGCTCCAGTCGAATCACGCCCAGCGCCGATCTATACCCCATCTCCGGGTGCGGCTTGCTGGTCATGATGCACTCTACCAACCGCGCCGTGAAGGGACCAACCTTGCCCGCCCATTCGATGATCCGCGTCGGCGTCCACTCCAGATATTGCTGATGCGATTTCGGGCGGTGCGCCGCATTCGTACTGGCTACATGTGGCTTGCTGCTGCGCACATGACTGGCTACGCGCTTGCCTTGGTGGAAAATCTCCACCGTCCCTTGAGTGCTTCGCGCCTCGACCTCCTTGCCAACCAGCTGATACGGCGTGCTGTAGTAATGGCCGCCCAATTCGATGTGATAATCCAGATTCACCCTCGCCTTCTTCCACTCCGCATAAACGAACGGAGAGAGCGGCAATGGCTGCAGTACCGGACGATCTATCGACCGAAAGAGTTCCGACCGCGAGCCGGCAAGCTTGCGAAACGGCCGGTCATTGAGTTTGTGAACCAACCCCAGGATGGCCTCGTTCAAATCAGCAAGGCTGAAGAACTGGCGCTTGCGCAACGCAGCAAGCACCCACCGCTGAACGATCTGCACCCCGACCTCCGCCTTGGACTTATCCCGTGGACGATACGGCCGTGCGGGTAGAATGCCCACGCCATAATGAATCGCCAGATCGCCATATGTGCGATTCAACTCGGGCTCGTAGTAGCAGGGCTGCTTCACCCCGGACTTTAAGTTGTCCGGGATGACAAGCTGAGTTGTTCCCCCGAAGAATTCAAATGCCCTAACATGAGCATGACTCCAGTCCCACAGGTTCTGCGTCCAGGTCGCCTCCGCGTAGGTGTAGTTGCTGGCGCCCAGGACCGCTACGAACACCTGGGCCTCGCGAACTTCGCCAGTCTTGGGATCAATCACTGGTACCGTCTGCCCGGCGTAATCCACGAACGTCTTTTCTCCGGCGCGATGTTCGTGCCGCAGCACTACGTCTAGTTGACGCTGCCATTCGCGGTAAAGCTCGCAGTACCAGCTATAGGCGTAGCCCAGCGGATTCGCCTGCTTGTACTCTTCCCACAAAAGCTGAAGGGTAACATTCTTGCGGCTCTTCAGTTCCTTATGAATCGCCGCGCAGTCGGGCGAAACACGGGTCTTGGGTGATGCGACTGGCAGCGGTGGGTACAAGCGCCGCTCCAGAGCAACGTCATCTAAATCGGCCGGCAAGGGCCAATTCAACCCCGCCGCTTTCAGTCGTTCAAGACACCGCTGGACGGTGCTTCTGCTTACCTTGCAGATCGAGGCGATCTGCCCCGGGACAAGGTGTGATTCAAAGTGAAGCCGT
>Ga0302152_10001452_pt1 | contig 10146 bp, 9 predicted proteins | sample I_Bog_N2_1_FD_192434 | JGI IMG/M metagenome (GOLD analysis project Ga0302152, IMG submission 192434) | Peat permafrost microbial communities from Stordalen Mire near Abisko, Sweden - I_Bog_N2_1 | ecosystem: Environmental > Terrestrial > Soil > Wetlands > Peat | place: Sweden: Abisko, Stordalen...
ACGCGATCCGGCACGGCGGCATACAGCTCCATCAATTTATAGCGGATATCCTGGCGCGTAGGCTCACGCTCCAGCCCCTTGCGCAAAACCTCTTGCGCCTGCTCATTGTGTCCATAGGCCAGATAAACATCGGCTTCCGCGATCGGATCCCCGCCAGCGGCGGAGTTCGACGTTGCCGTAGCCCCCCCCACCGCTGCATGCCCGTGCGGTACTGCCTTGGCGCCTGACTGCAGAGCGCGAGCACGGGCGCGACGTCTTAACAGCCACCACGAGAGGAAAACCAGGATCAACAGCAAGCCCGCGGCAAGCACCACGACCGCGGGAATACCATGCAGAATGCCAGACAAGGCGCTTAGGCTAAAACCACCGATGCCAAGCTGAAAACCACTCTGAGGCTGAAGGGCCTGCAACGCCTTGATTTTGTTTTGCAGGTCAGCGATATGTTTGTTAGCGGCGGCGAGCGCGCTAGAGCTTTGATTCACCTGCTGGCGCAACGCTTGAACTTCCGCACTGGAAGATGAACTCGCGTCAGGCGCCACAGGTTGAGCCGCGGGCGGCGGGGTCTGCGCTCGAGAAGCCACCACAGGCGCTTGCGCGGGGGCGGCCAGGACGGTTTGCGGACGCGATGGCGCCGCAGCGACTGCGGGCTTGGGCGCCGCCGCCTGAGCCACATCCAGCATCACCGTATAGGCTCGCAACCAGCGTCCAGCAGGGCTATCGACTTCCAATACAAAGCTCAAATAGGAAGATCGAATCGGCAAACTTGAGGTGATTTGCACCACCGGACCGCCGGCGCCAGGCTGCACGGCAAAATGCAGGGAAGCCAGAACCGGCTCATAGTCGACGTTTTGCTCGTCAAACGCGGCCTGGTTAGCCAACCCCGCCCGCACCTGCCCCGCCGAGACAGAAGCCAGCCCATCCAACGCCACCGAGGCGCGAAACGGCTGCCCCATCTGCGAATAGAGGTTGACTTGCCCCAGCCCTGCCCAGGCACTAGCCGACATCAGCAGTGCCGCCATGAACGCAATGATGGATTTGCAGCTCACGCTGTTCCCTTTTCGTCGGTGATAGAACGTTTTGCAGCGACGGGGCCTTCCCCGCCACATCCCTTGCCGCAACCGCGATTCAAACCTTGAGGTTCGCTGCGTCTACCGACGACCAGGGCCTCACCCCAAGCGCCCGGCCTTGAGCAGAACCTCCGCTACTTCTACGCAGTTTAAAGCCGCGCCAACGCGGACATTGTCGGCGGTTAGCCAAAAACTGAGCCCGCTCGCGGTTGCGCGGACTCGACTAACCCATATGCGATCAGAGCCGGCAACCTCCATCGGAGTGGCATAACCATCATCAAGCTCCGGGTGATCAACCACATGTAGTCCAGAGGCTGCAAGCAACTTGCGTGCCCGGTCCGGTGCCACGCCTTCACGCAGCGCCACACTCACTGACCAAGCATGACCAAAAAATACCGGAACCCGCACGCAGGTGGCTTCCACCGGCAAGGTCGGAAGCATCAACAGGCGGCGCAGTTCCTGCTCTACCGAGCGCTCTTCTTCCGACGCGCCATCCTCCAGAATCGCACCGATGCGCGGCAGCAGGTTGAAAGCGATACGCTTGGGGTAGACCCCGGTTTCAACTTCACGCTGCGCAAACAACGAGGTTGATTGATTCGCCAGCACTTCCAGCGCTTCTTGGCCACTACCGGAGACGGACTGATAGGTTGATACCGTGACGCGTTCCAGCCCATGCGACGCCAAGGCATGCAACGCCACGGCCAATGGCGTGACAGTGCAATTCGGCACCGAAATCAGCGACACATCTTCTTGCGCCAGCAACAGGGCCAGATTGATGCGCGGCACAATCAAAGGCACCAGTTCATCGGAGCGAAACGCCGAACTGAAGTCGATCACAACCGCCCCGGCGGCGCGCGCCTCGGACACGTAGCGTAGCGATGCCTCGCTGCCGGCGACAAAAATCGCCAGGTTAACGCTATCGAACGTAAAATCGTCGAGCGACTGCACGCCGAGTTCCAAATGTCCATAACTGACAGTTTCGGCGCTGCAATCGCCCTCATCGACGGCAAAAACCTTGGCGGCGGGGAATTGATGTTGCGCCAGCAGGTCAAGTACGGCTTGGCCAACCAGGCCGGTCGCGCCGACTACGGCAAGTTGCAGAGTCTGTGACATATCGCTAATCCTAGTAAACGACAAGGGCGCTTACGCGCCCTTGTGATTGGTAAACGTCAAAACACTATTCTACTCTACCGCTCTATCAGTATGCGCAGCATCCGACGCAAAGGTTCAGCCGCGCCCCACAACAACTGGTCGCCCACGGTGAACGCGGACAGATACTCTGCGCCCATACTCATTTTACGCAAACGCCCAACTGGAGTGGACAAGGTGCCGCTAACCGCGGCGGGGCTCAAATCATGCATCGAGGCCTCGCGCGTATTGGCAACCACGCGCGCCCAGGGATGCGCTGCGCCAAGCATGCTTTCAATTTCAGCCAGCGGCACATCGCGCGTCAGTTTGATGGTCAAAGCCTGACTGTGGCAACGCATCGCGCCGACGCGCACGCACAAACCATCGACCAGCAATGGATTAGCTTCGCGCCCGAGGATTTTATTGGTTTCAGCCGGGCCCTTCCATTCTTCGCGCGACTGCCCGTTGCCCAGATCTTTATCGATCCAGGGAATCAGACTGCCGGCCAGCGGCACGCCAAAGTGACTGTGCGGAAACCCTTCGTCGCGCAAGCTTGCGGTGACTTGACGATCGATATCCAGAATGGCGCTGGACGGATCGGCCAATTGCTGGCTGACCACGCCATGCAACACGCCCATGCCGTTGAGCAACTCACGCATGTGTTGCGCGCCGCCACCGGAAGCCGCCTGGTAGGTCATGGCGCTGGCCCACTCGACCAGATTGTTCTGAAATAAGCCGGACAACGCCATCAACATCAATGACACGGTACAGTTGCCACCGATAAAATCTTTGACGCCACGCGCCAGACCGGCGTCAATCACCGAGCGATTCACCGGATCGAGCACGATAATCGCGTCGTCCGCCATGCGCAGGGTGGAAGCGGCGTCAATCCAATACCCCTTCCAACCGGCCGCGCGCAGTTTAGGATAAATATCGCCGGTGTAGTCACCGCCTTGACAGGTCACCACCGCATCCAGATTCAGCAAAGCCGGAATCGAGTAAGCATCTTGCAAGGTCGGCACGGTTTTGCCGACTTGCGGCGCCTGACCACCGACATTGGAAGTCGTGAAGAACACCGGTTCGTCAATTTGAGCGAAATCCTGTTCTTCCAACATACGTTGCATCAGCACCGAACCCACCATGCCGCGCCAGCCGACAAATCCAACTCTCATCTCTTACACCCTTTCTCGACAATCTTATTTTTGTATGGCCACCCCCGTTGCGGAGGCCCGGCAACGACGGCTACAGAGCGGCGACTACCGCGTCACCCATCGCGCGGCAGCCAATACGCTCACAACCCGGCGCGGCGATATCACCGGTACGCAAGCCCTGACGCAACACCGACTGAACCGCATTTTCCACACGCAAGGCGGCTTCAAGCTGGTTGAAACTATAGCGCAGCATCATGGCCACCGACAGAATGGTCGCTAGCGGGTTGGCCAAGTTTTTGCCGGCGATATCCGGCGCTGAACCATGACTGGGTTCGTACAGGCCCTTGTTATCCGCATCCAGGGAGGCCGAGGGCAGCATGCCGATCGAGCCGGTCAGCATTGATGCCTCATCACTGAGAATGTCGCCAAAAATATTACCGGTGACCATTACATCGAACTGTTTCGGGTTACGCACCAGCTGCATGGCGGCATTGTCGACATACATGTGGCTCAGTTCGACCTCGGGGTATTCCTGCCCCACCGCAATCATGATTTCTTTCCAGAACTCGGTGGTTTCCAGCACATTGGCCTTATCCACCGAACACAGCTTGCGATTGCGTTTCATCGCAATGCCGAACGCCACATGGGCAATGCGTCGCACTTCGCTTTCGCTGTAGCGCATGGTGTTATACGCTTCGCGCTCACCCAGTTCATTGACCGAAATGCCGCGTGGCTGACCAAAATAGATATCGCCGGTCAATTCGCGCACAATCATGATATCCAGACCGGATACCACTTCGGGCTTCAGTGTCGAAGCAGCGGCCAGCTCTGGGTACAAAATCGCCGGACGCAAATTGGCGAATAAATTCAAATCCTTGCGAATCGCCAACAGCCCGCGTTCCGGGCGCAACGATCGCTCCAGAGTGTCATATTGCGGCCCGCCCACCGCGCCGAGCAATACGGCGTCGGCGGCGTGCACCAGCTTTTGCGTTTCTTCCGGGTACGGGTGGCCATAGCGGTCATACGCGGCCCCACCCAGCACGCCAGTTTCCATTTCAATCGGCAAACCGTCAGACGCCAATGCGCCCAGCACGCGCACCGCTTGTTCTACAATCTCGGGCCCAATGCCATCCCCTGGCAATACGGCAATTTTCATCTTTAAGCTCCTTGACGCTCGGCGTTAAAACAACCAGGGCTGCACGGTTTTCAATTGGTTTTCAAACAGGCGAATCTTGTCCGCCTGAAGCAAGGTCTGGCCAATTTCATCCAGGCCATTGAGCAACGAATGCTTGCGATGCTCGGTAATATCGAAACTATAGTGATGTCCGGACGGGGTATGCACCGTTTGCGTCGCCAGATCCACTTGCAGTCGGTAACCCTGGTGCGCGGCGCACTCAACAAACAAGCGGTCGACCACATCGGTAGGCAACACAATCGGCAGTAACCCATTTTTGTAGCAATTATTGAAGAAGATATCCGCATAACTCGGGGCAATCACCGCACGAAAGCCGTAATCTTCCAGCGCCCATGGCGCGTGCTCGCGACTGGAACCACAACCGAAATTTTCACGCGCCAGTAGCACTTGAGCCCCGCGAAACCGCGGCAGGTTCAAGACAAAATCGGGATTAAGCGAACGCTGGCTGTTATCCATGCCGGGCTCGCCATGATCCAGATAGCGCCATTCGTCGAACAGGTTCGGGCCAAAGCCCGAGCGCTTGATCGACTTCAAAAATTGCTTGGGAATGATCGCATCGGTATCAACATTGGCGCGATCCAGCGGGCACACCAGCCCGTCAAGAGTGGTAAAGGCTTTCATTGCACTCTCCTTAAAACGTTCTGATGTCGACAAAATGACCCGCAATCGCGGCAGCCGCCGCCATCGCCGGACTCACCAGGTGGGTACGCCCCCCCTGCCCCTGCCGTCCTTCAAAATTGCGGTTCGAGGTCGAAGCGCAACGCTCGCCCGGTTCAAGCCGGTCGTCGTTCATCGCCAGACACATCGAACAGCCCGGCTCGCGCCATTCGAAGCCGGCTTCGATAAAGATCTGATCCAACCCTTCGGACTCAGCCTGAGCCTTAACCAGACCGGAGCCCGGAACCACCATCGCCAACCGTACCGAATCGGCCTTTTTTCGGCCTTTGACCACCGAGGCGGCGATGCGCAAATCTTCGATGCGCGAATTGGTGCAGGAGCCGATAAACGCCTTATCAATGGCAATTTGCTCAATCGGGGTATTCGGCGCCAAACCCATATAACGCAAGGCGCGCTCCAGGCTTTCACGCTTGACCAGGTCATCGACCCGCGCCGGATCCGGCACGTGACCATTCACCCCACAAACCATTTCCGGAGAAGTGCCCCAAGTCACCTGCGGTTCGATCTCGCTCGCCAAAAGCTCGACCACGGAGTCGAACTCGGCGTCGGCATCCGAAACCAAAGTCGCCCAATCCGCCACAGCCAGATCCCAGTTGGCGCCAGAAGGCGCCAGTGGACGCCCGCGTACATAATCGATCGTGGTCTGATCCACGCCGATCAATCCCGAACGCGCACCGGCCTCGATCGCCAGGTTGCACAGGGTCATGCGCCCCTCCATCGACAGGGCTCGCACCGCGCTGCCTCCGAACTCGATGGCGAAGCCCGTGCCACCAGCGGTGCCGATACGACCAATGATCGCCAACGCCATATCCTTGGCGCTCACGCCCGCCGGCAACACGCCGTCGACCCGCACCAGCATGTTGCGCGACTTTTTGGCCACCAGACATTGAGTGGCCAGCACGTGCTCGACTTCGGAAGTCCCAATGCCATGCGCCAAAGCGCCGAAGGCACCATGTGTCGAGGTATGGCTGTCGCCGCACACCACGGTCATGCCGGGCAAGGTGGCACCCTGCTCCGGCCCGATCACATGCACGATACCCTGCGCAGGATTGAGAAACGGGAAATAGGCCAATGCGCCGTATTCGCGAATATTGGCATCCAGGGTTTCAACCTGCTGACGCGAAATCGGATCTTGAATCCCGAGCTCCCAATGGGTGGTCGGGGTGTTGTGATCGGCGGTGGCCACCACCGAATTCACGCGCCAGGGTTTGCGCCCGGCGAGTTTTAGACCTTCAAAGGCCTGGGGGCTGGTGACTTCGTGCACCAAGTGGCGATCGATATACAGAAGTACCGTGCCATCGGCCTCCTGGTGCACCACGTGCCGCGCCCAAAGCTTGTCGTATAAAGTTTGTCCACTCATCTCTAAGTCTCTATCTCTGGCGTGCATGAAAGGTATTATTGCCTTGTTATGCGATCTATTCTTGCATAGCGTCATAGGGTGTTACAAGCAACAAAAACCCCGAAATGCAAAGCATTTCGGGGTTTTAGACAGACCGTCCGACCACTCGGACAAGTCGTCCGAATTCAAGCTCTTACCCCGCCCAGCGTCGTGACAATCGACCAAGCCAACGTCATCAATCCGGCGAAACCATCGCCTAAACCGCAAGATTGAGCTAAAAGGTTTCTTTGAACCGCTGGATATCACGCCGCCCCTTTTTACTGGGCTTGCCTTCGCCGTGAGGAAAGCTGGCATGTTCAGCGCGCAGCAGAGCGGTCTTCTGCGCGCGCGCCTCTTGCGACTCAGTGCTTTCCTCATAAAGCAAGTGCACTTCCTTGGCGCTTTTGCGCAGCGCCGACAAACCCGTCACAGTGATGTGATACTCCAACTGATTATTTCTAATAAGCAACTTATCACCTAGATTCACCACACGCGATGGTTTGACCCGCTCGCCATTGAGACTGACACGTCCCAGCTCCAAGGCGTCATGCGCCAACTGGCGCGTTTTAAAGAAACGCGCAGCCCAAAGCCATTTGTCCAGGCGCAACTTTGCGTCATCGGCCGCCACGGCGGATCTCTGATTCATTTTTCCACTTTCCAAGTCGCCGCGACCAGCGTCCCAAGCTCGGCTTGCAGTACGTCGCCGCCATGAATCGCCGCCACACCGGCCGGGGTGCCGGTGTAGATCAAGTCACCGGCCAAAAGCCCATACTCGGTCGACAACCACGACACCAGGCGCGCCACGCCCAGTAGCATCAACGCCGTATCACCGCTCTGGCGCCTCTCACCATTCACATTTAAAGAAAAACTCAGACGTGCCGGATCACTCACCCGTTCGGCGGCGACAAAGTCGGAAATGCACGCTGAACCGCGAAAGCCCTTGGCGCGCGTCCAGGGATGGCCCTTTTGTTTGAGTTCACTCTGTACATCGCGCGCGGTCAAATCCAGGCCAATGCCATACCCAGCTACCGCCGACAACGCCGGTTCCGGCGCAAGATGATCGGCATCGCGCCCCATCAGCAGCACCATCTCGCATTCATGATGAACATCGGAAGAATAGGCCGGTAGCGCGAAACTCTGGCCATCGCGCAACAGTGCGCGCTGCGGCTTGAGAAACACCAAAGGCATGGCGTCCTCGACATTGCCCAATTCGGCAATATGAGCCGCATAATTGCGCCCCACGCAATAGATGCTGGCCACTTCAACCTCGCGCCCCTCTAATCTTACGCTCGTCATCCGACTCTCCTATTTCAATGAATGTGGATTATCTCACCGCCATGCGACTCACGGGCAGAGAAAAAATGGTGCAATGCGCAACAGACCGACACTGGAGTTAAGTTCTTTTGCGTATGACGAACCAATTGGCGTGAAAATGTCATAGATTATTGGTACAGTCGAATGATTGCTCCCAGCCCATAGGGACCCGCTGAATAAGTTGCTTACGATGTAAATAACTTATTCAGCGGGTTCTTAGTATCGACGCCGAGCCAGTTTATGCCGTTTTCAAAGGAGCAGATTTTGAGTCAAGACCCGACAGTAACCTTAGACCAATTTTTTGAGAACATCACCCTGGCCAACCAGCAGTGGATGCAACAATTTTCCGGATCATTAGCCAGCGGCGACACGGCTAATCCGTTTGGCGCCTGGACCCAAATGTTTTCAAACAATAATCCATTGTTCACCTTGCAAAACTCGCTCTACCAGCAGCAAATGGAGCTGTGGCAACAGTTTCTCGGCCAGAAACCCGCGCCGGCCAATGAAAATAAAGACCGGCGCTTTGCCGCGCCGGAGTGGAACGAACATCCGTTCTACAGCTTTATCAAGCAAAGCTACCAACAGACCTCAAAATGGATGACCGAACTGGTCGACCAGGCACAGATGGAAGGGGATGACAAAGAGCGTCTGGCCTTCATTACGCGTCAATATCTTGATGCGATGTCGCCGACCAATTTCATCCTGACCAACCCTGAAGTGATTAAACATGCGATCGAGACCAAGGGTGAGAGCCTGGTCGAAGGCATGAAAAACATGATGTCGGATATCGAAAAAGGGCATATTTCGATGTCCGACGAAAGCCGTTTCGATATTGGCAAAAATATTGCCTGCACGCCGGGTAGCGTGGTGTTCCGCAACGAACTATTTGAGCTATTGCAATACACGCCAACCACCGAGCAAGTGTATGAAAAGCCACTATTGATCGTGCCTCCATGCATTAACAAATACTACCTGATGGATTTGCAGCCGGAGAACTCGATGGTGCGACATTTTGTCGCCCAAGGTTATCGGGTATTTCTGATCAGTTGGCGTTCGGCGGTACCGGAGATGAAGCAATTCACCTGGGACACCTATATCCAGGAAGGAGTCATCGCCGCCGCTGAAGTCGTGCGCAAGATTACGCGTCAACCCAGCATGAACGCACTCGGGTTCTGCATTGGCGGTGTGATTTTGGCGACATCCCTGGTGGTGATGAAAGCCAAGGGGCTGAACTGGATCGACTCCACCACCTTCATGACCTCGTTGATCGATCACAGCGATCCGGGCGAGATCAAGGTGTATATCGACGAGCAGTTGATTGCCAAGCGCGAAAACAAGCTAGAAGATGGCGGCATCATCAGCGGCAAAGATATCGGCCGCACCTTTGCCTCCTTGCGCGCCAATGACTTGGTATGGAACTACGTCGTCAACAACTACCTGCTGGGCAAGACTCCGGCGCCGTTCGATCTTTTGTACTGGAATAACGACGCGGTCGATCTGCCATTGCCGATGCACACCTTCTTCCTGCGTGAGTTTTACATCAACAATGCCCTGACCCATCCCGGTTCAATCACCTTGTGCGATGTGCCGATCGACCTGGCCCAAATCGACTTGCCCGTGTATATGTTTGCCGCGCGAGAAGATCACATCGTACTATGGACCTCGGCCAGTTCCGGGTTGAAATACTTCAGCGGAGCCGCTTCGCGCCGCTTTGTACTGGGCGCTTCCGGCCACATCGCCGGATCAATCAACCCAGTGACCAAGGACAAGCGCAATTACTGGGTCAATGATCAGTTACCGCTGGATCCGCTCGAATGGCTCGAAGAAGCCGAAAGCCGTCCAGGCAGCTGGTGGAAAGACTGGGACGCATGGCTCGCGCCGCAATCCGGCAAGAAAGTCGCCGCGCCGAAAACCCAGGGTAACCGCGCGTTTCCCCCTCTGGCGGATGCGCCGGGAGAATATGTCCTCGCCAAGGCCATGCCACCGGCCCTCGCGAATCTACAATAATATTAAAGGGGCGCGTGCGTAGCGCAGCGCCCCCAGCACGTCCAACCACTGGAGAGATAGATGCAAGAAGTCGTCATTGTGGCAGCGGGTCGCACCGGCATCGGCAGCTTTGCCGGTTCACTGGCCAAAATTCCGGCGCCTGAATTGGGCGCAATCGTCATCAAGGCGCTGCTGGAAAAAACCGGCATTGCTCCTGAACAAATTTCCTAAGTCATTATTGGCCAGGTC
>Ga0302152_10001456_pt1 | contig 10136 bp, 8 predicted proteins | sample I_Bog_N2_1_FD_192434 | JGI IMG/M metagenome (GOLD analysis project Ga0302152, IMG submission 192434) | Peat permafrost microbial communities from Stordalen Mire near Abisko, Sweden - I_Bog_N2_1 | ecosystem: Environmental > Terrestrial > Soil > Wetlands > Peat | place: Sweden: Abisko, Stordalen...
TGGGCGTGAGGACGCCGACACTCTCTTCGATCGCCTCGGCGGCGTTCAGGCAGAGGTCCTCGCGCAACAGGTCGCCGATGACTTGCACGCCCGTGGGTAAGCCGTTGGCGACACCGGTCGCGACGCAGGCCGCGGGCAGGCCGAGCAGGTTGGCGGGCAGCACGAAGCGAAACAGTTCGACGACCTTCATGGCCGACTCGGCGTCTTGGATGTCGAAGTCCAACTCGAAGGGCGGCTGCGTCCAGGTTGGCCCGACGATTAAGGGGTAGTTCGTCAAGAACTCGCGCCAGGCGCGCGCCACCTTGTAGCGGAACATGAACATCAGCGCCGTCGATTCTGGCGTCGCGGGCGGGAACTCGACGCTGCTCAGGTCCAAGAATCGACGACCCTCCTCACCCATCACCGGCTCGATCAGGGGTCGCGCCACCGCGAGACTCGTCATCATCAACTCCGCCCAGGAGAGGTACGCCTCAATGAGCAACGGCGGCTCGATCTCTTCAACTTCGTACCCGGCCGCCTCGAGGGCGCGTCCGGCGATCCGCACACCTTCGGCGACGTCGGGGTGGGTGGTCCCGCCGCCGGGTTCGGCCACGAGGGCGACGCGCTTCGCGACGGGACGCCCGTGCAGCGGCGCGTCGAAGGACTGCGGGTCGCCGTGGTGGGCGCCCATGACGACTTCGAGTCCCCGACGTACGTCACCGACGTGGCGAGCGAGCACGCCGTCGGCCAGCATGAACTGGGAGTTGACCGGCATGTCGAACAGCGCGCTCGGGTTGCCCTGGGCGACGCGCCCGCGCGATGGCTTGATCGACGCGACCCCACAGCAATACGCCGGGTTGCGCAGCGAACCGCCGATGTCGTTCCCGAGTCCGATGGGGCTCATCCCCGAGGCGATCGACGCCGCCTCGCCGCCCGAGGAACCGCCGGCCGTATAGCCGTGCTTCCAGGGATTGTGCGTGGCGCCGTAGAGCGAGGAGACCGAATTGATGCGCAGACCGAGGTCGGGCATATTGGTGCGCGCCAGCACGACCGCGCCCGCGCGACGCATCTGCTCAACGATCGGCGCGTCGGCGGTGGCGACGAAGTCCTTTAAGGCGACGCAACCTTCGCTGGTGGCGTAGCCCGCGACGTCGAGGTTGATCTTGACGGTGAAGGGAACCCCGTGCAGCGCCCCGAGCGCCTGGTGGTCGCGCTGCGCGGCGTCGGCGGCGTCGGCTTCTTTGAGGACCTCTTCCGGGCGTACTTCGACGACGCCGTTAACGGCGGGATTCACCGCGTCGATGCGCGCGAGGTGGGCTTCGGCGACTTCGCGCGAGGAGGTCTGCCCACTACGGATCAAGTTGGCGAGCGTCGTCGCCGACTCCTGCCACAGTTCATTGCCCACGATGCACCCTCCAGAACGACGGTTCTGGTTAGTCTGCCATGCCCCAACGGGGCCCGATCAACCGAAGCGGCCGAGGGTGTAGTCGAGGGTGCGTGAGTCGACGGGATTGTTGAAGATCTTCTCCGTGGTGTCGAACTCGATGAGTTCCCCGGCGCGGTCCTCCCCCATCAACAAGAACGCACAGTCGTCCGAGATTCGAGCGGCCTGTTGCATGTTGTGGGTCACGATGACCACCGTCACCCGGCTCTTCAAGCTCGTCATGAGCTCTTCGATGCGCAGCGTCGCGACGGGGTCGAGCGCGGAGGTGGGCTCATCCATCAAGAGCACCTCGGGCTCGAGTGCTAGCGCTCGCGCGATGCACAGACGCTGCTGCTCTCCGCCCGAGAGGTTCGAAGCCGCCACCTTGAGGCGACTAGAGACCGAGTCCCACAGGGCGGCCGAACGGAGCGACGACTCGGCCGCTTCATCGAGCAGTGACTTCTTCTTGATGCCGTTGAAGCGAAGTCCCGAGACGGCGTTGTCGTAGATCGACATCGTGGGGAACGGGTTCGGTCGCTGGAAGACCATGCCGACGCGCGTGCGCAACTCGGTGACGGTCAGATTGCCGCGGTAGATGTCGGTGCCTTCTAAGAGGATCTGTCCGCTCACCTTCGCGCCGGGCGTCAGGTCGTGGAGTCGATTGAGCGCGCGCAGCAACGTCGTCTTGCCCGAGCCCGAGGGTCCGATCAGACTCGTGACGCGGTTTTTCACCACGTCGAAGCTGCAGTCGCGCACCGCGGTGCGTCCGTGAAAGGACACCGCGACGTCGCGCAACTGCATCGCGACGGGTCCGCGTAACGCGGGCGTGATGGTCGTAGTGGGCTGGGCTTGGATCTCGGTCATGATCTCTGTTTCTCGCTCCATGTCTAGTTTCTAACCTGCTGCTTTCTCGATGCCCAAATCCGGGCGGTAAGGCTCAATACAAAAACGAAGGCGACCAGGACTAACGCAATTCCCCAGACCTGGGCTCGCTGGCTCGGCCACTCCGACTTGGCGTTCTCGAAGATCGCCAGCGGCATCGCCGAGACCGGGTTGAAGGGCTGCCAGGAGTTGGTGAACCCGCCACCGATCACGAGCAACACCGGCGCGGTCTCACCGACGGCCCGCGAGATCGCGAGGATCACGCCGGTGACGATGCCGGTGACGGCCGAAGGGAGCACCACTTTGGTCGAGACCTTGTGCGGCTTCGCGCCGAGCGCAAGGCCCGCTTCGCGCAGGGAGTTGGGCACGTTGCGCACCGCTATCTCGGTGGAGATGATGATCACGGGCAACATCAGGACCGCGAGCGCGAAGGAGCCGGCTATCGCCGTGAAGCCGATGTTGAGGTCGTGGACGACGAAGGAAAACGCGAACAGCCCCATCAAGATCGACGGCGCGCCGGCCATGGTCTGGGCGATGACGCGTAGCGTCGTGGCGAACTTGGAGTCGGTCTCAGCGAGGTAGACCCCCACGAGCACCCCGACGGGGATGGCCAGAATGGACGCGTAGAGCGTCAAGGCGATGGTCCCAACGATGGCGTTCGAGATGCCGCCAGTGGCGTTCGGCGCGATCAACGTCGGCGTCTCGGGGAGCTTCGTGAAGAAGTCGAGATTGAGCTGCCCGACGCCCTTGTTGATCAACTGGTAGAGGAGCGCGACCAACGGCACCGCCGCGATCAGCAGCGCTACGCCACAAAGTGCGACCATGACACGCGAGATTGCGATGCGACGAGCACGAGCGTTGTCGGAGATTCGACGAATCTCCTCGCGCGAGGAGTTGCTCGGCTCGGCGGGCTCTTCGAGTTCGATGAGGTCGCTCATACTCGGGCCAGCACCTTTCGTTGGCGGCTCACCAACGCCCGACTAATGAGCGCCAAGCCAACGTTCAGCACCATCAAGATGACCCCGAGCGCCATCAGAGCGGAGATCTCGTTACCCTGAGCTTCGCCGAACTCCGTGGCGATCCACGCCGCGATGGAGGTGCCGGGATAGAGCAGATGGAACTGCGCGTTGGCGACGCTGCCGGCCACGAGGGCGACCGCGACGGTTTCCCCGGTGGCGCGCGCGAGGGCTAAGAACGTCGCGCCGAAAAGGCCAATCTTGGCGGTGGGGAGTACGACCTCACGGATCATCTGCCAGCGTGTGGCACCCAAGGAGAGGCTGGCTTCTTGAAGGTCTTGGGGCACGACCGCGATGACCTCGCGACTGATGGCGACGAAGGTCGGCAGGATCATGATGCCCAGGACGACGGACGCGAGGAGCAGTGAGGTACCGAACTCCTGGCCGGAGTTGCCGAAGATGGCCTTGGCGAACGGCCACTTGTTGAGCCACGGGTTGACGGTCGTCTCCATCCACGGTGCGATGACGAGCAGACCCCAGAGGCCATAGACCACACTCGGAATCGCCGCCAGGAGTTCGACGAACGTGGCGACGACGGTGCGAAAACGCCGAGGGATGAAAAAGACGATGGAGATCGACGTCCCGAGGCCAATGATCACCGCGATGACCAGCGCGATGATCGACGTCTCAAAGGTCCCCGAAATCATGGCGAGTCCACCAAAGGGACCCGCGGGTGAGACCCAACTGCTGCTCGTCAGCAGTGTCCCACCGTGGTGCACCCACGTGGGAAGGGAACTCCAAAAAATAGTGCCGACGAAACCGACACTGACCGCCGCGAAGAGCGCCGCGGCCACGAGCAAGACGTTGGCGTACCACGAACGAGGGGTGGCGGCGGGAGTGTTCTCCGCCACCACCTCCTCGTCCCGCAGGATGTCGAGTGCTACCTGGTCCATGCTGTGAACTACCAACACCCTCTCTTAGTTGTTCTTACTTACGACTTCTGGGTCACGCAGACCGTGCCGCCCGAGGTAACGGTCTCGAGTTGCGTTCGGGCGTAGGCCGCTGCCGCCGCCGGCAGTGGGACGTAGCCCTCACCCTTGGCCAAGGCGCTCTGTCCGTAGTGCGTCTCCCAGTCGAGATACTTCGTCGCGGCTTCACAGGTCGCTTCGCTGGTCTCCACCTTGGGGATGATCTCCCAGCTGTAGGTTGCGAAGGGCCAGACGTTGTTGCCGGGCTCGTTCACGATGGCGAAGTTGTCCGGTGTGACACTCGTCCCCGCGGCCGCAGCCGCGTTGCCGATGTTCGTCAAACTCGGCTGGAGCCACTGGCCGTTCTTGTCCTGGAGTGAGGCGATCTGGATCCGGTTGTTGCCGGGGATCAAGACGTAGCTGTACTCGACGTAGCCAATGGCGCCGAGCGTCGCGTCGAGCGTCGTGGCCATGCCCGCGTTGTTCGCGACACCGTCGATGTTGGTCGCCTTCCAGGCGCCGCCGGAACCTTCCATGACCGATCCACCACTGGGCGCGATGCCCGAGTTACCGGCGTCGTAGAGCCAGTAGGTGAAGGCCTCGGTCGTGCCGGAGCTCGCCGCGCGGTAGAGCACCTTGATGGTGTCCTTGGGCTCGTTCGCTGTGCCGAGCAGCGTCAACGCCTTGCCCAGCGTCGAGGACGCGCCGCCGTTGGTCGCCACGATCGTGGGGTCTGACCACTGCGTGATCGTCCCGTTGTAGATGTTGGCCACTTCGGCCGCGGTCAACTTCAGTCCGTCAAAGCCACCGCCGAGGTTGTATCCGACGACCGCGCCGCCCAAGAGGTAGGGCACCTGGACGTAGTTCGCTTCGGTGACACCACTGGGCAACGAGCCCGCGCCGGAGGTCATCGGGACGTCGGAGAAGCCGATCTGCAGTGAGCCGTTCGTGATGCCGGTGCGACCCGATCCTGATCCGCCGGCCGGGTAGGCGCTGAAGCTGACGTTGCCGCCCGCGCTGTAAGCCGTCGAACCCGACGTGGTCACGCCCACCAAGGGCGCGTCAAAGGACGAGCCATTGATGTTGAGCGTGGTCTTTCCGGGCACCACGAGGTCGGTGTCACCCGCCTTGTTGGAGCCCATGAGACTCGGCGCTGCTGTCTTGGGTTTGGTCTTCGACCAACCCTTCGGGCAGTGGCCAGCGAACTTGGCGGACTTCACCGCGCTGCCGCTGAGTTTGTAGCACACCACTTTCGTGGACTTCGCCGCGCCACTGGCTGGCAGGATCGCCACGGTAATGAGACCACTAACAGCGAGAGAAACCGCCGCAAGAAGTCTGAGTGATTTCTTCATTCTGAACTTTCCTCCTAAAGAAAGATTGAACTGCTGACGCGACGATTCGACACTCGAACGTGTTGTCAGAAGCAACCTAGAAATGGAAGGTAAACGGGGCGTGAAGTGCAGTCACTTCGCAGGTGAAATCAAAGAGAAATCGAGTAATTAACGACGATTCGAGGCGAATCGAGGGTTAATCGACGCTGCTGTCGCGCCATCCACAGGCGAGGCAGCGAAAGCGCGCGTGCCCGGAGCCGAGCGCCGTGGCGCAACGCGGACATCCCGCGAAGATCCCCCACGGGCTCGAGCAGACTTCGCCCACCTCGGTGAGGGCGCTCGGCGTGGCTTTGATCTCAAACGACATCGTCACAGTCTGCACGACTGACCGTCAACAAAACGTTCATCAATGGGCAAAAAATGGACAATTTGTCCACTCACTCTTCCGTCTCGATCTACGTCGGCGCGAGTTGGCCGAGTCGGTAGTGGGTGCGACAGAGCACTTGGTAGTGCACCGCTCCGTCGGCGACGTCGCCCGTGACGAACTGGGATCCCTCGCGCGCCACGACCCCGTTAACCACCCGCGCGTTGCAGCGGCCCTTTTGCCCACACCAGCACGACGAAGTCAAGGGCAGTTCGTGGCACCAGTCCGCGATCGCGAACAGTCTCGCCGAGGCCGGGAACACGTTGAGAAGAAAATCGGCCGAGAGGCCGAAGGCGTGCACGTCCACGCCGTGCTCGTCGACCAGGACGGCCAGCTCATCGACCTGTCCAACCGTCGCGAACTGCGCCTCATCCACCACCAGCGTGGCGACCCCGCGCGCTCGGAGTTGGGCGATCGGACCTTCCAACGACTCACCGGGCGCAACGGCTTCCGCCGCCGCCTCGATGCCGATGCGACTCGTCACCATTCCTTCGGCGCTGCGGTCGCCGAAGGTCCACAGTGCCACGTCACTGCGACTCTCGCGCAGTTGCCAACACAACTGCAGCGCGAGGGTCGACTTCCCAGCGGCCATCGTGCCGTAGGTAAAGGTCAGTTCGGCCATCTCACCCCCTCTCGAACGCCCAACCATATCGCTCTCGCCTCCGCACTTTTGATGATCGAGACGAGTATTTACTCACTTCACTAGATTGGGTCCGTGGAACCGCTCATGCGCACCGTGGCCTACGTGCGAAACGAGCGACGTGAACTGGCCGACGACAACTGGGATGACTTCGTCTCTACCATTGAGTTGGCCGACGACGTACCGACGTCCGCCCTGCGGGGACTCGAGGAGTTCTCCCACGTCGAGATCGTCTTCTTCGCGGGCTTGGCGCAGAACGTGCCGCCCGGGCCCTGGCATCGACGCCCCCGCGGGAATAAGGACTGGCCCGACGTAGGCATCTTTGCCCAGCGCAACAAAGACCGACCCAACCGACTCATGCTCTCGGTCGTGGCCCTCGAGCACGTCGACAAGCGTTCGCTCGTCGTGCGGGGCCTCGACGCGATCAACGACACGCAGGTACTCGACATCAAGCCCGTGTACTCCTGGAGTGGACCTCGCGGAGAGCTCCGGGTGGCGAAGTGGAGCGAAGAACTCGGTGAGAACTACTTCTAGGCAGTGAGAAGCGGCGAAGTGATCAGTCGTTCGTGATGAACGCCGCGACCTCATCGCGAGTGGGCCCACTGGCCGGGCCGAAGCGGCTGATCGAGATTGCGGCGGCGGCGTTAGCCCAGCGCGCAGCGTCGTAGGGCGACTGGCCTTCGGCGAGCTCTGCGAGGAAGACGCCGTTGTGGACGTCGCCCGCCCCGTTGAGGTCGACGACGTTCGTTCTAAACCCGTCCACGATGGACGCGACACGATGATTGGTCGCCACCACGCAGCCCTTTTCGCCGTTGCGAATGAGTACGTTCAATCGGTCGCTCATGGTTGCGAGCTGCGACGCACCCTCTACGACGTCGGGAGTCTTCGCGAGCCTCACCCCTTCCGTGGCGTTACAGATCAACCAATCCGTCCGGGCCAGCATGGTTTCAAGGTTCGCGGCGGGAATGTCGACCATGCGGGTCGCGGGGTCAAAGGCAACGACGACCTCGCCAGGCAGTTGCGCCAACCACGCCAACACGACGTCCGCCGCACCGGGATACATGACGTTATATCCCGACACCAGGACGTAGTCACCCTTCCGTACGTCCAGGGTCATTAAGTCGGCAGCCCGCAGAGTGTCTTCCGCGCCGCGCGAGGAGACAAAGGATCGTTCGGCGTCGGGCTCGACGAGCACGACGCAGATCCCCGTGTCGAGGTTCGAATTGCGCTCGATGGGGGTGGCGATGCGCTCGCCCTTGAGCGAGGCTTCGGCCATCGAGGCGAAGGGACCCTCGCCGAGTCGCCCCGCGTAGACGACGCCGAGGCCGTGGCGCGCCGCGGCGCTCATCGCGTTGAAGCCGCCACCGGTAGTGATGAGCTGCTCTTGGGCGACGGTGTCTCCCGCGCGCTCGGGCAACGCGGCGACCTTGAGCACCACGTCGACCAACACGGTGTCGAGGCAGAAGAGCCGAGGCGTGTCGCTCATGCCTCACCACCCTAATAACAGTTGTGAACTGCCTCGCGGGTGCCAACTCATTTGTGTGGGGGTCCGTTCGTCACCTCCTACAATCATTGCCAGCGACTCACGGGGTGGTCGCGAGGAGGCCCGGTGAGCGACGATTTAGCAGAACGCACGGAGAAGAGTGGCGCGAGCGCCCTCCGCATCGAAGAAAACGGCATCAACGTCATCGACGAGAACGAGCGCAAGGGTTCTCCGCGCGACCTCTTCTGGCCCTGGTTCGGGGCGAACGTCTCGGTGCTCGGTCTCAGTTACGGCGCCTTCGTCTTGGAGTTCGGTATCTCCTTCTGGCAGGCGGTGGTGGTCGGGGCCATCGGGATTGTCTTCAGTTTCTGGCTCTGCGGCGTCATCGCGACGGCCGGCAAGCGTGGATCCGCGCCCACCATGGTGCTCAGCCGCGCGGCCTACGGGGTGCGCGGGAGTCGCCTGCCGTCGGGAATCTCGTGGCTGCTCTGCGTCGGTTGGGAGACCGCCCTCACGGTGACCGCGGTGCTCGCCACCTCGACGGTCTTCGCTCGCATCGGCTGGAGCGGCGGCGACGCGACGAAGGTCGTGGCCATGATTGTGATCGCAGCCCTCATCATCGCCGGCGGCGTCATGGGCTTTGACCTCATCATGCGCATGCAGGTCATCATCACGGTCGTCACCGCAATCCTCACCGTGGTCTTCATCGCTCTCACGATTAAGCACATCAGCTGGCACACCGTCAGTCATCTGCACAGCGGATCATTTCAGGCAACCGTCGGCGCGCTGGTCTTTGTCATGACCGGCTTCGGCCTCGGCTGGGTGAACGTCGCTGCGGACTACTCGCGCTACCTACCGCGCAGCGCCTCCTCTCGCGGGGTCGTGTGGTGGACCACGTTCGGCTCATCGATCGCGCCGCTCGTGCTGCTTTTCTTCGGACTCTTGCTCGCCGGCTCGTCGTCCAGCCTGGAGAGCGCGGTGGGCGACAATCCGGTCGGTGCGCTCGCCAATTTGCTGCCGACGTGGTTCCTCGTGCCCTTCGTCATCGTCGCCATACTCGGTCTGGTGGGTGGAGCGGTGCTCGACATCTACTCCTCGGGCCTCGCGTTGCTCTCGGCGGGGCTCAAGATCCCGCGCTACGCCGCGGCCGGGGTGGACGGCGTCATCATGTTGCTGGGCACGATCTACATCCTCTTCGTCAACAAGAACTTCTTCGGTCAGTTCGAAGGTTTCCTCATTACCGTCGGCGTGCTCATCGCCGCGTGGTGCGGGGTCTTCTTGGCCGATATGGCGCTTCGTCGTAAGGACTACGCCGAGGGTGATTTCTACCAACCCCGCGGGCGCTACGGCGATCTTCGCGTCGTACCGATTCTGATCACCATCGTCTCCTCGGTGCTCGGCCTCGGTCTCGTGACCAACTCGGCGGCGTCGTGGCTGAGCTGGCAGGGTTACCTGCTCGGCCCGATCGGCCTCGGCGGCAAGAGTGGTAACTGGGCCTACGCCAACCTCGGGGTGTTGTTGGCGCTGGTGTTGAGCTTCGGGCTCACGCTGCTCTTCACACGCGCCGACGTCGTGCGCGAAGAGGCGCTCGCTTAGGGGCGTCCAGTACCTCGCAACACAACGTACCTAGACTGAACACGGGTCTGGGTTTGGCGAGGGAGCAGTAATGCGCATTGGTGTCTTGACGGCTGGCGGGGACGCGCCCGGGCTCAACGCCGCGATTAAAGCGATCGGTGAGATTGCGCTGCGCGACGGGCACGAAGTGGTGGGTATCGCGAACGGCTGGGCCGGCCTCGCGGGCGACTTCGACGGCACTTTGCTCACGGCGGCTGATCTGCGCGGCGTGATTGGTCACGGCGGTACCCTGCTCGGGACAGCCCGCTTCAACCTCGATGAGCCCGAAGGCGGCCGGGACTTGGTCTTAAAGGCCATCGACGAGCACCTTGACGCCCTAGTCGCCATCGGGGGCGACGGCACCCAACGCATCTCCAACTGGTTAGCGGAACGTGGGGCTCCAGTAGTCGGGGTCCCCAAGACACTCGACAACGAC
>Ga0302152_10001462_pt1 | contig 10100 bp, 3 predicted proteins | sample I_Bog_N2_1_FD_192434 | JGI IMG/M metagenome (GOLD analysis project Ga0302152, IMG submission 192434) | Peat permafrost microbial communities from Stordalen Mire near Abisko, Sweden - I_Bog_N2_1 | ecosystem: Environmental > Terrestrial > Soil > Wetlands > Peat | place: Sweden: Abisko, Stordalen...
GTTAGGGTCCCCACATTTTCCCCGAAAGTGTTCTGCGACGGTCGAAGCACGCTGGACAATGGCCCTGAACGGTAAAGCTTCCAGACGCATGACGCTGGAACTTCCTGAAGGATGACGGGCGAATGAGTAGCGATGACCGCCACGCCGTTACGTTGTATTAACAAATCGGCTAGTCCTCTGACAAATGCTGATAACAAGGGCGGATGCAGATGTACTTCCGGTTCATCTAAAAGAATAATGGTCGCCTCGTCGACCACCTCCACAAGCCGTGTGATGGTCAGCAAGACAATCTTATGTCCTGAACTGAGGCGACAGAAGAACCGCTCGATCTCACCATTAGGGTCGCCGGTTGGTACGTCCAGCAGAGAGGCGGCGTCTTCCTCGTCAAAGAGCGGATCGGAAGAGAGTGCGCGAACTGCGGTGCGCCAGCGATCCGCACGGGGGCCTTGGCGGCAGTTTTCGAAACTCGCCCGAAAATCTTGGGTCAGTCGTTGCGGCAGTGTGAGTTGCTCATTAGTATCAGATGTACTATGCAGCCCGATTTGATGAGAGCGTATCGCGCTGTTCGCCGGAGGGGGAAGAATAAAGTCGTCGAACGCGCTGAACGAAACATAGACGAGGCCGGCAAAAGTCCACTCATCCTTGTTGTCGCCCATATTAACCGCCTGACCAACATGTTCTGGGGGTGCCGACTGTAGAATAGCCGACGCCAAGGCTTGCATGCAACGCGTCTTGCCTACGCCGTTTCGTCCGATAAGGACGTGCACATTGCTGGGCGGAGTGGAAAATGGGGTGACAGCAAATGCCAAGGTGGGAACAGGCGGGCGTATACCATCGACTGTGATGATCTGTGGGAACGTGTACCGAAATTGAAATGCCGTCAAGATAGTATTACCATGCGCTAAGCGACTGAAACGGTGCCGTACTTGAATCGACGAGATAGTCCTCAGTAGCGATTCCACCATCACATGTTCATCGAGATACGTTTCAAAAATCGACAGATCGTACGCACAGTCGCGCAGTGCAATTAGGATCTCGGTCCGCAATTGAGCGCCTAGTTTATTGAGCGCCTCGTAGTACGTTTCATCTTGGCCTAACGAAAAAAAATCTACGTCAAGGCGTTCAAATACTTCAGGAAGTGCAGGCGTGCGGAACCCAAGCTCAGTAGTTCGGCTTGGGTTCAAGTCCTTTTGCCCAAACTTAACGGCACCTATGTGATGTAGCTCGCCTGTTGCATCGACAACCGACAAAGGGAACTGTGTCCGGTATTTAAACGAATCATCCCAATAATCGACATAAAGATAGCCGTGTCCCGGCGTCTTTTGATAACTGGTACCTTTTTCTATGATGTGAAATTGCATATTGACTTCTTAAGATGCAGGCCTATTGTCACCGGTATTCTCATCAGTATTAAACATAGTCGATAGGCTCTTTAATTGCGCGCAATAACAGAGTGCTGCTCAACCCATATCGCTTAATCAATCACGAAACGCGGATACACTCGACCTGTCGGAATAATATATTAAGTAAAATTTTCACGATGTTGACGCAAATATTTACGCTGCTTTTCATTAGGGAGCATCCGAAGTTTCATCTTTGTATTTAAACCAAGTAACTGAATTTCTTTATCCGGTATTTTTTGAGAAATTAACATCGTTCCCTTATCGTCAAAGGCAATCAAAAGCTTTTCAAACAATAAATCTAGTGTTCCAACGAGTAGCAAGCCATTATCAGGATCCAACCGACTCTTTTCGGCAATACTCCATTTGACAATGTGCCCTGCCCGTAATGTTTCCAATACTGAGCTGCCGGTCACTGCACATTGATAATTCCAATAACGACGGACTTGATCTCTCCAACGATCGTGTCCAATACGGCGAATTGATTTCCCCAATGCTTCCGTGAGCGGAGTCCTGGCGTCCAGAGACTCTATTACTCTCTCAACTTCAGCCCAGCTTGCGTCGGGTGCCCGAATATCATCTACAAACCGTCTAAACCGGCCTTGATCTTCTTCCTTCAGCGAGTCCTTCGGTACCTGCTCTAGTATTCGTATCAGGGCCAAAAGGTCAATCGGTTGATGGCGGTTGTAATGAGTAACGAATTTATTTTTTCCCGTCACCTTAGTGACATCAAGTTCAACAGGCCTCTCGAACCAAAAGTAATTATTCTTGGCACATTTCCAATTCAACGAGTTAGGACTAGTTTTTTTCCAATGATCTTCAAATTCCTCTTGGTTATCATCGTATTTTCTTCGTACCAATGACACGTCCCAGATCTCGCGCCAACGGTTCTGAAGACCTAGGCTTGCAATCAGTTTTTTTCGCTGCAATATTGGGACAGGTTCTGCACCTATAGCGATGCCAACCAAATATTGTTGACCATGGCTAGCAACCATTAGCATGATGTCCGGGCGATCAGATAACGTCAACACGTCTCCGACACTTCCTTCAATATGGAAAACACAAAAAGTTTCACCATCTTCGACATATCGATTTTCTAGCGAATTGTTCCATTCCTCACCACCATAACCATGTTCTGAAGGAAAGCCGCTATATGAGCGTGGGCCACAAGGTCCCGTATATCCAATTGAGTTCCAGACAATCGGCTTAATTACAATATTCATGTTTTCCTTATCTTTGAAACTCTTAAACTAAGGTTTTCACCGCTCATATTTATTCCATCGTACAACACCGCACCAAATGGCGTACTCATCCAGGAACCAAAGTTACCAATGACATACAACCGTCGTTTGGCACGAGTCACAGCGACATTGATGATGTTAGGCCGAGAAGCCGCCCACGAACGCGCACCGGCCGTCTTTCCGCCCAACACAAAAATCACCATCTCACTCTCTTTACCTTGGAAGGTATGTACTGTTCCCACATGAGAGCGGAGCCACTCGTTGATGCTCTTCTCCGCGACATCTGATGCCCACATCGACGCATGCTCAGAAAGTAGTTCCGTCATGGCAGTAGCAACCGACTTAAATGGCGAAATAATGTACAACTCCGGTAAGCCATCTCCTGCCGTGCTCAGATTTTGGCGCTGATAATCCACAATGAGGTCAAGAACAGCCTGCCCTTCGGTAGGGCTGTAATGATCATCAAAATCTTCCCCCTTCACGTCAATCCAGCGCGAGTTGCCCAGTAATGGCCGCGTCCTCGTGGCCGCTACTTCTTCCTCTGGTTGAGGTCCAAAAACCATTTTTTCGTTGTAGGCTATCTTGTTTGCAATCGAAAACATTGGATCCACGCAACGGCGATGCACACGCAGAGGCGATCCTACCCACAAGGAACTGCCGTCATATTGTTCAACATAGGCGCCAAACAGGTTCCGACGATCTGCCAGATGTTGTGCTGAATAGCGCGTAAGAAGATGTTCCTCCGGAGCGCCGTGATAGCGCAAAATCTCGACGTCCAACTTGTTATCCATCGTGATGACCGGTTCCACCTGGAGGGGATCCCCAACGATCAGAGCTCGCTTAGAGCGCCAAATAGCTCCCAATGCATGAGATGGGACGCTCTGCCCTGCCTCGTCAATTAAGAGCAAACCTATCTGACCTTCAGACAAATACCGGAAGCATCGGGAGACCGAGGCAAACGTACTGGAAACCACCGGCACCGCTAAAAACAGCGTTGACCATAGATGGAGAGCCATGTCTGACAAATAAGGTTGAAGGAACGCCTGATCTTCCAGCATGGCCAACGCCAGCCTAAAGTTGGTTTCAAACCCCTTGCCGGCATGTTTCATGAACGCCATGTGAAGCGCCATTGCCGCCACAAATACACTGGCACGTGCTTCTTGCAATTTCGCATTACTACGGATCAATGCTTTCTGCTGGTCTTGTGTTGGCAATGCTAAAAACACTTCCGGCACAAAAGCCGCTGTCCCCAGCGATTCCGACAACTCGTTGAGCTTCTTGCGTACGCGTTCCAATTCCTTTTCACCGGCGATGACGGCTGCTCGTAATGTTCTCAGCTGGCCGGCCAACGCTTTTTCTATCCCATTCAATTCTTCACGCCGTTTTTTGAGGTCCTTGCGTGCAAGACGCAACGTAGAGAATTCTCCCTCCAACTCCTGGCGCTGTTGAAACATTCTTGCGTAATCTTCGGGATGAAACCACTTGGCGAGTAGGACCCTCCACCATGGCCAATCGCGGCTATATTGCGAACGCTCGGCGAGATTATTGGCCGTGTCGGCGTCATTGCTGACAGCCGCATCTGCAACTACGCGCAGTTGATCCAGAGACGCGGCATGCTGCTCGTCGATTAAAGTGACGTCGTGCATCGCCTTATTCAACACCGTCTGAACGATTTCCAGCAATGGCAAGGTGCGGTCAAATTCGTTGATTTCACGCTGAATATCATCTACCTCAGCGAGTGCGTCAGCCAATCTTTTTTTTGCACACCCCCAGCCGAACTGCTGGGCATCCAGCGCATTGAGCTGAGCCTGCAAGCCGACCTCACTAAAACGCCCCAGATGCGCAGCGACTTTCTTTCGGTTCTTTTGCTTACCCAAGGCAACAGAGACCAGGCCCCAGCATTGAATGGGCTCGTTGTCCTGCTCGGAATCAACGTCCGCAACGGCCTCTTCCGGATCAAGGACGGGCCCGGCCTTGGCGCCGTCTTCGTCTTTCTGATTCAGAATTGCCTCCGCCGTCTGGGCGAAATAAGAGAAGGGAACGCCGTCCAGCAAGAGTGGCTGCGGAAAGACTTTCGTCAAATTCGGCAAGTCCTGGGTAATATTCTCCACCGCTTTGTTGTTAGAACTGGCCACGACAATGCCAAAGTCTAGCAACCGTTCGTCTAAGAAATAACAAGGACCGCTGATAATCTCGCCCTGTTGATTGGGAGGATACGCAATGCGAGAAGGCGTCTCCGTAAAGGCGTCTTGAGGCCGCTCAAAGCTCGCTAGAAGTTGCGCGCGCTCGACAATACGTGCAGCAATAACATCCATGAGCAATGTCGTCTTGCCGGTTCCCGGAGGGCCGTTGACCGAAAATACCCCACCACCCCGCAACGCCTCCATAGCCTTGTTGACGGCAACTTGCTGCATTAAAAAAAGAGGAAATTTGCTAGGCCAACGGCCTTGAGGCTGATGCCGTGGCTGGAGAATTTGATTGATGGTATCTAATTCAGTAACATCAACGCGCTTGTCAATAGCGAGAGCACTTTCCAAATAGGCTTTGACTTGCGGAACATCGGATCCGTGTTCGCTGCGATGGCGAATCCGTTCTAGGTCATCAATATAAAACGAATTGATCGGCGGCAGGTCTGGTGCCGGCTTAAATGGCTTACCGCTACGATTCTTAAGCGGAACGCGATGCACACAAAGCTGCTCACGCGCCATTAGCTCTCTGGGCTTCCAGTCTAGCTCGTCAATCAGAAATTCCGTGACCTGCTCAAACCAAGATGCATCGACCCGCCCCTGCTCGGCATCCGAACGCAAATTGGAGATTTTGTCCTTCACCGCCTGCAGCAGAATCTGTGAATTGATCTGTTTATCGTTCTTGCGCTCGGCAAAGGTAATCGCATAAGCGGCCAACTGCAGGGTGGAGAGAGACGGGATACCGTCTCCTGAGACTTCGATCGCCAGTAAGAAGGTTTTTCCCTGCTTGAAGATTTTACGGCTACGTGCGCCACTGAGATCCTCTTCTTCCGGCGTCGTACGAAACAATTCAAATAACTCTGGATCTAGGACAGCCTTTTGTACAAGGCCAAAATACGCGAAGTACTTTTGATTTTCCCAATCCGTTTCAGCGAGATCATTTTGCCAAGGAAGCTGGTCCTGATAGCGCAATGTGTAGTGACGGCGAGAGCCCGGCTTAGGCAACTCAGGATACATCAGTGCTTCAACGTCAAACCAGTAACGGAGCGTGTTGGTATAGGAGGCAGGCATGCAAATTTGTAGAATTTTTTATGACTGTATCATCGCACGACGCTAATAGATAGCGCTACCAGCGCCCTTTCAAAGGACAAATTCCGTACGTCAGAGTATGTTGAAAACAAACCTGTTCACATTATTGCCCCAATCTTCAATCAGGATTTTTAGGGCCACGCTAATATTGCGATCAGACGTTAAAAACGGCATGGCGACGAATAGAAGCACAGCGATAACTCAATAAAATTTGACAAGTAACAATCTAGCAAAAAACGATTAAAAAATCGGAAGTACAATGCTTGCAAATATCAAAGGCTGAGTTGATCGACTGGTACTGTCTCAAGCCAAAGCTATGATGCCTCCATTCGAGGCAATTTCAACCGCAATTGATGCTATCGATATGCACAAAGATGTTGGCGCGCAATGAATATTGACCACATGGTCAATATTCATTGCGCGCCGATGTATCTGTGTTCGCTCTGGCAGGCAAATCAGGCTGGCCGAGATTGGGACTCTCCGGTTGGTTATTGCAGCCATACTTGCCGGTCAGACTCACCGTCGGCAAGCCAGCTGCCGCAATCTGCTTCACCTTTTCCTGGACAGCACAGAGCTACGCCTGAGCGGCGCGTACATTGGGGATCGTTTTAGTGCATTCAAGAACGAAGTGCAAATACGTCTCAAGTATTTCAGAAATACTTCCAATGGGCCCCTGACCGCTATCGCTGCCATCGCTGCATTGGAGTTAGCGTTGTAGTAGCTGATGATCTGCGTTGTTGAGCCATCCGTGTTGGTTACTTGCCGGGTTGAAGTGTGTAGCTGGTTCGAATTCCTTCCCGGTGACTAGTCCACTCTTCCATAACGCAGAAATCAGCCTCATCCGTTCAGAAAATGCGCTGCCAATCCGGCGCTTCACTGTCCTCCCGCTTGTTCGTAAGAGTTTCTTGATGCGTACTTTAGAAATTTTGGCAGTTCTGAACCACCTACTGCTGTGGCGAAAGAAGGGCGTGTATCGCAGTAGTGACGACTGCATCTTGACCCGGTGGGGTATTACCATCATTACTTGCACTGTATGACACCTCGATATCCGGCGTGACACCGACTCCATCAAGCGACTGGAGCGAAGGCCGATACATAACACCAGATGTAATTCTCAGTCTTGCTCCGTAAGGGTCACTTATTACAGTCTGAACAACGGCCTTGCGTGCAGTTAGTTGCCCAACGACGATAGCACGCTTGTTATCTTGCAAGGCCGCTGCGATTAGTTCTGCGCCACTGGCGGTAACAGCATTCGTCAATACAGCGATAGGAACAGTCTTGGACCATGCTGGCAAATCCTTGAAAGGATCGATCACTATGCCTTCGCGATAGAAATCCGGATTGGCATAGAGTCGATACGGCGTTTTCCCCTCAGACATTCTGACTTCACAGACTAGCGACTCTTGTTTGAGGAAAGCCGCTGCCACACCGACAACTGCTGGCAACATATCGCCAGTGTTATTTCGCAAATCCAGAATGACACCTCGCAGCGGATGAGCCAAATCATTTTGATTCTTCAATGCCGCCGCGATTTTAGCAAGCGCGGCTTGATCTGTTTTTATAGCTGAAATATAGAGGATATCGTTCTCCAGTCGCTCACTCTTAATTGGAATTGGTATGGATTTTTCCCGCGCGACCTCGATCGACATTGGTAGTAGAACTCCGTCACGTGAAACGGTCAATTTCACTTTGCTGCCAAGCGGCCCTCTTGTGAGACGTTGATAGTTAGTCACGTCGTTTGCTATCGGCTTTTCATCATCAATCATCTCGATATGATCGCCGACACGTAATCCAGAGCTATAGGCGCTAGAGTTCGTAGGGATATAGATGATCGTAGCGACATCCTGTTCATATTGGATCTGAAACTGCAATTGTCCCCAGTCATCTCGGTTGTACAGTTTATTCAAAGCAATGTCCTTACGACTGTAGTACTGGCTTCTTTTGTCAAGGCTGCCAACCATGCTCGCAATACATAAATCGGCTAACGAAGTCTTTTCCTCCTCAGCCAGTTTTTTTGAGTCAAGCATCTCCATCAGATGTTCAATGTCGTGCTGCACAGGTTGCTTCAATGCTGCTAAATTCCGGATAAACCGCCTTTGCTCGGCTTGATCGGAAATACGCCACTTTGCCATGCCTGAGACACAGGCCAAAGACAGGTTCGCGTCATTAGTGGAATTCACATAGGTCTGGCCGATGCTAGCTTTGGCGAATAACTCTCTTTTCAAAAAGTCATGCACAAAATTATCTTCTTGGGCCTCTACCTGGCAGGATGCTACAAAAAGCAATAAAGCAAAATATCGTGACAATTTTTTCATCGCTAGAAACTGTACTGGTAGAGGCCGTGCCGAAGGTGACGTCTTAGCAGATTGCCGTATAGGTTGTAAAGGCGGTACCGTAACGGCCATACCCAAAAACCTTAAAATTACCTGAGAAATATTTTTCAACATCCCTCTGCCTAAAAGAGAGAGCGCCATAAAGACGGCCTTTGAATAAATTAATTAAACCGACATCGACATTAGGCCTCAGTTTAGCCCCCACTACCGCTACGTCACTACCGTGGATCCTTTTCGGGAAGCCAGAGCTCATGCAAAAAACAACTGAAAATGCACAACCTGCTCAAGGCTGTGCAATATTCCACATCCCAAGTTTCCCCAGCGTCGATGCCAACTGCAAGCGCGCCGTGCGCCAGTCCGTCAAAGCCTGAACACGCTGTTTTCTGGCCGACGCCAGTGCTGACTGTGAATTCAATAGCTCCAAAATATTGCCAACGCCGGCCAGATAACGATGTAATGATGCATCGTAAGAGCGTTGCGCAATATCCAGCAAAGTTGCGCTATTACCGATATTTTCGGTCGCCGTGCGCAAGGCATGATCGCTCGACCATACTTCCAAGCCAACCTTTTGCCGCGCCTCTTCCAGTGTGGCGCGCGCCAGTTCCACCTGGTCCTCGGCCTGACGCACTTGATACGTGCGACCAAATCCCTCAAATATAGGAACCGTCATTTGCACGCCGATGTACCTGTCGTTCGCTCTGGCCGGCAACCCGGACTCTCCAAGACTAGGGCTAACAGGCTGATTATTACCACCATACTTACCAGTCATGCTCACCGTCGGCAAGCCTTCTGCTGCTACCTGCTTCACCTTTTCCTGCGCAGCACGGAGCTGCGCCTGAGCGGCACGCACATTAGGGTGAGTCTGCTTGGCGTCGAGAATCAATTCATCCAGGGATTGCTTGAATTCGGCCAAGGTCGTCACGCCTTCGCTCGCATCAGGCAAATTGATCGGCAAATTCGGATCGAGATCCAGATCGGACATTAAGGTCCCTAAAGCAATCTGCCAATCGCCTTCAGCCTTGGTTCGAGCAAAGACCGCTTGGGCATACACCGTCTGTGCCTGCAATTGATCACTAATCGGTGCTACGCCTTTGTCAACCCGTGCACTAGCGGCCTTAAAACTGTCCTGAGCAGCTTGTTCGATGTCATGGGCGGCTAGCAGATTGCCATAGGCTGCCTGTGCCGCATAGAAGTCTTTGGCCGCATTCATGAAGGTGTCTTGCAAGGCTGCTTCGTGGCTGGCCTGCGCGGCCGCCAGCAACGCTGCAGCATTGTTAAGCGCGGCACTACGTCCACCAAAATCGTATAACACCCAGCTCAGGGTGACACTTCCCGATAGCACAGATGCGCTCTGCTGCGAGCTGAGAGCGGGAAAGTTGCTGATCGTCGTTCTGCTACTATCCCTAATGTCTTGTAGCGTTCCTGACAAGGTCGGCAAGTAGGCAGCCTTGGCAAGCCCCACTCCTGCGGTTTGTATCTTGATCGTGGCCCAGGCTTCACGCGTTTTTGGGTTATTACACAAAGCGCGTTCGATGGCCTCCGTCAAGTTCAGTGGTTTGCCGACGGCGCCAAACACACAGATAGTCTGTGAGCTCTCGGAGGCCAACATATTGCCAGCAATAACAGGGGGCACCGCCAAATCGGTACGAAAAACATCCAAGGCATAGGCCTGCGGCACGACCAACAACAGCGCCAGTCCAAATACGCCTACTGGTATGATTTTCTGAGTCTTGCCTAGTGTCCTGTCCCGCTGATACGTGAACAAAGTCGCTGCAGCTTCTCGAGGATCGAATCGGCGGTGGCGGACCAACGAAACGGCTGGCAATTCGTGTTGTAGTGAGCGACGAAGTG
>Ga0302152_10001475_pt1 | contig 10030 bp, 8 predicted proteins | sample I_Bog_N2_1_FD_192434 | JGI IMG/M metagenome (GOLD analysis project Ga0302152, IMG submission 192434) | Peat permafrost microbial communities from Stordalen Mire near Abisko, Sweden - I_Bog_N2_1 | ecosystem: Environmental > Terrestrial > Soil > Wetlands > Peat | place: Sweden: Abisko, Stordalen...
CATTGAAATACGGATTAAAAAGAGAAGAATCCAGGGCCTCAACGGCTCTTTTATTTAACCCTGATTGGTACACTTTTAACGTGCCATTTGGTACATCTTCAGTCCGGCATTGACAAGCACGGAAATCTACTTGCAATCATTGGACGTTCATAGTGACGCGGTGGAAGAAGCATTGAATTTTTTATATGGGGCGACTCAATGACTTCCAGGAGACAGGAGAAAAAATACCCGGATCTGATCGTAGAGGTATGTGATTCATATGGAAAACTCCATTCTTTATATGATTTTTCGAAACTAGGAGTACATGCAAACGTTGCAAGCGCTCTTTGTCAGTCATACGTCGCGACCAATGGTCACAATAGAATAGAGACTAGAAGGCAAATTTGGAGGTGCCTTAAAAGATTTTGCTACTGTCTAGTAACACTGGGGCTTGCAGATACAGCCATACTTCCGCGCAATACAATTCAAAACTATCACACGTGGCTACTATCAGAGAAGTTGAAATCGTCAACACGTCAAAGTCAACAAAATATAGTAATTCAGATATTTGAATGGATTGAACGAAACCATAGCTCAATTCTCGAACGGCGATTCTCACTTAGAGTATCTGGTTTTGAGCGAAATAAGCCTCAGACACTACCGGCGCTTCTTCCGCAAGATTTGAAGAAAATTCTCGCTGCTGCATATAAAGATATCGACGAGACTATTATTCGCATAAACGAAGGTCGCCGAATACTTGCCGGACGCGATTTAGGTTTGGTCGATGGAGCCATGCAAGCGTTAATGATTGAACTCCTCAACATGGGGAAGGGGCAGTTCCCTACGCAGAAAGTAATTAATCACAGTGGAGACAATCTCGCGAGACGCCTGCAAGATGCTGGTGGCATCCGAATTCTTCGCGCTCAGCTTTTCCCGAATTTTAAGGATATTTTTTCTTTCTATATTCCGATCCTCGCGCAAACTGGCGGCAATCCAATGGCGATTGCCGCCGTTAATTTATACCATCCAATTTAAACCTATTTGGCGCGGGCCTCAGACAATTCATTTGCTAACTGAGTTACTCGAGTTCTCAACATGCCCTTGAGCCAGCGACAAAAGTTTCGGCCGGCCTGTACCTGTTGCGTTTGCGAATTCATGTAAGCCCAATAGGTCGCGCCGGAGGCGATTTTCTGATCGTCCAGCATGACCAGTGTTCCTGCTCGTAACTGGTCAAGCACCAACAACTGCGGTGCGACTAGAAATCCTGTGCCGCCGATTGCTGCGGCAACAGCCAGAAAAAGATGATCGTACATCGCACCGACGTGCAAGCGATCCGGTGAGATATCTTTTGCGATGGCCCACGTCGCCAGAATATCCGGGCGTGATGTTGTCGCAATCATCGGCCAACGGTGTGGCGCCTGTGCTCGGTGCTTCTGTACCAATGGGGGGGCGCCTACGCATACCAGTTCTTCTTGCAGCAATTCCCAGCTTTCGCTATTCGGAATAGCCAGATCCCGCGTGATGAGGACGTCGAATTCGTCCTGCGGCAACGGTGGCGACAAGGACGTAATCAGATCGACCCGCAGCGGCGATTGGGCCATGAAAGCACCCAGCATCGGCACGACGACCGTCATTGCAAAGCTTGGCATGGAAGTGCGCACCATCAACCGGTCGTTGCTGTTTTCCCCTTGAAACATCTGCTGTGTGGCGAGTTCGATCGTTGCCACTGCATCTTTGACTGCGTCGTAATACTGCGATCCGGCAGTGGTCAACGCAATCGTCGCGCCCCGCCGCTCGAACAATTTGATGCCGGCGGCTTTCTCCAGCGTCGCTACATGGCGGCTGACTGCGCTTTGGGTAATCCCCAGTGAGGCCGCAGCCCGGGTGAAGGTCCCGTGGCGGCCGATGGTGACAAATGCCCGAATCGCCGTGAGAGGTACGTCCAGATGTTTGAGCATGATTAAAACTCATCCTTTTATGCGTGGATTGAGATAGTGGCGCTTTTCTGTCATGGGACGGTAATAGTACATTGCAATCATCGCCAGTCCAGCTTCCCTCATCTATTCAAAAAGGTCAAATCATGTTGAAGAAGTGTCGCCTATTATCATTATTACTCATAACAGTCAGTTTCTTGGTTAAGCCGGCGGCGGCTGCCGAAGTGGTCCTGTATTCGTCAAACAATGTAGAAACCGTCAACCGTGTAGTGGAACTGTTCACAAAGAAGAATCCGGATATCAAAGTCTCTGTGGTCCGTGCCGGCACAGGTGCGCTGATGCAGCGCATCAAGGCGGAGGCCGCCAATCCTCTGGGGGACATATTCTGGTCCGGCGGACTGGCAACGATTGCGGAATTCAAAGCCCAGCTCGACCCGTATGCATCACCGCAGGCAAATACTGTTGCCGCCGCCTATCGCGGACCCAACGGCCTGTGGTTGGGCACCAATGTGCATGTCAACGTATTGATGGTGAACGCACGTCAGGTCACGGATGGGACGCTTCCGAAGAGTTGGAGCGATCTGAGCGACCCGCGCTGGAAGGGCCGGTTGGTTATTCCCGATCCTGAACGCACCAGCGCTTCCTTTGTCGCCTTGTACGGTATTCGACAAACACTCGGCAAAGCCATGTTGAGTCGCATTGCACGCAACGCCACGATCGTCGGAACCACATCTGCCGCCTACGATGGTGTCGCCAAAGGTGAATTCGCCGTTGCGCTCACCATGGAATACGCCGCTTATGAATACGTCGCCGGCGGCCTCAAGGAGATCAAGCTGGTCTACCCGTCTGAAGGAACGTTCATGTCGGTGGAGGGCATGGCCTTGATCAAAGGTGCCAAGCATCCTGCCGAAGCTCGCAAGCTGTACGAGTTTCTGGCGTCGAAAGAAGCGCAGACCGATATCTTTAAATCAGCATTCCGCCGTCCTTTGCGTACCGATATTGACGTAAGCACTCTCTCGACATTGCCTGCATTGAGTACCGTAAAAGTGGTGCCGCTTGATGAGGAAAAGATGAGCCAGGATCGCGCAGCGTTCCTCGCCGAGTGGCGCGAAATCATCTCTGCGCGTTGATCGCGCAAGAGCGCATAAAAGGGAGATGACAATGCAAGTTGTATTTGAAAATATCGAACAAAGCTACGGCAAGCAAGCCTTGTTCCGTCAACTGAATCTGAAGATACCGAGCGGAAAACTATTCACCTTGCTGGGGCCGTCTGGCTGCGGCAAGACCAGTCTATTACGTATGCTGGCGGGATTTATTCGCCCCGATAGCGGGCGCATTCTGTTCGGCGGCGTCGATGTGACGGGAGTACCGGTCAATCGTCGGGACGTGGGGATGGTGTTTCAGGACTACGCACTGTTTCCGGATCGTTCGATTCTCGCCAACGTTTGCTATGGACTGGCGGCCCGAAATGTTCCAAGAGATCAGGCAACGCAGCGCGCGCTGGCCATGCTCAAACGCGTCGGACTGGAGTCTTTCGCAGATCGCCCGCCATCCGCCTTGTCTGGCGGACAGCGTCAGCGGGTGGCGATGGCGCGGGCGCTGGTGATTGAGCCAAAGCTGTTATTGCTGGACGAGCCGCTATCGGCGCTGGATGTCAAATTGCGCGTCGAGTTGCGCAGCATGATCCGAGAGTTGCAAATCGAGGCCGGCATTACCACAGTATTCGTGACGCACGACCAGGAAGAAGCGTTGGCAATGTCAGATCAGATCGCCGTCATGAATCGCGGTTGTGTCGTACAGCTGGGGACGCCGCGCGAAGTGTATACGCGTCCCTGTACGTCCTTCGTTGCCGATTTTGTTGGTAGCGCCAATCTGATTTCCATCAATCAGGAACTGCCTGAAGTCAACGGCCTGCGACGTTTCGATTCGTCCGCAGGGGTATTGCTGACCAATAGCGCAGTACCGTTTCGGGCGGGAATCAAACTGGCCGTGCGCAGTGAAGAGATCTCGTTTGCGGAGGCCGATGCACCCAAAGAGGGGCAGGTTCCGGGCGTGGTGGAGCATGTCGAATTTCGCGGCAGCCTCACCAGCTACGCCATCCGCACACCCGCGGGAACGATCGCTGTCGCCAGCAGCGGCAACGCTCAACAACGACAGCGTATTCGTGGTGAGAACGTGCTGCTGCAATTGCCGTTCGACGCGCATCTGGTGGAGGCAACATGATCGCCGGCAGATTAAGACGTGATCCTGCATGGATGGCGACGGCGATCGCTGCGATCTGCCTCATGGCGATATTTCTGCTGTGGCCGCTGGTGTCGATGCTAGGAAAATCCTTCATCAATCCGGACGGGCATTGGGGCTTGCATGGTTACGTACGGTTCTTTTCCGAACCATCTTATCGCGAAGTTTTTTTCAACACGTTGATCCTCGGCGTCGCCGTCACTGCGGGTTCGCTACTCATCGGCGGCGGGCTGGCGCTGGTCGTAGCGCGCTGCAAATTTCCTTTTGCGGGCATGTTGATGATCTTGCCGTTGATCACCATGGTGATTCCGGATGTGGTGGTCGCGGCCTCGTGGGTGCTTGTGCTTGGTAAGCAGGGGCTCATCAACAGCTGGCTTGAACCGCTTGGTACTGAGTTGCCGTCGTTGTACTCGTGGTGGGGACTGGTGTTTGTCATGACCCTCAATAACTACGTCTATGCGTTCGTCGCGGTGCTGGTTGGGCTGAAATCGATGGATCGCAGTTTGGAGGAGGCTGCGCTAAGTCTGGGACGCCCGCTGTCGAGGGTGCTGGTCGGTGTCACCATGCCGCTCCTGCTGCCATCGGTGTTCGCCGGCGCCTTGATTGTGTTCACACATGTGATCGGCAGCTTCGGCGTGCCGGCGATTCTTGGTGCGCGCACACCGGTGTTGGCGGTCAAGGCCTACAACGAATTTGTCAGCGAGATGGGCGGCAATCCGCAGATGCAAACCACCATGGCGTCATTGTTGGTCTACCTCGGCGCCGGTTTGCTGTTGTTGCAGAAGTTTGTCGTCGAACGGCGTCAATTCCAAATGGAATCAGGACGTACGCCCGCAGCTATTCCACTTAAAGGCGGCAAGGCAATGGCCGCAGCCGGCAGTGTGCTGCTGATCGTGGCGCTGTCTCTGCTGCCGGCGCTAGTCGTCCTTGTGACGGCTTTTACGCCCTCGGTGGGACCGGTACTCCGGTACGGCGGCTTTACGCTCAATCATTTTCACTACGCGTTGGTAAGAGCACCCGAACCTTTGTATAACTCGCTGTTCCTGTCGACCATCGCGACAGCGACGGGAGTCGTTTTTTCCATCGCCACCGCTTATCTCATCGTCAAACGTCGTTCATTAATTACACACGTTCTTGATGTGTTGGTGACTTTGCCGCTGACTATCGCCGGCACCGTTCTGGGTATTGCCTTGATCAATTCATTCAGCAGCGGGCCACTGGCGCTGACGGGGACCTGGGTCATCATGGCGCTGGCATATTTTCTGCGGCGGGTACCCAGCGGCGTGCGCTCGGCGACAGGCCCCTTGCACAACCTCAAGGATTCGATAGAAGAAGCATCAATGAGTCTCGGTGTCGGTACCTTGGGCAGTTTTGTGCGCGTGGTACTGCCGGTGATCGGTCCTTCCGTGGGTGCTGCCGCCGTCCTGATGTGGGTCACCACTTTGTCGGAGCTGTCGGCCACCATCGTCTTGTATTTCGGCGGCATGAACACCATGCCAATTGAAATTTTTCAACAAGTAGACAGCGGCCGCCTGGCACTGGCCTGTGCCTACAGCGTACTGCTGCTGATCACGATCTTTACCCCCCTGGCGCTGGCGCGCTGGATTTTCCGTCTTAAAGTAGGAACCATAGAATGAACGACTCTACAACTCAAGCAACACAATTTCTGGCTACCCGTGTGCTGGGCGCCAAACCTTCAGCCACGAAGGAAATGACTCAACTGGCCAATCAGCTGAAACTGGTCGGCCGCGACATCATCACTCTGAGCCAGGGCGAGCCTGACTTCCCGACCCCGCAGCATGTGCGCGACGCCGCCAAGGCGGCAATCGATCGCAACGAATCGCGCTATACCGATGTGCCCGGCACTTTGGCGCTGCGTGAAGCGGTCAGCCGAAAGTTCGAACGCGACAATGGCTTGCGCTATACCCCCGAGCAAATTCAGGTCGGCTGCGGCGCCAAACAATTGCTGTACAACGCGTTACAGGCGACGATCAATCCGGGCGATGAAGTCGTCATCCCGACACCAGCCTGGGTTTCCTATCCAGAGATGGTCTTGCTGGCAGGCGGTACTCCGCTAATCGTGCGCTGCAATGCAGGTGCCGGTTTCAAGATCACACCGGAGCAATTGGAAGAAGCCATTACGCCGCGCACCAAATGGCTGATGCTCAATTCACCTTCCAACCCGAGCGGCGCGATCTATAGCGCCGCCGAATTGGCGGCGTTGGCGGTGGTGCTGTTGCGCCATCCGCAGGTATGGATCATGGCTGACGATATCTACGAAAAGATCCGCTATGAGACAACGCCGTTTGCCACGCCCGCGGCGGTCACTCCCGAACTTGCTGCGCGGACGCTGACCATTAACGGTGTCTCGAAGGCGTACGCCATGACCGGCTGGCGAGTGGGTTTCGGCGCGGGTCCGAAGGAACTGATCAAGGCCATGAACTTGGTTCAATCGCAGTCGACTTCACATACCAGCTCGATCAGTCAGGCGGCGGCAATTGCAGCACTTGACGGGCCGATGAATTTTTTGCCCGGATTTGTCGAGGCTTTTCGCCGGCGTCGTGATCAGGTTGTCGGCGACTTGTGCAAGATTGAAGGCATTACTTGCGATCTTCCGCCCGGGGCGTTCTATGCCTTCCCAGGATGCATGGGGCTGCTCGGCCGTCGCGATCCTTCCGGCAATCTGATTGCCTCGGATACAGAACTTGCCCTGTATTTGCTGCGCGAAAGCGGCGTGGCCGTGGTGCCCGGCACCGCATTTGAATTGCCCGGGCATTTCCGGGTGTCCTATGCCGCAGCCGACGATGAGCTCAAGCTTGCTACAGCACGGATAGCAGCGGCTTGCGCGCGTCTGCAATAAATCAGTTTCTCAACACTCACACAAGCAAGGATCAACGATGAGCAAGAATAAACGACTGCGCGCCGCACTCAACGACGGCACGCTCTTCACCGCCATGGCGGCACATAATCCGTTGGCGGCGAAGCTGGCAGAGCAGGCCGGATTTGGAGGTATCTGGGGTAGTGGTTTTGAATTGTCAGCCAGTTATGCGGTGCCCGATGCAAACATCCTTTCGATGAGCACACATCTGGAAATGATGCGGGCGGTTGCCGCGACTGTTTCCATTCCACTGATCGCGGACATCGATACTGGATTCGGCAATGCGGTCAATGTCAGCTACATCGTCCCGCAATACGAAGCCGCCGGTGCGTCGGCAATCGTGATGGAAGATAAGACTTTTCCCAAAGACACCAGTCTGCGTGCAGAAGGACGGCAGGAACTGGTGCGTATCGAAGAGTTTCAAGGCAAGGTAGCGGCAGCAGTCGAGGCGCGTACCGACAAGGATTTTGTCGTGGTGGCGAGAGTGGAAGCGTTGATCGCGGGGCAGGGACAAGAAGAAGCTATCCGCCGCAGCCAAGCATACGTCGAGGCCGGCGCAGATGCGATTCTGATTCACTCGAAACAAAAGACGCCCGACGAAATCCTTTCCTTCATCCAGGCCTGGTCAGGAAAAGTCCCTTTGGTGTTGGTGCCTACTGCTTATCCGCAGTTGACTGAAGCTGATATTGCAGCGCTGGGAAAAGTCGGTATCGTCATCTATGGCAATCACGCTATTCGGGCAGCTGCCGGCGCCATGCGCAAAGTATTCGAGCAGATTCGCAGGGACGGCGGCATTGCCAACGTCGATAAAGAGATTCCCGCGGTTGCCGACATCATCGGACTTCAGGGCGACAAGTACATGCGCGAACTGGAAGCGCGATTCTTGCGATAGGCCACGTGTCATTTATCCCGATTGACGCCCGGCTCAGCAGAGCGATTGCTCAAGGGGCATCCAATGAAAATATCATGAACTCTTCTTCCTTACGCAATCGCCTCATCGCTATTTGCGCCGGCATCGTTGTGTTGGCGATGCTGGTCGTCGTCGGGGCTAATTTCGTCACTGTGCGTTCGCGTACGTTATCTTCGCTGGATAGTCAGCTAGGGCAGTTGGCACAAAGCCGGGCTGCTACGATCGCCGAGTGGGTGGCCGCCAAGAAACTGGTGGTGAGTTCCATTAAGCAATCCGCGTTGACGCAGGATCCCAAGCCTTTTGTAAAGACCGCCGAGCAGGCAGGAGACTTCGTTCAGGCCTATATCGGTTATCAGGACAAGCATGCAGTTTTTTCGCAGGATCGCGCACGCGCTGCCGATTACGATCCGACCATGCGTCCTTGGTATCTGCAGGCAGTCAAGAGCAGCGGGCCGATAGTCACAGCGCCTTATACCAGCTCGAGCACAGGCAAGTTGCTGGTTACATTTGCGGAAGCAGTGAACAGCGACGGCGTGCTGGCAGCAGTTGCTGCTGCTGATGTGCTGCTCGACACCGTGGTGCGTACCGTTGTCGCCATCAAGCCGACAGAGAACAGTTATGCCTTTCTCCTTGATGCCGACGGAAAGATCATCGCTCACCCGGACAAACAATTTGATCTGAAACCGGTTTCGACTCTGAATCAGGCTATTGAGGTGGAGACGCTGTCGAAGTTGGATGCCAGCCATCGTCATCAGGATGTCATTCTCGCCGGCCGCGACAAAATGTTGTTTCCGGTTCGGGTAGCCGGTACCGAATGGATGCTGGTGATTGCGCTTGATCTCGCGGATGCCTCCGCGCCGCTGACCGCCATGTTAAGTACCTCGCTGATCACCTCGTTGCTGGTGACCGGGTTAGCTGCACTTATCCTTGGCGTGCTGGTGTCGCAGGCATTGAGGCGTTTACTGGCGGTGCAGGAGGCGTTGGAAGAAATTGCTGATGGCGACGGCGATCTTACGCGCCGCCTCCGCATGCAAGGTAGCGATGAACTCGCGCGTATTGGTGCAGCGTTCAATCGCTTCGTCGACAAGATTGAAGGCGTCATGATCGACATTCGTGATGCCAGTCACACCATTCATGCGGCGTCGCGCGATATTGCCAGCGGCAATATGGATTTGTCTCAGCGTACGGAAGCGCAGGCCAGTTCGCTGGAAGAAACGGCGGCAGCAATGGAAGAACTGACTTCCAGCGTGCGCCACAATGCCGACAACGCAACACAAGCCAATCAGCTTTCACAGTCAGCCTCCGAGATCGCCGGTCGGGGCGGCGCGATGGTGGAACAAGTAGTACAAACCATGACGGCCATCAAGGCGTCGTCTCAAAAGATCGTGGATATTATCAGCGTGATAGACGGTATCGCCTTTCAGACCAATATCCTTGCATTGAATGCGGCTGTGGAAGCGGCTCGCGCCGGTGAGCAAGGTCGCGGCTTCGCAGTAGTGGCGTCAGAAGTACGGTCGTTGGCGCAGCGTTCTGCCATTGCAGCCAAAGAGATTAATGTTCTCATCACGGATTCCGTGGAACAGATATCCACTGGAGAACAGACGGTGATTGAAGCCGGTGTTACCATAAGAAGCGTGGTGGAAAGCGTAAGGAAAGTCAGTGATGTGGTGGCTGAGATCACTGCAGCCAGCCGGGAGCAAAGTCAGGGCATCAATCAAACCAATGACGCTGTGGCACACATGGATCAATCAACCCAGCGAAATGCCGCATTGGTAGAAGAAGCTGCCGCCGGAGCTCAATCTCTGCAAGAACAGGCAGGTCGCTTGGCACATATTGTGGTGTTATTCAAGCTTGGCGGCTCACCAGAAAGTGGTGCGACAACGAAGGCTGTGCCGTTCTGACAGCGAATCCTGATTTGCCGGATACCTCTCTGCAGGGGCATATCTGCAGACGACCGCTACTGGCCCAGACTGTGTAAAAACATAAAAATTCGTTGGCACAATCAATAACGTGCTCAACGACCGCCATCAAAGTCATCTGAGCCGTTTATTCTGACGAGTTTTCCCTGTTGCGGCACGAAATATTTTT
>Ga0302152_10001511_pt1 | contig 9868 bp, 10 predicted proteins | sample I_Bog_N2_1_FD_192434 | JGI IMG/M metagenome (GOLD analysis project Ga0302152, IMG submission 192434) | Peat permafrost microbial communities from Stordalen Mire near Abisko, Sweden - I_Bog_N2_1 | ecosystem: Environmental > Terrestrial > Soil > Wetlands > Peat | place: Sweden: Abisko, Stordalen...
GGTAATGGCCATCGCCGTGGGTCGGGAGAAACCAGAAAACATCCATGACAGTTCCTCAGGCGATTTTCAGCAGGGGTTTGGCGTGTACGCCGAACAGGGCGGTGGCGCGGTCGGCGGCCAGGCGGATTCGAGCCTTCAAGGGTTCGCTGGTGATTTGATAGTTGGCAAAATCGGCCTCGGTGGCGTAGACGCCGATGGGCAGGGTCAGCGCCTGGAAGAAACTGAACAGCGGGCGCAACTGGTGATCCAGCACCAGCGCATGTCGCTCGCTGCCACCGGTGGCGGCCAGCAGCACCGGGGTGTCGATCAGGGCGTTGAGGTCGATCAGGTCGAACAGGTGCTTGAGCAGGCCCGGATAGGAACCGCGATAGACCGGCGCGGCGACGATCAGCAGGTCGGCGTTTTCAATGGCCTGCAGCTCGGCCTCGACCTCGGCGCCCAGTTCGGCGCGGGACAACGCCGAGCCCAGGGGGCGGGCGATATCGCCCAGCTCGATCAGGTGGCTTTCGATGGGCAGTTGTTGCGCCAGCTCCGCCAGTACCGCCTGGGTCAGGACCAGGGTGCGGGAGGGGCGGTAGGTACCGCCGGACAGGGCAACGACTTTCAGTGTACGGGACATGATCAGTTCCTTTTCAAACAGTTGCTCAGCGAGCAGGGTCAGTGACAGGGCATCAGCAAGAGCTGTACCAAGCTCCCAGGTCCCGTGTTTACGGGCGTCTGGCGTGGTGAGCGAGGTGCCGTGTGCTGGCTGGCGGACTGTTTTGTTGATCGACTGTTGGTGGGCGAACAGTTGCCCGGGCAACAGCGGACAAGGTGTGGGAACTGTTGTAAGGGTTTTTTGATATTCCGTAAACGAACGTATTTCCATATTTATAGTTCGTTTGGAAATATATGGTGCCCCCGGCCCGGAACGACCGAGGCGATCGATAGCGACTATCGAGACGGGTGATTTTTGCCCTGTCGGCGCGCCGGGTAGCCTGTGTCCATTGCCTCACGCCAGGTTCTTGGGAGTTGCACCATGAAACACTCATCCATGCTCTTGCTGCTGCTCGGTCTTTCGTTGCTGGGCGGCTGTGCCAGTCATTCGTCTCCCGAACTGCGGCCCTATAGTGCTGAAGAGAGCCGGGAACTGGCGCTGGAAGCCCTGAACCGTCGCGGGCTGTCCTTCGATGAATACCAGCAGCAGAAGGCGCAACTGATGGGGCAGCCGCGGAAAGCCCAGGGTTTTGACGATCAGGGCGAGATCAGCGCCGATCGCGGCAGTCACCGACACAGCCCTCAGAGCTGAAAGCCAAAGGCTTGTCCCAGCTCCTGCACGATTGACACTCGCAACACTTTCCCCGGGCCTGTAAGCTGGATTTCAGGAGCGTTCCTACGCACTTTTAAATGAAAGTTATCTTTCTTTAATCGTTTTCCATCGGGTATAGCTGTCCGCCCAACCACCGTGTTGGTGATCAGCAAGAGATCGATCCGCGGGACACGCTTTATGAGTCTTTTTGCCATGAATGAACTTCCTCTGTATTTCGACTATGCCGCTACCACGCCGGTGGATGAGCGGGTGATCCGGGTGATGGTCGAGTGTCTCGGCTTTTCCGGTAATTTTGGCAACCCGGCGTCCAGCTCCCATGCCTTCGGCCAGCGCGCCCGGCAGACGGTCGAGCAGGCCCGGCAACAGGTGGCGAGCCTGGTGGGCGCAAGCCCCGAGCAGATCGTCTGGACCTCCGGGGCCACCGAATCGAACAACCTGGCCCTCAAGGGTGTGGCCCAGGCCCGCGGGGTCAGCGGCGGGCATGTGGTCACCAGCCAGATCGAACACAAGGCGGTGCTCGATACCGCCCGGCAGCTTCAGGAAGCCGGTGTCGCCGTCACCTACCTGGTGCCGAATGCCGAAGGCTTGATCACCGCGGCGATGGTCAGTGAGGTCCTGCGCGAGGACACCTTCCTGGTCTCGCTGATGCTGGTCAACAATGAACTGGGGACACTGAATGACATCGCGGCCATTGGCCGGCGGGTGCGTGAACACGGCGCGCTGTTTCATGTGGACGCGGCCCAGGGCGCGGGCAAGGTGGCGATCGACCTGGCCGCCTTGCCGGTGGACCTGATGTCGTTTTCCGCCCACAAGGTCTACGGGCCCAAGGGCATCGGTGCGTTGTACGTCGGCCCACGCGCGCAGCAGAAACTGCACGCGCAGATCCACGGCGGCGGCCATGAAGGTGGCCTGCGCTCCGGCACCCTGGCCACCCACCAGATCGCCGGCATGGGCAGTGCCTTTGCCCTGGCCACCGAGCACCTGGAAGAAGAAATCGCCAGCATCGGCCATCTGCGCCAGCGCTTGCTCGAGCAACTGGCGGATGTCCCGGGCCTGCGCCTGAACGGCAGCCCGACTGAACGCATCCCCCATACCCTGAGTCTGACCTTTGCCGAAGGCGAGTTCGATGGCGCGGCGTTGGGTCGGGCCCTGGCCTATTCGGCGACGTCGGCCTGCAACTCCGCGAGCCAGGCGCCGTCCCATGTGCTGCTGGCACTGGGGCACGATGCGCGCCTGGCTGGCCGGACCATTCGCCTGAGCCTGGGGCGTTTTACCTCTGAGCAGGACATCGACCGCGCCGCCGCGGCGATCAAGGCAAGCCTGAGTGCACCGGCGCCGTTCTGGGCGATTGCCCAGCCGTGAGAGCGTCGGATAATAATTGAATAATAAGTGGTTAGCAGGAGACACGATGAGCACGCAGACCCCGAGTCAAGGAACCGTTCCCGAGCGGCTGGCACGTACCCGCGAACTGATGCGCCGTGAAGGCGTGCAGGCCTTGCTGGTACCGTCGGCCGATCCGCACCTGTCGGAATACATGCCGGCTTACTGGCAGGGCCGCAAGTGGCTGTCAGGTTTCCAGGGCTCGGTCGGTACCTTGATCGTGACGCCGGAGTTCGCCGGTGTCTGGGCGGATAGCCGTTACTGGGAGCAGGCGACCAAGGAGTTGGCCGGCAGTGGCATCGAGCTGATGAAGTTGGCTCCGGGGCTGCCCGGTCCGCTGGACTGGCTGGCCGAACAGACCCCGCCAGGCGGTGTGGTCGCGGTGGATGGCGCGGTCATGGCGCTGGCGTCGGCGCGGACCCTGAAGGACAAGTTGCAGGCCCGCGGCGCGCAACTGCGCACTGACCTCGACCTGCTGGGCGTGATCTGGGAAGACCGGGACGCGCTGCCGAACCAGCCGATCTACCAGCACCTGCCGCCGCAAGCGACGGTCAGCCGTGGCGAGAAGCTCGTGCAGCTGCGCAGTGAGTTGAAAAACCGCGGTGCCGACTGGCACTTCATCGCCACGCTGGACGATATCGCCTGGTTGTTCAACCTGCGCGGTGCCGACGTGACCTTCAACCCGGTGTTCATTTCCTTTGCCCTGGTCAGCCAGGAGCAGGCCACGCTGTTCGTGGCCCTGGACAAGGTGAGTGCCGAGCTTGCGCAGGTGCTCAAGACCGATGGCGTGACCTTGCGTGACTACCGTGATGTCGGCGCGGTACTGGCCGGCGTGCCGGCGGGGGCGAGCCTGCTGGTCGACCCGGCGCGGGTGACGGTCGGCCTGCTGGATAACCTTGGCAAGGAGGTGACCCTGGTCGAAGGGTTGAACCCTACGACCCTGGCCAAGTCCCGCAAAAGCCTCGACGATGCGGTGCATATCCGCCAGGCCATGGAGCAGGACGGCGCTGCGCTGTGTGAATTCTTTGCCTGGCTGGAGACCGCGTTGGGTCGCGAGCCGGTCACCGAGCTGACCATCGACGAACGCCTCACCGCCGCCCGTGCGCGACGTCCGGGGTATGTGTCGCTGAGCTTCAATACCATTGCCGGCTTCAACGCCAATGGGGCGATGCCGCACTATCACGCCACCCAGGCGGAGCATGCGTTGATCGAGGGCGACGGCCTGCTGCTGATCGACTCCGGCGGCCAATACCTGGGCGGTACCACCGACATTACCCGGATGGTGCCGGTGGGCACGCCGACGGCCGAGCAGAAACGCGATTGCACGCGGGTGCTCAAGGGCGTGATCGCCTTGTCCCGTGCGCAATTCCCTCGCGGCATTCTTTCGCCGCTGCTGGACCCCATCGCCCGGGCGCCGATCTGGGCCGAAAGCGTGGATTACGGGCATGGTACCGGCCATGGTGTCGGTTACTTCCTCAATGTGCACGAAGGCCCGCAGGTGATCGCCTATCAGGCGGTGCCGGCGCCGCAGACCGCCATGCAGCCGGGGATGATCACCTCCATCGAGCCAGGGACCTACCGTCCGGGCCGTTGGGGCGTGCGTATCGAAAACCTGGTGCTGAACCGGGAAGCGGGCAAGAGCGAGTTCGGCGAGTTCCTCAAGTTCGAAACCCTGACCCTGTGCCCGATCGATACCCGTTGCCTGGAACCGTCGTTGCTGACGCAGGAAGAGCGTGACTGGTTCAACGCCTATCACGCCGAAGTGCGCGAGCGTTTGAGTCCGTTGCTGGAGGGCTCGGGGCTGGAGTGGTTGAATACCCGTACGGTCGCGATCTGACCGATGACCTCGGGGCCTGACTCAGGCCCCGAGGGCATCACTCATATAATCGACAAACGCCTTCACCCTGGCGGACTGTCGGCGATTGGCCGGAAACACCGCATGGATCGGCAACGACTGGGTCTGATAACCCGTCAGGATCGCCATGACCCGCCCCGCCTGCAGATCCTCGGCGAACAGCCACACCGGCGACAGCGCAATGCCGAGCCCGCCCAGGACCATTTCCCGAATCGCCTCCGAATTGTTGCTCTGGGCATTGCCCTTGATGCGTACGCTGTGGCGCTGCCCGTCCTTTTCGTAGTGCCAGAGGTTCTGGCTGCTCAGCAGATTGAATTGCAGGCAGTTGTGCTCGCCCAGTTGTTCCGGGGTTTGCGGTTCGCCCCGGCGCGCCAGGTACGCGGCGCTGGCGACGGTGATCCGCTGGGTATCGCCGATGCGCCGGGCGATCAGGTTGCTGTCGCTCAGTTCGCCAATGCGCAGGCTGACATCCAGGCCTTCCTCGACCAGGTCCTGGTTCTGGTCGTTGAGTTGCAGGTCGATCTCCAGTTGCGGATAGCGGGCGAGGAAGTCCGGCAGTCGGCTGGCGATCTGCAAACGACCGAAACTCACCGAGGAGCCGATGCGCAAGCTGCCGGCGACCTGTTCCCGGCCCGACTGAAAACTGTGTTCGGCATTGTCCACGGCAGCGAGGATCTGTCGGCATTGTGCGTAGTAGCGCTGCCCCTCATCGGTCAGTGACAGTTGGCGGGTGCTGCGCGCAATCAGCTTGCCACCCAGTTCGGTCTCCAGGGCCTTGAGGATTTTGCTGATGGTCGGCTGGCTGGTTTGCAGTTCCCGGGCCACGGCGGAAAAACTGCCGCGCTCGACGACCCGGACAAAAATGGCCATTGCATTGAGTTTATCCACGGGACGCCTCATTCATGCCAAAAGGGCATGATCACTATAGCAATAGCGCGTCTTATCGGCATGAGTGACGGAGCGCATGATCGGTCTCACTTCCACTGATCGAGATCGCCGACATGTCCCATACCCTTGAAATGAACGCTTTGCTGGTCGACGCCGCCCATGCGCCGCTGCGCCTGGTTTCCATCGACCGTCCCGCACCCGCGGCGGGTCAGGTGTTGGTCCGTATCAAGGCCAGCGGCATCAATCCGTTGGATGCCAAGATCCGTGCGGGTCAGGCTGGCCATGCCCGCCAACCGTTGCCGGCTGTTTTGGGCATGGATCTGGCCGGGGTTATTGAATCCCTGGGTGAGGGGGTCAGTGACTGGGCGGTGGGTGACGAGGTGTACGGGTTGGCCACCGGGATCGGGGGTGCCCAGGGCTCGCTGGCCGAGTTTGCCGCAGTCGATGCCCGACTGCTGGCGCGCAAGCCAGCCAACCTGAGCATGCGTGAGGCCGCGGCATTGCCGTTGGTACTGATTACCGCCTGGGAGGGGCTGGTCGATCGTGCCCGAGTAGGCGCCGATCAGTCGGTGTTGATTCATGGCGGAGCCGGTGGGGTCGGCCATGTGGCCGTGCAGATTGCCAGGGCTTTCGGCGCCAGGGTCTTCGCCACCGGTTCCGCCAGGCATCAGGCCCGGATCGAGGGCTTTGGCGCGACCTTTATCGATTATCGGCAGCAGGGCGTGGAGGAGTATGTCGCGCAGCATACCGCTGGCGAGGGTTTCGATATTGTCTATGACACGGTGGGCGGCGAAACCCTGGACCGCTCGTTCCAGGCGGCGCGGACCTATCACGGGCATGTCCTGAGCTGTCTCGGTTGGGGGCAGCACAGCCTGGCACCGCTGTCCTTTCGCGGGGCCACCTACTCCGGGGTGTTTACCTTGCTGCCGTTGCTGAGCGGTCACGGGCGCGAGCATCACGGGCAAATACTGGCGCAGGCCACTCGGTTGATCGAAGCCGGTCAATTGAAGCCTTTGCTCGATCCTCGGCGGTTTACCCTGCAAACCGCCGAGGAGGCTTATACCTTGCTGGCCAGTGGCGCGGCGCAAGGTCGGCTGGTGATCGAGATCTAGGGGCTTCAGTCCTGGAGCAGGGCTTCGCGGACGAAGTCGAGGCGGTCCTGGCCGAAGAACAGCTGATCGCCGACAAACAGACTCGGCGCTCCAAATACACCACGCTGCAGGGCCTGGTCGGTCTTGGCCTTGAGAGCGGCCTTGACCTCTTCGTCCTGGGTCAGCGCGAGGATCTGCTGTGGGTCGAAACCTTTGTCAGCCAAGACCTGGGCGACGGTGGCCGGGTCGTTCAGGTTGCGTCCGTCGACCCATAGGGCGCGATAAAGGGTGTCGACGAATTCGACAAAACGTTCCGGTTGGCGCAACTGCACGCCGGTGGTCGCGCGCATCAGCAGCAGGGTATTGATCGGAAAGTACGGGTTGTAGCGAAAGGCGACGCCGTAACGGTGGGCATAGCGTGTCAGGTCCTGGATCATATAGAGCCCCTTGACCGGTATCTCGGCCGGAGAGGCGTTGCCCGTGGCCTTGAACACGCCGCCCAGGAGCATCGGCTGATAAACCAGCTGGCTGTCGGTCTGTTCGCAGAGGCCGGGCAACTGGGTGTACGCCAGGTAGGAGGCCGGGCTACCCAGGTCAAAGTAGAACTCGACGGTTTTTTTCATGGATAAAGCATCCTTGTTGTTATTGTCGTGGGCTTGAGCTTACCAGCGTTCATTCCAGGGGCGCAGATCGAGCTCGAAGGTCCAGGCGTCGCGGGGCTGGCTGTGCAGGTACCAATAATTCTCGGCGATATGGGCGGGGTCGAGAATGCCGTCCTGATCCTTGAGGGCATACTTTTCCGGAAAGCTGGTGCGGATGAAGTCGGTGTCGATGGCACCGTCGACCACCACGTGGGCCACATGGATATTCAGCGGGCCCAATTCCCGCGCCATGCTCTGGGCCAAGGCCCGGATACCGTGCTTGGCGCCGGCAAACGCGGCAAAACCCGCCGCCCCGCGCAGGCCGGCGGTGGCGCCGGTGAACAGGATCGTGCCGCGTTGCCGGGTAACCATGCGCTTGGCGACTTCGCGGGCATTGAGGAACCCTGAGAAGCAGGCCATTTCCCAGATCTTGAAGTACTTGCGCGCGGTTTCCTCAAGGATGCTGCAGGGCACGTTGGCGCCGATATTAAAGACGAAGGCTTCGATCGGGCCGATCTGGCTCTCGATCTGTTCGATCAGGGCGATGACGTCCTCTTCCTTGCGCGCATCGCAGGCAAACCCATGGGCTTCGCCGCCAGCCTGCTGGATGGCCTCCACCAGGGGTTGCAACTTGTCGGCACTGCGCCGCGTGACGCAGGCGATAAACCCTTCGGCGGCAAAACGTTTGGCGATGGCGCCGCCGGTAGCGTCGCCGGCGCCGACGACCAATACGACTTTCTTGTTCTGGGTGGCAGTAGTCATGTGTGGATCGCTCTTTAATAAACGGTCGTTAACTAAACGTACGTTATGCTACGATTGATCCAGCGTCAAGGCGGTCAACAGGAACGGCACCATGCGTTATTCCCTCAGTCACAAGCAGCAAACCCGTGAGCGGCTACTCGAAAGCAGCGCGCTGTCGGCGAAACGGGAAGGTTTTGCGGGCGTCGGCGTCGACGGCCTGATGAAAGCCATCGGCCTCAGTGGCGGGGCGTTCTATGGCCACTTCTCGTCCAAGGACGAACTGTTCAGTTCAATTGTCGAGCGGGAATTGAGCCAGAGCCTGGTGCGACTGGGCGGGGAGGGTGAGCCCGATCAAGCGCAGCTCAAGCGTTGCCTGAAGCTGTACCTGAGCATGAGCCATGTCGAGCAGCCGGAGAACGGTTGTGCGTTGCCCGCGCTGGGGGCGGAAATCGCGCGGGCGGATCTGGCGGTGCGCCAGCAGGCCGAAGACTGGATCTACCGGTTGCAGCAGCGCTGGGCACAGGCGCTGGGCAGCGAAAGCCAGGCCTGGTCGATTCTGTCCCAGTGCGTGGGGGCACTGGTGGTGGCGCGAATGCTGGTGACTGCGGACATGCAGCGCCAGGTGTTGCGATCGAGCCATGACGAAATCAATCGGCAACTGGCAGGGGCGGTCTAGGGCTCAGCGCGGACGGCTTTTTGCAGATGATGATCATGCTGCGGCTGGTATAGCCCGCCGGGTTGATGCCGAACGGGTAGTCGCCCGGGTCTTCCACGGCGTCGCCGGATTTGGCCAGCACTTTATAGCCGTTATCGCTGCAGGAGTCGGCGGCTTTGGTGTAGCACTTTTCCCAGGAAGAGGTCAGCCCGGAACAGTTGATATGCACGCCACGCTTACCGTATTTCATCGGTTTCGAGGTCGCGGCGCAGCCGGCGACGGCAAGTACTGCCAGGACTATCAAGAAGCGTTTCATTACCTTCCCTATCTCTGCCCCCGGATCAATTCGTCCGGTTTGGCTTTTTCGTGCCGCCTGATTCTTCCTTGAGGCCCTTGTCCAAAATATCCAAGGCTGGCATTGAGTTAGGTGTAAACATGTCTTATTTGAGCGGCAAATACCAGAGCTGACTCACACTCTGTTTCAATCGACCGCGACGGGCGGTGCGGACTCCTTGCGCAGGGTCAGCGTGGCGCCCACGGAGGCGCAGATAATGCAGGCGATGGCGAGCCACTGGGCAACGGACAGGTACTCGTGGAGGAACAGCATCCCGGACAGCGCACCGAAGGAGGGCTCGATGCTCATCAAGGTGCCGAAGGTGCGCGCGGGCAGGCGCGTCAGGGCGACCATCTCGAGGCTGTAGGGCAGGGCGGTGGAGAGGATGGCAACACCGATGGCCGCCGGGATCAGGGCTGGGGTGAGCAGCGCGGCGCCGGCGTGGACGATGCCGATGGGGGCGATGAACAGGGCTGCAATCACCACGCCGAGGGCGGCGGTTTGAACGCCGTTGTCGTGGCCGGCTTTCTGACCGTAGAGGATGTACAGCGCCCAGCAGACGCCGGCGCCCAGTGCATAGCTCACGCCGACCAGATCAAGGCTGGCGCTGGCGGCCCCAGTGGGGATCAACAGCAGCAGGCCACTGACTGCCAGGGCGATCCAGAGAAAGTCGATGGCCCGGCGTGAGGCGTAGATTGCTACCGCCAGGGGGCCGGTGAATTCCAGGGCGACGCCGATGCCCAGGGGCACGCTTCTCAAGGACATATAGAAGAGGAAGTTCATGCCGCCCAGGGCGATGCCGTAGATGATCACGGTGCGCAGGGACTTGGCGGTGAACTTGGCTCGCCAGGGGCGCAGGACCAACACCATGATGATGCTGGCAAACACCAGGCGCAGGGTGGTGGTGCCCTGGGCGCCGACAATCGGGAACATGCTTTTGGCCAGGGAAGCGCCGGATTGAATCGAGGCCATTG
>Ga0302152_10001548_pt1 | contig 9717 bp, 7 predicted proteins | sample I_Bog_N2_1_FD_192434 | JGI IMG/M metagenome (GOLD analysis project Ga0302152, IMG submission 192434) | Peat permafrost microbial communities from Stordalen Mire near Abisko, Sweden - I_Bog_N2_1 | ecosystem: Environmental > Terrestrial > Soil > Wetlands > Peat | place: Sweden: Abisko, Stordalen...
CAGCGCAGGTTATAGCCTGCCCTCATACGCGCCAGGGCGCTGCGGCGCGCCTGATCGTATCCTTTGTGCTGATGAACGGCCTTTTCCAGCAAATTCGCCAGCATGGCGCTGATCGATGAGCCCTCTTCCGCTGCCAGAATGCGTGCCTCCTGGAGGAGATCGGACTCAATCTTCAGCGTAATGTTAGCTTTCATTCATGCACCTTTTTGCACACAGCACGATTCTACGTGCTTTTGCCAAAAAATTCAATAAAAACGTTTACCGGTCGCTGCAATTTTTGGTTACACTTTTGCTTCCCTCCCGAAGAGATTGCTTCGCCTGGGTGCGATTCACTGCCGGCCTTAGCGGTCAGACCTCGCCTTTGAACACTTAGCGGCCCTGAAGTGAATGCTCTCTGCCTCCAGAGCTTAGCGCTCCCATTCAGTTCTTCCCGTATCCGTCAGGATTTCCGCCGCTTATGCGCTTCATTTTGCACTCTGTTAACCTTCTATTCATCAAAGCCCGGTAGCCTGAGAGTGGTGAGTGCCCACGTGCCTGAGATTCGCATCCGTCAATCACAGCTTCTGAGCGAGCCCACGTCGCCCGCGGAGAGCTCCGCGGCGAGCGCGGTCGCCGAGCCAGCCTCGCCCATTCGCACTTATCTGCTCTCCCGCGGCAACTCCGCGCTGGCTGATCGCGGCTTCCACTGGCTGATGGTGCTGTGTGCGCTGAGCATCTTCGGTATTGTCGTGCTGATCGCGACCGAGCTGGTCGTCCGCTCGAAGCTGGCCTGGGGCACCTTCGGCCTGGACTTCTTTTACAAGGCCTTCATCGACTCCTACACCGGCAGGCCGATGTACTGGGATCCGGTCAACGGCCACTTCAGCGCCCTGCCCTTCCTTTACGGCACGCTGGTCTCCTCCTTTCTGGCACTGGCCCTGGCGGTTCCGCTGGCCATCGGCGTTGCGGTCTTCCTGACCGAGATGTGCCCCGGTGCCTTGCGGGCGCCCCTGGCCTTCATCACCGAATTGCTGGCCGCCATTCCCAGCGTGATCTACGGCCTGTGGGCGGTCTTTGTGCTGGTACCGCTCTTGCGCGAGTATGTGAATCCGGCGCTGATCAAATCTCTGGGATGGACGGGATTGTTCGGCGACGACAACCCCACCGGCCTGGGCTTTCTGACCGCCGGGGTGATTCTGGCCATCATGATTCTGCCGATCATCAGCTCACTCACCCGCGAGGTGATGTCGGCCGTGCCCACGGCGCAGCGCGAGGCAGTGCTGGCCCTGGGCGCCACGCGCTGGGAGATGATCCGGACAGGTGTATTAAGAAATGCCCGCATCGGCATCGTCGGCGCCATCATCCTGGGCCTGGGCCGCGCGCTGGGCGAGACGATGGCCGTGGCCATGGTGATCGGCAACAGCCCTGATATTCAGCGCTCGCTATTGGCCAACGGCAGCACCATGTCGGCGGTCATCGCCAATGAGTTTGCCGAGGCCTCGAGCGAACTTCACCTGAGCGCGCTGATGGAACTGGGACTGGCTCTGTTTATCGTCACCATCATTGTGAATGCCTTCGCGCGCATGCTGGTCTGGATGGTGACGCGGGGCGCGCCTTCGTCGGCGCATTGAAGTGCAGCTTTCAGCCATCAGCTGTCAGCTAGAAGCAGCAAGAGTGGATGGTATGTTGGATGATTTGAAAGGGTACGACTCGAAGGCTTCGTCAGAATATTTTGCTAAGCAGGTTTTGTAACAGGGCACGAATTTAGTCGTGCCGATGAGGCGACAAAAAGAGCGCCGAGGCTTTAGCTCCTGAGGAATAGTCCGATTGCGGCAAAGACATTTGTAGATCTGAAAGCTGATAGCTGACAGCTAAAAGCTGTACCCAGGGAGAGAAGAGACTGAGAGACGAACACCCAATTCGAGCGCGCATGCAGACGCTGATCGACGGCGCGGCCACCGGCCTGGCGATACTGGCCACGGTGCTGGTCGTCGCCCCGCTGGTGGCCATCTTCGTCTACCTCGTCTATAAAGGCGCGGTCTCGCTCAACCTGGACTTCTTCACGCGCAATCCGGTTCCCGTGGGCGAGGCCGGCGGCGGCATGGCCAACGCCATCGTCGGCTCGGCGATCCTGCTGGGCGTGGGCAGCCTGATTGGCATCCCCGTCGGCATCAGTGGGGGCATCTTCCTGGCCGAGTTTGGCCGAGGCACCCGGCTCGCCAATGCGATTCGCTTTACCGCTGATGTTTTGAATGGCGTGCCCTCGATTGTGATGGGCATCGCCGTCTATTCTCTAGTCGTGGTTCCGCAAGGACATTTCTCCGCCTTCTCGGGCGGCGTTGCGCTGGGCATCATGATGATCCCCACGGTCTGCCGCACGACGGAAGAGATGCTGTTGATGGTGCCCAATTCAGTGCGCGAGGCAGCGCTGGCGCTGGGCGTGCCCAACTGGCGCTCGGTGCTGGCGATCACTGTGCGAACGGCATCCCCGGGCATCATCACCGGCTGCATGCTGGCCTTTGCGCGCGTGGCCGGCGAGACCGCGCCGCTGATCTTTACCGCCTTCGGCAACGTGGGCTGGAGCGAGAAGCTGAGCGAGCCGATCGCCGCCCTGCCGTTGCAGATTTACGTCTATGCTCTCTCCCCGTACGATGAATGGCACCGCCTGGCCTGGGCCGGGGCGCTGGTGCTGATTGTGCTGATTGTGCTCTCGGTTTCGCTGGTGCGCTATGTGACCAGCCGCGGCGTTTTGAAAGGGGCAAGTTAGGGCGGTTCTCCAATACTTGTGGCTTGAGGTTCTGGTTTTGTGACGATTTCTTGAGGAAATCGACACCGCGATTTTTCGGTTTCAGCGAAGTTTAGAAGGAGAAATGCGCACGTGGGCGTCGGCATTGAAGTGACCAACCTGAACGCGTGGTATGGGACCAACCACACATTGCAGGATATCGATCTGAATATCCCGGCCAACCACGCCACGGCGCTGATTGGTCCCTCGGGCTGCGGTAAAAGCACCTTTGTCCGCTGCCTGAACCGGATGCACGAGACCAACCCGATTGCCCGCGTCACGGGCACCGTGCTGATCGGCGGCCTCGACATCTATGCCGACGCCAAACCGGTGGAGATTCGCCGCCGCGTGGGCATGGTCTTCCAGCGCCCCAACCCTTTTCCGACGATGTCCATCTACGACAACGTGGCCGCCGGGCTGAAGCTGAACGGCTACACCAACCGCCATACCCTCGACGAGATCGTCGAGAAGTCACTGAAGAACTCCGCGCTGTGGGAGGAGGTCAAGGACGACCTCAAGAAGAAATCCGGCGCCTCGCTCTCCGGCGGCCAGCAGCAGCGCCTCTGCATCGCCCGCGCCCTGGCCGTCGATCCCGAGGTCCTTTTGATGGACGAGCCGGCCTCGGCGCTTGATCCCGTCTCCACCTCGAAGATCGAGGACCTGATCTTTCAATTAAAATCCCAGTACACCATTGTGATTGTCACGCACAATATGCAGCAGGCAGCGCGCGTCGCCGAGAAGACCGGCTTCTTTCTCAACGGCAGGATGGTGGAGTTCGATTCGACGCACAAGATCTTCACCAACCCCAGCGACAAACGCACGGAAGATTACATCACAGGCAGGTTCGGATGACGCGCATACGTTTTCAGCAGAGTTTGGAAGAACTGAAGGAGCAACTGCTGGTGATGGCCGGCCTGGCCGAGCAGTCGATTCAGCGCGCCATCGAGGCCTATCGCGTCCGCGACCTCTCGATCTGCGATCTGGTCAGCCGCTCGGAGCTGACGATCAACCGCCTGGAGCGCGAGATCGATCAGGCGGCCCTCGATCTGCTGGCGATGGAGCAGCCGATGGCCGTCGATCTGCGCTTCATCCTGAGCGTGATCAAGATCAACGCCGACCTGGAGCGCGTGGGCGACGCCGCCAAGGGCATCAGCGACCGCGTGCGCAATATGGAGCAGATGGCCCAGGCCGAGCTGCCCGTCGATATTCCCCGCATGGCGGAGCTGGCCGCGCAGATGGTGCGCAAGAGCCTGCAGGCCTTCATCGAGGGCGACGCCGAGCTGGCCCGCTCCATCCTCTCAATGGACGACGCCGTGGACGCGATGAACCGCGCCGCCTACAAGGCCCTCACGAAAGTAATGGAGAACGAGAGCCACCTGGCCCCGCAGGCTTTGAACGCACTGATGATCTCGCGTGCGCTCGAACGCGTGGCCGACCACGCGACGAACATTGCCGAGGATGTGATCTTCTGGATTCAGGGCGACGACGTGCGCCACCACAAGAGCCTGAAGAATCCTCCTGAGCCGCCCGCCGCCGCCTAAGGATTCTTCTATGGCGTTGCTCTGCTCTGGCCAATTCTCCCGTCTTCCGGCTTCTTTGCGGAAGCGGCAGGGAAATTTGGACCTATTTATCGCGACCATCATTCCATTTTCACGCGGCTCCGGAAGACAATGTCTCGAATCGGGACTCCTTCCTTTTCTTCAATAAACTCCAAGTTGACTACCCCTCAAAGATTGGTAAAGTACAACCAAGTCAAACGTGGCTGCATCGAGCAAAAACACCCGATGCTTGCGCGTGCCCCGGCCGAACGCTGATTGCGCCCAACCGGCGAAGAGATTTGCCTGTCGGATACAGAGAAGGAGATGAACGATTGTGCCCGCCACCACCCAGGATAGAATCTACGCTTCGACCGATTATCATGCGCAGAAGCATGGCGTCACTGCTCTGGTCTTCGAGTTCATCACGCGCTACCGGACGGCGAAATTCAGCGCCTTTTTGAAAAGCGCCAACGCGGAGATTCTCGAGGTCGGCGTCGGTCCGGGATGGAATCTGCTTCGCCTTCCGGCGCGGCGGCGCGTCGGCATGGATGTGGCGCTGACCTATGCCGAGAGCCTGAGAGGCCAGGGAGTGGAGTTCGTCTCCGATCTCGATCAACTGGAGGGGCAGCGATTCGATGTGGTGATCTTCTCTCATGTGATGGAGCATCTGCTGGAGCCGGCCAGGGTGCTCGGGCAGATTCGCGCGCTGCTGAAGCCGGAGGGCGAACTCGTGGTGATCGTTCCGCTGGAAGGGCCCGCACGCAAACTCCCCGCGCACGACAACGACCACCATCTGTACTCATGGAATGTGCGGACGCTGAATGAACTGCTGCTGGCCTGCGGATACACCGTCCGCTCGCGCGCGGTCAAGCGCTACGGCTTCGACCGCTTCGCCGCCAACCTGGCCGTCCGGCTCCACGGCGGTTACAGACTGTATCTGCTTCTGCTGTATTTTTTGCGCATTCTTCGCCCTGGTTACGAGATTCAAGCCATCGCCGGTTACAACTCCGAGCCGCCGTCCGCCGGTGCATGATCTCCGCCTTGCGGGCGGGGATCGTCCTTCGTTCACGAGAGGCTTTTGGCAGGGATGAGACCGGTTGTCCGCAGGCGGGAAAAGCCAGGTGACGGCCCCCCTGCCCGAAGGTTGCTTGTCAGGTGTACACTGCATTTTCGCGCAGATATTATGTTCAAATCGCGCGATAAGGAAAACACCATGCGCAAACTCACGCTCGTTTTTGCTCTCGCCTCTCTCTTTGCGCCTCTCTGCCCTGCCCAGGCCGTTCCTTACAAACGTCCGATGGTCTTCGAGGACCTGATGAAGATGAAGCGGTTGGGGACGATCGCCGTCTCGCCGGACGGCAAATGGCTGGCCTACAGCGCCACCACCGTGGACCTGAGCCAGAACACCAAGACGGAGGCGCTCTTTGTGACGCCCGTGATGGGCGGCAGCGATGCGAAGCCGGTGACGGTGGCGCAGCCGGGCGATACGGGCATCCAGTTTTCTCCGGACGGCAAGCAGATTCTCTATCTGAGCAGCCGCACGGGCTCGCAACAGATCTGGCTGGCGGGCTTTGACCCGGCCAGCGGGGCGACGGCCAACCCGCTGCGGCTGACCTCGATTTCGACCGGGGCCGCGAACGCACTCTGGTCGCCGGACGGAAGGTTTATCGTATTTTCTTCGGCGGTCTATCCGGATTGCCCGGCATACTCGCACGCCAACGCCAACCTGACGGCCAACGCGCGGGCCGCCGCGGCCAACGCCAAGGCGAAGGCCGCCGCCGAGGCTGCCCAGGCCAACGACACGGCGGAGAATGAAAAGGCCGCCAACGAGGCAGCCGAGCTGGCTGCCGAGGCCAACGGTGCCGCCGCCACGGCCGATCCCAATCAGGATGCGGAGCGCTGCAACGCAGGCCGCGACGCCGATCTGGCCAATAGCAAGGTGAAGGCGCAGGTTTTTACGCACCTGCTTTATCGCCACTGGGACCACTACAACAGCGAGAAGCGCAGCCATCTGTTTATGGTTCCGGCGAACGGCGGTCCGGTGAGGGATTTGAATCCCAACGACACGCACGACGTTCCAGCCGATTATCCTTCGGTGGAGCAGGGCTGCGGCTGCGCCGTTTCGCCCGACGCTCGGGAGCTGGCCTTTACCGAGAATCCCGACCCGGAGCCGGCGACGAGCTCCAGCGCGAAGATATACATCCTGGACCTGACCAACCCAGCGGCACAGCCTGTCGCGATCAGCACGGCGCCGGGCGGCAACTTCAACCCCGCCTACTCGCCCGATGGGAAATGGCTGGCCTGGCGCTCGCAGAACCGCAAGGGCTATGAGAGCGATCGCTTCCGCCTGACGCTTTACGAACGCTCGACGCACAATGCGCGCGAACTGCTGCCCGGCTTCGACCGCTGGATCGAGGAGATCGCCTGGGCGCCGGATTCGAAGACCGTCTACTTTGTCGCGCGCGACCACGGCGAAGCGCCCATCTACCGGACGAATCTGCTGGGCAATCTGGTGCACCGCTACGCCCGGTCCGCAGGAGTATGGAGCGATATCCATGCGCTGCCCGCCAACGGGCGCGAGGCGCTGGTGGGCACGCTCGAACGCTTGCAGCGCCCGGCCGAAGCCGCTTACGCCGATCTGCTGGTAATGGACGACAACGCGCGTACCGGACCCGCGCTCGCGACCCTGGAGCCGCGACGCATCACCCACCTGAACGACGACGTGCTCACCCGGCTGGATCTGCCCGCGATGGAGCCCTTCTGGTTCACCGCCGCCGACAGGACTCGGCTGGAAGGCTTCCTGTTGCGCCCGCCGGCCTTCGATCCCGCCAGGAAGTATCCAGTCAAGCTGCTGATCCACGGCGGGCCGCAGGGCGCGTGGGAAGATGCGTGGAGCTACCGCTGGAATGCGGAGTTGCTGGCGGCGAACGGCTATGTGGTGGTGATGATCAATCCCCGCGGCTCGGTCGGCTACGGGCAGGTGATCGTGGATGGGGTGAACGGCGACTGGGGCGGCAAGCCCTATACCGACCTGATGACCGGCCTGGATTACGCCGAGCAGCACTACTTCATGCTGGACAAGAATCGCGAGTGCGCTCTCGGCGCAAGCTTCGGCGGCTACATGGCCAACTGGATCCTCGGCCACACCAACCGCTTCCGCTGCATCGTGAGCCATGACGGATTGTTCAACGCCGAATCGGCCTACGGCACAACGGAAGAACTCTGGTTCAACGAGTGGGAGTTCAAGGGCAAGCCGTGGGATTACGCCGAGAGGCCTGAGTCGGAAAACCCCTTTCGCCGCTGGTCTCCGTCGCTCTACGCGGCCAACTTCAAGACGCCCACGATGGTGATTCACAGCCAGCTCGACTATCGCCTGGACGTGAGTGAGGGCTTCCAGCTCTTCACCGCGCTGCAACGGCAGAACGTGCCCAGCATGATGCTCTACTTCCCGGACGAAGGCCACTGGGTGCTGAAGCCGCAGAACTCGCAGCTTTGGTATAAGACCGTGAACGGCTGGGTGGATGCCTGGACGAAGTGACGGGGACATTGGCCAGTGAACAGTGAACAGTGGACAGTTTGGGTGCCCAGGTCCGGATTCTCGGACCTGGGACACCATCAGAACTATCATTAACTTAGGTTGCAATATGGCAGATCGCTCAGGATGACAGTCTTTGGTTATTCAGATTTGGGCTGAATTGGTAACTACAATCAATCCTCAGCAGGAAGATTTAGAAGCTAGGAGCTGAAAAATGCCCTTCGCCCATAAACCCGCCAAGCCCCGCGCCTTGCTGAACGAAGCCGGCCTGTACGAGTATGCCGTGCGCTCGCTGGGCCGGGCGATGCGCTCGGAGGCCGGTCTGCGGCGGCTGATGGAGCGCCGTGTGGAGCCGGGCGAGCGGGGTGAGGCGATCGTTGCCGCAGTCGTCGAACGCCTCAAAAAACAGCGTTATCTGGACGATAAGTCCTTTGCCGAGACCTATGCCCGCCTGCGCCAGGAGAATGAAAAGTTCGGGGTGCGCCGCGTCCGCCAGGAGTTACAGCAGAAGGGCGTCGCCGGACCATTGATCGCCGAGACGCTGGAGGCCCGCTACGGCCAGAGTAACGAGGAGGCGCTGGCCCGCGCGCACATGGAGCGCAAGCGCCTGCGCAAGCCGGAGAACGAGAAAGAGACGGCGCGCGTGATGCGGCGGCTGGTCGCCGCGGGCTTTTCCACCGGCGTCATCTACAAGATTCTGCGTCAGTGGGATGTGCCGGATGAATCGCTGGCCGCGCTGGAGAACCTGGCGGACGAACCGCACGCGGAGTAAGGGCCTGTCCACGGCAATCCAAAGTGCTGTATGCTGGTAATGCGCGCCCGTAGCTCAGCTGGATAGAGCGAACGCCTCCGGAGCGTTAGGTCGGGAGTTCGAATCTCTCCGGGCGCACCATATCCATCGAAAGATAAAGCAAGATTGATCGATTGCACTTCCCTTCCCTCCAGTCCAAATAAATTAGGACCAGCGGCTTTGGCGCCGTTTCATCCCGAACAGCGCCCGACGGAGTTCCGGGTTCTTCGATACACTAAAAGTACAACCATGCCGCCAGCCCATCGCATCCATCGGTGATCGAGCGATGGCCGGGAGGCGGCGCTTCTTGGGAAAGTCGAACGGCCCGATGTCCATATTTTCTGCAAGCTGCAGCTCAATCCGCCACATCGCTCTCGCTCTATCGTTGAGCCTTGCCTTGATGCCTTGCGGTCTGATGGCGCAACTCGCCTCGCCCTTCCAGGGCAGCGTGCCCCAGGGTGAGGCGTCGGCCCAGCCCGTGGCGCTCACCCTCGACGAGGCCGTCGAGAGAGGGCTGCGCGCGAATCTCGGCGTCATCCTGAGCGGCACACAGACGGCGGCCGCGCGCGCCGAGCGGCTCAGCCAGTTGCAGGCCCTGCTGCCGGGGGTCGATTTGAGCGCGAAGGAAACGGTGATGCAGGTGGACCTGCCCGCCGAGGGTCTGCGCATCCCTGGCATTGCCACGATCATCGGACCCTTTGGATTCACCGATCTGCGCTCGTCGCTGAGCTGGTCGCTGATCGATGTTGCCTCGCTGCGCAACTATATGGCAGCGCGCCACAATTTCAGCGCCGCGCAGTTGTCGGCCCAGGATGCGCGCGAACTGGTGGTGCTGGTGGTCGGCAACGCCTACCTGCTGGTGCTGGCCGATCAGAGCCGCGTGGCCAGCATCGAGGCGCAGACTGCCACGGCAAAGATCTCGCTCGATCAGGCATCTGCGCGCCACCAGGCGGGAACCGCACCGCTGCTGGATGAGCTGCGCGCCCGCGTCGATTTCCAATCTTTGCAGCAGCAGTTGATCGCGGCCAGCAACACGCTGGAAAAGGATAAGTTGGCTTTCAAGCGCGTGATCGGCCTGCCGCTGGAGCAG
>Ga0302152_10001561_pt1 | contig 9667 bp, 11 predicted proteins | sample I_Bog_N2_1_FD_192434 | JGI IMG/M metagenome (GOLD analysis project Ga0302152, IMG submission 192434) | Peat permafrost microbial communities from Stordalen Mire near Abisko, Sweden - I_Bog_N2_1 | ecosystem: Environmental > Terrestrial > Soil > Wetlands > Peat | place: Sweden: Abisko, Stordalen...
CAGCGTGCCCACGGGTGTGCCCGGGAAGACTGACCAGCACAATGCCTTCAGCTACCTCCAGCAGCGGTTTGGCCGCGGCGAACCCACGCCATGACTCGGACTGCCCGGGTGTGTGCTCGACCAGCTGCGGACCGTGCTCGCGCCCGGCGGGCAGGTAGCGACCCCGTTCCACCAGGGTTTGCGGATGGCAGGCGGCAAAGGCTTCAGCCGCCGTCAGGTGCACGGAGGCCCAAGGAAAGTCGGCCAGCCCGCCAACGTGATCGGCGTCGAAGTGGGTCAGCAGGATGTGCCGGACGTCCCGTGGGTCGAAACCCAACTGTGCCACCTGGGTGATCGCGGCTTCCTTCGGGTCGAACAGCGGTCGCACCAGGAACCGCGACGGCCCGAATCGACGGCCCGGCTGGGAGGCGTCCAGCAACCCCAGCCCGGAATCGACGAGCACCAGCGCATTCGGGGTTTCCACTAGCAACACGTGGCAAACCAGCCCGCAGGGTGCTCCGAGTGGGTGCATGGTCCCGCAGTTGAGATGATGGATCTTCATGGTCGATAAGCCCTTTGTGGTCTGTCGGTGCGCCGTGGCTGTTCTCAGCGGACAAGGTCCGGTGGCGTGGTCTTGAGCAGGCGCGGGTCGGCCATGCCGGACAGCTTGAGCAGGCCGCGCACGGCCCTGATTGCGCGCAACCAGTGCTTCGGGTTCTTCAGGCCGATACCGCCGAGGAGTTGCTTGAGCATGGTCAGGGTGTCGAAGTAGATCCGCTCGACGATAAGTTTTTCGTCCTCGTCAAAGATGAAGAACGCCGTCATCCGTACACGAAACCGCGAGCCGGTGGCCGGGATCGAGCCGAGCGGGCCGAGGTGGGTGCCGAGCAGCCAGAACTCGGTAATCACCGCGTCATGGCTATGGCGCAGCGAGATCAGCTCGTGGTCCTGGTCCGGGAACGCGACCCGGGTGTCGCGGTAGTAGTCGCGCACCGCCTGATCGCCGTCATGGACGGTCATCGTCGCGATGATCTCGTAGTGCGGATGGGCAAAGGTGGCCAGGACCGCGTCCCACTGCTGGACGACTTCGTCATGGAAGTGGTCGAGGACCCGTTTCTCGCGCGCGGCCAGCAGCGCCGGCGACGGCAATGTGCGGTAGTTCATGGCGTTGGCACTCTCAGGACGCATGGGTGATGGCGAGATGGCGGAAGGTCGGCGACGTCCCCGGATTGGTCCACATCGGCGTGAGTTCACTCGAGGGGAAGAACTGCAGGAAACGCGAGTCGGCCTGGGCACGGTCGACCAGGGTCTTCTCGAGAATGATGGAGTTGTACTGGTCGGCGGTGGTCTCGATCGTGTTCGCATTGAGGACGACCTCCTGCTGCCAGGCCCGGCTCCACGAGGCCAGGCCCGGCAACCTGGAGTGCTCGGGTGTCAGGCACTCGGCGGCGATGACGTTCTCGCTGCTCACCCAGATGCCGGTCGAGGTGTTGAGCACCAGGCTCTGGTTGCCGAAGACGTGGCCCGGCGTCTTGATGATCGCCACGCCCGGGCCGAGCATGATCGAACCGTCGATGGGGCGGAATGCCTCGAACGGTAGGTCACGATAGGCATCCGGCTGATACCAGGGTTTTTGCAGCGGATGGAGATTGGCCATGCCCAGCAGTTCGTCGCGCTGGACGATGACCTTCGCGTTCGGGAACGTCGCCCTGGCCCGCTCACCCAGGTCGACCTGGAACCCATTCGTGCCGACCCAGCGGCGCAGGTCCTGGGTGTGCAGGTGATCGAACAGGAGGTAGTCGACTTCCGCGGGCTGGATGCCGAGCCGGGCGAGGTGTTCGAGGACGCTGCCGTGGATCGTCGTCAGCAGGTTCGCCACAGGCTTTGGCGTACGTCGCAGCAAATCGGCGAAATAAGGCGTGTTGCGGCCAAGTTCCACATCGCTCGGCTCGAACAGCAGGACACGCGGGCGGCCGTCGCTGTCGGTCCAGCGGATGACCAGCATGCGATTGGTGATCGAGAGGAACGGGGCCAGCGCCTTCGAGGCCCGGAACAACCCGAAGCGTGTCGGGTAGGGCAGGGTGACGAGATCGCAGGTGGTGACGCGGGTCGGCATTCCGGAGGTGGCGAACTCGGTGCGAAAGCGCAAGCCCGCTTCCCGAGCCGCTGCCAGTCGCGCGCCGGGGCCGCCCTCGGTGGACATTTCGAGGGACTGGATCGGCACGCCGATCGATGGCAGGTCGGTGAGGTCGGCTGGCAGCCAGCCAAGGGGTGCAGAGGGGGCGAGCGGTGTCATGACGGCCTCCGGATGGGGCTCTTGTTTTATAAACCCACAGCGTGGGATTACTCAATTAACCACAGCGTGGATTTTTTTGTCAAGATTCGTTAGCCTGCCCGCCATGACCATGACGCCCCCCTCTGAACATCGTGCAACCGCAGACACTGCCCGCCGTGGGCGTCCCCCCAGTGGTTCATCGATGTTGTCTCGCCCGGTGATCGTGCAGGCCGCCATTGATGTGATCGATGCGCAGGGTGCGGCCGCCTTGAGCCTGCGCTCGGTCGCGCGGCGGCTCGGGGTCGACGCGAAGAGCCTGTATAACCACATCGAGAACAAGGAAGCGCTGCTCGACGCCATTGCGCAGCAGGTCCTGTCGCGAATGGTGGTCCCCGCGGCCACGGGCGACTTGCGTACCGACCTGATCGCGATTGCGCACGCCTTCAGGGCTGCGGCCCTCTCATCGCACCGCGAGGCGGTCACCCTGGTGCTCAGTCGACCGGCCGAGTTGCTGGCCCACCTCACGCCACTGGAGGCCACGCTCGCGGCGCTCATGGCGGCGGGGGCCAAGCCAGATTGGGCGGTTCATGCGGTGCGGGCGACGCTGGCCTTCATCAGCGGCAGCCTGCTGCGGGAGGCTTCGACCGGCCTTACCCTCGGCGCCGACGATCCGGCCATCGCCGGCCCGCGGGAGGCTGCGCTGGCCGACCTCGGTCTCACCCATGTGGCATTGGTCGCGCCCTACCTCAGCCGGCTCGATCACCTCCGCGAATTCGATTTTGGTATCGGGATACTGGCCGACGCGTTTGTGCGTGAGTTGGCGCAAGCGGCCGCAAAGGCCTGATGCGCTGCCCATGGCCGGCGGAAATAAAAAACCCGGCAGCGAGGCCGGGTCAAGGGGGAGTTCAGGCTGTCAGTCTTGCTCAGCAGGCTTGACCAAGCGCTGTTCCAGTTCGCGGCAGGCGTCCTGGATCATTTCTTCGGTGATCGGCACTTCACGGCCCTGTGCGTCGATAATCGCGCAGCCCAATTTCTGCGGGCAGGGACGAATCACCGGAATCTGGTTGTTGCTGCTGTTCTGCAAATCCATGGCCTGTCTCCTCGCTCAGGTTTCGTCATCAGGTTCAGCTAAAGATTATAAGCGTCGCATGACCAGCCTGTGACAACACGCTACAAGCAAGGCGACGACACCAGTGCAACAGAAACCGCTCTTTACCGCCAGAGAGGCTTTAGACCAATACTCTCTAGGGATTAGCATGCACGGTCATAATTAATCCGATTGATTGCGTTTTGCACAAGTTCCCTCCCGGTTCGGTGTAGGCTCTGTCTTCATCGCCTAACGGATTCCTTGCCAATGCTCTCTGCACGCCATCGTCGCGCCATTCGCCTGGCCAGTCGTTTTGTTGCTCCTTATCGCTGGCAGGCGCTCGGTGCCCTGGTGGCGCTGATCGTGACCGCCGGCATCACCCTGTCCATGGGCCAGGGCATCCGCCTGCTGGTGGACAAGGGTTTCATGACCCAGTCGCCGCAGTTGCTCAACCAGTCCATCGGCTTGTTCATGCTGCTGGTCCTGGGTCTGGCGGTGGGCACCTTCGCGCGGTTCTACCTGGTGTCCTGGATCGGCGAGCGGGTGGTGGCGGATATTCGTCGGCAGGTGTTCAACCACCTGATCTACCTGCACCCGGGGTTCTACGAGAACAACCGCAGTTCGGAGATCCAGTCACGGCTGACCGCCGACACCACGCTGTTGCAGTCGGTGATCGGCTCGTCGCTCTCGCTGTTCCTGCGCAATGCCCTGATGGTGATTGGCGGGGTGGTGCTGCTGTTTATCACCAACCCCAAGCTCACCAGCATCGTGGTCGTCGCCTTGCCGCTGGTGCTGGCGCCGATCCTGATCTTCGGCCGGCGGGTGCGCGGCCTGTCGCGCCTGAGCCAGGATCGGATTGCCGATGTCGGCAGCTACGTCAGCGAAACCCTCGGCCAGATCAAGACCGTGCAGGCCTACAACCACCAGGTCCAGGACGAGCAGCGCTTCGCCGTGACCGTCGAGCAGGCCTTCGAGACCGCGCGCAAGCGCATCGTGCAACGGGCCTGGCTGATTACCCTGGTGATCGTGCTGGTGCTGGGCGCGGTGGCGGTGATGCTCTGGGTCGGCGGCATGGACGTGATGGCCGGGAAGATTTCCGGCGGCGAACTGGCGGCCTTTGTCTTCTACAGCCTGATCGTCGGCAGCGCCTTCGGTACCCTCAGCGAGGTGATCGGTGAGTTGCAACGGGCGGCGGGGGCAGGGGAGCGGATCGGTGAACTGTTGCAGTCGAGCAATGAAATCACCGCGCCGGTCGGCGGTGGGGTGAAACTGGCCGAGCGGGTCAGCGGCAACCTGGTGCTGGAGAATCTGCGCTTCAGCTACCCCTCGCCCGGACAGCCATGCCATCGATGGCCTGAACCTGACGGTCAAGGCTGGAGAAACCCTGGCCCTGGTCGGTCCGTCGGGGGCGGGCAAGTCGACCGTGTTCGACCTGTTGCTGCGCTTCTACGACCCGCAACAGGGCCGTCTGCTGCTGGACGGTCAGCCCTTGACCGAACTCGAGCCGCAGGACCTGCGCCGTTGCTTCGCGCTGGTCTCGCAAAGCCCGGCGCTGTTCTTCGGCAGCGTCGAGGAGAATATCCGCTACGGCAACCCGGCGGCCAGCGACGCCCAGGTCCGCGAGGCGGCACGTATCGCCCATGCCCACGAGTTTATCGAGCAGATGCCCGATGGCTACCGCACGCACCTGGGGGATGGCGGGTTGGGGCTGTCCGGCGGCCAACGGCAACGCCTGGCGATTGCCCGGGCGTTGCTGGTGGACGCGCCGATCCTGCTGCTGGACGAGGCCACCAGCGCCCTCGATGCCCAGAGTGAACACCTGATTCAGGAAGCGTTGCCGAGCCTGATGCACGGCCGCACCACCCTGGTGATCGCCCACCGCCTGGCCACGGTACAGAACGCCGACCGGATCGCGGTGATGGACCAGGGCAAGCTGGTGGCGATCGGCACCCACTCCCAGCTGATCGCGAGCAACCCGTTGTACGCGCGATTGGCGGCGTTGCAGTTCAATGCGCGGGAGTCGGTGGTGCACGAGTGATGTGCTTGGACTTCCAGGTTCGGGCATTATGACGACCTTCGCCAGCCATCCCGGATGAGGATATGTCCCGCTATCAGCCGCCTTTGACCTTGACGCCCCGCATGTTTTCGCTGGTTGCCGGTATCAGTGAGCAACTGGGGCAGTTGTCGGCGGTGCGCAACGAACAGCTCACGCCACAACTGCGTCGCGGGAATCGTATCCGGACGATCCAGGCGTCGCTGGCCATCGAGAACAACACCTTGAGCCTGGAGCAGGTCACGGCGGTACTCGATGGCAAGCAGGTATTGGGGCTGCCGCGGGAAATCCAGGAAGTGCGCAATGCCTTTGCAGCTTATGAGGCGATGCCGGATTGGCGACCCGAGAGCCGGGGCGACCTTCTAAAGGCCCATGGCTTGCTGATGCAGGGGCTTATCGATGATGCCGGTCGCTTGCGCAAGGCCGGGGTCGGCATCTACCGAGGTGACCGGTTGCTGCATATGGCGCCTCCGGCCAGCCGTGTGCCGCAACTGGTGGATGACCTGCTGCTTTGGCTCAAGGGTTCGGACTTGCATCCGCTGATTGCCAGTTGCGTATTCCACTATGAATTCGAGTTCATCCACCCCTTTGCCGATGGCAACGGACGCATGGGGCGTCTCTGGCAGACGCTGATCCTGAGCCAGTGGCGCCCGATATTGGCGTATTTGCCGGTGGAAACGGTTATTCGTGAGCAGCAGGATGCCTATTACGCGGCCTTGGCGGCCGCCGATCAACGGGCCGAGGCCACGCCTTTCGTCGAGTTCATGCTCCAGGCCCTGGCGTTGGCGCTCACGGAAGCGGCGCAAAGCGATTACTTGACCGACCAAGTAACCGACCAAGTAACCGACCAAGTAGCACGTCTGCTGGCAGTGCTCGACGATACGCCTGAACTCAGTTCCAGCGAGCTGATGTCACGTCTTGAGTTGAACCATCGCGCGAGCTTTCGCAACACGTATCTGGGACCGGCGCTGGTGTCCGGGTGTGTGGAGATGACGGATCCGGATTCTCCGCGCAGTCCTGCGCAGAAGTATCGGTTGACCGAGAAGGGGCGGGCCAGGGTTCGCCCTTGACCGTCTGGCATGGGGCACGCCAGGCGGTGGTGTTTTCAAGGGCGAGGGACGGTCAGCGTTGCTGACTCAGCGGTATTCGCACAGGTAAGCGGTGTCCACGGCGACTTTCAGCTGAAACTTGCTGTTGGCCGGTACGTTGAATTGGCTGCCGGTTTCGAAGGTTTCCCAGGTGCTGCTGTCGGGCAGCTTGACGGTCAGGGAGCCGGAGATCACGTGCATGATCTCGCGCTGGGCGGTACCGAACTCGTATTCGCCCGCGGCCATCACGCCGATGGTGGCGGCGCCTTCGGCTTGTGCGAAGGCAATCGACTTGACGGTGCCGTCGAAGTACTCGTTGACTTTAAACATGGGCGATTCCTCGAAATGAGCTGAAAAATTGGGCCGATCAGTATGCCCAAGGCGTTTTGCCTCGTCACGTGTTGAAGACGCTGTTGCAGGTTTTGTCTGTGACGAGGCCCACCCGTGTTCCCCCAGGCAGGGTCCATTCAGTTCGGCAGGCTCAATGGCAGCAGGCGCGCGGTATTACGCGCATCCTCCAGCGCCCGGTGCTGCTGGCCATTGAATTGCAACCCGGCCAGTTGCAAGGCGCCGTTCAGGCCCAGGGGCCGCTCCAGGCGCCGGGCCTTGGCGAAGCGCTGCTTGAGGTTGATATGCGGCACCTGGCCCAGGGCACTCGACAGCCCGAGCTGTCGCCAGTCCTGCTCCAGTTGCCGGCGGTCGTAGTCGCCCCAGCTGGCCCAGCCTTCCAGTCGCGCCTGGTGCTGGCCCAGCCAGCGCTCGAACAGCGGCCAGACCTCGCCCAGTGGCGCGGCCCCGTCGATCTGCGCCTGACTGATATGGGTCAGTTCGCGGCAGAAGAGGGTCAGCAAGGGCCGGCGCAGGGGCCTGACAAAACGCTGGAAGTGGTCCAGCTCACGGCCTTCACGGTTGACCAGGGTGGCGCCGATTTCGATGATTTCCATCTCGGCCAGCGGCCAGCCCCCATCGTCCGTCGTGGCTTCCAGATCAATCACCAGCCAGTGGGGCATCTCAAGCTCCGAATACAGCATCCTAGTCGGACTCAAGCGTAGCCAAAGGCGCATGATCCGCCTAGCGGCTTATTCGACTTCCAGCAGGATCTGGCGGTTTTTTACCTGATCGCCCTGGATAACCCGTACCCGACGCACCACGCCATCCACGCCGGCCTTGAGCGGATGCTCCATTTTCATGGCCTCCAGCACCAGCAGCAACTGGCCTTTGCTGACCGGGCTGCCTTCGCTGACCAGCACCTGGACGATGGCGCCGTCCATCGGCGCTTGCAGTGTGCCGGAGCCGATAGCCCCCGGGGCTTGCACGGGCGCGTGGGTGCGGTCGCGCAGGTGCAGGCTGCCGGGGCCGGTGCAAAGCCAGAGCTGGTCGCCGTCGAGGCGGTAGGCATAGCGTCGGACCACTCCGTCGATCCGCACCCGTACCCAACGTGCATCGCGCTCCAGTATCTGTAGTTCGACGTGCTCATCGGCCCGTTGAATCAGCAGTGCCGCGCCGGGACGGTCGGTGAGCAGCAGGTCGAAGTGGCTGTCTTCCAGCGCCAGTCGATAGGGGCGCGGGACGCTGGCGGTGTTGCGCCAGCCCGACAACCCCGGCCCATGCCGGTCAGCCGCCTGCCGATAGAACAGCGCGGTGGCCAGGGCCAGCTCAACCGTCGAGGGGGAATAGCTTGGGTGTTCGCGGAAATGTTCGTCGATAAAGGCGGTACTGAACCGGCCCTCGACAAAACGCGGATGCCTCAGCATCTGTGCCAGCAGACGCTGATTGCTGGCAACTCCCAGCAGCACGCAATCCTCGACTGCCCGCAGCAACTTGCGCCGGGCTTCTTCGCGGGTCGCACCGTGGGCAATCAGCTTGCCCAGCAGCGGATCGTAGAACGGGCTGATGGAGTCGCCCTCGAGCAGGCCGTGATCGATCCTTACGTCCGCCATCGGCGCCGGCTCCCAGCCGAGGACCCGCCCGGTTTGCGGGAGAAAGTCGCGGGTCGGATCTTCCGCATACAGGCGCACCTCAATGGCATGGCCCTTGAACTCGACCTGTTCCTGGCGCAACGGCAGCGGCAGGCCGGCGGCGACGTTGATCTGCCAGGCCACCAGGTCGAGGCCGGTGATCATTTCGCTGACCGGGTGTTCGACCTGCAAGCGGGTATTCATCTCGAGGAAGTAGAACTGGCCGCGGGCGTCCAGCAGGAATTCCACGGTGCCGGCGCCGACATAGCTCACCGCGCGGCCGGCCTTCAGCGCCGCCTCGCCCATGGCCTGGCGCAGTTCGGCGGTCATCACCGGGCAGGGTGCTTCCTCGATGACTTTCTGGTGCCGGCGCTGGATCGAGCAGTCCCGTTCGCCGAGATGGATCAGCTGGCCATGCTGGTCGCCGAACAGCTGGATCTCCACATGGCGCGGTTCGATCAGCGCCTGCTCCAGGATCAGTTCGTCGCTGCCGAAGGCGTTCATGGCTTCCGAGCGGGCGGAATGGAGCTGTTGTGCCAGCTCCTCAGGTCCTTGCACCAGACGCATGCCGCGCCCGCCACCACCGGCGCTGGCCTTGATCATCAGCGGATAACCGAGGCGTTCCGCTTCGCGGGCAAGGGTCGGGTCATCCTGTTCGGCGCCCTGGTAGCCGGCGATGCATGGCACGCCGGCGGCGAGCATGGCGATTTTCGACAGGCGCTTGCTGCCCATCAGGGCGATGGCGGCGGGGCTGGGACCGATAAAGGTCAGGTCGGCGTCCAGGCAGGTCTGGGCGAAGGCGGCGTTTTCCGAGAGCAGTCCGTAGCCGGGGTGCAGTGCGTCAGCGCCGGTCTTGCGGGCGGCGTCGAGCAGGGCGGCGCTGTCCAGGTAGGATTGGGTGACCGGGGGCGGACCGATGCAGACCGCTTCGTCGGCCAGTTGCACATGGCGGGCCTGGGCGTCGGCTTCGCTGAAGACGGCGACGGTGCGATAACCCAGGGCCTGGGCGCCGAGGATGATCCGGCAGGCGATTTCACCGCGGTTGGCGATCAGGATTTTGTGGAAGGCGGGCATGGGGCTCATCCTCGGGTGAATGGGTTGTCAGTGAGGTCGCTATCGCCAGCAAGCCGGCTCCTACAGGTTGTGCAATCAGGTCTGCCAGAAAAACCGTAGGATCGGTCCGTCGATGGCGTGGTGTATCGCCCACAAAAAATTGGGGGTAGCGCA
>Ga0302152_10001570_pt1 | contig 9601 bp, 3 predicted proteins | sample I_Bog_N2_1_FD_192434 | JGI IMG/M metagenome (GOLD analysis project Ga0302152, IMG submission 192434) | Peat permafrost microbial communities from Stordalen Mire near Abisko, Sweden - I_Bog_N2_1 | ecosystem: Environmental > Terrestrial > Soil > Wetlands > Peat | place: Sweden: Abisko, Stordalen...
CATCAGACATAGCCAATCTAGCTGTAAATAGCATTGGCTCAAAAACACCCCCGTATCTACAGCGACACAGCCAGCTCAAGGCTGCCCAATACTCCCCATCCCCAGCCGCCCCAATGTCGCAGCCAACTGCAAGCGCGCAGTGCGCCAATCGGTCAGGGCCTGGACGCGCTGTTTTTTCGCCGACGCCAGCGCCGACTGCGCAGTCAATAACTCCAGGATGTTGCCGACGCCCGCCAGGTAGCGATGCAAGGAGGCATCGTAAGAGCGCTGGGCAATCTCAAGCAGGGTCGCGCTATTGGCAATATTTTCCGTCGCCGTGCGCAGAGCATGATCGCTCGACCAGACATCAAGACCAACCTTTTGCCGCGCTTCGTCCAGCGTCGCGCGCGCCAGCTCGGCTTGCGCTTCGGCCTGACGTACCTGATATGTCCGACTGAATCCTTCGAAGATCGGTACCGTCACTTGCACGCCGATATATTTGTCACTCGCGGTGGCCGGCAAACCAGCCTCGCCCAGACTCGGACTGACCAGCTGATTGTTCCAGCTGTACTTGCCGGTCAGGCTCACCGTCGGCAAACCTGCGGCGGCAAGCTGCGTGACCTTGGCCAAGGCGGCATCGAGCTGCGCCTGGGCAGCGCGCACGCTGGGATGGGTCTGTTTGGCGTCGGCAATCAATTCATCCAGCGATTGCGTAAAGGCAGCCGACGTCACCACGCCTTCATTGACATCCGGCAGGCTGATCGGCAAATTGGGATCGAGATCCAGATCCGACATCAACGTCCCCAGCGCCACCTGCCAGTCGCCTTCGGCCTTGGTCCGGCTAAACACCGCTTGCGCATAGACTGTCTGCGCCTGCAACTGATCCGTGATCGGCGCCACACCTTTGTCTACCCGGCCGCTGGCCGCTTTGAAACTGTCCAGGGCCGCCCGTTCAATGTCGTGGTTGGCCACCAGCGCACCAAAGGCCGCCTGTGCTGCATAGAAGTCCTTGGCGGCATTCATGAAGGTGAGCTGTAAGGCACCGTCATGGTTAGCCTGTGCCGCCGCCAGCAGCGCCGCAGCATTGTCGAGCGCCGCACTGCGTGCGCCAAAGTCATACAAGACCCAGCTCAGGGAAACACTTTCTGATCGTACCGATTCCCGCTGCTTGGAACTGAGCGCAGGAAATCCGGCGATATTGGTCGCGGTGTTTTCGCGGATGTCCTGCCATGAGCCCGATAGGGTTGGCAGGTATGCCGCCTTGGCAACGCCGACACCTGCCGTTTGTATCTTGATCGTTGCCCATGCTTCGCGGGTTTTGGGGTTATTGCATAAAGCCCGTTCGATGGCCTCGTTAAGGCTCAGTGGTTTGCCGACGGCGCCGAACACACAGATATCATGTCGCCCCTCTGACTCCAGCATGGCACCGGCAATCACGGGGGGCACCGCCAGATCGGTGCGAAAGATATCCACCGCATCTGCCGTTGCTGCTGCCCACCACAGCGGCAGCCCCAGCAGTGCGGCGCGTAAGATTGTCGAGGCCCTGCCGCAATCAACGCTCACGCATGCTCTCCTGCGAGGTCTGCACCAAAGGATCCAGAAAATAATGTGCGACGCTGCGCGTGCCGGTCTTGATCTCGGCAGTCACCTCCATGCCGGGCGTCAAAGCTACCCATTTATCGTGGGCATAAATCCGATTGCTCGACAATTTGACGTGCGTCACAAACGTCAGTCCCAGTTTTTTGTCCTGCACGGCATCGTTGGACACGGCCGTCACCTTCCCCTTCAGGTAGCCGTATTCGGTATAAGGAAAGGCTTCCAGCTTGACCACAGCATCCTGCCCGACGTTGACAAAGCCGATATCCTTATTCTCGACGTTCACCTCAACCTCGACGGCATCATCGGGAACAATTTCCATCACCAACTGCGCCGCCGTCACCACCCCGCCCAAGGTATGCACGCTCAGTTGCTGCACCGTGCCGGCCACCGGTGCCGTCAGGCTCAATAGTTTCTGGCGCGTCTGCGCCTTGGTTTCATTATTGCCATCCTGCGCAAATTGCTGACTGGCTTTGTCTAGCAAATCTAATTGCGCGCGCCGGAACTGCGACGTCGTCGAGGCAATTTCAGCACGTTGCTGCACCATCGCGGCCGACAGCTGGTGCGCATGACTGCGCAGCGCTTCCAATTCATGCTCTTGTCCGAGCGCACTTTGTTCCTTGTCCAGGTAGTCGTTTTTGGCAACGTATTTGTCTGCCAGCAAAACTTTATAATTATCGGCCTGCTGACGCGCCAGCGGTGCTGTCGCGACCAGTTTGGCAATCTCTTTATTGGTATTGTCCAGCTCGGCTTCGCGCTTGGCCAGCTCGGCCTGGGCGCTGGCAAATTTATCCTGATATTCACGATACTGACCATCGGCATAATGTTGCGCCTGCTGTTGTTCCTCCACTGAGGCTCCTTCTACCGCGGCCACCAACGGTGCACGCTGCAACTTCTGCGCCTCCAGCAAGGCTTGCGAGCGCGCCATCGCCAACTGGTCATTGAGCTTGGCAGAGCGCGCACTATCCGCATCGGCGGCGGCCTGCGTCAAATCCAGTTCCATCAGCAACTGCCCCGCTTCTACCCGTTGGCCGTCGCGCACCAGAATCTGCCGCACCACACCAGTAATGGCCGGCTGTATCATCTTCACGCGCGCATCAGGCAATAGTTTTCCCTTGGCTGCGGCGACGATGTCGAGTTGACCAAACAGCGCAATACAGAGGCTCAGCAGCGCCAACACAACGATGCTCATCATGGTCCAGCGCGGCAGCGGATGCACGGGTGTTTCAATCAGCTCCAGATTGGCCGGCAAAAATGCCAGCTCATGTGACAGGCGCGGCGGGTTATCGCCTTGTTCGCGCTCCGACCAGGCCGCCCTGAAAACAGCTTGATAGCGGCGCAACAGGTCAGCCAGCGCCTTGGCTTTCAGAAAATGCATGGGGATCAATCGTTTCAGCTATTTTGGAGGGAGATCAGATGGGCGTAATAACCTGCCTGCGCTAACAAGTGATCATGGCTGCCGCTTTCGACGATCAGCCCCTTATCCATTGCCACAATGTGATCGGCGTGACGCACGGCAGTCAAGCGATGGGCAATGATGATCACAGTGCGGCCCTGACAAATGGAACGCATGTTTTGCTGGACGATGCGCTCGGTTTCAAAGTCCAGCGCACTGGTGGCTTCATCAAAGATCAAAATGCGCGGGTTGCTCACCAAGGCACGGGCGATGGCGATACGCTGACGTTGGCCACCGGAGAGACTGGAGCCGTGCTCGCCGACCATGGTGTCATAGCCCTGTGCCAATTCCAGAATGAACTCATGCGCCCCGGCCAGCTTGGCCGCTTGAATCACATGTTCCAGCGAAATGCCAGGATCGGTGACGGCAATATTGTCGCGAATCGAGCGATTGAATAGCCGGTTCTCTTGCAGCACCACGCCGATTTGACGACGCAGCCAGGCCGGGTCGGCCAGTGCCAGATCGATGCCATCTACCCGCACACGGCCATGTTCTGGTACATACAAGCGTTGCAGCAGTTTGGTCAGGGTGCTTTTTCCGGATCCGGAACGGCCGACAATCCCGATGACCTGACCGGCCTGAATTTGCAAAGACACGCCGTTCAATATCGGCGGGCCATCGGCGCGATAACGGAAACGAATGTCTTCGAAACTGATGTCGCCCTGGATCGCCGGCAAGGCCTGGCGACTCTGCGGCAACTCATTGCGCGTATTGAGAATATCGCCCAAACGGCCCATCGAAATGCCGACCTGCTGAAAATCCTGCCACAACTGCGCCAGCCGCAATACCGGCGCAGCTACCCGTTGCGACATCATATTGAAAGCGATCAGCTGGCCGACCGACAACTTGCCGTCAATCACCAATTTGGCACCGAAATACAAAGTCAACAAGGTCACCATTTTTCCGACCAGCTGAATCAGCTGCTGCCCCAGATTGCCCAGCGAGCTGACCCGAAAGCCGGCTGCTACATAGGCCGACAGCTGGTTGTCCCAGCGCTGCGTGAATTGCGGCTCGACCGCCATCGACTTGACGGTCTCCACGCTCGACACCGTCTCGACCAGGAAGGATTGATTATCGGCACTGCGTGCAAATTTTTCACTGAGCCGGGTGCGCAGCAGAGGATTGAGCGTCATCGACACGAGGCCGTACACCGGCAGGGACATCACCACAATCACCGTCAGCCAGACGCTGTAGACACACATCACGCCGATGAAGACGACGGAAAAAATCAAGTCCAGCACCGCAGTCAAGGCCTGGCCGGTCAAGAAGCTGCGGATATTTTCCAACTCGCGCACACGCGCGACGGTGTCGCCCACACGACGCGCACCGAAGTAGCTCAGCGGCAGTGTCAACAAATGCCGGAACAGGCGTGCGCCGAGTTCCACATCGATGCGATTGGTGGTGTGGGCAAACACATAGTTACGCAGCCCTGTGAGCAAGACCTCAAACACCGAGCTGACCAACAAGGCCACACACACCACGTTCAAGGTGCTGAAGGCACGATTGACCAACACCTTGTCCATGACCACCTGAAACATCAGGGGCGACACCAGACCAAACAATTGCAATACCGCGGAGACAAGAAATACTTCCAGCAACAGGCGGCGGTATTTCACCACAGCCGGGATGAACCAGGAAAAATCAAAGCGCGCCAATTCGCCGGCGAGAGAAGCACGCGAGGCAAACAACAGCATGCGCCCGCCGGAGCGGGCAATCACCTCGCCTGGAGGACATACCTTGGGGCTGTTTTCATTGACGTCCAGCACCAACGCCTTCTCAGCATCACAACCGGCAAGAATGAAATGCTGGCCGTCATCGCTCAGCACCAAGGCCGGAAACGGTGTGTGCGCAAGTCGCTCTGGAGCGATCTTGACACTGCGCGTCTTGAGCCCGATCGAGCGCGCCGCCAAGGCCAGATCGCGCTCGCCAAATGCCTCGCTGCGCGCACCGGCGGCATGCTCCAACTGTGCGGCATCGGCAGCAATGCCATGGTAACGGGCAATCAGAACCAGTGCCGCCAAACCAGCATCACTTGCCCGCGCCGAAGGCTGCGGGACTTCTTGTAGCAAGGCACTCATAATCTCGATACGTCAATACGCCGCTTGCAATGAATCGCGCGTAGAAAATAAAATCCGTCACACACATCAAAAATGCCCGTAACCGAAGTTACGGGCATTTTTTCTTGCACAGCGAACAGCGTCTATCAATGCCAGTTGGCAGCAATCACAGGCTCAAGCTTGCTTTCATAGGCTGCCGGCAGTGCGGTACTACCAGCGGCAGGCGCACTGAATGATGCCATCGCACTCACCAAGGCCTGCACTTGCGTATCGGCCAAGGTCTTGCCATCTGATGCCACAATGGATTGCACTTGATTATTGGTAGAGCTGAACCAGTTCACCACATCAATCTTCGTCGAGGTACCGATCACGCTAACGATAAGATCTTTGCCCGATTTGGTGAACCAGAGCTGACTGCTGGTGGCATCGGCAAACAAGAGTTCGCTGGTGCCGCCGGCGAAGACCTGTAATTTTGCTTGCTCAACATCTTTAGTATTACCCGCATTGGCATTGACCACGATGGTATCTGCGCCACCGCCCATATCAACCGTATCCTTCTTGTTGCCAAGGACGACGGTGTCATTGCCGTTACCGAGATCGACAAAATTGCCACCATTACCCAGTGTGATCACATCATTACCGTTGCCGGTATCAATCGAGCTGGAACCATTGCCGACGGTAATCGTATCTGCGCCATCGCCCACGGTAATCGTATTGCTACCGCTACCAGCGTAGACAGTATCATTACCGTTACCAAGACTGATACTGGCACCACCGTTACCGGCAGTCACACTATCATTGCCATCGCCTGCGGTGATGATGTCATAGCCATTGCCGGCAACCACGGTGTCATTTCCCTTGCCCAGCGTGATGTAGCTGCCGCCGTTGCCGACCGTCACCTTATCGGCACCATCGCCAGCGGTAATCTGATCATAGCCATTGCCAGCGACTACCGTATTGGCGCCGTTGCCGAGGGATAGAACGCTGTTGCCGTCGGCAAGTTGCACTGAGTTAGTACCATCGCCCAGTGTGACATTGCTTTCGCCTTGCCCAATAACGATCTGATCATTACCGGTACCCAACTGGATATTGATACCGCCATCACCAGCGGTCACGCTGAAGTTGCCATTGAGACCGGTGATCTGCTGACTATCACCGTTAATCGTCAAGCTGTCGCTCTGACCGCTCAGGGTGACGGCTTGTTGATAGCTGGTAGTCAGCGTGGTGGCGGTGCTGTTATTCAAGGTGATCGTGCTGTCAGCGCCGTTGACAGTGACGTTATCGCCTTGACCGCTCACCGTGATGGCTTCGCCGTCGGCATTCGTGGTGACGACAGCATTACTGCCTGTCACGTTGAGGGTGCCGGCTTCGCCATCTACCGTCAGATTATTGTTTTGACCGCCCACGGTAGTGGTCTCGCCGCTGCCGTAGGTCGTCACCGTCGCAGCGCTGCCCGTCACATTGACGATGCCGTTATCGCCGTACACCTCCAAGCTATTATCTTGACCGCCCAACGTGATAGCCTCGCCATCTGCATCGACATCCACCGTGTCGGTGCTGCCCGTGACGTTCGCCGTACCCGCGCTACCGTTAATAGTCAGATTGTCGTTTTGGCCCGCCAGCGTGACACTATCGCCTTGTCCATTGGTGGTAATGCTGTCGGAGTTTCCAGCAATCGAGAGGCTGCCATTATCACCGGCGCTGTTCACGGTTGCATTGTTGCCGTTCAAGGTCAGACTATCGGTATCGCCATCTAACGAGAGATTGTCTCCGTTGCCATTCGCAATAATGCTATTGCTGCTACCTTCATCTGTCAGCGATGCCCCATCACCGGTCAAGGTCACGGCATTATTGCTGCCATTATCAGTCACCGTGGCACTTCCTCCGGTGACGGCGAATGTGCCCTGATTACCGCTAATGGCAAGCGTTTCGTTCTGGCCATTGGCGGTGACGTTTTCACTATCCCCATTCGTGGCCAGAGTGGTGCCGCTGCCGACCACAGTGGCGGTAAAACCGCCACCATTGAGCGATACTTGATCGTTGCTACCCAAGCTGACAGTATCGGCAACACCTGCAATATTGACTTGAGTATTGCTCGCCAGGATGACATTACTGTTGGCAACGTCCAGCGAGTCGTTCTGTCCGGACAGTGTGACGCTGTTACCCGAGCCATTGAGATCGATGGTGTCCAGGTTACCGGCAATGGAGAGTGTGTCGTCGTTACCGGCGGTCGTCACGGATGAACTGCTGCCGGTAAAATTCAAACTATTTCCTTGGCCATTCAACGTGATGCCGTCGTTACTGCCAGTGATAGAAATAGCGTTTGTACTACCCTGTACGGTTAGTGCAGCCTCGTTCTCTGTCAACGTCACTGTGTTGCTTTGACCATAGACGCCAATCGTATTGTCGGAGGAAGTGCCCGTATACGTACCATCGTCGCCGTTGGCGGTCAGATTGTCGTAGGCACCGGTGAGGGTCGTGATTTCGTTATTGCCGTTGGTGGTCAGACTCGAACCGCTGCCCAGCGTCGTGGTGAAACTGTCGCCATAGATCTCCGCTTGCGAGTTGCTACCCACATTGAGCGTATCGCCAGTACCGCTAAAAGTCGCCTCTGAACTTGCTGCCAGACTGATGCTGCCGGCATTCATGGCAACACTGTTGCCTTGGCCGGACAACGCCACTGTGTCGTTAGTACCGTTGGCAATGACAGCGTCGACATTGCCGGTAATGGACAAGGCGGCGTTGTTCCCTGAGGACGTCACTGTCGCATTGCTGCCGGTATAGCTCAAGCTATCACTCAAGCCACTTAGCGTCACACTATCGGCGTCGCCTGTGGCCGTCAGGCTGTCGTTGTTGCCGGCAATGCCCAGGCTGGCGCTGTTACCCGAGGATGTCACCGTCGAATTGCTACCGGTAAAGACCAGGCTATTGCTCAGCCCGCTCAAGGTCACGCTATCAGCGTTGCCTGAAACGGTCAGACTGTCGCTGCTGCCGGTTGCAGTAATCGTCGCCGAGGCGCCGTTGATCGTGGTCGAAGCATTGCTATTGGTCACTGTGACCTGAGTTGCCCCGCTCACATTGACGGTGTCGCCAGCGCCGGTCACGGCAACTGTATTGCCGGTACCCGAAGTGGTCAACGTGTCGTTGTTACCGAACACTGTTGTTGCATCGGTATTGCCAGTCACTGTCGCTGAAGCGGCGGTGCCAGTCAGACTGATCGTATCGCTGCTACCGTTGATCGCGGTCGTGGAATTGGCTGCCACACTGACACTGCCGGAGCCGATCGCAACAGTGTTGCCCGCACCAGACAACGCCACCGTATCACCAGTGCCGTTGGCGACGATGGTGTCGCTGCCGCCGGTAATGGACAGGCTGGCGTTGTTACCCGAAGACGTCACCGTCGAATTGCTACCGGCAAAGGCCAGGCTATCGCTCAGTCCGCTCAAGGTCACGCTATCACTGTTGCCTGAAACGCTCAGACTGTCACTGCTGCCGGTCGCCGTAATCGTCGCCGACGCGCCATTGATGGTGGTCGCCGCGCTGCTGTTAGTTACCGTAACCCGAGTTGCCCCGCTCACATTGACGGTGTCACCAGCGCCAGTCACCGCAACCGTATTGCCGGTACCCGAAGTGGTCAACGTGTCGTTGTTACCGGAAACTGTCGATGCATCGGTATTGCCAGTCACTGTCGCCGAAGCGGCGGCGCCAGTCAGACTGATCGTATCGCTGCTGCCATTGATCGCGGCCGAAGAACTGGCGCCAACACTGACGCTGCCGGAGCCGATAGCAACAGTGTTACCCGCACCAGAGAAGGCCACCGTGTCGCCAGTACCGGTGACGACGACGCTGTCGCTGCTGCCTGTGACGGTCAGACTATCGCTGCTGCCGTTGAGCGCAATCGTCGCCGACGCGCCATTGATCGCGGTCGCCGCACTGCTATTGGTCACGGTGATCTGGGTGGCGCCGCTCACATTGACGGTGTCGCCAGCGCCGGTCACGCCGACGGTATTGCCGGTACCTGAAATATTGAGTGTGCTGCTGTTGCCGGAAACCGTAGCGACGTTGGCATTGCCGGCCACTGTTGCAGAGGCATTGGCACCCGTCACCGCAATGCCGTTGGAATTGCCGCTCACCGTCACCTGGCTGGACGCATTCAGCGTGACCGTGCCAGAGGTCAGTGCGACGCTGTTGCCGGTGCCGGTCACGCTGAGCGACACGCCTGTGGCTTCGTCCACCGAGATCGTATTGGTGTTGCCGGTGACGATGGCCTGACTTGTCGCACTCAAGGCTATTTTTGCATTGCTTGCTGAAAGGCTGTAGGCGCCGGTAATTTCCGTGCCGCCTGTAATGTTGTCGCCCGAAGAAGCGCTAACCGTATTGTTATTACCATTGATGACGACAGTAGTAGGACCAGAAGTTGTAGTGCCACCGCCAGAAGTTGTAGTACCACCGCCAGAAGTTGTAGTACCACCGCCAGAAGTTGTAGTACCACCGCCAGAAGTTGTAGTACCAC
>Ga0302152_10001584_pt1 | contig 9552 bp, 7 predicted proteins | sample I_Bog_N2_1_FD_192434 | JGI IMG/M metagenome (GOLD analysis project Ga0302152, IMG submission 192434) | Peat permafrost microbial communities from Stordalen Mire near Abisko, Sweden - I_Bog_N2_1 | ecosystem: Environmental > Terrestrial > Soil > Wetlands > Peat | place: Sweden: Abisko, Stordalen...
CCCCTGGGGGCGGTCCATCGGGCGGTTCTTCGCCCGGGCCGCCCAGCTTACCTGAGATCTTATCGAATTGCTTCTTCTGATCGTCCGTGAGCAGATCGCGAATCTTTTTGTTCGAACTCTCGCGGATAGCCTTAATCCTTGCCATCATCTCTTCCATGCTACCGGCCCGGTCTTGAAAAAGAGCGTTCATCTGTTCGTGCTCATCCTCTAGAACAGGAGCGATACTGGTCTTTTGTTGTTCGGAGAGCTTGAGCTTCTTGGTGAGATCCTTAAGCTCCGCAGCAGCGGCTTCCTTGGGAGACGTCCGTTGCATTGGGCTGTCGGGCGGTGGACCCCCGTCGGGCGGGCCGCCGCCCGGTGGATCTTGTGCGAATCCTGCGGTGGCGAACAGCATCGAAGCAAAAAGGAACAGCACCATGAACAGCCTTGAGAACTTTTCTTGCATAGAACCTCCGTTGATTACTGGAGGATTGACGCAGGTTTGAGCGGGGAGGCTGCGCGAAATCATGGAATACGACAATTCTCTACAAATCAGGCAAGTGAGAACCGGCATGCTACTTAAGTCTGGAATTGTGCCTTGGCATTCACAGTCGCTTGTCTGCCATAGAAACGTCGGGCTACCTCAGGAGGATGCGTGAAGCTTCTGTCAATGATCGCAGAGATCGATCTGGGGATTACACTCGTGTATTGACAGCAAAATGATCGCACATTGCCGGAAACGTCTGCGCTCTTCACCGGCACAGCTGTGAGTGTCAGGGAAAACGGCTGGCTGCGATTGGCCGCTAGCATCCTGGAATTGCCCAGACATTGTCTGGGCGTTTGCGAACGCTGGGAATTGTCCGGACGCCGTCTGGATAATCTTCATGAACTCTTTGCAAACACGATAGGCTTTGCGGGATGTTGCATTATGTCATTACAAGTGATTAAATAATTAGTCGATCCTGAAAAGCCAATAAAGCCCCTATAAATCCTGATGAAATGGGTCATTGGTTGCTTTAGAATTTCCCTGAAGGCGCAGCAAATGGCCTGAAAACTGGGGAAAAACGATGCAACCCAAGCGCGAGCCGAAGCAGCCACAACGGGAGATGTTTCAGATAGATTTGGAGCAGTTGATCGACATGAGCCATCCCCTGGTTCATCTCGGTCTTGTCATCGACTGGGAGTCGTTCGAGCAGACTCTTGGCGGCACCTATCATCCCAGTCAAGGTGCGCCCGGCATCTCGACGCGCCTGATGGTTGCTCTTCACTATCTGAAGTATCAGCATGACCTGAGCGATGAAGACGTTGTTGCCTTGTGGGTTGAAAATCCTTACTGGCAGTACTTCAGCGGCATGCGGCATTTTCAGCATCGGATGCCGATCGATCCATCGAGCATGACGCGCTGGCGCAAGCGGCTGGGCGATGCCGGGGCCGAGCAGATGCTGCGCGCGACGATTGAAGCGGGCATCGCGATGCGCGTGATTCGTCCCGCCGAGTTGAAGCGCGTCAACGTGGACACGACAGTTGAGACCAAGGCGATTCGTTTTCCCACCGATGCCAGACTTTACCAGCGCATGCGCGAGCGGCTGGTGAAGGCGGCGCGCGCCGAGGGCCTCGCGATCAAGCAGAGTTATCAGCATGTGGGCCGCCGCCTGCTGATGCAGTCCAGCCGTTATGCCCATGCTCGTCAGATGAAACGCGCACGTGCCTGCACGCGTAAGCTGAAAACCCAGTTGGGGCGCGTTATTCGAGAGGTTGAGCGCCAGACAGCGGAACCGTCCATGAAACTCGACAAGTTACTTCAGACCGCGCATCGAATCTACACGCAACAGCGGCATGACAAGAACAAGATTTACTCGGTTCATGAACCCGAGGTGCAGTGCATCGCGAAGGGCAAGGCAGGCAAGCAGTACGAGTTCGGCAACAAGGTGAGTGTCGCGGTGAGCAGTCGTGGTGGATGGTTCGTCGGCGCCAAGAGCTTCACAGGAAACCCCTACGACGGCCACACGCTGGCTGCACAGATGAAGCAAGTGGAAAGCCTGATCGGTAACAAGGTCAGCGAAGTGTACGTGGACATGGGCTATCGAGGCCACGACTATGACGGCCCGGTCGCAGTGCACGTGGACAAGAGACGAAGAGGACGGACCTCAGCACCTCGATGGCGATGGATGAAACGTCGTGCCGCAGTCGAGCCCAGCATCGGACATCTGAAGAGCGAACACCGGTTGGAACGTAATCGGCTGAAGGGCACTGCCGGAAACGAGATCAACGCAATCCTGGCAGCCGCCGCGATGAACTTCCAAAAGCTCCTCAGAGCTTTTTGGCGCATTTTTCTGTTCTTCCTGATCGAAGTACGGAACGGCTTGCTTGCCTTGAAAGCCCCGAAGGCCGGCAACACTCAACTTCAATCTGCCTGAAAATCACTTTTTCAGGATCGACGAATTACTTGTCGGCCTCGCCAATCTGATGCGCGGAAAAGCAGAAGGCTCAGTGCCCCGCCCATGCCGACGACGCCTGATTCCGTCAATTTAGGATGCAACCCCGGATGCGAACCGGCATCGGGATAGGCTGGTACTTTCAAACGAAACGATCGCCCTCTACAATCAACACACTGAGGGTCTCGGGATGGGTAGCCAGCAAATTCGCATCTTGAGCGTCGAAGATCACCCCGTTTTCCGGGAAGGCTTGAGCACGATCATTGCTTCTCAGACTGACATGATTCTCGTTTCACAGGCAACCGATGCCACTGAAGCGTTGTCGGAGTTCCGCCGTCTTCGCCCGGATGTTACTCTCATGGATCTTCGACTTCCTGGCACGAATGGTATAGACGTTCTGGTCGCGATTCGCGGACAATACCCGCAGGCGCGTATTGTCATGCTGACTACCTCTGACGGTGATGGCGAGATCCAGCGGGCTATGCGTGCCGGGGCGTCCGGATACATTTTCAAGAGCATGCCGAAGAACGAATTGCTGGGGGTGATCCGCACGGTCCACGCGGGTCGGCGGTATCTGCCCCCGGAGGTTGCGGCGCGCCTCTCGGAGCATTTCGGCGAAGATGATCTTACCGCCCGGGAGTTGCAGGTGCTCCAACTCATCCGAGACGGCCATCGGAATAAGCAGATCGCCGATCAACTCGCAATTGCAGAGACTACGGTCAATTTCCACATCAAGAACCTAGTGGACAAACTGCAGGCGAACGACAGAACTCATGCTGTCACTATTGCGGTGAGACGAGGTTTGCTCGAAATCTGATGTCGTACTGTAGAAAACTGCAGTCCACGAGCAGCAGATTATGACATTCCACGAATACTTAATTCCGCTTAAGATGAAACGCTGAAGCGAGTCGTTGTTGATGCGAATGCCGTGGAATTGATGGCTTCCCCGCAGCGGCATAACATTAGCCGCAGGAATTTGCTCTGTGCTTGTTGCGCAACCGGGAGCAGGGCGCATAGAAATCGCTAAGGTGGCCAAGTTGAAGACCTCGCGTTCGCTCCGAATCTGTTTGTTCTTCCTGTGGACAACTTGCACCGCGTGGGCGGTCGATCCCTACAAGCAGATTTCTCAATATGGGCATACCGCATGGAGAATTCAGGACGGCTTCTTCAGCGGTGCACCGAACGCGATTGCGCAGACGCGAGACGGATATCTATGGATCGGGACGGAAAATGGGCTTATCCGTTTCGATGGGGTTCGCTTTGTTCCGTGGGTTCCACTTAAGGGAAAGCTCTTGTCAAGCGGCATCTTTTCGCTCCTGGCTGGAACGGATGGGAGCTTGTGGATTGGAACATCAACGAACCTAGCCCATCTTCAGAACGGCAATTTGACCAACTATCTGGGTGCAGACGGACGCGTGAATTCTATCGTCCAGGGCCACGACGGAAGAATCTGGATCACGCGCTCACGAGTTCATGACGACAAGGGTCCTCTCTGTGAAGTCACGGGCGCGTCGCTCCGCTGCTATGGAAAGGCTGATGGAATCCCTTTTCCTTATGCGGTACCGCTCGCTGAGGACTCGGAGGGTAACCTTTGGATCGGCAGCGTCAACCTTCTAATACGTTGGAGTGCGGGCTCATCCACCGTGTTCACTCCTTCAAAGGAAAGAAGTGGAGAAGGGCTGAGCGGCATTCAAGCCATTGTGGCCGACTCGAACGGTTCGATCTGGAGCGGAATGGACCGCCGCGGACCAGGGCAAGGGTTGCAGCAATGGGTGCATGGCGTTCGGAAGCCTCTCAACCCGACATTGAACCAGAGCGCCCTTCAGGTTAGTGTGTTGTTTCTAGACCACGAGAATGCCCTGTGGATTGGAACCCAAGACCGGGGTATATATCGCTTGAACGGCGACAAGGTCGATCGGTTCTCGAGTGCGGACGGTCTGTCCAGCGACTCCGTAACTGGCTTCTATGAGGACCAAGAGGGAAACATCTGGATTTCAACGAGCGAAGGAATCGATTGTTTTCGAAACGTTCGCGTCACGACATTCTCAACTCGACAAGGGCTCAGCACCAATCTGGTCGATTCGGTTCTTGCGGCGCGGGACGGAACGATCTGGATCGGAAATCATGGTACGCTTGGGTCCCTTCGCGGAGACCGGCTGTCATCCATTCAATTGCCTAACGGTTTACTCCGCCAGGAAGTGACATCTTTGTTTGAAGATCACGCGGGGCGACTCTGGGTGGGAATCGAAGATGCCCTGTACGTGTATGAGAGCGGTAGATTCAATCCGATTCGACGGTCCAATAAAACTGCTATCGGAGTCATACTTGCGATCACGGAAGATCAGGACAATAACATTTGGGTGAGAGTCCTTGGAAGCCCCGCGAAACTACTTCGCATTCAGGGTCGTGAGGTCCGCGAAGAACTTCCTGCACCTCGCATACCGGCCGCCAGTTCCCTCGCCGCCGATCCCCACGACGGCATCTGGCTGGGCCTTGTCGACGGCGGCTTAGCTCGATATCGGCAGGGGCGGCTTGAAACCTTTTCAGCCGGGAACGCGGCTAAATCCCCGGTGCGACAGATCCTCGTTCGGGCTGATGGATCGGTATTAGCCGCTACCTCATCTGGACTTATTGAATGGCAGAATGGAACACTGCGGACTCTGACCAGCCAGAATGGTCTGCCTTGCAACGACCTGTACGCTTTGGTTTCGGACAACAATAATGCTCTTTGGTTTTACGCACAGTGTGGCCTCATCAGGGTTGCGGACACAGAGTTGCGGGAGTGGTGGGATGGTGCCAAGGTTAGCGTGAAGGCCGACACTTTCGACGTGTACGACGGCGCAAGGCCGTCGTCATCAGCGTTTCAACCCCATGCCTCTCGCTCTCCCGACGGGCGTTTGTGGTTCGCCAATCCGAATGTCGTGCAGATGATCGATCCGAATCATCTGGAATTGAATGTTCTACCCCCGCCAGTGCATATTGAGCAGATCGTTGCGGACAGAGTGAACTACTCAGCAGGCGGTCAAATCGGGCTTCCTGCGCTTACACGCGACCTGGAAATCGACTACACCGCCCTGAGTTTCGTCGTGCCCCAGAAAGTGCGCTTTCGTTATAGATTGGAGAGTCACGATCTTGTTTGGCAGGAACCAGGAACAAGACGCCAGGCATTCTATAGCGACCTCCGTCCAGGTAAGTACCGTTTTCACGTGATCGCCTGCAACAACGATGGCGTCTGGAATGAACAAGGTGCAATTCTAGACTTCAGCATTGCACCCATGTGGTATCAAACGATGTCGTTTCGGATTTTATGCGTAGCCTCTTTCGTCGTCATCGGGTCGATTCTCTATCGCATTCGCGTGCAGCAGGTCGCAAAGGCCATTGGCGTTCGCTTCGATGAGCGACTGACGGAGCGCACGCGGATGGCACGGGAACTCCACGATACGTTCCTTCAGACGATTCAAGGCAGCAAATTCGTCATCGACGATAGCCTTGAGGAGCCACTGGATCCGGAGAAGATGCACCATGCATTGGGTCAGGTCTCTGGATGGCTCGAACAGGCCATTGCGGAAGGCCGCGCGGCTCTTAATTCGTTGCGGTCCTCGACGACATTGAAAAACGATCTCGGGCCGGCGCTGCGACGGGCTGCCGAAGGTGGAGTTGTCCCCGACAGAATGACGGTGTCGGTGTCTGTCATTGGAGATGCACGAGAGTTGCATCCGATCGTTCGCGACGAGCTGTATCGGATCGGACACGAAGCGATTCAGAATGCAAAGGCGCACTCTCACGGAAGTCTCCTGGGGATCGACCTGGCCTACGGTCACGATCTCGTGCTGCATGTAAGGGACAATGGGGTCGGCATTGATCCGGGCTATGCCATAAGTGGGAGAGAGGGCCATCATGGCCTGCAGGGCATGCGCGAGCGCGCTGCCCGCATCCAGGGAAGATTGACAATCCTCAGTTCCGCCGAATCTGGAACTGATATCTCCGTGATCGTGCCCGGCACCGTGAGCTTCTTGCATCCTGACGGGGGCATAATCTCCAGGGTTCGTAGTCTCTATCGTCGCGCCATTCGTAATCGTGACCCGTTCTAGGTTCCCTCGTATTTTCTATCAAAGTGATCAAATCACACCTACAGAAAAAGGCAGGGTGTTTTCTATAGTTTCGAGTGTGTTGCGCGTCCTGGGATATCTCTATCGTGTAGTTAGAGTGGCAGTGATAAAGCACGCGCCCCCTAAGGCATAGCAAATGGTGAATCTTCGGCACTATCTCCCCATGGTGAAGAATCGAGAACCGTATGCGTCATCGGGAATCGAAGCGGAATCGTTGGCAGCTGGAAGAGATCGCATTTTGTGATGCGAACCTGATCATCCTGGCGGAACGCGAATTGGCGGCTTTTTCCAGAGCGGTGAGAGAGTCGTTTGGCTCCGAACAGACACGTGTGTCCGTTGAGGAGTGGATCGAAGAGCTGGAGTGCCTGAACTGGCCAGCAAGACCAGGAGTTTCAGACTTTCGTCGCATTACGACCGCAGCATCGGCAAGACTCGCTGATCGACAACTATCCCCATGTTTCATTCAATACAAGGTGGAGGCCTCGCACACATGAATACAGCCAACCAAGTCCCCACTGTCTGGAATCAACTCGCCGAGGCGATGTATCTCAAGGATTCGCTCACGGCCCAGGTCACCCTATCCGAACATGACTCGTTCCCGTTTGCGAGGGTTCAGAGCAGCAAAGGTCTGCCGGAAATTGCACGTCCGATCGTTAAAGAGGAGGGTTTTATCGTTGCCTTGCAACTCAAAGGCATACCATTTATCGAGCAATTCTTCGGAAGGACGAGGGTATCGAGTGGTTCTTACCCCATCGGTGGCGTGAGTGCAATCGACTTACGGGAAGAGCCCGCAGTTCTGCTCCCGCACCCCTTCGATGCATTGGTGCTGCGTGTCACTCAAGCTTCGCTGGATGAAGTTGCCTATGCTCATGGGGCGCGACGCGTGGAGCAATTGGCATGGCCGCTTGGGCATTTCGACCCCGTCGTTTACCACCTTGGAAAGACCCTTCTCTCCTCGCTTGAGCGACCCCATCACACTTCAAAGCTTGTCGTCGACCATGTTTTGCATGCCTTGAACTGTCATTTTGTCTGCACCTATGGCGGTGTGAAAATGTCGGACCCGCAATTTCGTGGTGGACTTTCTTCGTTTCAGAAGCGAAGAGCAACAGAACTATTGGAGGCCAATCTGGATGGGAAGATAGCCCTCCAGCAGGTTGCAGAAGCGTGTGACTTGTCGGTAGGCCATTTTGCTCGGGCCTTCAGGCAAACCTTTCGCAAGCCGCCTTACAAGTGGTTAACTGAACGGCGCGTGGATAGAGCCAGAGATCTCATGACGAATTCTCGCCTACCCCTTGCCGACATCGCCATTCAGTCCGGATTCGCCGATCAATCTGCACTTAACCGCACCTTCAAGCGACTTCACGGGGTAGCTCCTGGAATATGGCGGCGGACGACGACTCGCGGCCCCATCGGATCAGGCAGTTCAAGTGGCAATGACGCTGGTCCATTCTGGCAAATGCCTGCATGACATGCGAACACGCGACTTATTCATCAGGAATGGCCAACTCCTGATGGCTTTCGCCTAGATGCCTCCCCTCATCCAGAACTAGGCTCACATGTATCGGGAAAGCGTGTGTGAGAATGGCCAGAAAATTTTGGGCACACGTAGCAAAGGGGACAGGATGAGAGGACAATTCATGAGAACAGGAACAACTTTCCAATCAGTTTTGAGTGTCGGACTTCTGCTGACGGCAGGATTCCATAGCGTTGGCTTCGCCCAACAGGCGCCACAATCCTCGCAAGACAGTTTGAAGCACGGTGTCAGAAACATCGTTCTGGTTCACGGAGCCTGGGCTGATGGCTCAAGCTGGTCCGGCGTGATTCCTCTGCTGGAGGCCGATGGATACCATGTTGTCGCGGTGCAACTTCCTCTTACATCTTTAACAGACGATGACGCCGTAGCGCAGCGTGCAATTACGCGCATTACAACGGCATATCCGGGGCCCGTGCTGCTCGTCGGGCACTCATATGGAGGCGTTGTGATAGGGGACACGCCCGGTAATGATCCAAATGTCGCAGGCTTGGTTTATGTTGCCGCGTTTGCTCCCGACAGCGGTGAATCCGCGCTCTCACTGCTGGAGACGCTTAAAACCCCTTCTCCGATCACGCCGTTTCTTGTATTCGACGCGTCCGGACAATTCGTAACAATCTCTCCACAGGGTGTGGCTGAGGCCTTCGCTCAAGACTTATCGAAACGTGAGCAGGTGCAACTGACGGCCACGCAAGGTCCTGCGTCCGTTGCAGTCCTCGCGGCGACGCCTACTGTCATACCCGCTTGGCGAACGAAGCCTTCATGGTTCATCGTCGCCTCTCAAGATAAGGCGATCACTGGTGGTCTGGAGGAGTCGATGGCGGAGAGAATTGGGGCCACGACGATCACGCTGCCAACCTGCCACCTCACAATGCTTCAGGAGCCACACAAAGTTGCAGAGTTTATCGAGCAAGCCGCGACATCGGCCGGAAGCCGGTAATAACCTGGATGAAACGGGAATTCCTGCAATGCAAATGGACACGAATCTGGATCCATTTGCATTGCGGGCTTTTGGTCTCTGCCTGAACGAACCCGCTGTAACGGGCTCCTGTTGGGAAGCATCCATCCTGGCTCTTATAGGCCCAAGTCGGTCAACCCTGGATGATCATCGGGGCGTCGTCCGAGGGGCCAATGGAACTTTCGTTGATCCTCATTGATCCGGAGTTCATTGATGCTTGCGTGTCTCGTATGCATCAGCCCTTCAGAGTCGAATTCCCAGTTTTCATTGCCATAGGCCCGAAACCAATTGCCCGAGTCATCGTGATACTCGTAGGCAAACCGGACGGCAATCCGGTTGTCCAGAAATGCCCAGAGTTCCTTGACAAGTCTGTAGTCCAGCTCTCGGGTCCACTTCCGCGTGAGCAACGCGACGATCTCTTGACGCCCGTTGGCGAACTCGGCTCGATTTCTCCAGCGCGAACCCACGGTGTATGCAAGGGAAACTTTAGCCGGGTCTCGGCTGTTCCAGCCGTCTTCTGCCAATCGAACTTTTTTGATT